>Ga0181558_10005453_pt1 | contig 11216 bp, 11 predicted proteins | sample 011ome_22_FD_133754 | JGI IMG/M metagenome (GOLD analysis project Ga0181558, IMG submission 133754) | Coastal salt marsh microbial communities from the Groves Creek Marsh, Skidaway Island, Georgia - 011507BT metaG (megahit assembly) | ecosystem: Environmental > Aquatic > Marine > Intertidal... | reverse complement strand
TTTCTGCTCGCCAACTGTATACGGAAGTTAAAGCTTTTGAACAACGCTATGGCGCATCTCAACACACCTATTGGATTATTTTTGAATTGTTATGGAGAGACTATTTTAAATACGTCTCCTTGAAATACAAGTCTAAGATCTTTACCACAAACGGGATCAACGGTCGTGAATTTACTCATCGCTTTAACCCTGAATTATTTCATCAGTGGTGTAGGGGAGAAACTTCAGATGATTTTGTCAATGCTAATATGATAGAGCTCCATCAAACAGGATGGATGAGTAATAGAGGAAGACAAAATGTAGCTTCTTTTTTAGTGCATCATCTCCACAATGATTGGTTGTCAGGAGCAGCCTACTTCGAGTCCCAACTGTTGGATTATGATGTAGACAGTAACTATGGAAATTGGATGTATGTCGCTGGAGTTGGGAATGATCCAAGAAATAGAATTTTTAACACTCGATTGCAGGCTCAACACTATGATCCGCAAGGAAAATATAGATCACTATGGCTTCAAAAAAAACTTTTTTAAAACAATTTTCAAGCACCCAAACGGATCAACAAGTTGATCGTATTATTGAAATGGCATGGGAGGATCGTACTCCTTTTGATGCCATAACAGCTCAGTTTTCATTATCAGAATCTGAGGTGATTCTTTTGATGAGAAGAACAATGCACCCTAAAAGTTTTAGGCTTTGGAGAGCAAGGGTTCAAAATAGAGCTACAAAACATAGCTCCAAAAGAAGCTTTTTAGAAGGACGTTTCAAATGTACTAGACAACGAACTATCAGCAATAACAAAATTAGTAAACGCTAATGTTTTATAATAATAGCTATAAAGAACCTAAATTAGAGCAACAACTCAATCAATTAATGGGAGCTCCATATTCCATATGGTATCGATTGAAAAACCCGGCTATTGGGAGTTCATTTTTACAGGTCCACGAATTTAGAAATTTTAAAATTAAAGCGTTTGATACCCTAAGAACAGAACATAAAAAGATCGTCTTAGAACAACGCCCAAAGGGAATTATAGTTCATTTTAAAATCAATCATGACACCTTTATTTGGGGTATTCCATATTATCAGTTGCACTTCTATAACACCAACTATTTTAGTATACACGCGCAAGGGAAAGCACTACTTATTGAAAAGGATCAATTTTATGCAAGGAATTTAAAATATTTGAAACGGATCATGGAGTTAAGATCTTTAGTGTAATCATAAAATTAATACTTTTTTAAGAGTCAGGTGATTCATATTGTCGTATATTTGTTTAACATTACAATTAAAAGGTTAAACAAAATGGCTAAATCTACTCCTAAAAAAAAGGTTGAAATTTCAAAATCGTTACTCATAGAATGCTACATGAATCATGTTTTAGCAACGGAAACTCATCCGACTTCGGTTTATAAATTTTGCAAAGAAAACGGTCTTGAAGAAGTCGAGTTTTATAACTTTTACAATAGCCTTGAGCAATTAAAAGCTTCTATTTGGCAGGAAGTATTTGATCAAACTCTGTTGTTATTGGAACAGGATGAAAATTACAAAAGTGCTCCAGCGGTTGAAAAAGGGTTAAGCTTTTACTACAGTTTTTTTGAGCTCATGAAAGCTAATAGAAGTTATTTTATGCTAATAAAACCTGCTCAATCGATGATGATTCCAAATTCTTTAATGGAACTCAAAGGCTTGCGATCTTCAATTTTATCTTTTGCTGAACAACTTTTTAATGTGGAAAGTGAATCCAAATTAAAAATCAACAAAAGCAACGTTTATGCAGAAGCTTTTTGGACACAATTTTTGGTAATTCTTGGGTTTTGGTACAAGGATAGTTCGGTTAATTTTACTAAAACCGATGCGTTAATCGAGAAGAGTTCGTTGGTGTTTAATGATTTAATTCAGAAGAAAAGTCTTCATAACTTGATGGATTTAGGTAAGTTTTTAATCAAAGAAGTTATTTAATGAAATCAATTGATTCCATTCCTACCTCCAAAATTTCTAGAGCCTCAAAATTAATTTCAACTGGAGTAAAGGTTGGTGGAAATTATACAAAGCATTATGCAAAATCGCTGTTTACAGACGCCTCAAAAGAGGAGCTTGACCAAAGAAATGCAGCCGTTGTGTATGATGGGTTAAAAGAATTAAAGGGAAGTGCATTAAAAGTTGCTCAAATGTTGAGTATGGAGCAACAAATGCTTCCTAAAGCCTATGTTGAACAATTTTCATTAGCGCAATTCTCTGTACCCTCACTTTCATATCCTTTAGTAAAGAAGGTTTTTCTTACTAATTTTTCTAAGCTCCCAACTCAACTTTTTGATGAATTTGAACCAGAAGCCTCTTTTGCAGCAACTATAGGTCAAGTCCATCGCGCTCGCAAGGGATCCAAAAATTTAGCTGTTAAAGTTCAATACCCTGGAGTTTCAGAAAGTGTTTTAAGTGACTTAAAACTTGTTAAACCTTTTGCTGCACGACTCTTTAATATTAACTTAAAAGATGCTAAGCCATATTTTGATGAAGTTGCTGATAAATTACTAGAAGAAACTAATTACACCTTAGAGTTAGAACAAAGTATTTTTATGAGTTCTTCATGTAGTCATATTGAAAATTTAAAATTTCCAACCTACTATAAAGCCTATTCCTCTGACAGAATACTTACTATGGATTGGATGGAAGGGGTACATTTAAGCGAGCTTCATAAATTAAATCTTAATAAGGAACAACGAAGCGCTTTAGCTCAATCCTTATGGGATTTTTATATGTTTCAAATACATCAGTTAAAAAAAGTTCATGCGGATCCTCATCCAGGGAATTTTCTTGTAACGACTGACGGAAATTTAGTTCCCTTAGATTTTGGATGTATTAAAGAAATTCCAACTGAGTTTTATGAACCCTATTTTGAGTTAATACATCCTGAAGTTATTGAAAATGAAGCATTATTCTCTTCTTATTTGTATAAATTAGAATTATTAAGAGCAGATGATTCGTCGGATACTAGACACTTTATTACTGCTATTTTTAAAGACTTATTAACGGTATTTACGCGTCCATTTGGGTCAAAGACGTTTAACTTTTCCGATCAACAGTTTTGGAGTGATATCAATAGATTGAGTCATCAACTAAGTGAAGATAAGACCTTAAGAAAGATGAATGGTAACCGAGGTTCTAAACACTTTATTTATATGAATCGTACGTTTTTTGGATTGTATCATCTGATGAATGAACTACAATCAACAGTCGTGATCAACAACGTGAATTGGTAAACAACGCTTCTGTCTATACTAGTTTTAAAAATATATTGTCACATATTTTAGTTCTATGGTACTAAATGAAACACGTCTTGCACAATAAGATGCTTATATTTGTTTAGTTAAAAGAACATGCTATGTATTCAAAAATTTTATTGGCACTACTTACAGCTACAATTTTATCCTGTAGTTCTTCACCTGAAGTTAAAGAAACTCAAGAAAGAAAATGGTGGAAGGAAGCCATTGTTTATCAAATTTATCCTCGCTCTTTTAAAGATACCGATGGTGATGGTGTAGGAGATTTAAAAGGTATTATTGAAAAATTAGATTATATAAAATCGCTAGGGGTTACTGCAATTTGGCTCAATCCTATCTATGAATCTCCAAATTATGACAATGGTTATGATGTAAGTGACTACCGAGCAATTTCAACCGAGTTTGGTACGATGGAAGATTTTGATCTACTCTTATCAGAAATGCATAAGAGAGATTTAAAACTAGTCATGGATATTGTAGTGAATCATTCCTCTTCCGAGCATCCTTGGTTTAAAGCATCTCGTTCATCCAGAGACAACCCTTATAGAGACTATTATCATTGGTGGCCAGCAGAAAAAGGAAAACCAAACCATCGGTACAGTCTTTTTGATGCAAAAGGAGATGCATGGGCCTATGATTCGATCACAAATGCCTATTATTTGCATTATTTCGCAAAACAACAACCTGATTTAAATTGGTCTAATCCTAAAGTTCAAGAAGAGGTGATTGCTATTTTAAAATTTTGGGCAGAAAAAGGAGTTGATGGGTTTCGATTGGATGCCTTTCAATTTGCTGCAAAAGATATGAGTTACCCCGAATTTCCTGAGGATTTAGACACAAATTTCATTCAGTATTATGCTATGCAGGAAGGGATACACGATTATTTAAAATTGATGAATTCAGAAGTGTTTTCCAAATACAATGTAATGAGTGTTGCTGAGGGAGCGGGTAGAAATTTTAAAGAAGCCCATGAACTTGTAGATGCTGATCGAGAGGAATTGAGTATGGCTTATGCATTCGATGCTGTCGATCTCCCCAAAAGAACAGATTATAAGTTATCCCTTTTGAAAAATATCTTTAGTAAATGGGATCAAGAATTTTCAGAAAAAGGATGGCTTTCCATTTTCTTATCAAACCATGATCAAGCGCGTTTAGTATCGCGTTTTGCTGATGACTCTGAACCCTTTAGAACCCCTGCAACTAAGATGCTTAATACCTTTCTTCTTTCTATGAGAGGAACTCCATACGTGTATTATGGAGATGAATTGGGAATGACCAATATCTATTTTGATCGTATTTCTCAATACAATGATATAGCCGCTATCAATGGCTATACTAAGCACATAAATCAAGGTGGAGATGAAAACGTTTATTTAGAAGAACTTAAGCAATTCTCTCGAGATAACGGACGAACTCCTATGCAGTGGGATAATTCTCCTCAAGCCGGTTTTACCTCAGGTACTCCTTGGCTTTCTATCAATGAAAACAAATCGTTTATAAATGTAGCTAAAGAAGCATCAGATGAGCATTCGATTCTTTCTCATTTTAAAAAGATGACAGCTCTTAGAACCTCAACACCAGTTTTAACCTATGGAGATTATCAACTCATTGATCCTGATCATGAGCAAATCTATGCTTTTAGAAGATTCAATCAAGAAGATGAGGTAGTGGTTCTTTTGAATTTTAGTAAAGAAGTCAGTCAAATCGATATCAGTGAGTTAAAGGAAGTTTCAGCTATTTTAATCAATAATTATGATACGTTTACACTAGAAAAGGGAGTAGCTGAATTACAAGCCTATCAGGGGGTGGTACTTCAATTAAAGCAGGATTAAACCTTTTGACCTATGGAGTGTCTAATCCTATAAAATAAAAACACACAAACAACATTATGAAACTTAATTCTCGAAATACCTCTAATAAAATAAGAATTTACCATCGTTATTTAGGTTTTTTTCTGGCAGGTATAATGGCTGTCTATGGTCTTAGTGGAATTATAATGATTTATAGAAACACTAATACCTTCAAGAAAGTAACGTTAATTGAAACAACCATTGATTCAAATTTGGATCCCAAGGATATTGGCTCAGTATTAAAAACAAAAGTTTCAGTAGATAACATACAAGAAGGGATAGTTTATTTTAACAAGACGGGAACCTACCATACAGTTACAGGTGCGGTATCCTATGAAAAAGCTGAATTACCACTTGTTCTTGACAAATTAGAACACTTACATAAAGCTACGGTAGACAGTCCTTTGTATTATTTTAATATCTTTTTTGGAGTATCCCTCCTCTTTTTTGCGATCTCCTCATTTTGGATGTTTATGCCTTCTACCTCTGTCTTTAAGAAGGGAGTCTACTTTTCATTAGCAGGAGCAGTACTTCTTTTGATTATGATTTTTGTATAAAATCAATAAAACTTATATAGTTAACAATTAAAAACCCATCTTTAGATGGGTTTTTTTGTTCAATACTTACAAGCATTGCATGGGTATTATCAAAGCAGTTGATCTTCCCAATACTTTCGGTATTTGATATAGTTCCAATAGGGTCATACGTACTACTCAGTTGACGGATAGTATACAAGATCTTCGATTACCCCAAATGATTTTAAGTCTTTTGCACAGCACAGATCTAAATATTTTTCTAAAAGGTAAAGTTCATCTTAGGTTAACTGTTCCAGACTTAATCTAGACCCTAATTAACTTAAATTCAAAATTAAAGTTCAGCTATATACCATTATAGAGAGCTAAATAGTTTATTTACAAGAATAACAAGTGTTAGTTGATTTAGATCACTAAATCGTTTAATTTATCTTTTAAATAGTTATCTTAGAAAAAAAATAGTATGGCAACTTATAAATGTGATGTGTGTGGGATGGCTGTTAATGCCACCTGTGCAACATGTAACGAACCTTTAGTTAACGATACCATTACTACAGCAGATGGACGCGAAGTTCAGGTATCTAGATGTCCTTCTTGTGAAGGAAAAATTAAATCTCCCATGTGTTGTGGCAAAGATATGAGCTGTAGTCTATAATTGCTTAACGGGATAAAAGAAAAAGACCTCTATTGAGGTCTTTTTTATGAGTAGTTTTCAAGTTCTAGATGACTGTTTCCAAAACGAAACAAGTCCTTGTAGTTTTCTGCAATGTGTTACGATACAAAAAGTTACTCTTTTGTCACTAAATTTTCAATGCCCCTTAACAGGAGAGCGGTTTTTTTGTTACTTTATTTATATAGGAGCAGTTAGCGCCCATTATCATATGATGTTAACAACTATAAAGACTTAAATAGCGTCCTACCTTAATCTATTAACTGACTTCATAGGTGTCTCCAGAAAAGAATAGGTCATCAGCTGTTTTAAATTTAGAGTGTGCTTTCACTTGTTTATTTACTTCTTCAATACGTTCTTCAAAGGTCACGTCCTTAACGGCTCTAATAATTCCAGTAACAGTAGGATAGGATAGGCGAACGAGCATTTGATGCAGTGTAGGATCTTGTACTGTTTCATCATGAATCAAAATATCTTCTTCTGTTATTCCATGTTCGCCGATGGTGACCACTTCAAGTTGTAACCCCTTAAGAATAATCCCTTTGTTCTTTTCTTTCCCAAAGATCATTGGCTGTCCATGTCTTACATAGAGCTGTCGATCTTCTTTAACATTCTTGTCAGTGATCCCGGAGAAACAACCATCATTAAAAATCACACAGTTTTGTAGTACTTCAATGAGCGATGTTCCTTTGAATTGTTCCGCTTCAATAAATAATTGAGTCATTTCTTTTGGACTATTTCCAGCGATACGAGCATAAAAACGGGCTCCTGCTCCTAAGGCTAATTCTCCTGCTGAAAATGGAGGTTGTTCATTTCCATAGGGAGAAGATTTTGTTTTTTGACCAACGATTGAAGTGGGTGAAAACTGTCCTTTTGTAAGTCCATAAATTTCATTATTGAACAATATGACATTTAAATCAACATTTCTTCTAAGCATATGTATGAAATGATTACCCCCAATTGCCATAGCATCTCCATCTCCAGTTATTACCCATACGCTTAAACTAGGATTCGCAAGCTTTACTCCTGTTGCAATTGCAGGAGCTCTTCCGTGAATAGAATGCATTCCATACGTATTCATATAATAAGGAAATCGAGAAGAGCATCCAATCCCAGAAATAAACACAATATCTTCTCTACGAATGCCGATTTCAGGGAGTGCTTTTTGCATAGCTCTTAATATGACGTAGTCATCACATCCAGGACACCACCTTACTTCTTGATCACTTACAAAATCTTTGTAATCATATTTAATAGTCTTTGATTCCATAGTTAAGATAAGTGTTTAATGAATACTTCTTCCAATTCCGACTTGCCAAAAGGTAATCCTTGAATTTTATTAAATTGTTCAAATTTGAACCCTGGAAAATTTATTTTGAGAATACTTGCAAATTGACCATTATTAAGTTCACAGACTAAAATTTTCTTAAACTTACTCAAGACTTCAGCTGTGTTTTTAGGCATCGGATTAATATAATTAAAATGCGCAAAGCCAATGGAATCATATCTTGAACTAGCTAATTTTTTCACTGCAGAATAAATCGTTCCGTAGGTACCACCCCAACCGATTACTAAAAGATCACCTTGTTCAGCAAATTTTGACTCGAGTAGTGGAATGTAATTTTCTATACGTTTGATTTTTTCAGCTCTGGTTATTGTCATTGCTTCATGATTTTCAGGGACATAGGAAACATCACCAGATACCGCATCTTTTTCTAAACCTCCTAAACGATGCTCTAACCCTTTGGTTCCGGGGATAGCCCAGGTTCGTGCAAGTGATTTTTCATCTCGAGAATAGGGATGCCAATCTTGAGTGTCTTCGTTCATTATTGGAGGTTTGATTTCATCCATTTCATCGACAGATTTAATTTTCCATGGTGCTGATCCATTAGCAATATAGCCATCGCTAAGTAGTACAACAGGAGTCATATGCTCTAAAGCTAATCTGGAGGCTTCATATGCAAAATCAAAACAATTAGCAGGAGTACTAGCAGCAATAACAATAACAGGACTTTCTCCATTTCTTCCATACATGGATTGTAGCAAATCAGATTGTTCTGTTTTGGTAGGCAATCCTGTAGAAGGTCCGCCACGTTGAACATCAACAACTACTATAGGAAGTTCGGTCATCATGGCTAATCCAAGGGCTTCTCCTTTAAGAGCAAGACCAGGTCCAGAGGTTGTAGTGATGGCTAATTTTCCAGCAAAGGAAGCGCCAATAGCTGAAGTGATTCCTGCGATTTCATCTTCTGCTTGAAAAGTGTTTACACCAAAATGACGATGTTTTGCTAATTCATGTAATATATCAGAGGCAGGAGTGATCGGATAAGATCCTAAGAAGAGTTCTAATCCGGCTTTTTCTGCAGCTGCTAAAAATCCCCAGGCTAACGCTGTATTTCCCATAATGATCCTGTAGGTACCTTTCTGCATCTTTGCAGGGGCCACTTTATAGGCATTTGGAATAAGTTCAAGGGTATTGGCATAATTGTAGCCAGCATTTAACACTTTGGTATTAGCCTCAATGAGCTCTGGTTTTGTTTTAAACTTATTTTTAAAAAAATTGATGGTATGATCGGTAGATCGATGATACATCCAATACACCATACCCAACGCAAACATATTTTTTGAACGGGTAATACTTTTATTGTCTAAGCCCGTAATCTCTTTAAGGGCTTCTTTGGTTAACGAGGTCATTTTTACCTCAATGATTCTGTAATTCTCCAAAGATCCATCTTGAAGTGGATTTGAGGTGTAGTGAGCTTTTTCTAAATTCTTCTTGGTAAATGAATCAACATCAGCAATAATAGTATGACCTGGCTTAACAGCGTGGAGGTTAGTCTTTAATCCTGCTGGGTTCATGGCAACTAATAGGTCTAAATTATCACCAGGGGTGTTAACTTCATAACTGCCAATGTGTACTTGAAATCCAGAAACTCCATACAAACTACCCTGTGGGGCTCTAATTTCTGCTGGATAATTTGGAAACGTTGCAATATCATTTCCAAAAAGTGCTGAAGTATCAGAAAACTGAGTCCCTGTCAATTGCATTCCATCTCCAGAGTCTCCTACAAATCGAATGACTACGGCTTCTAATTCCTCAATCTGTAGGGGGGTATCATTTTTCATATAGTAGTTTTAGAGGAATAAATTAGCTTAATTTTTTAAGTTATTTTGTTTCAAAATAACATACAAATTTAATGAATTTCTGTTACCCCTATTATGTTTGGTTACATTAAAGTCTCCTAAAAAATGTATGAGTTAACTAAACAAATGTAATTGTATATAGAATCATTCTAAATGATAAAAGTCACAATTTGATGTTAATATATTAGTTAGTTTAGTTTAAAACGATTTAAAATTCTCACCATGGCTATAATTATTACCGAGGAATGTATTAATTGTGATGCTTGTATTTCAGAGTGTCCAAATCATGCCATTTATGAACCAGATAGCGAATGGTCTTATTCAGAAGAAACAGCCCTAAGTGGTATCGTTGCTGTTCCAGGATCTGGAAATCAAGTAGATGCTGATGAATTGAACGAACCATTATCCGATGAATTTTATTTTATTGTATCAGACAAGTGTACAGAATGCAAAGGATTTCATGAAGAACCTCAATGTGCCTCAGTATGTCCAGTTGATTGCTGTGTTCCAGATGAAAATAATGTGGAATCAGAAGAAGCGTTACTCGCTAAAAAAACATGGCTTCACGGAGCGTAATAGTAGCGCTTATACCTATATAAAAAGGGCCTATTGGCCCTTTTTATTTGAGTACCAGTCAACCATTATATTTTTTTCACATAGTCAGTAATGATAACAATTTGTTGTCCATCAACTTTTCCTTCAATGTATTTTTCGTTTTCTGGATCTAATGAAATTCGTCTTACAGCAGTACCTTGTTTAGCAACCATACTTGATCCCTTAACCTTTAAATCTTTAATAAGTACAACAGCATCTCCAGCAGCTAGTGGAACACCATTAACATCTCTATGAATCACAGCATCCGCTTTTTCTTCTCCGTCACCAGCAGCTTCTGCCCAATTTCTGGTGTCGTCCTCCATATACATCATCTCAAGTAATTCTCTTGTCCAATCTTCCTCAACTCGTTGAAGCATTCTCCAGGCCATAACTTGAACTGCAGGAACGGTACTCCACATAGCATCGTTTAAGCACCTCCAGTGATTTGCATTTTTTGTTTCAGCATCAAAATCATCAATACAGGTCTTACAAGCTAAAATTGAAGCATCTATTCCAGATTTAGGAGATGAGGGGACCTCATACGCAGATAAGTTCTCCGATGATCCACATAATTCGCAGCAATTGTTTGCTCTTTTTTCAAGTTCTTTAGCTAAACTCATAATTTTGATGTTTTGGCCAAAGGTAAAACTATTCCTTTTAAAACTAGTTGTTTTGTTTTTACTCCTATATTCTATGGTTTTGTAACTTTAGTTGTTGAATCCAAATTTTAATGGTAAGATGAAGTACCTCGTTTTTATTAGTTTCATTATTTTCAGCGCTTGTCAGTCAACGCTTACTGACGAGGTTAAAAATTCACAGGAATATACCTATAACGAGCTCATTCCACTCGGTGGAAATTCATATACGACCTCGGGTGTTGGTGATCTTTCTATACGATCAGAAGGAGTTGCTTCATGGACAGGAAAAGCTAAGGAGCTCACGGTGTATTTTTATGCTAACCAGGCAGTTGAGGTTCAACTTACCTTTCCAATTAGAGCTCTTCTAACTCCTTTAAGATACCGCGCTGCTATTAATGGAAACTTCTTTGGTGTGGAGGTTGCTCCTTTAGCGCGTGAAATCAATTTAGGAGTAAACACTCTTACTGTTGGTTATAATGCGATCAGTCTTCAGGGTTTAGAAACTGAAG
>Ga0181558_10005442_pt1 | contig 11229 bp, 4 predicted proteins | sample 011ome_22_FD_133754 | JGI IMG/M metagenome (GOLD analysis project Ga0181558, IMG submission 133754) | Coastal salt marsh microbial communities from the Groves Creek Marsh, Skidaway Island, Georgia - 011507BT metaG (megahit assembly) | ecosystem: Environmental > Aquatic > Marine > Intertidal zone... | reverse complement strand
TCCACGCCTTCTCAAACGCGGGCTTCGCGTCCCACGCCGCGGGGTCCGTCTCCCACAAGCCGAGGGGCTCGTCCGACTGCTTCGTGGGGTACGAGTCGAAGTACCCCTCCTTGGGCTTCGACCGCTTGCCCTTGACGCGCCGTTCCATGAGCTCGATGGATGACAAACCCTCCTCGTCCTCCGGGCTCGTCGCGCGAAGCGCGACGCGTCGTCCGCGCCGCGCGGAGAAGGACGACACAGGCGAACGATCGCCGACGCGGCGGGCGTTCGACGCGAGCTCGTCCGACGCGCGTCGCGAGGCGGACACGCGCGTGAGCGGCGCGCCGGAGGCGGCGGCGGTGGCGAACATCTCCAGACGGCGGTGGGACCGTGCGGGTGCGCCGTCACAGATGGCGCGCGCCCCGAGACGTCTCACGTGTCGTATCCGCCATCAGACGCGTGTTTATCGTGATTTCGCAGACTCCTGTCGCGTGATCCGAGTGTCTGAATCTCGCCGCCGGGGCGAGACGAACGGGGATCCTCACATCACAGCGAAGAAAGAGAACGTGATGAACGAATTTCGCGTAGTACGGTACGCGCGTATCGACGACGACGAAAGAAACGTCCGTTCAGAGGTCTCTCTTACCACAAATCACTCACGAACGTTCGCACATTACATCTCGTACGCTTACCGTTAACGCTCAACGTTCACTTCGCGAGCATCCCGTCCACCCCCGGGTTCCGCCAGTCGCGCGCCGGGTCGTCCAGGTGGTCGTCGAAGTCGACGATATTTTTTCCGGCGTCGGTTTCCTCGAGCAGGCGCGCCGCCGACGGCGCCGCCGCCGACGCCACGACGAGCGTCCCGGACTGACCCCCGACCACCTCCCACGTCGCGGCAGTACCGCTTTTGCGCATGAGAACCAACCCACGCGACGACCCGTCGAGCTCGGTGTCGTGGCCGTCGAGCGCGTCGTAGAGCCGCGCGGCGTCCACCGCGAGCGCGACGGCGTTTCCATGGGGCGCCGCGTTTTTAATCACATCCGCCACCGCGGAGGCGTGGGTCCCGAACCCCACGTCCCCCGCGCGCGCGTTCGCCAAGTACGCACCCACTAAGGCCTGGTCGCCGTCCAGCGCGGCGTGGTGCGCGAACTGCTCCAGCGCGATCTCCACGGTCGGGGTCACCGACAGGGGCGTGTGCGTCATCGGCAGCGCGTCGGTGACCTCGACGTCCTCGCCCTTGACGCGGCCCACCAACGCGCCGAGCGCGTCGCACGTCGGGTGCTTCGCCGCGTGAAGCGCCAGCTTGACGTACGCACGCTCGGATAGAGAAACCTTCATCGCGAAGCGGGTCGATCGTGGAACCGTCCGCGACGGGATCGCCCAGGCCGCGCAGCGAGCTCTGGTGGGATCGCGGCGACCGCTTTCCCTTTTTCTCGGGCGCGCCGCGCGCTGGATCGACTCTGAGAAAACTGTCACGACGAAAAGATGTGTGCCGTTGGTTCGCTCGTTTTGGCATCTCGGCTTCGCGCCAGTGACGTCGGCGCCGGCGCCGCGGTGGTGGCCCCCGAGCGACGGGAGGACGCCTCGGAGTGCCGGGTCGTCGTCGAGCGGAAACGCCGGGCTTCGGCGGCGGGTCCGAGGCGTCCGGGGACGACCTGGGTCGGAGAATCCCAGACGGGCGATTCGCTCGGTGACGCGCGGGGTGCCGGTCAACGCGGTTCGTCGCGAGGAGAGGAGATCGATCGGTGCCATGTCTCCCCGCACGACGCTGCCCCGCGCGACGGACGCGCTCATAGAGCCGGATGACCCCCCCGACAAACTCACGCGAATCGTTCGGGAGAAGCACACGCTGCTGGAGCGGCACGCGTTCGAGCGCGTCGGGACGACGACGAGTCAGCCTCCCTCGGGAAGCGCGCGCGCTCGAGAAGAAGGATCGGAAGGCTCCTCTTCCTTCGCCGTGCGTCCGCCCGTGATGCACTTCGGCGGGTTCGAGCTGGGCAAGACGCACACGCAGACGTTTGTCGTGACCAACACGGGCGCCACGAGCCGTCGGCTGGTCGTGATCGACCCGACCACGGAGCACTTCCGGGTGGTTCGCGACGGCGTCGGCGATCGCGACGCGAAAAAAACTTCTACGCGGCGAAAATACGGTAAGCTCGCGCCGGGCGCCAGCGAGGCTATCACCGTCGCCTTCACGCCGATGGACGGCGTGCGGTACTACTACGACTGCTGCCGCGTGCACGCGGAGGCTGTGCCCGGGTTGGTACTCCCGGTGCACGCGTACCCGGTGATGAACGAAGTTACGTTCCCGCGCGCGATCGATTTCGGCGCGTGCGTCGTCGGCGAGACGCGTACGCGGAAAGTCACGATGACGTGCGCGGCGCCCATCGCGTTCGAGTACGAGCTCATTCGGCGTGACGAGAAAACGTCACGAACGGTGAACGATTCTGGCGTTCGAAGAAAACAGCGCTCGTCGGCGTGCTTCTCGGTGACTCCTTCGTTTGGAATCGTCCCGGCGGAGGGGTCGGCGACGGTTTCCGTGACGTTTTCGCCGACGACGGCGGCGACGGCGACGCTCGAGCTGGAGGTGCGCGTCGCGCAGTTCGGGTTCGAGCCGTTCGCGTGTCGGGTGCGCGGCGTGGGGTTCCCCGCGAACGTTCCCCGCGAGTTAAGGCCATCGAGGGACCAGTCTGTGAATTTCGCGCCCGGGGCGCGCTTTCGCTCGGGCCTCGAGAACGGACCCGAGGACGCCGCGAGATACGATCCGAGGACGCCCGCGGTTCGAAAACCGAAGCCTCCCGAGACGAAGCCCCTCCGCGCGGACGCGCTCGTCGCCGCGTTCGAATTGCGCGCCGCGGGGTACGCCAAGGCGGACGCCGAGGCGCTCGTGAAGCGCGGCATCGGCCCGCGCGGGCGTAAGCTCTCGGCGCGCGCGGTGTGCGCGCCTCGGGACGTCTCCTCGCCCGAGACGCTCGACGGGGAGGACGCGTCCGCGTCGGACGGCGACCGAAGCGCGGAGGAGCTCATCGACGGCGTCTTCGTGCCCCGGAAGCTGCGCGGCGCGAGCGACTTCGCGCGCGTCCTGAGCCAGAAGCCCGGGAAGCTCCGCGTGAAGGACATCGAGAAGGCGATGGCGGCGCGCGACTCGCGCGCGCGCGCGGCGGCGACGCTGCGCGCGTCCGTGGCCACCGCGGCGGGCGCCGTCGCTAAGATGAAGGCGTCGGCGGCGGCGGCGGCGTTCAGAAAGCTGCTCGCCGCGGCGACGCGCCCGCGCGCTTTCGCGCACCCGGAAACAGAGGAAACGGAGACGCTTCGAAGTCCCGCTGAGATGAACGGGACGAACGAAGAGGAAGAGTCTTCGTCGAACGCGACGGGCGACGAAACGCTCCTCCGCGACGGCGGCGGGTACGCCGCGCTGCGCGGCGTGTTCGAGGCGGCACGCTTCCGCTCGCGGAGCGAGGACGAGACCATGGCGGCGCTGGACGACCCGAGCCTGGAGCCGGAGGTGAAGGCGCACGTCTTCGAGCGCGAGTTTGAGCGCGTGCGTCAGTTTGAGAAAAAAAAGGAGTGGACGGAGTGCGTCGCCGTCGGCGAGGCGCGCCGCACGGACGCACAGGACGCCGCCGCGGCGGAGCGCCGCCGCGCGCGCGAAGCCGCGACGCGGTACGCGGAGGCGTCCGCGGCGATGGCCGGGCTGGCCAGGGGCGATCCCCCCGCCGACGGCGCGAGGTACGACGCGCGTCGCGGCGGCGGCGACGCCGCCGATCCGGAAGTTGCGCGTCAAGAGTTGAACGTCAAAAACCTTTTGACGTTCAACCCCCTGTCCGCGGACGACTGGCCCAAGCGCCGCGAGGCGCTGGACCGCTTCGCGCAAGCCGGGCGCCGGGTCATCGTGCGAAACCGCGCCGAAAAAAGGCTTCGCGGCGCGCGTCGGCTTCTCCGCGCGTCGCGCGCGCGCGAATCCGGGGAGGCGCTTTTGACTGAAGAAGGCGCCGCCGCCTTTTTCAGTCAGCAAATCGCGCGCGACGTCACGGAGACGATGGCGCGCTCGACCGACGACGCGCACACGAAGGTGTTGGAGCAGACGCTCGACCCCGCACGGCGCGCGTTCGCGCGCGCGCGCGCCGAGGAGGTTCGCGAGGCGCGTCTGGGTGTCGCGCGCCTGGACGCGTTGGCGTCTCTCTTTCAAACTCGGATTCCAAACTCGACGGCGAACGCGAACGCGCTCGACGGCGTTTCCGCCGACGACGAGACGCCGTCCGGACGAGTCCCGAGTACTCGCCCAGCACGTCGGTCGCCTTTGTTCCCCGTCGTGCGCGCGTCGGCGTTCACACGCCGCCACGCCGTGGACGACGCCGAGATGGCGCGCTCCGCCATCGCGCCCTGGGAGGAGGTGGCTCCGCTGCCGCTCGCGACGCCGCCGACGCGGCGCGCGCGCGGGCACCGACTCGACGCGGAGGGCGCGCCCCCCGCGCTCGAGGGCGACGGCGCCCCCCCCGGGGACGCGGGGACGAAACGGTTTAGGTGCTCTCGCGCGGGCGCGCAGGAGGAGGAGACATCGGGTGTGGGTGTCCCCGCGCGTCTCGTTTTGGCGACGGACGAGGCGACGGCCGCCACCGCGAAACGCGAACGCGCGGCGGCGGCGGCGGCGGCGGCGGTGGCGGCGACGCTCGCGCCGGACGCGAAACCCGCGTGGGAAGGCGGAAACGCGCGGCGCCCCGCGCGTTTCCCCCCGCGGGTGTCCTCGTTCGCGACACCCGGCCCGAGCTCGCGCGACCGCGTTTTGGAACTCGACGCGCTCCTCCCGGCCACCTACGGCCACGACGACTCGCTCGCCTCGGAGCCCGCGGGGATGAACGCCGTCGTCGCGGCCGCGCGCGGGGATGAACGCCGTCTCGAGCGTCTCGCGCGGTTCGCGCCGCGCGCGCCGACGGCGTTCGCGGAGAGCGTCTTCTCCGCGGCGCCGCCCGACGCGTGGGCGGCCGAGTGGATGTCCGGCCCGGACCCGCGGGACATCGCGGAGGGCGAGGGCGAGGGCGACACGCCCGCCGCCGCGCCCGCGCCCACGCTCGCGTCCGTCGCCGAGGAGGTGGCGAGGGCGCTCCGCCTTCCGTCCGCGGGGACGAGCGACGCGAGCGACGCGGCTTTCGGATTCGCAAATCCGAGAGACGCTCTCGTCGTTCCCGGCGGCGTCGCGGCGCGCGCGCTGGTCGAGCGCGAGTCGGACGCCGCGGCGGTTTCCGAGCGCGAGGCGCGCATGCGGCGCCTGGAGACGCGCGCCGCCGAAATCGACGCCGCCGTCGCGGACCCGAGGACGCGGTGGCGTCTAGAGGGGTAACGTCGGCGAGCGAAAGACGCGTTTCCTCCGATTGTTCGAAATACGAAAGTAGTATGTAGCTACGGTACGTATTAGACGACTCGCGTAGCTCGACTACGTCCGCGCGCGTGGACGACGGACGACATCACGACATCGCGACATCACGCCGCCCCCGTTTTCGCGGGGGGGTCCTGGCCGATCACCTTGGCGAACTCCAGGACCTTCACCCCCATGCGCTCCATGGACTGCAAGAGGTTGCTCTCGGACACCTGGGGGAACTCGGCGAGGCCGGTGGGCAGGTGCGCGAACCCCTCCAGCACGACGTCCTTGCCCGCGCGGTACTCGTCCAGGTCCGTGACCGTGACGCCGTTTTTGTTCAGGAACTCCGTCACCTCGTCCACGATGCCGCGCTTCCACGGAACCGTGAGGCGCGCGTGCCTGACGAAGGGCACCAAAGGGCTGGTGGCGCAATACGGGCCCTTCATGTCCCGCGTCGTCTGGCGCGCCGCCTGGACGTTCAGGTAATCGATGCCGTGGCCGAAATCCTTCAGCGCCGCCTCCACCTTGGCTTCGTCCACGTTCGCCACCAGGAACATCTGGGAAAATCGCCCACCGAGGCGCACGGAGCGCGACTCCTTCACCTCGCCGCCGGTCCCGCAGATGGCTTTGTGCGCGTCGCTGAAGATCTCACCCTGGTCGGTGCCGCCCATGTGGATGAGCACCTGCGAGGAGTACAGGCGGCGCTGCGAGCCGAACGGCGAGGAGGAGACGCGACGCGCGGCGGCGGCGGACGCCGTGACGAGCTTGCGGAGCGACATGCTGGTTCGGCCCGGTTCGGGGTGTGCACCACAAGAGGCTCGTGTGCCAGACAATGCGAACGCGAACGCGCGTGGCCGCAAGATCTTGCGGATAACTGGATTTCCCACTTTCCCAGCACCCGGAGAGTGTCGAACCAGGCGATACCGTGGTTTATTACCTCGAAGCGACGCCGCGTAGATTATCATATTAGCTCTAGCTAGTAGACTACGGTAGCTCCTTTCGACGGTGCGTAGACGCTACCGTTCCGCTCAGTCTTCCTTGAGCGCGTCGAGCATGCGCCGCTCGGTGGTGTTGACGCACGACGCGCGTAGCACGTTGACCCAGTCCACGACCTCTTCCAGGTCGTCGCTCCCGAACACCTGGATCGGACCGCCGGGGACGGTCACGACGAAGAAGTATTTCTCGCGGATCCGCCACGTCTTTTCCTTTTCCTTCGCGCCGGAGAGCGATCCGACCGCGTCTTCTGACGCCGTGAACGAAGGAGAACGCACGCCACGACCATCCCGCGGACCCGTGTCCTTCCGCGTCTTCTCCTCCTCCTTCCCCCGCCGCGACGAGGTCCGCCGCGTCTTCCTCTCCTCCTCCTTTTTTGTTCCCTCCCCGCCGCGACGATTTTGCGACGATTTGACCCCCGGCGGAGAGCTCCTTCCGAGCTCCGCGTCCGACGGCGCGCCGTCGCTCGCCGACCGCGCCTCCGCCTCGAGCTCCTCCGCGCTGGGCTCGTACCGGTCGCTCGGGTAGTGCCACCCCCCCGCGGTTTGGTTCGAGAGGCTGACGAAGACGCGGCGGATCAACACGCGCGACGACAGGTGGTACACGAGCGGGTTCCGCGCCGTGGCGTGCTCGAAAACGAACAGCACGCCCGGGGTCAAGACGACGTAATCGTTGTTCACCACGCCGAGAATGCCGCCGCGTCGCCTGAGCCATCCTTCCTTGATGTTGTGAGGCAGATGCACCGGCTTGAGCATCGTGAGGTTCTCGGGCTTGCCCCCCCACGGCGCGCGCATAGAGATGAGCACCGGGTTGTTCACCAGCGTGATCGCGAGGAACCAACGCGTGCGCGCGCGCCGTCTTCGCCTAAGCGCGTCGATGTCAAACGCCAGCGCTTCTCTCGCCGCGTCGCTCAAATCGGCGCCGCCGGCGGCGCCGGAAAACAAGTCGTAGAACCGCAAGCGCTTGACCATCGCGTTTTTCACGGAGCGGCCGAGAGACGCGACGCGCGACGATTTGGAATTCACGCCGTTCACGCGCACGTTCGAACGGACGATCGTGGGTAACGCGTTGTTTTTTCCCTCGCGCGCCTCGCCGGAGACTCCGGAGTCTCCTCCGGAGTCTCGCTTCTTCCCCTTCATGGCTTGCGCCTCGAGGGCGAGCCGCGCCCTCCCGTTCGCGCGCCCCGCGTCTCTGAGCACCTCGTAGAAGGCGAAGACGATCGGGCACGAGTACTTGCGGTCGTTGAGCACCACGGAGACGTACGCCATGTGCGGCTTGTCCACGCGTTTCCCGACCATCAGGGGGAAGAACGTCATGTCCGAGCGCATGATGCACGCCGCCTGCAGGACGATACTGACGCCGATGCGTATCAGCACCACGAAGAACGATCTCTGCATGGTGACGTACAACATGAGGTAGTCCGAGAACTGGAACCAGTGCACGTATCTCAGCACGTTGAGCCGCGGCTCGGTGAAGATCTTGATGTGCAGCCTTCGATAAACGACGCCCAGAATGACGCCGCTGATCCACGCCGTCGCCACCGCGAAGACGGCGCCGATTAAACGCCCGCGAAGCGAATCGTTCACCGTCGCGAGCGCGATGATGGGAACGGCGAGCCCGAACGAAATCACGCCGAGCACGACGATGGAGACGAAGTAGGTGATCCCCGACGTCACGAGCTGGTACCCCAGCCACTCGCTCCCGGTGGAGATCTCGGACGCGTCGCGCTGCTTCTTCGTGAACACGGGCTCGCCCCGGCGGAGCGCGGCGATGTCGCTTCGGTACGCGTCGGTGAGCGCGACGAGCTGCCCGAGCACCAGCAGGAACGTGAGGATCGGAAGCGAGACGCAGATGCCCGTCGCGACGTCGTCGATGAGGGAGAAGTCGTGTATGCCGATGGCGTGCCACGTGCACCACCGCGCTTTCGAGGACCAGCGAAGCAGTTCCATGAACTTACGCGCCTGCTGCGCCGCGATGAGCGTGCACACCCCCGCCACGAACAGCGTCCCGATGAAGTTCATCCGGAGCCGAGCCGTGAACGCGATCTTGTGCTCGGGAATCGCGCTGGAGCGCCAATCCAGCTTCCCGTCGTCGCTGATGTCGATGAGCTTCGCGGAAGCCCGAGCCTGCATCAGCCGATTCGCGCCGTCGCGCCAAAGCGACATGAGCACGTCGATGTCCCGCGCGGGGCGCTCCTCGCGTTCGGCGGCGTTTTTTGAGCTAATGTGTTTTCCCGAGAGCGCGCGCCCGAAAGATTTCCCACCGAAAGATTCGCTCTTCCCGAAGCTCTTCCCGAGACGTTTTCCGAACGACACGAACGAGCTCGACGAGAACGCGTTCTCGAACGCGTTCTCGGTTCGTTCCATTCCCGCCTCCTCCGCCTCCTCGTGCAGCGTCGCGAGCTTCCTGTGCGCGGGACCGGGCGGGCGGCCCACGACGACGGTCATCCAGAGCGTCTGCACGTAGTCCTCGACGACGCGGGGGAACCCGGTCTTGCCCATCCACGAGCCGAGAAAACCTTTGCGCCGTCGCTTCGCGAACCGCGCCCCCGATTCCAGCATCCGCGCCGCCTTCTTCCCCGCGACGCGCAGTCCGGGCATGAGCGACTGCACGGCGGAGCTGGCGAGCGCGTTGGCGCTGCCCTGCACGATGACGTTCACGCGCTTCACGTTGAACTTGGCCTGCTTCGGCCCTTTGAGCATCTTGAACGACATCCAGTGGCGCCACTCGCCGCGCTCGTCGTCCCAGCGTGAGCCCCCGCGCGCGGACCTGTGCCCGAGCAAACCAATCGCGCTGAGCAGCGCGCCTAATAAGATTGACATGTGCAGCACGTTCAGGGACAGGAACGTGCGGTCCATGCACGGCGCGACGTTGGCCACCGCTCGCGCGTTATCGGTGAACGTCAACAGAAGCACGACGAGGCCGCAGAACACGAACCCCGTCTCCACCCACATCAGCATCGCGGTGGAGTTGACGATCATCACGGAGGACATCACGAGCGCTGGGGCGAGGATGCTGAACTCCAGCGAGAACGTCCCCGCGATGGTGCTGATATCGCCCACGTACCCGTACGTGGAGACCGTGGCGTTCATCAAGCACTTTTTCGACCACGCCGGCGGGGCGGGCGGCGCGGGCGGCCACGGCTCTCCCATTCGTTTCGCGCGGTACATCGCAGAACTCTGCGCCCTGGTCAAAGGGCATCCCAGCTTCGGTGACGAATCGAGCAGCGTCGTCATGAGTCGCTCGTTCACCGGTGGATCGGGAAACGGATCCGGCGCGGTGCCGATCCTGTTCCCCGTCGCGTTCGACGCGAAGGGGTTGACGCTCGCGCTCTCCGCGCTCGCGTCGTACGACGCGTTCGCGGAAGGCGGCCACTCGGTTTCGACGTCCACGTTCTCCGAGCGCATGAACGACGCGCCGCCGAACCGGGGAACGCCGGCGACCATGTAGTTGGGGTCCGCGGGCGTGTTCCCGATTTGCGACCAGGCCGTGATGCCCTGGAAGGTGGCCCAGGGGTCGTAGGGGGGCAGGACGGACTCGCTCTGCCGCGCGCACCACTCCTTGCCGTGCACTCGGACCATCGCCTCGACCCATAATTTGTCCGGTGAGCCCGCAGCCGCCTCCTTAAACACCTCCGACGCCAGCACCTTGCACCCCGCGCACGGGGAGGACGCCTCCGCCAAAGTCTGTTCCATGTCCGCCGCGTCCGAGGGCAATGCGTCGCCCGCGTTTTGCGTGATGAGATCCAAGATGTCCTCGAGCTGGAGGAGGCGACGTCCGCCACCTCCTCCGCCGGCCGACACGCCCTCCGAGATGTCGAGCTGCTGATTCTGCGCGGCGATGTCGATGAGCATGTCCAGGTTGCGCGCCGCCTCCACCGGGTCCGAGCCGCACGCCTCCGTCTGCTGGCAGATGAGCGTGCCCATGTCCTCCGGCGACGGACACCCGCCGCGCTCGAGGCACTTCGCGCGATTGTACTCGTACTGCTCCGCGACGACGGGCGCGATGGTCGTCTCCATGGCGACAGCGCACGTGCGAGCGGAGGTGGCGGTCTGCCGGTACACGCCCTCGATGAGGTCGCTCGGAAGCACCAGCGGCCACATGAACACGGTGAAGCACAGCGAGCACGGCACTAGGAACACGAGCGCGGCGTACCAGTCCGTGCGCCGCCGACCGCACGCCAGGCCGTAAATCCAACGCACCTTCCGGGAGGCCACGCCCTTCTCGAAAGACGAGAGCGCCCGGAAAAGCGCGTTGGGGCGCATCTCGCCTCTCACCCAAGGCGCGCGGGGCGCCCTGAGGGCCCCGGGTTCGTTGAACTCGATTTTTCAACAGTCTCTGAGTCTCATCGCCACCAACTGACCAAGTTGTGTGGGCTTGTGTTGGTGGCGATTTTTATCGGAGGACGAGACTCTCGAGGTGACTGAGAGGCGCTCTGACCGCGTGTGAAAACCGTCTCGAGCGCGCGCGCGTCCTGTGCTAAAGCGCCTCAAACAGTTCACATCACACCACACACCGAGTGTGCTCTAAAGGACTAAAGGATATCGTCCGTCTCTTTACGAAAGAAAAGCATAAAGCAAGATCCTATTACACGCCTAGAAGCGCCTCGGCGAGCTCGGCGCGTCGCGCGACTTGGCGTCGTTCATCCTCCTCCTCCGCCGCCGCCGCCGCCTCCGCGGCGCGCAGACGGTTCCGAATGTCGTCGGCGCGCGCGGTGGATTTTCGAAGCACCGCCTCCACGCCCTCGCGCGCGCGGCGAAGGGACGCCTCGAGCGCGAAGCGCGCGTGGTCGTCTAAGAAACCCCTGTGAGAAGGCGTTTCGTCTGTGAACGATTCCGGGATTCGTTCCTCGCGTCGTCTCGCGTCCAGGATCTGCGCGAACAACGAATCCAACAACGCGG
>Ga0181558_10005441_pt1 | contig 11230 bp, 7 predicted proteins | sample 011ome_22_FD_133754 | JGI IMG/M metagenome (GOLD analysis project Ga0181558, IMG submission 133754) | Coastal salt marsh microbial communities from the Groves Creek Marsh, Skidaway Island, Georgia - 011507BT metaG (megahit assembly) | ecosystem: Environmental > Aquatic > Marine > Intertidal zone... | reverse complement strand
TCTTCTTCGTCACCTTCCGATTCTTCCGGGGACGGCATCGAGTCTTCTTCGTCACCTTCCGATTCTTCCGAGGACGTCGTCGAGTCTTCTTCACCACCTTCCGATTCTTCCGAGGACGTCGTCGAGTCTTCTTCGTCACCTTCCTGTTCTTCATCTCCATTAGCTGCAACTTCGGATGAAGACTTCGTTTTACTCGAGTGATGTTTCTTACCAACCTTTGCTTCATCATCATCATCATCGTCATTCTCCTCCTCTTCTTCCTCCTCCTCTTCAGCTTTTGCCGCTTCTGCTGCCTCCGTCACTTCTTCAATTGTCGGTGATACGGCAACGTCGAGAACATCTTGAACATCGCCATCGATATCCTTATTGGCATCGTCGATTTTTTCCAAGGCATCCGAGATCTTTTCTTGCGACTCATCAACCTTGTGAGCAAATTGATCGATGGCGTTATCGACGTGTTCACCATACTCATCAATTTGGGCAAAAGTTGCCTTCGTAGAGTCTGCTTCGGGGGAGTCTTCTTCGGGTGGGCACGAGTGCAGCACCCCATCATGATGGCAATCCGGTGCATCTCCAGAGGAATCTTCTTCGTCACCTTCCGATTCTTCCGAGGACGGCGTCGAATCTTCTTCGTCACCTTCCATGGTACCCTCCGATTCTTCCGAGGACGGCGTCGAATCTTCTTCGTCACCTTCCATGGTACCTTCCGATTCTTCCGGGGACGGCGTCGAATCTTCTTCGTCACCTTCCGATTCTTCCGGGGACGGCATCGAGTCTTCTTCGTCACCTTCCGATTCTTCCGAGGACGTCGTCGAGTCTTCTTCGTCACCTTCCGATTCTTCCGAGGACGTCGTCGAGTCTTCTTCGCCTTCTTCGCCAGTAATCTCATCCCATTCCTTTTTAATGCCATCCGTGATGTTACCTGTGGTATCTTGAGCGTTCTTGACCGCTTCGTCGATGTTGTCCTGGAAGTTTTCGATGTACTTTTTCGTATCCAACACGACGGTCTTGTCGTTCACGTCGCCGGAATCAGAGCCAGAAGTTGACGACGTTTTTTTCGGAGTCATCTCTTTTCTGCCAACTTTCGACGTGTTCTCGTAAGCGTCGTCTTCCGGCCACGCCGCGCACGGTCCCGTCGCGTACATCTTCACCGAAGCCTTCGACGTCTTGCATTGGACCGAGTCCAAAATTTTCTCCGCTTCCGTCGCGCCTAACTTTGCGCTCGGACACTGAGGAATCGAGTTCAAATCGGCACACTTCTCGGCCAAAGAAGAAGAAGACAACCCGAGCCCGAACGATCTGAACGAGGAAGAGGAAGAAGCGATGGCGATGACCCCACCGGCGAGACCGACCGTCACGAGTGCGATTTTACTCGCCGTGGCGAATTTCGTTTGCTTTTGTTTCTGCAACAAAGGCGCATCTTCCGACGCTTTCACGGCACCGTAGACGCGCATGTTCACGTTGATGTTTAGTTACTCGTGCGTCGCACACGTTTGAACGCGGTTTTTTTTTTGAATGCACCTCTCTTTTAAAAGGAGTATTCTCGCGCGCGCTGTGTGTGCGGGAAGAAATTGCTTAGTAGCTTTGAAAATTCAATAGGGTGTTCAAACCTTAAACTCATTCTTATTCTGCTTAAACCTACTCCTACGATAGATAACTACTTTATTTTCTACTTTCTTTCTACCACCAATGCGAGAGGCTTATGGAATTCGAAACGCTCTTCACGAAGTGCCACCAACCGCGAGGAATGAAGAGCGCGTCGCCGGCGTCTAACTGAACGTCGTAAAAAGGTCTCTGATAGAGTTTGGGGAACGTGCGAGGAGAAAAAGAGGCGAGCGAAATATCTCCCGCTTTCGAGGTGTTGGTGAGTTTGGCATTTTCTGCGGAGGATGGAGTGTACGGGTACATCGTCGTCGTCGTCGTCGTCGTTGTCGTTGTTTTCCGTTTTATGTTCATGTCTTTATTGTCGTCGTCGTTTTTTATGGTTTCAGTTTCGTCCTCGTCTATGTCCGTATCTAACGGTTTCCAGAGACGGACGTGCTTTGCACCGCATATTTGGACGAACAAGTTATCTCGTGGGTCCGTGTGCGGCGGCGAGACCGTGTTTTTCGGACCTATCCAGAAGTTTTTCGCGATTTTTTGATCGAAAGCATCGCACTCTTCGTTCTCATCTTCCTCTCGAAAACAGCCGTGGATGTATTCCGGTTCGCGGATATCTTCGAGAAGTTGCGGGAACTGATCCGCGAGCGTTTGCTGCGCTAAATAAGCGCCGCTTTCGACGTCCATCATGTGCTTCAAAAGAAAATCTTCGAACGTCACGACTCTTATCCTCCAGTTTTGGCTCGAGTAAGAGCTTCCAAATTCCACCGGCACGGCTCGAGCACCAAAATGTTCGAGAAAGTATGATGGGTCTTTCCACTTCTCGTGAGCGGGCCACTGGGTGCAAAATCGTCGCATGGCGCACGGTTTCTTCGGCAAGTAAAATTGCGTCATGAAAGTCTCCAATGACAACGGTTTCTTAAATTTAGGCACTTTTAATGGAGGTTGTCCTCCTTTGTCTTTCTCGAGTATCGGAAATAAGACGCTCTTTTCTTCCTCTTCGAATTCATCTCTCTTTCGTTTCTTCTTCCCGTCGTCATCGTCCTCCTCCTCCTCCTCTACATCTACCTCTCTTCTAATATCCGCGTCCTCGCATTCAAATCTCCAACTCAACAACCTCTTCTCTTTTTCTGGCGCATGCATCATCTTCCTCGCCTCTTTCAGCGTCGCGCTCACAGTCTCCGCGACTTTCACCAACGTCTTCCCGCCGCCAACCTCTCCCGCGAGCAACGCTCCCACGTCCAACTCTTTAATCACCCTTCGCAGTACCCGCTCGACGTATTTCATCCCGATATCCTCCCTCTTCGCTCTCAATTGCGCATATCTCACGCACGTGCGACAGTACTCGAAAACTACCGCGCCTTCGCACTCGCGCCATTTTTCGTTCGCGTCTCGCCAGTCTCCCGTGTGGAGCTCCTCCCAGACAAAATCCTTCGCGTGTTGCAGCGCGACGAGTTTTGCGACCGCGACGTCTTCTTCATCTTCCCATTCATCTTCGTCGAAAGCTCCAGCGAACGTCGAAGAGAGCATCTCGACTGCGTCATCGCGCGAAGAGGACGACGACGACGAGGATGAGGAGGAAAAGAACACCTCCGAACGCGTTTTCGCATCGAAACCGTTAGTTTCGCAGAGAAGCAGCGACGAGAGAAGACGACGACAGTCTTCGTTATCGTTATTTCGCGACGACTCGTCGGCGACGAGGAGCCATCTCGGAAGAAACGACTTTTTGTTCTTCGCGCTGTTCGTCATTCGATCGTCATCTTCGTCGATTCGCTTCGTCGGTCGATTCGGCGCGCGCGTTTCTCTCTCGCTCGCGCGCGCGCTCTTTTGTCGACTTTCTCACTACTCGTAAAATCGTCGTTTTTTTCCCCCAAAGTGTCGCCCCTTGAAAACTTCCCCAAGACAGAAGAGAATGACGAGTTCCAGCGAGAGCGACGACGAAAAAGAAGAAGAGGAAGAAGAGAACGAAGAGTATCTCTTCCCTCCCGGCCTGGAAACGGATTGCTTCGACCTCGTTCGCGCGTGGCAATTTCGACGGAGGGAAAATGCAACGAGAGGAGAAGAAGAAGAGAAGGAGAGGAGAGGAATCGCGCGCGGTGCGGGTAGAAGCGACGACGATAACGATAACGACGACGACGACGACGGAGAGGAAAAGGAAGAGGTAGGGGACGAGAAAGATGGAAGGGCGTCAAAAGGAAAAGAAAAGGAATCGCCGTTCCAATCGTTTCGATTGCTGTACACCGAGCGGAATTTCGACCGAATGTTTCATTTGAAAACGAAGTTTACCAACCCGAACGAACAGCTGCAAAGATTGTACGACGCGTCGCTGGCGATATGGGATCTCGCCAACGATAAGATGTTTCGAGAGAAGGAGAAAAAGAGCCGGACGAGCTCGAGTTTAGTCGTGGGGGCTTTATTTTTACTCTTCATGTTCTATCGCAGACAACCGAGAAAAGACGTGTTCTTCGTGAAACGAGGCTATCGAGACAGAGCAAAAGAGGCGGAAGGAGAAGAAGAGGAATTACCGACAGCGAGAGTTTACGTGAGTTTAAAGAGAATGAGGGAGCTGTTGGGAGTGGTGGACAAATTAGAAGAGGAGGTAGTGCAAAAGAAGAAGAGCAACGACAAGAACAAGAAGGCCGACGAGGAAGAGGACGGCGATAGAGATGATGATGATGATGATGTGGAGGCTGCACTCGAAACGTTAGCTATCATCAGAGAAATGGTCGCGGATAATGCGTTTATTATCGGATGCACACGACCGTTGACGCAACGAGAGAGACGAGATTTCGTGGAATCGACTAAACTAGTCGTAAAGAACGAGTTATTAGAGGTTTACGAAGAGGTTCGAGACGAGATGATATCCCTTGAGAATGGTGGGATCCAGGGCGTGGCAGCGTTGCTCGAGCAAACAGAAGCTTACGGTAAAGCATTGGATCTGGTGTTAGAACAACGGCCAGTACCGTCGACATACGCGGCAGATTATCTCGATCCAGCGAAGAAGATTGGCGGCGCTGTTGACAGATTTGTGAAAAGGTTGGAAGGGAAGCTCGAAGAAATTTTGAAGGCGCAACCGAAACAAAAGCGCGCGTACAGGAGGAATACGTCGACGAGTACCAGCAATAATGACACGAAAGAGCTACCAAGGGAACCCTCTGCAGAAGTCGTCACTACAACAGTTGATGGTTTAACAGTCGTAAATACGAAGAAAACGACTGTCATTACCAAGAAGGCTCCGGTATCGAAAAGGAAAAGGGAACGACGCGAGTTGTTGGAATCCATGCCGGATTACTACGAGAAAGACAAGGGAAACCAATAGTACAGTACATGCGGCAGAGATGCTACTAGCAATACGCAATAGAGTTTTATTAGCACACAGTTGATTTATATATATAGCACGCGCTTAAATGCATTTACATTTCTAGAATACACACAAAAAATCAATTCTCAAAGTTTCCACAAAATTCTCCTCCTCTTTTTCTCTTTCACATATACTATTTACAGAGAAATCAAGCGTTTGGACGGGTCTTTGCAGCCCGATTTCCCGCAAACGCACTCGTCGATTTCTTCAATCATTTCAAATCCGCAATCGCACGACTCAGACGGCGGGAAGTCTTCGTTGTTTCTTTTCAACGGCAACGGCGCTCGAATCATGACGAGGCCAGCCAGTCGACCAAACCTGTTGCCGTTATTATTTATACTCGTTGTAGTCGTCGCCACTCCATCTTCTCCTTGTTCCGTTGATGATGTCTCCTCGATATCGGGAACACACGCTCTGAACCCGTACGCGTGGTACAATCGTCTCGCCGCTGCATTTTCGCAGTGAACGTGCGTGAACATCTCCCTCGCGCCCCAAGAGATGGCTTCATTCGAAGCAGCTTCGAGCAATGCCTTCGCCGCACCACGCCGCCGCGCGCGTCGTGCGACAGCTACGTTGTCCACATATACAAACGTTTCCGTTTTTGGACCGTTACTATATCTATTAATACTATCGCTCGCATTTGCATCAGCCGCGACTGCAGACTGGTATCGCGTCGAATTCGACTGCGGATTGTGCCGAATGGAAACGTCCAAGCACCCAATCACCGCCGATGAGCTATTCCTCAACCTCTCCACGACCAAATGTTCCCCAGAATCATCAGCCACCAAACACACGCACTTAGCGCACGCTGAAGTTGGCCTCACCACTCTCTCCGCCAACGCCTTCCTCTCCCTTTGTGCAAACTCTCGGTGAAATGTAGGCGTAAACCGAGGGGGGAACGGCAGCGCTTGTCGTTCCGTGAGATCGTCGTAGAAAGCAGTCGCTCTCAAATTCGCCACCACTTCAAAATCATTCTCACTCGTTGCAATCCTCACGTTATCTCTGCCTATTATTTGTTTACCTTTTTCGTTGCTTCCACTGTTACTCGACGTCGCCTTCGTCGCCTCTTCCTCATTCTCCATCAGCTTCTTCGAAGAATTAGAACTCAAACTTGAATTCAAAGAAGAGGGAATGATCGATCCGTTCGCGATCTTCGCGATAAACGCCATCCATTTCTCCCTGGTCGTTTCTTCTTCCCTCGCCATCTCTCCGTCCCGTTCGCTCTCTTCCACGGACATCGCGTTCAACCTTTTGTTGTTGTTGTTGTTGTTGTTCTTCAAAGAGTTGGATTTTCCCGAGGGGGGCGTCGTCGTTGATCCACTGGAGGACGCGACGAGCATCGTCCTCGCGTTCCCGGCAAACGTCCGAATCGCTCGAATGTTCGCGCTCATCGAAGAAGAAGAAGAAGAAGAGGAAGAGTTTGACCCCCACATTTTACTTTTACTCGGTTTATCCGAGCGTTGGTCGGAGGCGGATATCTTTTTCTCCTCCTCGTTGATGTTCGCGTGGTCCCTCGTCGTCGCATTCGGTGGAGTAATCGTCGTCCTCTTCTTCGCGCTTCTTCGTCTTCCTCCTCTTCCGCATCTCGAGACGGGTGAACTCCCGACGAGCGCGGAAGAGGAGGAGAAGGAGAGCGAAGAAGACGACGCCATCGAGAGAGAGAGAGCGCGCGCGCTCGGTGCCTTCTTCCTTCTTTGCTTTTGGTTCGATCCGATAGAGAGAGAGAGAGAGAGAGAGAGAGAGAGAAACGCGTTTTAATGGAGTTTGCGTGGACGAGTTTCCCGACGATACGCTCTTCTCTCGTTGGAATTTATTTGTGAGGCGTCGCTTCGGAGGGGGACGTGGCCACTTTGGGCGAATGGAAGGCGCAGAGGCTTGTGAAAAAGCCAAACAAAGAAGCTTTTTAGGAAAAAAAAAATGTGGAAAAGAAGCCTCGTCGGGTTGGCTGAAAAAGACGAGAGAGAAGAACTCGACTCTCGACTCGTCATACTTTTTTTTGCAACCTCTCTCTCTCTGCGAACGCGCACACGTAATAAATAACACCTGAGAGTATTTATTCAACGATGGCGAGCACATCATCGACGCTTTTGTCGTTTAAGACGGCCGTTTCTCCTTCTTCGTGCGCGACTCGACGCGCGAGCGGCGCCACGACGTCGTTTTCCAAAATGGGAAGAAAACCCACCAAAACGACGAAGATTACGTACGCGAATCTCGGACCAGAACTGAAATTGCAAATCGATAAGTGCGTGACGGAGAACAAGGTGGTGTTGTTCATGAAAGGGACGAAATCGGCGCCGAGGTGTGGGTTTTCAAACACGTGCGTGCAGATTTTACAGAGCATGAACGTGCCGTTCACGGACGTGGACATTTTAGCCAGCGAACAGTTGAGAAGTGGGATGAAAGTGTACAGCAGTTGGCCGACATTTCCGCAGCTGTACATCGGTGGCGAGTTCTTCGGCGGATGCGATATTACCATGGAGGCGTATAAAGATGGGAGTTTGAAAGAAGAGTTGGAACGGGCGATGTTGGAGTAAATCGTTCCGTGTTCATTCGAGACGCGCGACGCGTGATTTACGTTTTCAATTCGTTTTTCATATTATAACATTTATATATACTTAAGCTTCTATCGCGGCTAACTTTCCCGCTCTTTTCTCCTCTTCCTCCTCCGTGCGTTTGCGTTTCTTCACGTGCACGGAGACTGGTTTCCAGGCTTGGCCTTCTCTGCCTTTTGTGCTCTTCGCTTTCTTTTGACAGGTTATCTTCGTGTTCAAGTCGGCGTACGTCACACGGTCTTTACCGAAATAAAAGCACACCGTGTTAATATCTTCCGTTTTCACCGCGTATTTGTATTCTCTCACCCATTCGTAATCTGTTCCGTTTTCATTTTCGTTTTCGTCCAATATCTTTACATTTTCCGCGTTTGCGGCATCTTTCGGAAGCATCAACGCGATGAACTTATCCGGACGACCGGCTTCGTCTTCCACCATCATCGGTTTCACCATCGCTTTTTGCATCGCTTTGTCCTTGACATCCTCCGCGGCTTCACTCATACCTTCCACATCTAACGTTGGGTCCTCATCAAACGTCAACCTCACAAAATTTTGCGGCCAAACCTTGAAATCTGGAAATACCGGCGTCACCGAAACCGGTTTCAAACTCTTGTTTCTCGGGTGCTTCACCGTTTCTAAAGTCACCTTCTCCGCCGCCTCGAAAGATTTCTTGATCGCCAATATTTGCTTCTCTCGTTCCGTCAACGATTTGTTGTATTCTCTCAAACTTGGATCTAACTTTTCCTCTTGTTCTCTCAACTCTCTTTGTCTCTTTAAAATCAAATTCGACTTTTCCGATATCCCCGTCTTCAACGACAAACCTCCTTCGGATATGTATTTCGTGTTCATCAACCACATTGCTTTATTCACATCCGGTTTTCTTCCGGTTCCACTCGCCGTCTCTTTATCCTTCGCGGAATCGTTAGCTAATAATATCAAATCGTCCGGGTGAATCTCTCCTTTCGTCCTCGCCGCTCGAAACGCGTCCGAGCCAATCGGGTCCAAATTTATCCCCAAATCCTCAGAAAACATTCTCGCCGATCGCCTCAATTCGTCGTACAACAGCGCCACGTTGTGTTCCGCCATCATATCGTCGTCTAAACTTCCTTTCCTTCGCAGTAATTTCCAATCCAGTGCCCTCGGGGGCGGTAAATTGTTCCTAAACTGCATCGGGCACAAAAACGCCGTCTCTCGTTTCAATCGATTCGTCTCGTCCACGATTTCCGGCTGTTGTTGCGCGACTTTTTTACCGCCGCTCGAGCTTCCGCTCTTCTTTCTGGCGACGTTGCTGCTCGCGGCGACGGGTTTCTTCTTCGTCGCAGCTGCTGCCGCCGCCGGAGCAGCCGCGGTCGTTGGCGCATTCTTCTTCGACGAAGGAGACGGCGTCGTCTTTTTCTTGATCGGTGACTTCTTTTCTTCTTCTTCTTCTTCTTTATTTGCTTTTGCTACTGGTGGTGCTGTTGGTGGTTCCACGCTCGCGCTTTTCGACCGTCCTCTCCTCGGAGGAGGTGGTGCGTCGTCGTCTTCTTGTTTTTTCTCGTCCTCTACCGGTGGTGGTTCCACGCTCGCGCTCTTCCCTCGAGCGCTTCGCCGCGGTGGCATCGTGTAAAGCCTTCTATTCTAGTGAGGAAAATTGAACGTGAATCCATTTTTTAACGTGAAAAATTTAGGGTTTCAGTCACAAAAACAAAAAGAAAAAAAAATCACGATCCCCCAAGGTCCCCGCCGCCAAAACTATTCCCGCTCTTTTACGCACACAGCGCACGCACACACACACAAAAGGTAGCAACCAACGCATCATGGCGGACGAAGAAAACAAAGCCACCGCGGCTGACGCGAAGAACGAAGGTCCAGGGGGGGAGAGATGGAAAAACGACCGAAAACAGTACCGGGATTTCGTCCCATTCGACGAGCAATTGGAGAGGAAATTGTTGAGGCAGCTGGAGTTTTACTTTTCGGATTCCAACTTACCGAGAGATAAGTTTTTGCGAGAAACGGTGGAGAGAGATCCGGAGTCTTACGTGGATTTGAGATTACTTCTGAAATTTCAGCGCATGCGCGACGTTTTGTACGATTCTGGCGGGTCAAATAACCCCGAGGTCATCGAGGCCGTTGCGAAACTGTTGAAGGAGAAATCTGTGAGTTTGCAAGTCGTCGACGAGACGACTTCAGATCCGAGAGTGAGAAGGAAAGAGGATCTGAGACCGAAAGAGGAAATCGATCGGGACGTGGAGAAGAGGTCGTTGTATGCGAACCCGTTTCCGATGACGGCGACGATTGAATCGTTGACGGATTTCTTTGAGAAGGAGTGCGACGAGAGAGTGTTGTCGGTGAGATTACGAAGACACATCGCCTCGAAAGATTTCAAAGGAAGCATCTTCGTCGAGTTTGCGACGGAGGAGAGCGCCAAAAAGGTGACCGCAATGTCCAACAAGTTGGTGTTCGAAGGCGCGGAGGTGACGTTGATGTTCAAGAAGGAGTACTTGGAAAAGAAAAAGGAAGAGAAGGCGTTGAAGGCGGAGCAGAAAGCGAAGGAGGAGGCGGACAGAGCGGCCAATCCAGAGAAGTACGCGAAGTTAGACGAGGAGAGGAAAAGAGCGGAAAGAGAAGTGGTGATTAGCGATCGTCGTCACGATAACAATAATCATAATGGTAGCAAACGTAGCAGAGACGACGAAAGAGGAGGAGAAAGAAGAGAGAAGAAAGAAAACAACGGCGAAGAGAGAGAGGTTGAGTACACGCCCGGGATGATTGCAAGAATCACTTTGGGCGAAAAGGCAAACACAGAGTGGGAAGATTTCGTCAAGTTTCGCGAGGGCATTAAAAGTGCGTTTGAATCGTACGGTAAAATCAAGTTTGTCGATTTCAAGCAAGGCGAAAAGTCTGGCTTTTTGAGATTCGAAGACGAAAAAGTAGCGGCGAAAATAATCGAATCCATCCAAGGCGGCAACGCGATTGAGGTAGAAGGCGACGCGTGCGCGCTTGAACTCGTTGGAGGCGACGAGGAAAAGTCGTATTGGGAAGCCATCGATAGACGCGCGAGAGATCGCGATCGTCAAGATCGCAACGGTAACAAAAGAGACCATCGCGGCGGCGGCAGAGGCGGCGGCAGAGGAAGAGGAAATCGCGGACGAGGTGGGGGCGCCAAGCGTCACAAGAGCGACTAATGCGAGAGCAAAGTCACTTGTGTTGCTACTATATTAATATTGTTCTATAATATTGAAACATTTGCGATAAATAATATAAGAAGTTGAAACAACAACCATTCGAATTGAAGCTAACGCCGCTAATGCTTTTTTCTTTCGTCCGCGCTACACGAAAATCATACTATCTCAATCAATGCTTGAAAAGCGCACTCTACCACTCACAACCGCCTCTGTCTCGGTGATGTGCAAACACGCCATCTCCCTTCTGCAATACCTCTCCAGAGCCTTTGCATTCTTCTCGTCCCCTTCGTTCATGAATACGTTTCTCCTCAACGACTTCATAAAATCGTCGTTCCCGCTGATCAACGCCTTATCGTATGCCAACGCGGACCCGTAAAACGACTGCTCCAACTCTTTCAACGTCGATCGAACTCTCACTTTCACGCCTTCTCGGTGAACTCTCTTCTCCACTTCCTCTTGGAATGTGTCGTAAAACATTTGCGAAATCGCCTTTCCAGAATCCCCTTCGCGTCGTAATCGAGCTAAAACTAACCACACGTGCAACACAAACATCG
>Ga0181558_10005437_pt1 | contig 11231 bp, 5 predicted proteins | sample 011ome_22_FD_133754 | JGI IMG/M metagenome (GOLD analysis project Ga0181558, IMG submission 133754) | Coastal salt marsh microbial communities from the Groves Creek Marsh, Skidaway Island, Georgia - 011507BT metaG (megahit assembly) | ecosystem: Environmental > Aquatic > Marine > Intertidal zone... | reverse complement strand
GCGCGACGACGGCCCTGGTCGCGCCGGGCCAAACCATCTCCAGCGCGTCGGCGGCGTACGTCGCCAGAGCGGCGCCCGCGCTGAACCCCGCGAACGCGACGCGCGACGGGTCCGTGCGCCGAGATAGTAAAAGGCTCGTATTTCGTAACCGTTCGAACGACGAATCGTCGTCGTTTGACGAAGAGCCGCCCTTCTCCACGACGCGGCCTAGTCTTAGCAGTTGCGGCGCGGCGCGCGCCGCGAAGGCGAGCGTACGCGGATACACGCGTCGCTCGATCACCGCGGCGGTGTGCTGCGCGCCCGGGAACAAACCCCCGACGATCGGGCTCTCCGCCCCCTGGCCGTCTCTCGAGCCCACCATCGTGGGCGCGCAGACCACGAACCCCCGGGACGCGAGCAGGCGGAGCATCGAGTCGTTCTGCGCGATCCACGCCTCGAACACGAGGCCGTGCGTCGGGTGGAGGTACAGGACGAGGGGGAACAAAACGTCCGGCTCGGAGTCGTCGCGTGCGCCACCGGCCACCACCGGGTGCGTGCACAGCACCTCGCCCTGCTCGCCGCCGAGGTCGGGGACGCCGGCGACGGGCGGCGCGGTGCCGTCGGTGGCGGGGATGAACACGCGCGATCGCGCGGTGTCGAACGCGCCGAGCGCGCCGAAATCGCCGGTACCGCTCGACGCGTCCGAAGAGGGAGCCTCGGTGGAGAAGCCCGGGAAAAGGGGAGCCAGCGGAGACGCGCCCGGCGTCTGCGCGAGCGCGCACGAGAGAAGCGAGCACGCCGCCGAGACAAAGGCGAGCGCGCGGGGACGCGCCGCGAGCTGGACGCCGCACATCGTCGCGGGGCGGATGGAGGAGTCGCGCGCGCGCGGAGTGGACGCGGGGGTCGAGTCGAGACGACGAGGCAGGAAGGGTCGTGGTCCCGAGGGAAAACGTATTACGATTTTGTAGGTGACTGACTCTTTGTGAGTAGACTACGTGTATCCTGTGACGTTTTTCTTTCCCGTCGTCGCGGCTCTCGTACGGCTCTCGTACGGTTTAGGTCGCGGCGACTCCCGCGATCCGCGCCGTCTCCTCCACGATCTTCCGATTCCTCTCGGCGACGAACGCGTACGCTGCGCCAGCCCCGGAATCGCCGCCCCCCTTCCCGACGTCCACCCAGGCCACGGAGACGTTCTCCCTCGAGTCGTCTCGCGCGCGCGCGGCGTTCCGCGCCGTATGCGTTCCAGTCTGCCGAAAGAACTCCGCGTCCGCCGCCGTCGCCGCCGTCGCCTCCCCCCGCGGCGCTTCTTCCCCCCTCCGCCCCCTTCGCCGCCGCGGACCCGTCGCGTCCGCTCGGCTTCCTTCGCTCTCTCTGCCGCTCTCTCTGTCGGCGTCAACATCGCGGGCCCCGACGAAAGACGCGAAAGCGTTTCGCGTCTCGCGCGTCTCCCTCCGGAACCGCCGCCGCCCCGCGCGCGCGTGCCTCGCCGACACCTGGTAGGTCCACGCCGCGTGGCACATGTCCGTGAAGGAGAAGTCCGGCCAGAGCACCTCCAGGAAGCAGAGCACGGCGTGCTTCGAGACCCCCCACAGGATGAAGTCGCTGAGCCGAGTCTCGCCGGACGTGCGGATAAGCAGGTCCACCGGGGGCACGCGCGGCGCTAGGGACGACGAGTGAACGATTCCGGACGATTCCGAACGAAAACCGTCGTCGTCGTCGTCGTCGTCGTCGTCGTCGTCGTCGTCCGTGCGGTCGTCGTCGACGTCCCAGGCGACGCAGCGCAGACGCTGCGCGACGTCGTCCAGCGCTGTGCGCCGGACGACGCGATGATCGCGGTCGTGCTCAGTCTTCGAAACGCTCGTTTGTTTCGCGGCGTTTCGTGAACACGACACGACGTCCGTTTGTTTCGCGGCGTCAAACGCCGCGCCGCGAAGGCACCGCTCCAGCGCGTCGTCGGTGACGTCGTTCGGCGCGAGGTCGCCGGCGCGCGCGGCGGCGCCCAGCGCGCCCACCGCCTGCGCGATATCCTCTCTGCCCGTGTACGCGAAGCAGACGTTCAACACAGGGCCCTCGTGGTGCCACGTGCTCGCCGTGACCCGCGCGGCGGCGGCGCGCAGGCCCGCGGGGATGGCGTTTGCTTTGTTTTCGGAAAACACCTCCCCGAGCACGCGCACGCGCACGCGCTTTTCCCGTATCACGTCGGACGCCGCGAGCTCCAGCAATCGCCGCTCCGCGAGCGCGAACAAGCCAGCCACCTCCTCCTCGTCCCGCTTCAGGTTGTCCGTGGAGAAGGCGTAGACGCTGAGCGCCTCGACGCCCAGCGCGAGGCACCACTCGAGCACCTCCACGAGCTTGTCCGCGCCGTGCTCGTGCCCGCGCGCGCGGTGCATGGACCGCGACTTGGCGAACCGTCGGTTCCCGTCCATCACGATGGCGATGTGCTTGGGCGTGGGGCCGCCCGCGCGGAGCACCGCGCAGGTGGCCCGCCGGAAACGCGTCTGCGCGCTCGAGCACGCACCGCTCGAGGCGAAGCGCGAGGCGAGGCCGCCCATACGCGCCGGAGCTGTCGCCGCCCGCTCCCTACGCCGCGCGCCCGGCAGTGGACGGTCGATCGGCAACCGCGGCTCGAAAATAGTTTTCGACATTTCGCGGAGAATGTCAGCCAAGCGTTCTTGAGAGTTCTTTCGTGAATCTCACGACTCGACGACTGTTGTGAAAGCGCCCGAACCCCGAAGGCCGAAGCGCTGAGTTGAGAGTCAACTCTTGACGTTAGTTTTGTTCGCGATCCACCCAATTCACAATCACAGCCACTGCACCCCGCGCACCCGGGCGCGGCAGCATGCCCTCCTCCATTGACACGCCGATCGAGCTGATTCTTTCCCGCGCGCGCGAGATCGACGGCGTCGCCGTGCTCTCCACCGCGCTCGTGGTCATGGGCGCGTACGGCGTGATGTTCGTCGCCGCCGCGGGCAGCCCGTTCGCGCGCGCGGTGCTCTTCAAGACGGGCCTGTTCGCGCGCGCGCTCGCGCACATGGCGCTCAGCCGCGAGAAGGCGGGCTGGCCCAGGAACCGACCCGACCCCGCGGTCGCGCTGGACGTCTCCTCCGGCGACGTCGTCTCCGTCAAGCGCGTCGTCTTCGTGCGGCACGGCGAGAGCACGTGGAACGAGGTCTTCAACCGGGGATTCAACTTCCGCTTCCCCATGCGTCTGTTCGAGGGCCTCATGTCCGAGCTCCTGCTCCTCTTCACCAAGAGCTCGTTCTTCGTGGACGCGCCGCTCAGCGACCACGGGTACGACCAGGCGCGCGAGCTTAGACGGTTCCTGCGCGACTACGACGGCGACGCCGCCGGCGCCGCCTTCGACGCCGCGCGCGCGGCGGAGCCGAAGGCGGCGGCGGATGCGTTCACCGCCGCGCGGCGCGCGCGTCGCGTCGCCGACGCCGACGCGCTGGCGGGCAAAAAAAGCACCTCCATCATCGTGAGCTCGAACCTGCGCCGCGCCGTCGCGACGACCGCGCTCGGGTTCTGGGACCGCCTGGCGCGCACGGGCGAGAAGATCTACGTGCTCTCGTGCATGCAGGAGATTGCGCGCAACGTGGACACCTGCGCGCTGGCTGGGGCGCGGCAGTGCCCCCCCCTGCACGGCATCGAGAGCAAGGTGGAGGACATCAACGCCACGCCCATGGGCCGTATGGTTCTCGGGGACTCCGGCTCCGTCGTCGGCCTGAACGCGCACTTCAACACCGGGAACAAGCCCATCGGGCGCGTCGGGTGGAACGGCTTGCGCGAGTTTGCCGAGTGGACCTCCGCGCAGGACGCGGAGTGCGTCATCGCCGGCGGGCACTCGCTGTGGTTCAAGGAGTTCTTCAAGGCGTTCCTGGACAAGGACGCGGCGAAGCGGGACGTCGCCGCGCGTAAGAAGATCGTCAACTGCGGCGTCGTCGGGTTCACCCTGACGCACGTCAAGCACCCGAAGCACGGGGACGTGTACCGCATAGACCCGGAGAGCGTCGACGCCGTCTACGGCGGCTTCGCGCGGTGAGAGACTCCTTTCACGCGAAACGCTCCGACGTACGCACTTGAAAGCGCGCGTAATACTATTCGAACGCGAGGGGTTCGCCGTCGTAAAGGGTAAATCACCGTGCGCTCGGTATCACACGGTACTGCGCGTATCGAGGACGCGGCACGGCGCGGCGCGTTCGTAGTCGTCGTACGGTAGCCGCGAAGGCGCTGATTTGGATGAATGATGACCTCGTCACTTTCGAAAGACGCGTTTTTGCCGAACTTTTGCCTCGTCATCCAAAACGCGTGTTTGACGGCACGTAACGAACTCGCGGCGCATGCCGCCGAGTGGCACTCGCGCGCGCGCCAGTATGCCGCGCGAAGACGAGACCTCCCCCGCGTCGGTGGTGGTGGAGGTTTCCCATGACGCCGGCCTCGACGCGGCGCGGTCGGGGAACGGGCTGGGTCACCATGTCCCTCGCGACGCGCACGGCACCGTCGGCAAATCCGACGGCACGGTGCCTCGCCTGTGGCACACCTTGACTGGGCCCGACGCCGTGCGCCGGCGCGCGGCGGCGTTCGCGTTCAGCAGCAACGGACTGCCCAAGAAGTACGACTACCGCGACTGGACCGCGACGACGTTCATGTTCCGCGACCGCGCCGTCGGGAACTTCGCGTACCCCTGGTTCCTGTGCGTCGCCGTCTCCGCGGTGTGGTGGGCGCTTTACGAAAACGTGTCGCACCTGCGACACCCGCGCTACGACCTGAGCGAGTTTGACCGGATGTACGCGCTCATCTTCACGGCGCTGGGCTTCATGCTGGTCTTCCGCCTGAGCCGCGCCGCGATTCGGTTCTGGGACTGCCGCACCGCCTGGGGCACGATCGCCATGCGCGGTCGCGCGCTGTGCGACGACGCCATCGTCAACGTGGGGGCGAAGCGGCCGGAGGACGTCGACGACTTGATCCGGTGGTTCTGCGCCTTCGCCGTCGGGGTGAAGTGCCATCTGCGCGAGTGCGGCGCGATGCCCGCCGAGCAACTCGCGGGCATACTGGAACGCGGGGAGGTGGAGCGCGTCAACGCCTCGATGCGCTCCAGGTTCCACCTGTACTGCGCGAACAAGATGCGCCGGGCGGTCAAGCGCGCGCTGCTCGAGGAGTCGAACGAGGAGGATTCGAACGAGAACTTTTTGCGAAAGCGATTTTTGCACCCGCAGCATTCGGCGACGCTGATGCACGGCGCGCGCGCGCACGTGGACGTGCTCGTGGACGTCGCCGGCGCGATGGAGCGCATCAAGGCGACGCGCCTGCCGATCGTCTACGTCGCGCACTTGCGTACGTTTCTGCTCGTGTACATTCTGTCGATGCCGTTCGTGTACGTCTCGCTGTGGGGTTTCGGCGTCGTTCCGGCGACGGCCATCATCGCCTTCGCGCTGCTCGGCATCGAGGGCGCCGCGACGGAGTGCGAGAACCCCTTCTCCGCGAAACGCACGAACCACCTCGGGATGGACGGGTTCTGCGAGAACGCCATCGCGGACCTAGGCGCGATGCTGAGCTGGTGGAGGGACGAGAGTGCGGGGTAGGCGGGGAGGAGACAGAGCAAGGCGCGCGCTTCATTTCGAAGGTACCTTTCGTAACACAGTCGTGTGTTCTGACAGTCCTGCACGTCCGTCTCGCGCCAAAAATCCGGATGACGCAAAAGCGAAGATGACGTCGACTCGAAGTCTCGAACGTCGAACCTGCGGCGTTGCCCCTCCTTGGTTGACGCCCGCGACGGCCTCCCCAGTGGCGCGCGCGCCCGCGGCCGCGTGACCTTCCTCCCGGCCCCCGCCTCCCGCCGCTCCCCGACGCCGACCATGCCCGCGTCGGCGATCGCGCAGGCGCCCCCGCGCCCTTCCGCGGCGGCGAGACGCGCGTCGACCCGGCGGATGTCGCGCGCGAGCAATCTGTCGACATCTCCGCGCGCGGCGTCTTCCGCCGCGCCCGCGCTGGTGACCCCGTCCGGCGCGCGCCTCGCGTCCCGCGCCGACCCCGCGCCGGACCACCGTTCGTTCCGCGAGCGCGTGCTCTCGTCCCTCCCCGAGGGCAAGCTCGCGTACGTGCCCGGCGGCGTCGCGCAGACCCGGAACGGCGTCGAGGGGAACGCGCGGTTCCGCCAGGAGCCCAACTTCCTGTACCTCACCGGGATCACCGAGCCCGGGTACCACGCGTTGTTCGGCACGGGCGCGGACGCGCCGTACGTGCTGGTCGCGCCCAGGCAGCCGCCGGAGATGGACGTGTGGTGCGGCGCGCAGATGTCCCGGGACGAGCTCCGCGCGTGCCACGGCGCCGACATCGTGTACTACGACGACGAGTGGGACAAGGCACTCGCCGCGGTGGACGCGCTGGAGGGCCAGACCGTTTTCGTCCCGACGCACCAGAAGGAGGGCGAGGCGGCGCGCGCCGCGCCGTTGCCGCGCGACCGGGACGGGCTTTTCGAAGGGCTTCGACCGGAACACACCGCGCTCACCGACGCGCTCGCGAAGCACCGCGCGATCAAGACGGAGGCGGAGATGGCGTGCTTGCGGTTCGCCAATTTGGTCTCGGGAGACGCGCACGTCGCGGCGTGGCGCCACTGCGCGGCGAACGGCGGCGACGTCTTCGAGTTCGAGGTGGAGGCGACGTTCGCGGCGGAGACCGCGCGCGCTGGTTTGAAACACCTAGGCTACCCCACCATCGCGGGCGCGGGGAGAAACGCCGCCACGCTGCACTACGAGCGGAACGACGCGCGCGTCGCGCCGGAGGATTTGGTTTTGGTCGACGCCGGCGCGGAGCATCGCGGGTACACCGCCGACATAACGCGGACGTTCCCGAGTGGCGGAACGTTTGATGCGATGCGGAAAGACGTGTACGAAGCCGTTCTGGACGTGCAGAACGCGAGCATTAAAGAGATGATCCCGAACACGAACTACCGCTTAGTACAGGAGTTAGCGAAGACGCGAACCGCGCAGAGGCTCATCGATCTCGGTTTAGTGCGCGGCCGCGCCGAAGACGCGGCGTTCGCCGGCGTAACGTCGCTGTTCATGCCGCACGCGCTCGGCCACTTGCTGGGTCTGCAGGTGCACGACGTGGGGCCGGACGGGCCCGTGCCGGAGACGCTCGTGCCGGGGCACGTCGTGACGTGCGAGCCGGGCATATACTTCGTGGACGGCCTGCTCGGCCCCGCCTTCGAGGACCCGCGCGTGGCGGAGTTTCTGAACCGCGACGCGATTGAGAAGTTCGCGCGCGTCGGGGGCGTGCGCATCGAGGACAACGTCGCGGTGACCCCGGACGGGTACGAAAACCTCACGACGTGCCCGAAAACGGTGCAGGAGATTGAGGAGATCATGGCCGAAGCCGCGGGGAGGTGACGAGAGATGCATCTCGTTCCGAAGCCGGCGACGAGCGATTTTAACGCGCGTCGTTCATTTCTTCAAAGAAGAACCGATTTCGCTAAATATGACACCTTCTGACCTTCTTTCTACAGGCCAAACAACCACCCGCGCCTGGACTCCGGATCTTCCTCTTCTTTGTCGCTCTCTTCTTCCTCAGACTTTGTTGTTTCCTGTTCCTCCCCGCCGCCCCCAGCCTTCGCGCGCCACTCCGCCGCCTTCTTCTGCGACGCCTCCAGTTCCTTCGCCGCGAGGTCCCGCTCGTTCTCGCGCGAGGCGCGTTCGTCGGCAAGACGCGTCTCAAGCGCCGCGACGGCGCTTCGCGCGGAGGCGAGCGCGGCGTCCGCCTCCGCGGCGCGCTTCTCGCTCGCCTCCGCGCGCGCGCGCATCGCCGCGCTCGTCCTCTCGGTACTCGATACTGTCTCCGTGAGCCGCGCGTTCTCCTGCCTGAGGCGCAGGTTATCCTGCGCGAGAACCTCGACTCGGCTAGGAGGTTCCGCCGCGGCTTTCGCGGCTTTTTCGTCGACGGCTTTTTCGCCTCCGCGCGCGCGTTCGTCGGAAGTCGTCGCGGGTCCCGGTCCCGGTCCCGGTCCCGGTCCCGGGTCCAGAAGCCGCCCGAACAGCGACCGACGCGCCCCTCCGGGTGGCGCCCCGCGCGCAAAAAACGCGTTGTTTTTTTCGTTTTTGTTAACCCCCTCCACTCGCGTTCGTCCGCCTTCGCCGTCCAGGTCCAGGAACGCCGCGGGCACGCGGAGCGCGTGCGTTTCGGCGCGGCACGTCCCGTCGTACCCCCCGACGGCGACGAGGCAGGCGTCGCCTCCGCGCTCCAGGGGACACAGCGACATGCCCTCGCCCGCGCCGGGCGGCGCGGCGAACGCGCGCGGCGGCGCGAGCCACGCCATCGAGCGCAGGTCAAGCACGGACGCCTCGGCGTGCTCGCCGCGCTCGGCGGTATCGTTTCCGCCGCCCGCCACGCACAGGTACCGCCCCAGGAACACGCACGACGCGTGGCCCGCGCGCGCGCCGGGCCCCCCCGCTTTCGGTAGGAATCCTTTTTTGTCTTTTTCGTACGACTGAATACCGGAAGTGAATACCCCGTCGGCGACGGGTTCCGCCGGAGCCGCGTACGCGTCCAGGGCCAGGACAGTCCACCGACCGGTCGCGATGTCCAGCGCGTACGCGTCGTCGAAGCACGCGCCGGACGCGCCCGCGCCGCCCAAGACCAGCAAAGTCGCGCGCGCGGAATCCGCCGAACGCGACGCGTCGTCTTCGTCTTCGTCGTCGTCGTCGTCGCGCGTCTCCTCGAACGCGTCGTTGCGCGCCCACATGGCCGCCGCGACGTGTTCGGCGCGCGGCGCCGGCGCTCGCGGGTCCTCGGGCGTTTTCCCGCCGGCGGCGCCGAAAAACAAACCCCCGAAGAACCCCGCCGGGGCCGATTCGCCCTCGTACGCGGTGCGCCACGTCAGCGCGCGCATGTCAAGTACGCGCGCGTCGTTCAGGAACCGCCGGCTATCGTCCTCACCCCCGAACACGACCAGTGTGTCTGTGCCGGGCACGACCGTCGCCGTGTGCCCCCGGCGTCTCCGCGGCTTACGCGTCCCCGCGGCGGCGGTCGCGTTCAGCGCGACGAAAGTGGCCGTCTCCGATCCCGTCGACGCGTCCGTCGAAAAGTCAATCCGGGAAACATCCAGGAACGCGTCGTCTTCGTCGTCGTCGTCGTCGTCGTCGTCGGGTTTCTCGACCTCCCCGCCCACCAGGTAGGCGTTCCCGCCGAACGCCACGAGGCGCGCGCCCGCGCACGGCCGCGCGCGCCGCGTCGCCACCGAGCGCCAGGCGCCCGTTCGCGCGTTCAAAACGAAAAACAAATCCGCGCCCTTGCAGAGCCGGCCTCTAGCGTCCGCGCCGCCAAACACCAACAGCTCGTCGCCCAGGACGCACGACGCGTGCCGGTACCGCGGAGGAGGCGCGGAGACGTTTTCGACGTTTTCCGTTTTCGACCCAGGGTTCGTCACCCAGACGCCGCGCTTCAGGTTCGATACCCAGGCGTATATTTTTTCGTCGTCGTCGTCGTCGTCGCGGCTGTCGTCGCCGCCGCGCGCGCGGCTCTCCCGCGCCCTTGAGTGATTCCTCGCGACCGCGCGTACCGGCGAGACGATCACGCGCGTCTCCTCTTCTCGTCGCGTGTCCGTCTCTGCAGCGCCGCCGGGACCCGCCCGAACGCTCGCGCTCGTGCCGCCGCCCGGCGCGCCCGCATCCTCCTTCCACCAGCCCGGTCGCTCGTCGTCGAGAAGCTTGACGAACAGGCGCATGGCCTCGAAGGGCTCCATCTTCCCCAGGTTGGCCCAGGTCTCGTGCTTCGCGCGTTCCTCCGCAGCCATGCCCCACTTGCTGCGCGGCTCGCACGGACCGCGCTCGGCTTGCGACTGGAGCGCGTACAGGATGAGCCGCGTCTCGTCGCCGAAGGAAGCCTCCACGTTCGGGACGCGGGATGCCCTCAGCGCGGCGTAGAACCTACGCGGAGTGTCGAGGAGTGTCGTCGAGGAGTGTCCGCGCGAGCGGTGCGGTGCGCGAGTGATACGCGGGTGCGGTGAGGGGGGAACGCGCGCGTCAGCGAGGAAGTGGACGCGAACGACGAGACTCGAGGCGACCGTCGGTCGTCGGCGACGGCCGACACGCGCGAAGCCGCGGGCGAGAAGAATATACGCCTCGAAGAATATACGCCTCGATGGACGCCGCTACGCACTTGTCGGGGTAGGGCATCGCCGCCGCCATGTTTGCCATCCGCTCGCCCCCACCGCACGCGCGAGTGGCACCCGATGAGCTTCCGCGCTCGGTCGCTCGGCGCGCGCCCGAGTGAGACTCCGCAGCGCGCGACGCGGGAGATTATGCACAGTTGCACATTTCGTTCGTCGTACGTATCGAAGCTTCGAAGGCGACGAACACGAAACTTTTCCTCTTCGTCGTCGGTGTGTAAAAGCTAAAAGCTTCCAACCAGTGCGATGGGCGCGGCGGAGAGCCGCCCCTCGCCTCCGTCATGGCTCGTCGAGGCGTGCGCGACCCTCGACCCGCGCGACGTCGACGAGGTCGTCACCCTCTTTCGCCGCGCCGCGAAGAACGCCGAGGCACACGGGGAGCCGGGCGCGTCGTGTCCCGCGAATCCCAAAGACGCAGCCGCGTACGTTTTCGAGCAGGAGCGACGTCTCGGATGGCACGAACACGACGCGAGCGCGCGAGAGGCGTCGCGCGAGGCGTTCGGAACGCCGCCCGCCCTCGACGCGGTGCTCGACAGACTCGCACGGAGCGTCCTCGCCGGCGACGCGACGACGAGCGGGACACCGGGAGCCGCTCCGAGGTTGAGCGCGGCGGGTGATGCACGGGAAAAAAACCAACCCGAAACCCACGGCGCTTTGTGCGCGGCGCTGGTTGCTCGCGCGGCGTGCCGCCGCGCCGCCTGCGGCGACGGAGACGCCGTCGCGCGTCTCGGACGCGCCGTGTTTCCGAAACATCGTGTTTCCGAAACCGCGGATCGGACCCGCGACGCGCTGGAAGTCGCGCGCGCGCTCGCGTCCGTCGCGCTACCGCCGGATCGGACGACGGAGGATGCGCGACGCCGCGACGCGTTTCTTCGGCGCGTCGTCGCGACTTCGGAATCGATCGCGTCGGACGACTCGCGAGGCCCGACTTTCAGAAACGAGCGTTCCGCGTTCACGACGCTCCTGGCGCAGTCCGCGTACGACGCCTCGATGCCGAGCCGTCGCGGCCGTCTGGTCCCGGCCTTGTTTGACGAAGACGGCGCGACTCGGCTCTTCGCCGGCGAACGCGACGGCGAATCAGAAAAACGTG
>Ga0181558_10005428_pt1 | contig 11242 bp, 8 predicted proteins | sample 011ome_22_FD_133754 | JGI IMG/M metagenome (GOLD analysis project Ga0181558, IMG submission 133754) | Coastal salt marsh microbial communities from the Groves Creek Marsh, Skidaway Island, Georgia - 011507BT metaG (megahit assembly) | ecosystem: Environmental > Aquatic > Marine > Intertidal zone... | reverse complement strand
CCACCACCGCCACCACCGCCGGTGATTTTTGGAGAAGGAGAAGGAACGCGTCGTCGTCGTTGCATATTATTTCGTCGTCGTCGGAAAGAAAAATGAAAGCGTCGGCGTCTTCCGATGGTGGTGGTGATGTCGTCCCCGAAGAAGCGCGGAAACCAGGCGTCGCGTCCGACGAGGAGATGAAAGCGTTCCTGGAGAAGAACAAAGGGAAGAAAGTGACGGTGGTGGATTCCAGAAACCCGGATTTTAAGGTGGAACCGTCCGACGAGACGTACGGGAAAGCGGACGGGCCTTTTCCCATCGCAGATTGCGGGACTGAGAAACGTCCCAACGCGGTGAATTTACCGTTCGATAGAGAGAAGAAAGCGCTGAGCGGGTTCGAGGACTCGATGTTTTCGGAGAAGGACGCGCCGATAATCACGCACTGCGGCGGCGGCGGGAGAGGGCAGAAAAGTAAAGAGTGGTTGAAGGCGAAAGGTTTTACGAACGTGATTAACGGCGGCGGGCCGCAGGTTACGGCGTTGTGGGATATGTTTGGTAGTTTGTAGTGCGCACGTCATCGCACTCTGCACTTCTCATGTTACTCTTTCTCTCTCTCTTTCTCTCTCTCACACACACTCTCTCGCATACAATTTTATCAATTCTCCTCTCTCTCTCTCTCTCTCTCTCTCTCTCTGTTGTCTAAATATATATATCTTCTTCTTACGTTGTTTTCTGACCCGGGACTTCTTTCGTTTACTGTTGAGCGCACTGCACTCTCTCGCCTCCTCTCTCGTCGTCGTCCTCTTCGTCGTACGCGTTCCCAGCCGCTCTCTTTTCTTCCTCTCTCCTTCTCGCTTCTACTTGCGGGTCGACGTCGTGCAACTCCGACTCCTCGCCGTGCTCCAAGTCTAATTCAACCGTCGGTCGTTTCGGCAAGATGTTCTCCAACGCTTGGATTTGGTCGCCGGACAACTCGCCATTCTTCGGGAACTCAATGGTAAACTTCACAAACATTTTCCCCTTGTTGAACGGGTTCCCTCGGATTGGCATGCCTTCGTTTTGGATGGATTTCAAATCTCCCGGGCGAATGATCTCCCCTGGCTCGCAACCGACGATTAATTTTCGTCCGTCCAAGTGTTCGATTTGAAACTTGAACCCGCACAACGCTTCCGTCAACGTCAACTTCTTCTCAATGAACAAATCGTTTCCTTTTCTCGTGAACGTCTTGTGCTCTTTCTGTTGAACGACAAAAACAATATCCCCGGGCACGGTATCCGGCGCCTCGTCCGCTTCGCCGTTGAAAACAATCTTTTGGTTGTGCATCATTCCTTTCTCGATGTGCACTTCCAAAACTTTCTTCTCTTGGACCACTTTTTGCGCCTTACATCCCGGACATTTGTCTTTTTCGGAAATCGTTTGGCCATTTCCGTGACAATCCGGACAGACGGTTTGCATTTGTTGCACCATACCCGGGGCAATTTGTCGAACGACCAACTTCACGCCGGAACCGGAACATGTTCGACACGTCCCTAAAGCACCCGACTTGGACCCAGTTCCGGTACACTTCGGGCAAATAATATTCTTCGCCAACGATAACTTCTTCGTCACGCCGTTGTATAAATCTTCTAACGATAACTTCAAACCGTGGACGACGTCTTCTCCTCTTCTCACTCTCGATCGACCGCCGCCTCTCCCGCCGCCGCCGCCAAACGGATTCCCGCCAAACATCTGCTCAAAAATATCAAACGGCGACCCGCCGCCGCCACCAAAGCCACCGCCATCTTTCAACGCCTCTTCGCCGTAGTTATCGTACAACTCTCTCTTCTCTGGGTCCGATAAAACCTCGTACGCGTGCGTGCACTCTTTGAACTTCGCCTCGTCGCCGCCTTTATCCGGATGGTTCTTAATCGCCGCTTTTCGGTACGCTTTTTTGATTTCCGTCGCGTCCGCGGATTTCGATATCCCGAGGATGTCGTACAGTTTCGTGTCGTTGGACTGTTGTTGTTTTTGAGAGGTTTGGTGATGAATGAGAGAACGTTTTCGTCAGCGCTTTTGTTTTGTGATTGTGATTATTGATTATTTCGCGCGTAAAAGACGGTCCAAACGAAGAGTTAAGAAAAGAAGGAGACGAGACCCTCCTTTTCTTCTTCTTCATCTTCTCCCGGGAATAAAAAAACGGAAAAATCATCAACTCGACCCCCATCTCTCTCATCATCGCGCTCTCGCGAGACGCGCGACGCGCCCCACCACGAGTTACGTTTTATCGTCGTCGATCTTCACGAACAGTAGTACTCGTGGTGGTGCAACAAAATCCCAGAACCAGATCGTGCTGCGCCTTCCGCGTTCGATCCAAAGAGAGAGAAAAGAGAGAGAGAGACGGCTTCACCCCCGTGGAAAATCGAGAGAAAACGAGCGTTTTAGAGAAACGTCAGCCGTCGATTGGTTTTTTCTTCTCTTCTTCTCTCTGCGCCGCACGTCGAGCAGTCGAGAGAGAAGAAGAGAAGAAGAAGAGATCTCGATTTCTTTCTTTTCCAACGAGAGAGCTTTTCTTTTTTACGCTCTCCCCCCTTGTCTTCTCTCTCCGCTTTTACGCGAATTGGAGCAGAGCGCACATCGCGGGCGACGACGGCGGCGACATCTCTCGTTTCTCTCTCTCTTAGCGTCCCGCTCTCTAAAAATATACATCGAGAGAAGCGCGCGACCACCGACGCCTGATGATGCGCCGGCGCGATTTCTCTCTCTCAACAAAAAGTCTCGTCGTCAAAGAAAAAAAAAGAAAGAAATGGAAGGGACCAGAAAAAAAAAACGCATCCCCCCAAACGAAGAACAACCGCTTTATTACGCCGCTGCTGCTGCGCGTTTTTCCGTACCTTGCGTCCGCGAGGCATGCCTCCGAAATTCATTCTTCTCTGTTATTAATACGCGTGTGTATTCTTGAAACTAAAAAAAAGAGGCAAAGAAGATGAGATTAGCGCCGTTCTCGTGCTAAAAAAGTGAAGAGAGAGAGAGAGAGAACGAGAGAGTTTTTTCTTCTTCTTCTTCTTCTTTTTCATTTTTTCATTTTTTTTTTTCGATCGACGCTTGCTTTCTTTTTTGGCGCCAAAAACGAAGAGTTCGTTGTGAATGTAGAGGGTGGTGCCAGACACCAACAACCACACTCTTCTTCGCGCAAAACAACGACTCTCTTCTTCACGAACTTATTATATTGTTTCATATATTTTCGTTGAGAGAGAGAGAGAGAGAGCGGATAACGAGAGAAGAGAAGACGAGAGAAGAGCGCTTGTGTCCCGGGGAAAAGTTTTGTGTTGATGATGACAACAACGACGACGATGAAAAGCAAAGAGGCTTTGGCAAAGAAGAAACAGAAGTTCATCGAGCGTTTGCGTCGATCGGTGGCGGACGCGTCGAGGGTTTACGTCGGCGGCGAGGAGTTTGAGAGCTGCGAGAGAGATATGGGCGCGCATAAAGGCGCGACGCCAGATGCGGTGGTCAGAGTTGTCTCGAGCGAAGAGGCGCAAAATATCGTCAGAGCGTGCGTGGAGTTTAAGAAACCGTGCGTGCCGAGAGGCGCCGGGACCGGTTTGGAGGGCGGGTGCGTCGCGTATTTCGGAGGCGTCGTTTTGGACACGTCTCTGTTGAAGACGATGTCTTTGGACGAGATGCAACGGACCGCGACGGTTGGCGCCGGCGTGTTGAAGAACGAGTTGAATAAATTTTTAGCGCCGCACTCTTTCGTGTTTGGGCCGGACCCGTCCTCGAATCCGAGCGTAGGAGGAATGGCGAGCACTGGGGGCAGCGGATTGTCCACGCTGAAATACGGCACGTCGAAAGAAAATATCGTGAGCATGAAGGTTGTCACTCCGAAAGGTGAACTCATCGAAACGAGACGCAACGTTAGAAAAAGTTCCACGGGATACGAGTTGAACGCTCTGTTTTTAGGCGCGGAGGGCACTTTAGGCGTGATCACAGAGTTGACCGTCAAACTGTTTCCGATTCCAAAAACGAGAGTCGGAGCGGTGGTTCAATTTGAGACGGTCAAAGACGCCGCGGAGACGGTCGTGTTGGCGAGAAACGCGAATTTAGAGACGCTGTTGAGATGCGAAATGTTAAACTCGGAAGGCGTGCAAGTCTCAAACGTCGTGTTTAAGACGAAAATGGTTGAAACTCCGACGTTGTTTTTAGAGTTTGTGGATTCCAAGCTTCCCGACGAAGGTGGGTACGAGAGATGCAAAGCAGATTACGAGCACTTCGTCGAGTTGGCGAGATCGAAAAACTGTCGCGAGAGTTCGATACAGTTTGCCAAAAACGCCGACGAGTTAGATTCGATTTGGGAAGCGAGACGAGGATGCTATCTCGGTGCGATGCGATATCGCGGCATAGAGTTAGGCACGCACAAGAAAGAAAAAGTATACGTCGGAGACGTGTGCGTGCCTATTTCAAAACTCGCAGAGTCGATAGCTAACGCGGAAAGGTTGTTTAAACGAGCGAGATTCCCGTGCGTCATGTGCTGTCACATCGCCGACGGTAACTACCACTGCTTGATTCCGTTCAACGACGACAACGAGAAAGAGTTGCACAAATTAGAAGAACAATTAGTTAACGCCGCGTTAGATGTTGGAGGAGTCGCTTCGGGCGAACACGGCGTTGGCGTCGGGAAGATGAAACACATCGTCCGCGAACACGGCGAGGCGCACATTGAAATCCAAAGGTCCATAAAGAAAGCGTTGGATCCTTTGAACATCATGAACCCGGGGAAGGTGATAACGTGGACGAGCCCTTCTTTATCTTCTTCTTCTTTTCTGAGATCGCGAAGTAAACTGTGAGAAGAGCAGAGATACCATTTTTAGCGATAGTTTTAGTTTTTAAATAGAGAGTCGCGCAACAACGTTTGTTTACAGCAGAGTTTGTACAAATACGGTAACTGGCACAACTTTACACACAAAGCATACATATAATAATACACACATCAACCTTCGCTCGTGCTCTCCTCTTCCGCCTCTGCTTTCAAAGATACGAGTTCTCTTCTGTAACAGACGTTACACAACCGATCTCCAGGTTTAAACTTGCCTTTAGTCTTCGGTATCGCCCAGTTCCCGCTCGTGTTCTCGCTTCGACACTCGGCGCACCGCACGTCGAGCGCCGTAGCTCTCTCCCGACAATAGCACGAGTGACACAATCGCCCGGTTTTCGCGCCCGTGAACTTGTTCCTGTACCACTCGACCGAACTGGACGTCTGACATATCTCGCACGAGTGAGTTTGCAAATCGTTCTTAATCCGAATTCGTCTCGTTCGGTTGTAGCACGCGTTGCACTGCGTCTTGTTCTTGTACCAGCGAGAAGAGGCGGTTCGTTCGCAATAGTGACACTGGTGTTGTTCCTTCTCTTGGTTGTTATTATTAGCATTATTACCATCATCATTTGTCGTGGTCTTCCTCCTCCTCCTCCTCCTCGCGGCTCCAGCAGCAGCAGCAGCAGCGTTCGAGGCGACGTAGTACCCTTCCTCGTCGTGCGTCGCGCTGCTCAGCGCGTTCGTCGGTGTCCTCGTTTTCTTCGTAACGAACTTTATCTGTTTTCTTCGCCCCGATTTCCAAAAAAAAAGCACCTCATCCACGTTCCAACCTTTTTTATTAGCGTCGACAACAACGCTCTCTTCCAAAACGCGACAACGAGAAGACATCGAGTGGTGGTGATAGCACGCCGGTGAAGAAGAAGAAGAAGAAGAAGAAGAAGAAGAAGGTGAAGCTGAAAAATAGCATCTGAGCGCGAACCCTGGGGTAGTAACCACCGCCATTTCTTTTTTCCCCAAGTGTGCGAGTGCGAGTGTGTGTGGGAAAAAAAAGTTCTTCCAAAAAAAAACGAACAAAATTGTTTAGGGTTTCAACATCCTCCCCTTAAATTTTCTCCGTCTCGTTCGTCTCCCTCACAACAAAAAAAAAAGAAAAATCGAACAACGCGCGCAGAGCGCTCTTTTTTTTTCGAGAACACGCGCGACACCACCGCGATGACGACGATAATAGTGATGAGACGCGAGATGCCGTCGTCGTTGTCGATGCTAGCTATCATCGCGATGTTTTTGTTGTTGTTGTTGTTCTGCGGTGGTAACGCGCACGCGCAAGGATTCGCGGCGGCATCATCGGAAGGAAAAGAGCAAACGACGACGACGAGCAGCAGCGCGAAGACGAGGAACATCATCAACAAATCGGACGCGGAGTGGACGTTCGCGACGCCGGCATCGAAAGGTTTGAGTCAGAGCAGTTTAGAGGTACGATCAAATTGTTGCGATATCTTTTTCTCTCTCTCTCTCGCGTGGTAGTTTTCTTATTCTTATGAGGTCCCCGGCTTTGTGGGATGATGCGCTTCGTTCGAGCCGCGGCATTTCCCTCTTGGGAAGGGCGCATTTTTGGGGAGCGCGCAAATCCTTTCTCTCTCTCTCTCTCGAGATCGCGCGTCGTGATTTCGATGCGTTCGCTTTGTTATCGTTTCGTGTTCGCTTCGGAGTACTGACCGCTCTCTCTCTCTCTCTCTCTCTCTCTCTCGCTTTCATTATTTCTTTTTTATTTGTTTTATAGACCGCCGATGCGCGTCTTTCCGTCCTTCCCGGGCGAGACTGCTTCTTAGTCGCCAAAGACGGCGCCATCGTGCACGAGAGCTACCCCGGGTTCGCCTCGGGCCCGGACGCCAAGAGAACGACGGATACGTCTGGCGTGCTTTTGTCTTTGGCTATGATTGGTGCCGCGGTGAAGGATGGGTTGATTGAACTCGACGCGCCGTTGTTAGATTACACGCCGTTGGCGGTTGAGATTTTCGGACGAGATACGACGGTGACGACGAGGCACATTTTGCAGCAGACGCACGGCGGCGCCGTGGAGGAGAACCAAAGAGCGAACGAGCCCGGGCAAGAGTGGGACGTGGACGATAGTTTCGATAGAGATCACAGGAATTCGTTGTATTTGAAAGTCGTGGAGGATGCGATTCAACACGCTGTGTTTAGACGGGCGAAGAGAGACGCGAGGGAGTGGGCGACGAAGGCGGTTTTAGAACCGCTCGGGTTGGAAGAGGCGTTTTTGAACGGAGACGATCAAACAGACGGAGAGTTCTCGTTGACGGGAAGGTTTAGTTTATCCTGCAGAGACGCGTTGAAGTTGGCGCAGTTGTTTTTGAACAAAGGCGTGACGTTGGACAAAACCGGCCACTCCATTCAGTTGTTCAACAAAGACTTCGCTTACGACGTGTTCACGCAAACCGAGCAAAACGATAAGCACGGTTTGTTGACGTGGGTACACCAACCTTTAGAAAAAGACGAGAAGATCCCGGAGAAAGCGACGTGCTGTTCGCCGGTGGCGCTGGGGTCGAGCCCGTGCGGCCACGCGGCGAAGAATTTGCGCGGTCCTCTTTTCGGCGCGTCGACGACGTCGTTCGTTGCGATGACTTTGGGCGATAAAGGATCCGCTATTTTCATGTTGCCGAAACAAAACGTGGCGATTGTGACTTTCGGGCGAACGAGCGGAGAAACGGGAAATTGCGAGAGTTATCAGAGAGACGATACGTTTTTAGCGCACGCGTTGTGGGGCGCCGCAAAGGTTGGATTAGAGCCGGATACGATTGGCATGAAAGGTTTAGACGATGGGAAGTTCCGCGTGGTGGACGGCGAGCCGCAGTTATCGGCGGCCGCGCAACAAGAAAGCGGCATTGAGGTTGGCCCCGACGGCAAGGAGAAGATGAACACAAAAGTGGTCATCGATCCGCAAAGCGGCAAACCGAAGAGAGTGCCGATTGGCGAGGGAACCATGGTCACGACCGCGGACGGAAGGAGAGTGCAAGAATACGAAGAAGACAGAGAGATCCACGATCAAGTCTGGAAGGAGATGATTGGCGGGTATTACGTGGAAGCTGTCAACTCCGCCGCGGAATTTTTGCAAGAGCACAAGAAAGCGGTCAAAGCCGGCCAGGACGTCTACGGGTCCATGCAAAGATGGCAAGACGCCATTCACATGTCCAAGCACGAACCGACCGTTGTCGAAGAGGAGTATTACAAAGAGCAAGGTATCGACCCGAAATTCTTGAAAACGCCGATGGCAGAACTCGAAGAAGCGGCGGCGAGAACGGTTGCGGCGAAGAGGAAAGCCGGCGACGAAGACGCCAAGTACAGCGCCGTGCCGGAATATCCGGCTGTGCAACACGCTGAGCCGCACGACTATTCCGTCCCGAGCTTAGGTTCCGCGAAAGTAGAAAAGAAGAAAAGCTGGTTCCGACAGGCTTTGACGCCAACACAAAACATGGCGAGAATGGCCGTCCTCGGCGACGTTCCGGTGAGAGTCATGATGATGGGCACAAAGAAAGATACGGCGAAGCTCGGCGAAGGACCCACGTCCTCTAGAGAAGCGACACGTTTCGGCGAGTCTCCGTACGTGCATGAAATGCGACAGCGCAACGCGCAACGCAGAGTATTTCTCCAACCTCGATCTGAAGCCGCGACGAAAGAAAGGTTACTCGCGCCGAGAACAAATCGATTCGTTGAAAATGAAAACTCTGGATTGAACAGCGAGAATATTCAGAGAGTTGAGCGCAACATTCAACGCGAACAAGAAGCGCAAGAGCAGCAACAATATCGAGATGGAACAGAAGAAGATGCCGAAGAAGAAATGAGCGTATTAGGTGACGACAGGAGTCAGTTGCGTAACGGAATTAATCTCGCGCAGCAACGACTCACCGACGCGCCGATACGATCAAACAACTTTGAAGATTCACCATCAGCATACGGTTCGTGCTCGTGCGCGTGCCCGGGCAAAGCCGACGAAGTTGAACACCACTGCTACGATGTTGTCGACGAGACGCCTAACGGCGACGCTTCGATGGCGTGCGATACCGCGAGACAGCTCGGAAACGCGCAGTGCCCAACCTCTGGCGTCGTCAACGCCTGCGTTGAATCTTCCAAGGGCGTTTTGCTCGGCCCCGAACAGCATCCGGATCAAAGTTGCAAGCAAACGCGCGCGTGTCCAGACCCGAGCGCGAACGCGAGTGAGCTCGAAAGAAGTTTCGTCGCCGAAGTGTACGAGTGCCAAGCCGTTCGATACGCGAGTTGCTCGTTCTCGTTGAAACCGTGTAAGAAATCTACCATGGTGTTACGCAGAGCGAACACGGAAATGGAGTTCGCGCCAACGAAAGCGCCTGTCATCATTCGTGTCCCTGCTACGGGAGCTCAAGAGCAACCGCGAGTTCAGCAACTTCCGCAACGCACGTGGACACCGCGTCAACAAACCGCCGTTTCCTCATCCTCCTACGCGCAACCGATCGAGGATATCACCGACGAAGATTACGAAGTCGAACAAGTAAAGTATGAGCGACCGATGAGACCTGCTAACAAAGCTCGCGTGGTGCCCAAAAAATCTCTTCCTACTCCTTCTTCCAAAGTTCAAGAAGCTTTGAAAGAGACGAGCGGAACGGTTGAAAAGCCTTTGACGAAAGCACCTCGCCGCGCTGGCAAAATGAGCAACACTGCTTCATCTTCAAAGGAAAGCTCCTCTATCAGCAAGAAAGATTCAGTGATGTCGAGTAATGGCAAAAGTAAACGCAAATCGTCGAGTAGCAAGAAGGAGAGTGTCTCTCCGCGCGACTTGACCGACGCCATCGAGATGGACATCAAGAAAACGAGAGAAAAGCCTCGCACACGCGAAGAAGCTTTCGTGCAGTGGGCAGAGTACTCTCCACCATTCATTGCGATCGGCACAGCGTGTGTAGCGTTAGCCGTCGCTTTGTTAGCGATCGCAAGAAAGTATCCGAGTTCTGTGTCGCATCCGTGGGCGATTCCAGGTGTGTTACAACGCCAAGACGTCGACGAAGAGAGCGGCGTGAAAGGTAAAGGCCGTCGGCCGATGCCTTCGCGAGGCGCATACGGCACCGCGAACAACGACCCATACGCAGACAAACTCTCCTCCCCAAGAACGCCTGAATTCAAGCAATCCGAAAAAGAACGCTTGCGCTTAGCTCAAGAAGAGCGCGAACGGATAGCTGCGGAGAAGATTCGCGCGGAGTTTGAAAAGGAAAACGAGGAGCGCAAGAAACGTTTCGAGCAAGAACTCGAGGAGTTGAAGAAGGAACGCGAAGCGTTTGAGACGATGAAGAAAGAGGAAGAGCGCAAGCGCAAAGAGAAGAAAGAACGCAAAGAACGAGAGCTTAAACGCATGAAGGAGGAGAAGGAGATGGAGAGCAAGTTGGCGCAAGCGAAGAAGGATGCCATGACGGCGGCGAGAGAAATCGCTCGACAGGAAGCGGAACGCATGCTTAGTAAACCGGTGATAGTTGAAGACGAAGAGGAAGAAGAGGTGACTGAAGAGGTGACGAAGAAGGTCTCGAAGGACGCGTCCATGACTGACCTCGTCGATAAGCAGCAGTCCTCTTCCAAGAAGAAAGGCTTCTTTAAGTCTTCGGCGGCAAAGAAATAAAATTTTTAGCACATGCATTGTACCAGTAATATCAACATTGAGTATCTAATAATATTTTATCTAAAATCTCAATCCTCCGATCTTCTGTTATACATTTCCTGTTATACATCTTTTTTTACAAACGTCTCTCTCTCTCTCTCTCTCTCTCCTTCTCTTTCTCTCACTCTACAGCAAGGCTATTCGAGCGAAGCGCATGGTACACAGCGTCGCTCTCGCGATGTTGGCGTAGTGAGCTCGGCGCACCATTCGCGCAGCCGCGTTTACGTTCCCGCCGCCCAAACCTTCACCACCACCACCGTTAAATCCACCACTATTACCACCGCCACTTTTATACTCGTAATCGTTCGTATGCGTCCCATCATCTATGGCGCTATTCGCCAACGCGTCCGCATCTTTATTAAATTCTCTTCTCACGTGCGCTATATCAAACCTGCGAAACTTCTTTTTCATCTCGTTACACTCCGCGTGCAACGGAATCAACCTCGGCTCTTTCACTTTCCAATCCCCTTTCACTTGACTGACGATTAAATTACTATCTCCTCTGACTCGAATATCCTCTATCCCAAGTTCAATCGCTGCTTTCAACCCGGTCAGCAACGCGTGGTACTCCGCTTCGTTCACCGTCGCCACGCCCAACGACGTGCAAATCTCCTTGATGATTTCGCCCTTCGCGCACTCCTCCTCCTCTTCTGTTCTCTCCTCTTCCTCCTCCTGCACCGACGACGACGACGACGACGATACCAACGGAGCTCGAATCAACGCGCCGGCACCCGCTGGCCCGGGGTTTCCTCGCGAGGCGCCGTCGAATTCGAGAACGAATT
>Ga0181558_10005426_pt1 | contig 11243 bp, 9 predicted proteins | sample 011ome_22_FD_133754 | JGI IMG/M metagenome (GOLD analysis project Ga0181558, IMG submission 133754) | Coastal salt marsh microbial communities from the Groves Creek Marsh, Skidaway Island, Georgia - 011507BT metaG (megahit assembly) | ecosystem: Environmental > Aquatic > Marine > Intertidal zone... | reverse complement strand
TGGATCAGGAAAATCTACTCTAGTTAATAATATTTTATTCAAATGTTTAGATGATAAATTATCAAGATCTCCATTTTCAAACGATAATTTTAAAGAAATAAAGGGACATGAAAATGTTGATAAAATTATTGAAATAGATCAATCACCTATTGGAAGAACTCCGAGATCTAATCCCGTTACTTATACAGGAACATTTACACCAATTCGTGAATGGTTTGCAAATCTTCCAGAGTCAAAATCGCGCGGATATAAACCAGGGAGATTTTCATTTAATGTAAAAGGAGGAAGATGTGAGAACTGTGAAGGCGATGGACTAATAAAAGTTGAAATGCATTTCCTTTCCGACGTTTATGTTACCTGTGACTCATGTAATGGAAAAAGATATAATAGAGAAACACTAGAAGTAAGATACAAGGACAAAAATATATCAGATATTTTAGATATGACAGTTTTTGAAGCATTGCATTTCTTCAAGGCAATTCCATCAATAAGAGATAAACTGGTTATGTTGGATGCTGTTGGTCTTGATTACATTAAAATCGGTCAATCCGCTACAACCATCTCCGGTGGTGAAGCACAAAGGATCAAATTATCAAAAGAACTATCAAGAAAACCAAAAGGTAATACATTGTATATTCTCGATGAACCTACTACAGGTCTACACTTTCATGATGTAGCAAAATTAATAACTATTCTAAATGATCTGGTTGATAAGGGGAATAGTGTTCTGGTTATAGAGCATAACCTTGATGTTATTAAAAGTGCTGATTGGATAATAGATATGGGACCTGAAGGTGGAAATGCTGGTGGCACGATCGTTGCAACAGGAACACCTGAAAAGGTTTCCAAAAATACAAAAAGCTATACAGGCAAGTATCTGAAAGAGATCTTAATCAATTAAGTTGGTCGTTTATAACTCGATTAGCCCTTCTCCAATCAAACACCCAATCTTGTAATTCCATTATAACTGGTGGTTTACCATTATCTCTAAACCATGAGTCAACAACGTATTGTTTTTTTGTAGTCTTATCTCTTATTGTAGCACTAAAATGTGGCCACCTTCCATCAATCAATGCTCCTCTTGATTGAGGTACAACTATTTCATGTAGAAAAATCAACTCATGCTCAATTAAGAAATTCAAATAGGAAGTGGTTGTAGCTGACTCATCAACACAATCTTGTTTGGTTTTGTCACCAATATGTTGATTTTCCAAAACACCACCTTTGTCATCTTTCGTACCAACAATTTCGCCGGTAATAGTTTCCATTGTAGCGATAGCAGAAGCTATCATTTGCCTCTCTTGATATGATGACCTTGAGTCCCTTTTAGCAAATATTGATTTTATATATTCAATATCGTCAGCTTCAAATTCAATTTGCGTTGTAAAATTACAATTATATCCCGAACAAACAACAACGTCCTGATTTTCAGCCAGAATTAAATCCATATCTTTCAAATAATCTTCTAAAGAAGGGTATTTACTATTCATAGGTGAGTAACTTGTTGTACAAGAGACCAAAGATAAGGGAAATAAAAGAACCCAAAATATTAAAAAGTTTTTTCTCATATTAATTAAATAATATATAAAGATTAGAATAACAAATAATTAACGGTATTATGAGTGAAGTAAATATTATTGGCGCGGGTTTGGCTGGTTCAGAAGCTGCTTGGCAATTAGCAGAAAGAGATATCCGTGTAAATCTCCATGAAATGAGACCCACAGCAACCACTCAGGCACATAAGACAGCTAATTTTGCTGAATTAGTCTGCTCAAATTCATTTAGGTCAGATGAAAAGTTAACTAATGCAGTTGGAATTCTTCATGAGGAATTAAGAATTGCAAATTCTTTAATAATGCATGCAGCTGATACTCATCAGGTACCTGCTGGTTCAGCTCTTGCTGTTGACAGAAATTTATTTTCGTATGAAGTAACACAAAAGATAAGAGATCATAAAAATATCAAAATATTCAACAAAGAAGTGGAGTCCATTCCTAATGATTGGGAAAATGTCATAATTGCAACTGGTCCATTAACATCAGAGAAATTATCAAGTTTTATACTAAAAAAAAACTCTCAAGATTCTCTATATTTTTTTGATGCAATAGCTCCAATCATTTACACAGATAGTATTGATATGTCTGAGGCTTGGTTTCAATCTAGATATAATAAAATTGGCCCGACGGGATCTGAGAATGATTACATCAATTGTCCCCTTACGGAAGATCAATATAATATATTTATTAATGATTTGATTGATGCTGAAAAAAATAGTTTTAATGATTGGGAAAAAGATACTCCATATTTTGACTCTTGTTTGCCAATAGAAATAATGGCTGTAAGCGGACCCCAAACTTTAAGACACGGACCTATGAAACCATTTGGATTAAATAACATACATGCAAATGGAGAAGAACCATATGCAGTAGTCCAGTTAAGACAGGATGATGCTAAAGGTAATTTATATAATATGGTAGGGTTCCAAACAAAGATAAAATATAGCTACCAAACTGAAATTTTTAGGAAAATACCAGGTCTTAGAGACGCTAAATTTGCAAGATTAGGTGGGATTCATAGAAATACATACATAAATAGTCCATTATTATTGAACAATGACCTAAGCCTTTTATCAGATGATAGAATTAAATTTGCTGGGCAAATCACAGGTGTCGAGGGCTATGTGGAATCAACATCAATTGGACTGGTTGCCGCTTTAATGATGTACAATAAAATCAAGGGGAAACCTCAGAATGGTCCACCAGCAACATCTGCAATAGGAAGTTTAATATCGTATATAACAAGAAAAGATGGAATTAAAAACTTTCAGCCAATGAATATAAATTTTGGTTTATTTGATCAAATAGATATAAGAGACCTAAGAAAATTACCAAAAAAAATACGTGATTTACAAAAAAAAGAGAGGTTATCAAATAGAGCACTTGAAGATATTAAGATCTGGATTAAAAGTTTTTGAACTCAAATAAAATTATTGATCCTGTTTAGACCAGTCTCTTTTTACTTTCAATTTTATAAGAACAGGTGAGGCAATAAATATTGACGAATATGTTCCAATTAACACACCCCAAATCATAGCAAAGGTAAAACCTTTTATAACCTCACCACCAAACAAATACAATGAGAGTAGCGCAATTAGTGTTGTTATTGATGTCATCAGTGTTCTTGATAAAGTTAGGTTAAGTGCTTGGTTTATAAGCTCTAATATAGGCATCTTCTTATACTTTCGAAGCTCTTCCCTAATTCTATCATAAATAACAACAGTATCATTTAATGAATACCCAACAATTGTTAGAAGTGCTGCTATTATCGATAAATTAAATTCAAGTTGAAACAGAGAGAACACCCCAATTGTTATAATAATGTCATGAATTAGGGCAACTATAGCACCTACTCCAAATTGCCACTCAAATCTGAACCAAATATAAATAAGCACACATACAATTGATGCTATGACTGCTGTTATACCTTTTTGGATCAATTCACCTGAAACTTTTGGACCAACAACTTCAATTCTTCTTATCTCATAATCAGATTGAATAGTTTCAGTAATTTTTTTTATGATAGCTTGTTGGCTACCCTCCTGATCACTGTTTTGTTCAACCCTGATTAGCAAATCAGTTTCTTTTCCGAATTCTTGTAATTGAGTATTTCCAATATCTAGACTGGATAAACGCTCACGCATTTCTGACACATCTGCATTACCAATAATCTTTTGCACTTCAATTATTGTCCCTCCATTAAAATCGATTCCAAAGTTCAACCCCTTAAAAAAAATTGTCCCTATGGATAAAATAACAAGCATGATTGAAATGGTTAAAAATGTAGCTATCTTTGATAAGAAATTTATGTGTGTATCAAATTTGATGAATTTTATTGGCTTTAACATAATAAACTTCTCATATATATATTATTTTTGGATTTGATTTCCTGATCCATCTAGCAACTATAAATCTTGTTAGAGTGAAAGCTGTAAATACAGATGTCACAATGCCAATTGCCAGAGTAACAGAAAAACCTTTTATAGGCCCAGATCCTAATTGGAATAATATAATTGCAGCTATAAATGTGGTTATGTTCGCATCAAGAATTGTCGTGAGAGCTCTTTTATAGCCATTATCTATAGAATTAATTACAGATTTACCGTTTGCTAACTCTTCTCTGATGCGTTCGAATATTAACACATTAGAATCAACCGCCATACCTATGGTTAAAATTATCCCAGCAATGCCAGGTAGTGTTAGTGTAGCTTGTAATGTAGATAATACTGCTAAGATAAGCATTAGATTGATTATTAATGAGATATTTGAATAAAGACCAAATCGACCATAAGACAAAAACATATAAATCATAACGAAAACCAAACCAAGCAATGAAGCAATTTGCCCTGCCTTTACAGAGTCAGCCCCTAATCCTGGCCCTACAGTTCTCTCTTCGAGAATTATCAATGGAGCAGGTAAAGCTCCAGATCTAAGCAGAATGGATAAATCGTTTGCTTCTTGAACTGAAAAACCACCAGAGATCATTCCAGATCCACCAAGAATTGGTTCATTTATTATTGGTGCCGAAATCACTTCACTATCAAGTACTATAGCAAAAGGTTTGCCAACATTATCACTTGTAACTTTTCCAAACTTTCTAGCACCTTGGCTATCAAATCTAAAATTTACAATTGGTTGATTAGTTTGGGGATCAAAACCTGGCTGTGCATCAATCAAATTTTCACCGCTAATTATAGAACGTTTCTCAACTATGTAGGGAAGATCATTATTGTCTCGAGAATATAATATAATAGATGAACGAGATACATCATCAATATTTGATCTTGGATCCATTAGGTGAAATGTAAGCTTTGCTGTTGTACCCAATAGATCCTTTAATCTATTAGGATCATCCAGACCAGGAACTTGAATAATTATACGGCTTTTACCCTGTCTTTGGATTGTTGGTTCTTTAGTTCCAAGTTCATCAATCCTTCGTCTTAAAATCTCAATTGATTGGTCAACAGCTCTTTTTCTAAGTGACTCGACAGCAACTTCAGATAATTTTAGCCTATATTTGTTATCTGATATTTTAAGGAGATCAATCTCTTCTTGTGATTTTATTGTTGCAAATTGACTTGTTATATCTTGTGATAATCTATTAATACTATCTTCTAAACTATTGATATTAGTATTTTTATCAGACTCAATAAAAATCTCATTTTTTGAAATATCAATACTTTTAATACTTATATTATTTGTTCTAAAATCAGATCTTAGGTCATTGTATAAATCATCTATTCTTTCACCAACAAGAACAGATGACTCCACTTCTATAAGTAAGTGTGAACCACCTCTTAAATCCAATCCAAGGTTTACTTGTTTAGATGGGAAAAAACTTGGTAATTTATTAACTTGTGAATTTGATAGAAAATTTGGTAGTGAGAAAAACAAGCCAAATAAGCAAACAAATAATATAGATAATACTTTAAATTTTGAAAAATATAACATAACAAAATTAAGATTATATAAGGACTATTTCTTTAAATCAGATATCATACCCTTTATGACTTTAACTTTTACATCATCAGATATTTGAATTTCTAACTCTTGTTCATTGACCACTTTTGTAACCTTTCCAATTAAACCACCTTGAGTAATTACGTTATCTCCTTTTTTAAGGTTATCAATCATCTCTTTATGTGCTTTCACTCGCTTTTGTTGCGGTCTAAGTATCAAAAAATAGATGATAAAGAAAATTAGTATGAATGGAAGTAGTTGAAGAAAGACATCTCCACCACCTGTGTGTGTTGCTGCATAAGCTGTTGAAATCATTGTATTACTCTCATTTAATCTAAAAAGTGCAAATAGATTGAAAAAATATTTCAATTATTTTCTTTATAATATATATAGGTTAATAAACAATTTTTAAATATAATTATCCATGATGACAAAAAATAATGACAAATTAGTTAGTGAATTAACTAAAATCAGAGAAATATTGGACAGTCACTTTTCAAGAACTCAACAGGTTGTTGATTGGAATGTAGCAAATGCATTTATGTGGAGATCCGAGGACAAAAGTTTTAAGCCAGTTAAAAATGTAAATGCAATACCGCTTGAATTATTAAAAGGCATAGATAAAAATATAGACTTATTATTTGAGAACACAAACAACTTCTCGAAATCACTTCCAGCAAACAATGCATTGTTATGGGGCAGTCGTGGTATGGGAAAAAGTTCCTTGGTCAAGGGTGTACACGCAAAAATATCTTCTATTTCAAAAAACAAACTAATCTTAATTGAGATCCACCGTGAAGATATAAAAGATCTGCCAGATATATTAAATGAGCTCAAAAAAAGTACTAAAGAAAATTTTATTGTTTTTTGTGATGATTTATCCTTTGACAATGACGACACAACTTATAAGTCACTCAAGACAGCACTAGAGGGTGGTATTGAAGGCAGACCAAAAAACGTTATTTTTTATGCTACTTCAAATAGAAGGCACTTAATGGCAAGGGAAATGATTGAAAATGAAACATCAACAGCCATTAACCCTTCAGAATCTATTGAAGAAAAGGTATCGCTCTCAGATAGATTTGGTCTTTGGATAGGTTTTCATAATTGCTCTCAAGAACAATTTCTATCTATGATTCTAGCATATGCACAACATTATAAGATCCCTGCAAAAGAAGATGAATTGGTAGCTGGTGCAATTGCATGGGCTGCAGGAAGAGGATCAAGATCAGGTAGAGTTGCATGGCAATTCATAACTGACTTAGCTGCCAAATATAAAATTAATATATACTAATTAAGAATGTCAGAAGGATTTTGAACAATAGTACCTCTTCGAAGTTCAAAATAAAGTAACGGACTTTCTATAACACCAGTTGCACCCACTGAACCAATCACTTCTCCCTTCGTTATTTTGTCCCCAATTGAGACATCAATCATATCCAAATGTGCGTAAGATGATACCCAATTGTTTATATGCTTAATAATTATTATTTCTCCAAAATAATCGTCATTTCCAACAAAAGTTACTACCCCAGATTCAGAAGAACTAACCTCAGCTCCTAAAGGTGCAGAAATATATATGCCATTATTTATCCTACCATAAGTTTCATCACCGAAATTACTTACAACCCTTCCGTATATTGGCCATCTGAAAACTGGATTTTTTATAATTTCATTTTCTGGACTATTATTATCTTGGATTTTCTTAACTAAATTAGTGTTATCGTTAATTAAGTTTGCAGTTTCTGAGTTTATAGTTTCAGTTGTCGGGTTAACTATAATTTCTTGACCTATACTGATCATTGAAGGATCATTTATATTATTAATTTCAATGATTTTTGAAACACTAATGTTGTATTTGCTGGCTATCGCACTAAGTGTATCGCCAGATTTGACAATGTAAGGACTGATATTAACATTTTTAGAGTCTTTATTGTTTTCATTAATAACTTCAGTAGTTTGCACTACGTTAATTTCATTTCTTTTTGCAATAAAAAGTCTATCACCACGATTAAGAATAAATGGTCTTTTGAGTGAATTATAGTAAATAATGTCATTAACATTAACTCCAGTCTCTGAGGCGATGAATTCTATTGTATCACCATCTTTAACTATCCAATAATTACCAACATAACTATTGCTTGCGTTTGCTGTATCGGCAGGTAAAATTGGAATTTGGTTAGTAGCACCAAATCTTTGAATATTTGAGCTACATGAAACCAATGAGAAACATGACAACAGTAGAACAAAAGTAAAGAGAAAATTTTTATTAATAAATAATGACATATCTTAAATTTTATAAGATATAAATTAATAAAAATTAGTTAATATTATATTTCAATTTTTAATTAAACAACAGTTTTAAGGTAATTATGGTCAGTTCTATTTGAACCAACAGGTGTTATGGAAATATTACCTTTATTTATGCAATCAAGATCAGTTCCAGGAAGAATACCACCTTTAGCCCTTTTAAAACCTATCCAGTAATATTTTTGCCCTCTAGGGTCAATCCTTTCTTCCATAATGTGAGCCGGTACTTCCCTTTTGCCTTGTTTAGTAAAAAAATGATCAAGGTTTTCGGAAAAGACATCAGGAAAATTTACATTCATAACAATATTTTTTGGGTAATCTAGTTCAATCAATAATCTTAGAATACGCATTAAATTCATTTGAGTTGCCTGAAATGCATCTTTACCAATATTATGAATATTAAACACCTGACTAAAAGCGATAGACTTAATATTGTGAATTGCACCTTCCATAGCAGCTCCTATTGTGCCCGAATAGTTAACGTCATCTGCCAAATTTTGACCTCTATTTACTCCGGAAAGTATCAGGTCTGGAAGATTATCCCTCATAAGTTGTTTTATTGCCAACATAACACAATCTGTTGGCGTACCAGATATTGAGTAGGTATTTTTTCCTAACTCTCTTAAGCGGATAATATCTGATAATGACATTGCCTGGGATCGCCCACTTTGCTCCCTTTCAGGAGCAATTATTGTTATATCATCGGATATTATCTTTGCTACTTCAGCAAGCATTGCGATACCAGGTGCATTAATTCCATCATCATTAGTTATTAGGATTTTTAAATCTTTCATGTGTTTAGCTAATCTCAATTTTCTTAATATTATTCATATATTTTCTTAATACAGACGGTACTTCAATACCCCCATCAATTTGATAGTTCTCAAGGATTGCTATTAGAGCCCTTCCAACAGCCACACCAGAGCCATTTAAAGTATGTAGATAACGAGTATTTTTTTGATCTTGCTTATATCTAGCCATCATTCTTCTTGCCTGAAAATCTCCGCAATTGGATATACTTGATATTTCTCTATAAGTGCCTTGACCTGGCATCCAAACCTCAATGTCATATGTTTTTTTTGCCGAGAAACCCATGTCGCCCGTTGACAAAATCATAACTCTGTATGGAATATCTAATTTCTTTAGAACAAGCTCAGCGCAAGATAACATTCTCTCATGCTCCCCCTCTGATAACTCTGGTTCAGTAACGGAGACTAATTCAACCTTTTGAAATTGATGCTGTCTTATCATTCCTCTTGTATCACGCCCTGCTGCACCAGCTTCAGCCCTAAAACATTGAGTTAATGCAACAAACCTTAGCGGTAGATCTTTTTTTTCTAAAATAGACTCTCTTATAATATTTGTAAGTGGAACCTCTGCCGTAGGAATTAGCCATTTTTTGTTATCATCGTGATTATTATCATAGCCGTGAGTTATTACTTGGAATTGGTCCTCCTCAAATTTTGGCAATTGAGCTGTGCCAACCATTGAATTATTATTTACGATAATAGGTGGTGAGATTTCCGTATAACCATTTTCTGTCACGTGAGTATCTAACATAAATTGCCCTAGAGCTCTCTCTAAATTTGCAAGTTGACCTTTCAAATAGACAAACCTAGCCCCAGATACTTTAGCTGCCGTTTGAAAATCCATTAAATTTTCAATACCACTAATCTCAAAGTGTTCTGCTTTATTTGTAATTAAATCCTGCCTGTATCTTTTTTCAACAACCTCCAGATTATTACTTTCGTCTTTTCCAATAGGTACATCCATACTAGGAAGATTCGGTATACTCATAAGAATTGAATTAAGCTTCTTATCAAGATAATGGATTTCATCTTCAAGATTGGAAATTTTTTCTTTCAGTGAATGAACTTTTTTTATATTTTTATCTGCTTGATCGTTATCGCCTGTGGATTTTAATTTACCAATTTCTTCTGATAATACTCTTCTCTCATTCTGAGACTCTTGAAGAAGTGACATTTTAGCTCTTTTTGAGATATCCAGATCAAGCAGAATATCTACATCTAGAGTTACCCCTCTTGTTTTAATTTGCTCAAGAAATCCATTGGGATCATCTCTTATAAATTGAATATCATGCATTAAAAGTTCCCTTATACCAATCTACTTTTTTCAAGAGCAGCTAAAACATAAGACACAAATAATGGATGTGGGTCAAAAGGTCTAGATTTTAATTCTGGATGAAACTGTACAGCAACAAACCATGGATGATCCAATAGTTCTATGATTTCTGGTAATTTTCCATCAGGTGACATCCCTGAAAACAATACACCTTTTTTCTCTAGGCTTTCTTTATAAAAAATATTTGCTTCCCAACGATGTCGATGGCGTTCGCTTATTTTATTCATATTATAAATTGAGGCAACTTTTGAACCTTCAGATAGCACCGCATCATAAGCACCTAATCGCATAGTACCTCCAAGATCGGCATTTTCATCTCTTTTCTCAACGGACTTCCCTTTTTTCCATTCCGTCATCAAATCAACAACGGGATGCTCAGTAGTACCAAATTCGGTTGTGCTTGCATTTTCCAATCCTAGCAATGATCTTGATAGTTCAATTATTGCCATTTGCATGCCAAAACAAATACCAAGATAGGGGATTTTTCTTTCGCGTGCAAAATTTATAGCTTTTATTTTACCCTCACTGCCTCTTTGTCCAAAGCCACCTGGTACTAAAATAGCGTCTGTATTATTTAAATGATCCAAGATATGTGTATTTTCTAATATTTCAGAGTCTAGCCAGTCTATATTCACTTTAATCTTATTTATTAACCCTGCATGATATAGTGCCTCATCAAGAGATTTATAGGCATCCTTGAGTTGAACATATTTACCTACAATAGTAATGTTAACATTATTTTCAATTGAATTTGCATTTTTAGATATTTGTATCCATCTACTAAGATCTGGTTTGGTTTTCCTGTTAATATTAAATAATTTTAACACTTCGAAATCAAAACCGTTTTTGTGAAGATTCATTGGAACATCATAAATATTTTTAACATCTACAGCTGGAATAATCCTATTAAACGGAACGTTGCAAAAGGATGATATTTTTTTTCTTTCATCTTCAGGTATCTCCCTGTCACACCTTAAGACAATTATATCAGGTTGGATACCAATTGAGGTAAGCTCTTTGACTGAATGTTGCGTAGGTTTTGTCTTTAATTCACCAGCTGCAGCTATGAATGGAAGTAATGTTAGGTGAATAAATATACAATTCTCATGCCCCAACTCATTCCTAAGTTGTCTTATTGCTTCAAAAAATGGCAATGCTTCAATATCTCCTACAGTACCACCAATTTCACATAACAAAAAATCTACATCATCCGAATGATCTAAAACAAAATCTTTGATTGCATCCGTAACGTGCGGGATAACCTGCACTGTTCCA
>Ga0181558_10005425_pt1 | contig 11244 bp, 5 predicted proteins | sample 011ome_22_FD_133754 | JGI IMG/M metagenome (GOLD analysis project Ga0181558, IMG submission 133754) | Coastal salt marsh microbial communities from the Groves Creek Marsh, Skidaway Island, Georgia - 011507BT metaG (megahit assembly) | ecosystem: Environmental > Aquatic > Marine > Intertidal zone... | reverse complement strand
ATCGTCAGCATCGTCAGCATCGTCAGCATCGTCAGCATCAGCAGCATCAGCAGCATCAGCAGCATCAGCAGCATCAGCTGAGTCGCTGCTTTCCTCTTCCGCGGAATCATCGTCACAAGCATCCGCCTCTTCGCTTGCGGGAGCTTCTTCAGCGGAATCACTGTCATCTGCGGCTGGAGCTTCTTCTGCATCAGCGGCATCGTCGCTCTCACCACCACCAGTAGTGGCCTGCGCTTTTTCGAGAATAACTTTTCCTTCCTCAACAGAAATGTCGAGCGCTTCAGCGATGTCGACTTCGTCACACGCGAGGAGGACGTCGATGCTGTTGATACCACCGCGAACAAGGTTCTCGGCGATCTCCATTTCAATACCTGCAGACTCGGCTATTCCCGTAGCAGCCTGAGTAACTTGCGCCTCGAAAGCTTCGTGAGCGGACTCGTCTTTCTTGACCTGCACGTCCCATCCAATGAGACGAGCGGTAAGGCGAGCGTTCTGGCCACGACGACCGATCGCTTTGGAAAGTTCTTCTTCGTCAACACGAACGGTGACGGACTCTTCCTCTTCGTTGACCTCGATCGACTTGATCTCAGCTGGCTTAAGGGCCTCCGAGACAAATGCCTTGATGTCGTCACTCCAGCGGATGATGTCGACTTTCTCGTTGTTGAGCTCGCGAACAATATTCTTCACACGTGCTCCACGAAGTCCTACACAGGCCCCGACTGGATCGACCTTTTCGTCAGCACTGTAAACAGCAACTTTGGTGCGGTATCCGGCTTCGCGAGCGAGGGAACGAATTTCCACCGTGCGATCAGCAATCTCGCTGACCTCAGATTCGAAAAGACGACGAACGAAATTAGGATGACTGCGGGAAAGTACGATCTCGGGTCCACGGGATCCGTTCTCTACGGCTACAACGTAAGAGCGAATGCGATCACCGACGTTGTAGTCCTCAGTGGAAACTCGTTCGCGCTGGCGCATGATGCCCTCGAACTTTCCAAGGTCGACGAAAACGTCACCACGCTCGAAACGGCGAACCGTTCCACTGACGATGTCGCCGGCACGATCCTTGAACTCGTCGTAAATCATTTCCTTCTCCGCCTGCCGAAGACGCTGCATCATAGTTTGCTTCGCAGTCTGAGCCGCGATGCGACCGAAGTTGGCAGGAGTGATGTCGACCTCAAGTTCATCTTCCACATCAATTCCCGGCTGGAGACGTCGGGCAGTGAAGATGTCGATTTCGTCGTAGGGACTTTCGACCCGGTCTTTCACAAGAAGAGTGGCAAAGGCTTTGATATCACCCTTGTCTGGATCGATGTGAATACGGAGATCGCGAGCGGGGCCAATGCTCTTTTTCGAGGCCGACAAGAGTGCCGTCTCGAGAGCTTCCACCATCGTTTCGCGTTTGATACCTTTCTCCTTCTCGTAGTATTCGAAAAGTGCTAGCAGTTCGTTTGTCATATTTCCAACAGGCCCTTTGATATTGAGACAAAAAAAAGCGGGACAAGCCCACTTACATTCTTTGGACATCTACATGCCCGATCCCAAGATTGCAGGAATTGCGAACATAGGGGCTTGGCAGCGTGTTGGCAAGGCAGAAATCAAGGTATGAGAACAACGAATATTCAAGCCATTACCTACGATGCCGCAGGCACCCTGATCCATCTTGCCGAGCCAGTCGGCGTGTCCTATTCCACGGTCGCCGCGAGGCATGGCATTTCCAGTGCCCCAGAAACGCTCGACGCTGCCTTCAAGACGGTTTGGAAACGGACGCCCCTCCCCTTCGATGACCGCGCTCCCCGGGATCCGAACGAGAAAGCCTGGTGGCAGCGCGTCGTTCACGACGTCTTCGCCGAGTCAGGCGTTGCGCTTCCAGACAACGATGTCTTCGCCGTGTTTTTCGAGGATCTCTACGAGCACTTTGAAACACCAGGGACCTGGCTCGCTGATCCTGATGCCGAAGAAGTCCTCGCAAAAACGGGAGAAAAATACCGGCTCGCCGTGCTCTCTAATTTCGATGCCCGGCTCCGGCGCATTCTCTCCGACCTCAGCTTGCTTGGGTATTTTGAAAAAGTTTTTCTATCCTGTGAAATAGGAGCCTCCAAACCCGACTCCAAGATCTTTGAAACCGCTGCTAGAGGGCTTGAGCTGGCCCCCGAATCCATCCTCCACGTTGGAGACGATCCGGAATGTGATGGTGACGGCTCGGCGCGAGCAGGTTTCCATCACTTCCGGGTTGGAAATACCACCTCTCCCCTTGGAAAATTAATCGACGAACTTTCGCTTGCGTAGCCGGATCGGACGATTACATTGCGCGCCTTCCCGGCTGACCACCGGTTCGGCGTTCGGATTTCCCGACGTCACTTGTGGACGGATAGCTCAGTTGGTAGAGCAGTTGGCTTTTAACCAATTGGTCCTGGGTTCGAGTCCCAGTCCGTCCACTCTTTTCCCTTCTCCTGCCACTCTCGGCGGTATTCTGGAAGCCGGCCCAGTCCACCGATCAATCCTTTGCTTCGATTTCCCGGTTGTTATGATCGTCGATGTAGAGCTCCATTCCAACGGAGTGAATGAAGAGCTCGAACACTTATTCGGGATCGGCGCCCAGCTTGCAGAAAAGAGCGAAAAGCAGATGCCTCATGGTTTGAAATTCTTCGAAGCTCGCGTCTTATCGACCACTCGGGCATAAAACAATTCCGGGACGACCGCTCCAAATAGGGTCCACTCGTTCTGATTCGGCACCTTCAGAAATTCCATGTCGCTCAAGCCGTGCTTTTTCCAGATCTCCACCATTCGTGGATCAGGATCCGCGATGGTCACTTACTTTTTTATTTTCACCTAGATATCGGCTACGGATATTTGAGAAAGGGCGTATTGCCCTCACTCAAAATACGGAAATCTGTCGAAGGGAAAGCGACAAGCCACAACCATTTCCCGTTTCGCCCTATAACATAGCCCCTTCATGGTCTCGACCCACAATCGATGGTAGGCATAAATCCCCTTTGCCCGCGAGATCTGTCGGCCCCAAAAATTAAAAAACCGGACACCCCTTTCGGAGCGCCCGGTCTTTTTAAATTTCTGACTGCGGAGCTGGCGAAGTGCCTGCCCTGCAGTGCAAAATGTGGAAACGATTCTTACATCATTCCGCCCATGCCGTGGTCGTGGCCGTGGGGTTCTGGAGCTTCTGGCTCTGGGATGTCGCTGATGAGACACTCAGTCGTGAGGAGAAGTCCGGAAATCGACGCGGCGTTCTGGAGAGCGCTGCGAGTCACTTTAGTTGGGTCAACGACACCGCCAGCTACGAGGTCCTCGTAGGTGTCAGTTGCGACGTTGTATCCAACGTTTCCAGACTCGTTCTTCACGTGCTCAACGATGAGCGCACCTTCGCGACCTGCGTTTGCAGCAAGCTGGCGGAGAGGCGCTTCGATTGCGCGCTGAACGATTTCACCACCGGTTGCTTCGTCACCTTCGAGACCAAGGTCGCCGAGGCTGACTTGAGCGCGGATGAGAGCCGTTCCACCACCGGGAACGATGCCTTCTTCTACAGCAGCGCGAGTTGCGTGAAGGGCGTCTTCGACGCGAGCCTTCTTCTCTTTCATCTCTGTTTCGGTAGCAGCACCAACGTTGATGACAGCAACACCACCGGCAAGCTTGGCAAGACGCTCCTGGAGCTTCTCGCGGTCGTAATCGGAAGTTGTCTCAGCGATCTGGCGGCGGATCTGAGAAACGCGCCCGCTGATTTCTTCGCTGGTTCCCTCACCTTCGATGATGGTGGTCTCTTCCTTCGTGATCTTCACGCTCTTGGCAGAACCAAGGTCATCCATGGAAACGTTCTCGAGCTTGATGCCGAGATCTTCCGTGATGACGCGTCCACCGGTGAGGATCGCGATGTCTTCGAGCATAGCCTTGCGGCGGTCGCCGAATCCAGGTGCCTTTACAGCAGCCACATTCAGGGTGCCGCGGATCTTGTTCACAACGAGAGTCGCAAGAGCTTCGCCCTCTACGTCCTCAGCAATGATAAGGAAAGGCTTGCCGCTCTGGGCCACCTTTTCAAGAAGAGGAAGCATGTCCTTGAGATTGGAGATCTTCTTCTCGTGGATGAGGATTAGCGCGTCGTCGATGTCAGCAACCATGGACTCGGTGTCAGTCACCATGTAGGGGGAAAGGTATCCCTTGTCGAACTGCATACCCTCAACAACGTCGAGTGTAGTTTCGATTCCCTTGGCTTCCTCAACGGTGATTGTTCCGTCTTTACCGACCTTGTCCATCGCGTCTGCAATGATATTTCCGATCTCGGTGTCCCAGTTGGCAGAAACGGTAGCGACCTGAGCGATCTCTTTCGTGTCTGTAACCTCAGTGGAGATGTCCTTAAGCTGGGCAACAAGTGCCTCGGATGCTTTAAGGATACCGCGCTGAAGGCTTGTAGGGTTGGCACCTGCGGTCACGTTGCGGAGACCTTCGGTGTAGATTGCTTCGGCGAGAACCGTAGCAGTCGTGGTTCCGTCACCAGCGATATCGGAAGTCTTCGAAGAGACCTCTTTGATGAGCTGGGCGCCCATGTTCTCGTAGCAATCGGAGAGCTCGATCTCTTTCGCGACGGTAACACCGTCCTTCGTGATCGTTGGGCTTCCGAATTTCTTGTCGAGGATGACGTTGCGGCCTGCAGGCCCGAGTGTAGCCTTCACGGCTCTTGCCAGCTTTTGTGCGCCGGCAAGAAGAGAGTGACGTGCTTCTTCGTCGAATGACAGTTGTTTAGCCATATTATTTTAGTAGTTTTGTAGAATGAATTTTTCGATTGAACCCGGTTTGGTCAGTGACCTAAGAGGGTTAAGTCACGGAGTTAACTCTGTTTGATTAGGAGAGAATTCCGAGGATGTCGCTTTCGTTGACGAGAACGCACTCGTCTCCGCCGATTTTGACTTCCGTGCCTCCATACTTGGAGATGAGAACCTTGTCGCCGACGCTGACAGAAAACTCGACAACTTCGCCGTCGTCGTTCTTTCCGTTTCCAAGCGCGACCACTTCGGCCTCCTGGGGTTTTTCTTTCGCCGTATCAGGGAGGAAGATGCCGCCATCGGACTTCTGTTCTTCTTCTTCTATACGCTTCACCAGGACACGAGTTCCGAGAGGTGTGATGTTCGTTGCCATATATAGTTTGGTTGGTTTTCTTTTGGTTTTGGTTTGGAAATTCCGAGATTCGCTGAGCCCGCCGCTGGCAGAGTAAGGTTGTTTTGCTCAGGAGCAGACCGACGAATCGCGGATTCCGGAACCCCCGCCCTGCTGCAACATCTGCTGCGGCAAAAACGGGGAAATTGTTTGTGTGTTATGCTTTATCTTCTCCGACTTCTTCGAACTCGGCGTCGACGACCTCGCCTTCGGCCTCTTTTGGCTCGTCAGCGGCATCATCGCCATCTACCCCGCCGGCACCTGCTGCAGCTGCAGCGGCCGCGGCGGCCATCGGATCTGCTCCGGCAGCGCCCTGGGCGGCTCCTGCAAGCTCAGCAAACTTGGCCTGAAGCGCATCGGTAGCTTCCTTGATTTTTGCGGTGTCGTCAGACTTTAGAGCCTCCTCGACTTCCGCCACGCTGGCTTCGATGCCGGTCTTGGCGTCTTCGGGAACTTGATCACCGAGCTCTTCGATCTGCTTCTTCACGGTGTAGACCGCGTTGTCAGCAACATTGCGGACTTCGATGCTATCCATGCGCTCCTTGTCTTCGTCGGCGAACTTCTCGGCTTCCTGTTTGGCTTTTTCGATCTCGTCATCGCTGAGGCCGCTGGAACCTTCAATGGAGATGTTCTGCTCCTTGCCGGTCTCTTTGTCCTTGGCGGACACTTTGAGAATACCGTTACGGTCGATGTCGAAGGTCACTTCGATCTGTGGAACACCTCGTGGTGCGCCGTTGATGCCGTCGAGTCGGAAGTTGCCAAGCATCTTGTTGTCGGTGACGAGCTTGCGCTCACCCTGGCAGACAACAATGTCGACGGAAGGCTGATTATCGGCTGCGGTCGAGAAGACCTGCGACTTCTTGGCGGGGATCGTCGTGTTGCGCTCGATCATGGGAGTTGCGACGCCACCCATCGTTTCGATGGAAAGAGTCAGCGGGGTCACGTCGAGAAGAACCACGTCTCCGAGAGTTGGGTCTTTGGCGAGAACGCCACCCTGAATCGCAGCACCGACAGCAACCACTTCATCGGGGTTCACCCCTTGGTGTGGGTCTTTGCCAGCAAGCGCTTTCGCGGTCTCGACGACCTTTGGCATGCGGGTCATTCCACCAACGAGAACCAGCTCGTCGATGTCGCCTGAGGAAACGCCAGCCTCTTTGAGACATGCTTTAACGGGGCCCTTGGTGCGCTCGAAGAGATGATCGGTCATCTGCTCGAGCTGAGAACGGCTCAACGTCATTTGAATGTGCTTCGGTCCGCTCTGGTCTGCGGTGATGAACGGCAAGTTGAGCTCATAGGACTGGCTCGATGAGAGAGCGATTTTTGCCTTCTCCGCTTCCTCTTTGATTCGCTGAAGGGCATCAGGCTGACCACTGAGGTCGATGTCGTTGTCCGATTTGAACTGGTCAACGATGTGCTTGATGATCGCATTGTCCCAGTCGTCACCACCGAGTTGGGTATCGCCATCGGTTGCGAGCACTTCGAAGAAGCCTTCGTCTATTTCGAGAACAGAGATATCAAAAGTTCCGCCACCGAGGTCATAAACGGCGATTTTTTCTTCGCCCTCCTTCTCGAGACCATAGGCCAAAGCGGCTGCAGTAGGCTCGTTGACGATTCGCTTCACATCGAGACCGGCGATTTCTCCGGCGGCCTTCGTTGCGTTGCGCTGCGAATCGTTGAAGTAGGCAGGAACAGTGATGACCGCTTCGGTGATGGTTTCACCCAGCTTGGACTCGGCATCCGCTTTCAACTTCCCGAGAATCATCGCAGAAATTTCCTGCGGGCTGTAAGTTTTGCTTTCGCCGGCGACTTCCACTTCGATATGGGCGTCACCATTGGAAGCTTTCACTATTTTGTAGGGAGCTTTTTTCTCCTCATCGTCCAGCTCGTCGAACTTGCGTCCGATTAGCCGCTTCGCGGAGAAGATCGTGTTCATCGGGTTCGTGATCGCCTGACGCTTCGCGGCCTGGCCAACGAGGCGTTCGCCATCTTTAGAGAAAGCGACAACAGAAGGTGTCGTCCGGGCACCCTCGGCGTTTTCGAGAACAGCGGGCTGGCCACCCTCCATGACAGCCATACACGAGTTCGTCGTTCCCAGGTCAATTCCAAGAATTTTGCTCATAGTTTTTTCCTTTCGTAAAGTTGATTGGGGAAGCAGTGCTTCCGAAGGATTGGGGCGTGCTCGCAATTGCTTCGGGCACAAAAATCTAGGAGTGGTCAGTGCATTCCGCGTGCCAAATGCCTTAATTAAACTGCAAAGCGTTTACTTTTAGATAGTTACGTAAGACACGAGGCAAAATCAATACCGTTTGGCAGAGCATATTCGAGACGTTTTGTCTCAAGACGGACACTTTCGAGCGCCATAATGGCACACTCGAGACGGAGTGACTCAATGAAAGATGAAAGGCACGCCCATTTTCCCAAAGGCTGCTTTCTGTTCGGCCATGTATTGCTCGGCCAACTCATCGAACCGCCCCTTCGCCCGGTAGTCGATGAGGAATTGATTCACCTGCTCGAGAAGCTCCACATCGTCTTTATGCAAACCTATCGCCCAGGTTTCCTCGCGAATCGGTTTCAGGATGGGGCGTGTTTCATTCTCGTATTTCTTCCAGAACTGGTAGATGGAAATCTGGTCGTAGACAAAGGCATCAGCTTTTCCCTGGATCACTTCTAGGACACAAGCAGCTGATTCATCCAGCGTGATCAACTCGACACCAGGAAGTTCCTTTCGCGCCCACTGATGCCCTGTCGTCGCCACCTTGACTGCGAGCTTGTGCTCCCCGGGCTTCACATCGGAAATACTCTTGATCGGCGAACCCCAGCGGACAAGCATGCAGAGGCCGTTGGTCACGTAACCATCCGAAAATGCGATCTGGCGAGCACGCTCGGGCGTCTTTGTCATCGAAGAGATGATGAGGTCGATTTTCTTTGTCTGGAGCGCAGGAATGATTCCGTTCCACTCGGTGTCACGAAGTTCCAACGGACGGCCGATGTATTTCGCGAGGTCCTCTGCCATGCGAACACTGATGCCATCGGGCTTGTTATCGGGGCCGCGCATCTCAAAAGGCGGGTAAGCCATTTCCATGCCGACGACCAGAGGCTCGGGCGTGTTGGGATCGGCTTTCTGACCACATGATGTGAGCGAGACAGCAAGTGCAAGGCAACACCCCTTTCCAAAAAAGAAAAAAAGACAGCGGCTAATCGGGGAAGATAACATGCCGCCAATTTGTACCACTTTTCCCAACAAGAGAAGCGCGATTACTCTATCGACAGAGCCGCGTTTATCCTCCACATTTCCCGTCCGCCCCGCGCACTCTCAAAATTGCCTTTATGAGAGCCACTCTTTTTTCAATCTTCATTGTAACGAGCTTTTCGCTCTTCTCTTCCGTCGGGTTCTCGGCAGAGGATGACACATCGAATCAAATTCGTCTCGCCTCGACGCCTGCGCTTTCTCCCGACGGACGCAAGCTGGCCTTCGCCTGGGCCGGTGACGTCTGGATCTCTAGCATTCGGGGCGGAGACGCGAAACGACTCACAACTCACGCCTCGTCTGACGGCGCACCGATTTTCTCCCCGGACGGAGAAACGATTGCCTTTACCAGCAACCGGACTGGCAGCGACCAGGTATTCACGATGCCGGTAAAAGGCGGAATCCCGCGGCAGGTGACCTTTCACTCGGAAGGATCACGCACCGTTGACTGGTATCCCGATGGTAAATCGATCCTCATCCGAGGACAACGTTCCTTCGGGACACGCTCATCCTATCGCTTCTACCGAGTCTCCCTAGAAAAACGGGAAAATGAATTGCTGCTCTTCGACGCAGAGATCGGAATGGATAATGCCTCTATTTCTCCTGACGGACAGAAGTTGCTCTTCACCCGTGAAGGCGGCGATCTGTATCGACGCGGCTACCGAGGCCCTCGTTCTTCCCAAATCTGGATGGCTGAAAAGCTGGAGACTCCCAATCCGAAATTTACCAAGCTGATTGCTCGTGACACCGGGGCTCGCTCACCAATATGGAAACCAGATGGATCGGGATTCTTCTATCTCGGCGATCACGGGGAAAGCGGATTGTTCTCGCTCTGGTTTCGCGATCTCGAGTCCGGGAAAGAAAAGGAAATCACCTCACAGGAAGACGAACCTGCGATCCTGCCGACGATGGCGCGAAACGGATCGGCGATTGTGTATCGGGCAGGGTTTGATTTTGTCTGTGCCCAACCCGAGGCAAATGGCAAAGCGGCGTCGGCTCGAAAGATTTCACTTCATGCGACAGGAGATATCACCCATGATGGAACGGTGCGGCGAACACTGACCAAGGCAACCAATGTGAGCTTCAGCCAGGATGGCCTCGAAATGGCCTTTGCCGCAGGCGGCGATATCTGGATCATGGACACCGAGCTGAAAGAGCCGGCCCCCATCACGACCACCGCGGCCGAAGAGCGAGAGCCTATCATGAGCCCGGACGGGAAGCGCGTACTTTTCATTCGTGACGATGGCGTGAGTGCCGACATCTGGTCGGTCGAACGAGCCGACGACAATGACTACTGGTGGAGGAATCGCGAATTCAAAGAAACCCGGGTCACCAAAGACGGGAAGATCAAGCATGACCTCGTCTTCGTTCCGGGCGGCAAGCAGATCAGCTATCACGTCGGAGCTGGCGATCTCTGGGTGTCGGATGTGGACGGCAAAAACGCCAAGCGTCTCATCGAATCCTGGAGTGCTACGCAATACGACTGGTCGCCGGATGGCAAATGGATCGCCTACGCGAAGAGCGACTCCGACTTCAACCGGGATATCTGGATCGCCCCAGCCGATGGAAAACGGAAGCCATTCAACCTTTCCCGTCATCCGGATTCCGACAGCAATCCCAAGTGGTCACCGAACGGCAAGATCCTCGCCTTTACCGGGCGGCGCTACGATCAGGAGACCGACATCTACTACGTCTATCTATCACGAGCTGATGAAGAGATCGACCGCCGCGACCGCTCCCTGAAGTCGGCCCTTGAAAAGATGTCGAAAGAAAGAAAACGATCGACTCCCCCTGCCCCGCCCAAGAAAGAAGAGCCGAAGCCGGAGCCTGACAAAAAAACCGCGGCACCGAAGGCACCAACACCTGCTCCCGCAAAAAGCCAAGCAGCGCCGAAGAATTCAGACCCGGAACCTGCCAAGGCCGAGCCGAAAAAGGACCCCGCACCCGCGAAGGACGAAGCCAAACCTGCACCCAAGGCAAAGCCGGAGGCCAAACCTCCAGCAGAAGCTGCGAAAAAGCCAGCAGCTCCAGCCGGCCCGAAATTACCCGAGGTCAAAATCGATTTCGGAGGCATCTACGAGCGCATTCATCGCATTTCGATTTCTGATGCCAAAGAGGAAAACCTCTTCTGGTCCCACGACTCGAAGCGACTCGCCTTCGGAGCCAAAATTAAAAACGTCGACGCCACCTACTACGTCACCTTTCCTGACAGGCTCACAACACCAACCGCATTGTATTCGAAACGAGGGTCACTCGCCCGCTGGATACCGAAGAATGACACCGTCCTCTGGCTCGTGAACGGAATCCCCTCGTCGCTCTCGAAGGGCAGCCTGCGATCCTTTTCTTTCCGGGCCTTGCAGTCCATGGATCGCGAAGAGTATCGGAGAACTGCTTTTAGCCAGGTCTGGCGCACGATAGGAGACATCTGGTATGACCCCAATCTTAACAATCTCGACTGGAAGGCCATTGGGGAAAAATACACTCCTATTGCTGCTGTCGCACCGAACAATCGAAACTTCGAACGAGCTGTGGCGATGATGCTGGGCGAACTTAACGGTTCTCACCTCGGATTTCGCGCTTCCTCCACCGCATTCGGAGAAACCCAATGGAGACCGACTGCCGGCTGGAAAGAATCAACTGCCCATCTTGGCGTCGGCTTTGATCGCTTTTTTAAGGGGCACGGAATCAAAGTCGAATCCGTTATCCCCTTCGGCCCGGCAGACCAGAACGACGGAAAACTCACAGTCGGTGATGTGATTCACGAAATCGACGGAGTAAAAGTGGGGCCAAAAACAGATCTCACTGAAGTGCTGAACGGACCGCTGGAGAGAATGATT
>Ga0181558_10005423_pt1 | contig 11246 bp, 9 predicted proteins | sample 011ome_22_FD_133754 | JGI IMG/M metagenome (GOLD analysis project Ga0181558, IMG submission 133754) | Coastal salt marsh microbial communities from the Groves Creek Marsh, Skidaway Island, Georgia - 011507BT metaG (megahit assembly) | ecosystem: Environmental > Aquatic > Marine > Intertidal zone... | reverse complement strand
TTTTCTTGGCCGGTGATGCCTTCCTTTTCGATGATGTACTTTTGCGCGTTGCCCAAAATTTGCGGCGTCAACTTGACGTTACCCGGCGCGTAAACACCGTGGACGTTACCGAACGCAGCGGCAATCGAGTAAAAGTCCGGCGCAATCGGTTGCAAAGCCTTGTACACGTCGTGAATCTCTTCCGGCTTGGAGTACAAATCCTCCGGCGCGACGTCGCTGTTGTCGACGCCGTCTTCCTCGCCGCCGGTGATACCAATCTCCATCTCCAAAAAGCAGTTGATCGCTTTCATTCTCTTCAAGTACTTTTGGCAAATTTCCAAGTTCTCCTCGATCGGTTCCTCGGACAAGTCCAACATGTGACTGGTAAACAACGGTTCGCCGTGTTCTTTGAAATACTTTTCGTTCGCTTCCAACAAGCCATCGAACCACCCCAACAAGTTCTTCGCGCAGTGATCGGTGTGCAAAATCACCGGAACGCCGTAGAGCTTCGCCAACTCGCGAACTCTCAACGCTTCCGAAACGCAACCAGTCACGGCCGCCTTTTGGTCTTCGTTGGACAAACCTTTACCGGCAAAGTTCAAGCCACCGCCGTGACTGAATTGGATAATCATCGGCGCGTTGGCAACCTTCGCCGCTTCCAAGCACGCGTTCGTCACCGAAGACATGGTGCAGTTCACCGCCGGAATGGCGTACCCGTGGTGTCTCGCGTGGTTCATCACGTCGATGAAGTCTTGGCCGGTAACGACGCCAGTTTTAAGCGTCGTCGGGACCGACACCGCAGCTTTGGTGACGACCGATCTCTTCGTCGTCGTGGACTTCTTGGAGATCGAGGAGGAAACTTTCGTTTGCGCGAACGCGGCTCTTTGCGCGAGAGCGGAAAAAGCAGACATCTTTATTACGTGAGATTGTGCGTGTGTTAACTCGGGTGCGTTAAAGCGTGTGCGTGTGTGTGTGTTCTTTGCGTTTGCAAAGCGCGTGCGGGTTGAGTATGAAGGGTGAGCGTCGGAATTGATTATCCCCTTTTTTTTTCCCCAGGAAACCACGAGAGTGAGATAAGGATTTCGGTGTTTCTAGCGGTCCAAAAACGCCTTCGAAAAAAGAGTACCACTTGTGCACTTACTGAGGTGGTAAAAAGGTACCCTCCTAAGACCTGAAAAAAGCACTTAAGAGAGTAAGGAAATTTGAACTTACACCCTAAATAATATCCCTTTGAGATGCAAAAAGTTTTGGTTTGAAGAGTGTTGCGCTCGACATTTTGTAGAGAAAAGGAGGAGAAGTCTCGCAAAGACACGCGCAGAGAGGAGAGAGAGAGAGAGAGAGAGAGAGTGAAACGGCGCTTTTGTTTGTTCTTCTCTCTCTCTCTCTCTCTCTCTCTCTCTCTCTCTCTCTTTCTTCGCGTCGCGCAGAGAAGAAGGAAAAAGGAAAAGAGGTGCACTGATTTTGTTTCCCCGTCGTTTTTCCTTCGCGCCGCGCTCGCGCGTTCTTCTCTCCACACCTCTCTCTCCAAAAACATGATGGAACGTGAAGAACACGAGCGGGGGAAAACGCCGTTTGAAATTCTCGGACTGAGCGAATCGTCCGAGGCGAGAGAAGTGCACGAGGCGTTTAAGCGATTGGCGAAAGATTTACACCCGGACGTGATGACATCGAAAAGATGTTCGTCATCGTCGCAAGCTTCTTCTTCTTCCTCTTTGCAAAAATCGACGACGAGGAACTTTCAAGCCATCTCGCACGCCAGAGACGAGTGCTTAGCGATAATTGCAGATAGAAACATGTATAATAATTATAGCAGCAACGGCGAGTTTGGTCATCATCATCATCATCATCATCACAGGATGGCGCGAAGCGGTGGCGCGGCTGCGTTGCGGTACGCGAGAGCCCCTTCGCACGTGAGCGCCACTTCGTTCGGGTTGGTGTTGGCGTTTCCGTTCGTGTTTGGGCTATCGTTTTTAGGGTCTGTTATGAACGCGTCGGACGCGGACGGAAGAAGCGCGGGGAATTCAACGAAGTACGTGGAAGAGATTGGACGACCGAACGGCGTGTTACACCCTCCGGAGAATGCGTGGTTACGAGATGAAGTGAGAAGTCAGACGGTGAGTTCTCCGACGTTTCAAAAGCTCGTAGGTTTGTTTGGGTTTGCGAAAAGTACTAGCACTAGTGATAGCGATAGGAAATAGAAGGCAACGTTTATATGCGTTTTGTAGTAAAAAGCTTTTTTGTATGATATTATATAAGCGTAGTATATTATTTTCTATCGATCAAATCGTCCTCGCTCGCGTCGTACGATTCCTCGTCCTTCTTCTTCAACCAACTATACGGAATACCCATGAACTTTTTCGTTCTGATGTCCACTACCTCGTCCAAGTTCTCCTTCCCGTGCTGCGCCAACATCTCTTGCCTTTTCTCCAACGCGCGTCTCTTGGCAAAACCCACTCTCTCCTCCCACGCCGCCGTGACTTGCGCCTTATCCATCGATCCTCTCGCGCCTTGACTCCTCCCTTCTTCCACGTGCTTCGCTCTCGCTTCGTCCAACATCTTCTCCGTTCTCACGAACGTCCTCACAAAAAACTTATGCAATTTCGTCGCCGGATTCTCGATGTGCCTCTGCAAACCCCGGACGTTTCGAATCGGTAAAAACTCCGACAAGCCGTTGCACCACGTCAACGTGTGCTCGTCGATGATGTCGTTCACCCAGCACTTGCGCATGCACTCCAGGTTACACGGACCTCGCGCCCACCCGGTGCGGTCTCGGTAAAAGAACACGTTATCGACCAAAGCTGTGTCATAAAGAATTTCGTTTTCGTGAAAGAAAGAGAGAGTAAAAATGTCAGTCTCGCGCGAAAAGAAGAGCCAAAAGAGAGAGAGAGAGAGAAGAGAGAGAGAAAAGGTCTTGAATCCAATTTTCCAATCGCGACCGAAGAAGACGATAAAAAGATACGCATGAGTGTGCACATAAAAACGCACAGTCGTACGCGAACATCTCGTTCGTCTGAATGATCTCTTTATCGTCGAAGGTATCCTCCATGTTTTTGTGTAAGTCTTCGCGGCCCATGATTGATGATGTTTCTCTAAAAGTAGTAAAAGCGCCGTCTAAATTTGCGTGTCAACTCTCGATCCTAAAAATGCAGTCTTTCGTAAAACTCTTTTCGATTGAACTCGCGCGGAACACACACCCACTGCTACTAAAAACCCTCGTCGTCGTGTTTGTACTGCGCGCGACGAGAGAGAGAGAGAAGTTTCTTCGATGCGACTTGCAACGGCGAGAGAGGAGAGCGATTCTTTTTTTTTCTGGGGGCGTTTTATCCCTAAAAAACCTCCACTCGCGATGGATTGATTTTTGAGATTTTTGGGTGAAAATGTGACTTGTGGTGTACTGACGAAGAAGTTTTTTGCGTTTTGCTTTGCGTTTAAAAGAAGCGCGCATTAATCGCCATTCGTTATTAAATCGCATTTTCTGCGCTGCTACCGCTCTCTTCTGCTTCTTCTCCTCCTCCTCCTCCTCTCGGCTCTTTGAAATCGAGAGGCTCGTAATCCGAATCGTCCTCCGTCGCTTCGTTTTTACTACCGCTACTACTGAATCTAAAGTTTGGGATTTTTACGTCCCATAAGGACGCCAAGGCGTTTAAGAGGATCTGCGCGGCGGCGTCGTAGGCGGTTTCGTCCACGTGGACGCCGTCCACGGAACATCTGGAGCCGCACTTTTCGGTTAAAGCGCCAAAGTCGATGGCTAAAGTTTGCGACGCGTCGTCGGAGAATTCTTTTTCAGTCGCTTCGCGGTACAAGGCCCAACTGTCCTTGGTTAAGTGCGTTTGTTTTTTAACCGAGTTCATCAAGTGCGACGGGCCTGGTTTACTCACCGTCAGCCAAAAAGGCACCGTGGTTTTAAAATCTATGTCGTCTAACAACGCTTTGACTTCGGCGACTTGCCGTTGAAAATCGTTGGGATCGGCTTCGTGGAGCATGTGCCATAATCCAACGCCGGCGACGAGAAAATCCGGGGAGGCGAATTTCGAGTCTTTGGTAGATTCGCCGTCCGAGTCTAAGAGTAAGCGCTCTTTGACGACTTCGACGACGTCTTTGGCTTCAGGCGCCCAGACGAAGTGCGCGACGCCGCCGCCTTGAATCGCAAACGTCCAGTTGCGATGTTTAAGTGGATCCGTTTTCGCGTGTTTATCGCCGGGAATTTCGCCTACTACCTCAGCTTCGATATTTTGCTCCTCCGCTTCCTCTACCGCTGCCTTTCCGTTCGTCTTTCGAGCGCTTTTCGCGTACAAACGATACTTTCGATTGAAAGCTGAACTTTTCAGTTTCGGCCGTTTTGGCGGATGCAAGTGCGCCTCGTGCGCGTCGCCGACAGCCGCGATCCGCAAAAACGCCGCGTACACGTGTCGAACTTGACTATCTCCAACGAAAAGCGCGTCTCTCCCTCGCATCATTCGCTGAATCGCGAAATCGTTCAACGCGTTTTCATCCTCTATTTCTTCTCCTTCTTCACCGGCGGCGGCTTCAACCGCCGTCTCCGCATCCGGTGTCGCCGTCACGTCCGTATCGATCACCAAACTATTAGCGCCGCTCGCTTCGCCGCCGCCGCCACTCTTCTCTAAAGCTTCCGCCGCTGGCGTCGTCGCAGAGGCAAACCTAAAAAACTGACACGCGTCCATCAGACCTTCGTCCGGGACCCACGCTTTCGCTTTCGCGTACTCTCTGTTTCGGTCATAAAGCAAGCGCGCGAGAGAAAGAGAACATCCGTCAGAGCCATCCGAGCCAAAGGACGAAACGCGGAGAGAGAACAGAAGCGGAAAATCAAAACACGAAAGCGAGAGACAAAGAGAGAGAGAGAGAAAAGCAGAGACAAAAAAGGCTACCACCACCACTCACCGTCCTCGGTTCCATCCAAACAACGACGGAAGAAACATCATCGATCCCTTCTCGCGCCGCCGCGTATTCTTCTTCTTCGCTCTCTCCTTCTCCGTACAAACCGAACTGTGTGCAAAATCCATCTCCATCTCCGCGTATTCGCACGCCTTCTCGCCAAAATACCAATCGCCAACGTTCGCGACTTTCGCGCAGTACGTTTTCTTCCTCTCCGGGTCGTCCGTGGGGACGTTTTTTAACAGATTCGCCGGGTGCGCCGGGTTGTTTTCGTCCAGGACGGTCGAGAGAAACGCATCCTCGTTTCCCGAGAAGGAGAAGTCGTCTTCGTCGATGCCGGCATTCGTTTTCGCCGCGAGCGAGAGACACAGGACGATCGCGAATAACGTGAAGAGAAACGCGACGAGTTTGTGCGATTCCGAGGAAGAGGAATAGGAGGAGGAAGAGGAGGTGCGAGAAGGAGGAAGAGGAGGCATTCTTCTTCTTTGTATTGTTTTCTATCTTTTGCGCTTCAAGATTTGGGGAAAAAGTGTTAAATTTTTCTCTTCATAAGATACGAATTACTAGAAACACGCGCAACAACGATACGCGCGAACGCTGCTCGAAATGAGCAACAAAGAGCTCGCGCTGGCGCGCAGGTGCGTCTACTCTCTCTCTTTTCTCTCGCGTTGTTGGTTTTTGTTTCTTTCCTTCTTCTCGCTCGCGCGTGTTTACGCTGACCTTTTCTCTCTCAACTGTATTTTCCCCAACACACGACAAACACTTTTATTAGAGTTTTCCGCGAGTTTCTCTGGCTCTCCAAGCGATGTTCGCGGTCGATTTCGGAACACAGAGCGAAGACGGAAGAGGTGAAACGAACGATTCGAACGTCGTTAGTAGCGGCGACGGAAAAAAACGAGAAGAAGAAGGTGAACGACGACGACGACGCGTTCATAATCACAGAAAGAGCGGAAGATGAGATCGTGAAATTCCTCCTCGGGAAAGTTGGTTTCCTGAAGATGAACGCGAGCGGTTCCGTCTCCAGAGAACTCCGCGCGAGAGAAGAACGAAAATCGGGAAGAAAAGAGACCGTTCTGTCGACGACGTTCGTTTTACGAGGCGGGGAGTTAGTTCCCACGAGCGAAGAAGGCGTGGACGTGGAATCGAAAGGGTCGCGCGTGAACGACGGGAAGCTCTCGAACGAGGAGGCGTGGACGTACCACAATCGGTTGATGAAAAGGCAGTACTACGGGAAGACGCCGCCGAAAATGCCCGAGCCGTTTTAGATTTAGATTAGTAGAGAGATTAGAGTTTACATAGCGAGAGGTTTTAGATGTGTAATAGTAACGTGAAATCGAAACATGTCGCGACGCGCGCGCTCGAACACATTTCAAACTCACACCAAAGAGTGTTCGTCCAATTTCCTTCAAATCCAAAACGCACTTTGCGCGAGAGAGAGAACACGCGACGCGAGAAGAAAAGAATGCCAAAATCAAAAAAGGCCCTCCTCAAGCCGCAGCACCCGCCGTTCCTGATCAGAGTCCTCCTCTTGCTCGCCGCCATGGGCGTGAACATAAATCGCCCACCGCCGATGAAGAAACTCGTCGCGGGCGCGTCGGCGTTTTCGCTTCTCGTGTTCTTCTTTTTGTTCCGACCGAACGTGTTGAATATCATCACTCCGTTGACGAAATCGAGCGAACGACCGGATCGATCGACCGTTCGGTGCGCGAGGACGTTTCCGGCGGTCGCGAGTCACCAGTTGCTCACCGGGGACCCGATGGTGAAATCCGGCGGGTTGGAAGCGATGGATTATTTGAGAGATGGATTCGGGGTGACAAACTTTGACATCGGTACGCCGCGCGCGGACGCGTACATGCGTTTCGTCGTTTTGTTTTTTGTCTTCTTTATCTTTATGTTCTTCTTCTTCTCAGATATCGTTTGGTTTGGGTTTTCCTCTTTTCTTTTCTGAGACGAGCGTTTTACGAGACGTGGCTGACGGTGTTGTTCTCTTTACATTTTGTTGCGCGCGCGAACTATCGCGGGCGACGGTTTCGATGCGTAACAACAACAACGACAACAACAACAACAGACGCGGTTCAGTTGAAAGACGGCACGCTGTTAGCGGCGCATCCGCAGAGACTGCACGATAGGATTCAAAAAGACGCGAAAGAGGTGACTTTGAAAGAGGCGAGAGCGTTAGGGGCGGACGAGCGGTCGTTTGTTTTGTTGGAAGATTTGATCGAACACTTCGCGACATCGACGGTGAGAAGTAAGAAGAAGAGCTCTGGATCGCCGGTGGGATGGAAAGGCGTGTCCAGGAAGACGACGTGGTTGTCGCAAGAGTTCGGGAAAAATGTAGGTGGTATGAGTAGCAGCAGTAGTAAGCGACTCATCGGCATCGACGGGATGTTCTTCGGCGTGGATTTGAAAGGCGAAGCGTTGAATGTAGAGAATGTGGTGTTGGTGAACGAATACGCGAAGAAGGCAAACGTCGTAGACGCCGTCAGTTATTACGTCACCGATCCGGAAAGCGAGGCGAGTAAAAACATACAAAAAGCACTGGAGAGTTCGTTTCCAAAGAGCGAAGATAGAATTAAAACGACATGGGCTTTGAGAGATGTGGACAGCTCTCACTGGGACACGGAGAAGTTAGCGAAAGAGAATCTGGAGAGGATGAAAATCCACGGTTTGTTGCCGAGCGCGAAATTCGACGAGAAGTGGTATTCGAAAGCAGTGAAAGAGAGCAACGCATGGGTGGAAAGTTGGGTGGCGGACGATTTAGAGACGGCTTTGGCGTTGCGGAAGAAAGGTGCGCACGCCATGATTAGCAACGTCCCCGAGAGTCTGATCGAAGGAATCAAGCAATTTTGCATGCTTGGTGAGAACTACGATCTAGCGATTGAGGCGCTTGCGAAAATGCGCGTGTAACGGGTTGATTATTTTAGTGTATATCATGCAAAAGTGTAGCTTTTTTGAAAAACTTTCCTCTTTTATGTTTTATCGTTGTTTCTCCTTCAAAGTCAAAGCGGTGAAGGCCAACGCGACGTTGAATAAAAACACCGCAAACTGTCCCTTTGCGGCATCCATAGCTTGACCTTTCGTTTTCAATCCAAATTCCTCTAAAACATCTTCCCCGCGCTCAGGTCCGATGGACTCTAACTTGTTCGTCGCCCATTTTGTGGCGTCGTATACGATCGAATGCGATTTTTCGCGCTTCTTCTTTTCCGCCCGCAGACGAAGTTGTTTGGACGAATCCGTTTCGACGTCGTTCTTATCGAAGATCAAATTTTCGAATTCAGACGCTAAGACGCCTTCAAAGGACCACTTCACGACGGATAAATTGCTTAACGGCTTCAATGCTTGTGGTACTTCCCCGAAAGCGCCGGTCGCGTCTCCGAGCATTATTGACAGAACCATACAACACGGCCCAATGGCTAACGCGGTTTCCGAGGTTGGCGCGATTGCAGAAACAGCCAAACCCAACGCCGCTGAACTCGCCGCGTGTAGAGCTAACGCAGAAACGAACTTTTGTCTACCGGCGGGATTCAAACCGACCATCGGCGAAACAATCATACCAAACGCGACTGGGAAGAGCATATCGATTGGCGTTTCGACAAATAATTTTGCAAAAAAATACGCGCCCGGGTGGTATCCGCCAACGTTTCTTTGCATTTCCCGTCGAACGACGAGCCGTTCGCGAGGAAAATTGTTCAATGTTCGGCACAACGCCAACATGCCGTTGTTTATGCAACTTTGCATCAAAACGCTCACTCGGCGTTTCACAGTCGACGGGTGCTTAGAAATGCGAAAGTTGCACGACCCAAACGCGGTCGCTAATCCAACCGAGGCCACGAGTCTCACGCCGTTTACCCACATCTCGCGGCGCGTTTGTTTCCAGCTTCGACCGACGAGCAGTTGAAATTGTTTGAATGGCGATGGTGGCGTCGAACCGAACGATGCCAAATTTCGACCTCCGTTCGCGTCGTAGATTTCAAACTCAGTCGTCGTCGTATTCGCAGACGTCTCAGAGGCACTTTTGGTGACTTTGGAACGTATGGTCGTCGAGACCTGTCTCACGAACTGTTTCAAATGCCCGCCCGCACCTTTCATCGGCCCGGCGGTACTGCTTTGATTCTTACTATCACGATCGCTATTGTTATTGCTCTTCTTCTTGTTCTGATTGTTGCTATTATTGTCGTCGTTCGTCTTCCTCTTTTCCGGGTGCACATCTTCCACGCTTCCGGATCGCGAAAGAATCTTCTTTCTGGTTTTCTCAAATTCACTCAAATTTTCATGGTCGTCGTCGTCGCTCTGTTCATTTCTTTTAATTGGTGTCGTCGAAGCTGTTTTGTATCCGTCGTCTTCGCGTTCGTCGTCATCTTTTTCTTCGCTGAATCTACTTTTTTCTTCCATCATTCCTACGCCGTTACCTGTCGTGGCGTGTTGCTTACTCCCGTACGTCTCCAACGGTTTCGCAAACGTTTTTTCAAAATCACGAAACGATAAAGGCGCACCGTTCTCCTGTGTGATGGTCGTTTCAGCTCTCGTCAACGTGTGGTCGTGCATCATGTTGTGAAAATCTTGATACGTCATCAGTGTCCTTTGTTTCTGATTTCGATTTGGGTCAAACATGTTCCTCTCTAGCGCTTTCGATTCCTCGTACTCCACCTGTATCGCTTGCCTATCGACAAACGGTTTCTGTCTTCGCCACGTTCTGCATATATCGTCCACTCTTTCTTTGGAATTCTCTCTCGCTTCTACCCCGCAATCGTTCACGATGGACACTAAATCGATTAAAAACTCCGCCGGGTTATAATTCGCGGGACACTCGTACCCGATGCTCGTAAAATACGGTATGCATTTCGACACCGGCCCGTGATACGCGACTCTTCCTCCATTCGCCAACAACATGACGTCGTGCGCTCGCGACCAACTCGCCGATCGTGGTTGATGCAAGGAACAGACGACAACCGCGCGCTGTTCAACCGCGAGACCGGCTAATTGAGATACAACGCGATCGGCAGAAAACGCATCCAAACCCGACGTCGGCTCGTCGCAGACGACCAGGTGGTGTTGTCCGCGCCGCTTCCCGTCCGCGTAACTCTTCTCTCCGTCGCTACTATGACTACCAAAACTAAACGCCGTCTCGCACGCGATGCTCAATCGTCTCTTCTCGCCTCCCGATATCCCTCTCACTTCGTTCCCTCCGGAATCCCCGCCGCCCAACGTATCCGCGCAACTCAACAACCCGTACCGAGACATCACGTTCTCCACGATCCGCTCGCACTCCTTCGCGCTCGCGTTCGCGTCCCGCAATCGACAATCCAACGTCAGCGTCTCTCTCACCGTCAAGTTACTAAAAAACTTCGGATCTTGCTCCACGTACGAAATGTTGTGGTATTTGCTGTTGGATTTTGAGACGAGCGCGCCGTTCAAGAGCACGTCCCCCGCGTACGTCGCCCCGCGGTTCTCCGATTCGTTCCTCAACAATCGACCACTCAGGGCGTTCAAAAACGTCGTTTTTCCCGAGCCGCTCGGGCCGAGCACGCACAGCAAGCGTCCGCATCGCGCCGAACCGCTCGTTTGGTCTAAAATTGTTTTCGTCGTCGTCGTTTCAGAGTCGTTTTTGCTCTTCTTTTTAGCGTTCTTATTCTTCTTCGTCGTCGTCGACGACGACGACGACGCGTCGGTTCGTTTTTCCTCCTCGACGGTTACCGACGACGACGCAGACGACGACGACGACGACGCGTTGTGGCTTTTCGTCGTCACCGTAACCCGCAAGTCCCACCACTCGAGCGCGTTTCGCTGACGATCCGAAGACGACTGTGTCGTCGTCGACGACGACGACGACGAAGAGTGCATCTTTTGCTTCTCCTCTCACTGAGAAGAGTTTTGCGCGCGTTTCTTCCAATTTTGTGCCGCGAAAATGTACCGTGACGTGTTGGAAAAAAGAGAGAAAAGAAAAGCGCGGATGTTCTCGCGTCTTTCTAGAGCAGTAGTGGTGACTATTTATATTCAACGCAAAGCAGAGATGCGATACTATATTGGTACACGAATCGTTGTTCGTTATTCGCTCGAGCTGGAGTACTGCGCGAGCAAAGCGCTGGGAGGATTGGCTTTTGCCGCGGCGGCGGCGACGACCGTTTTCTTCTTCACCAACGCCACGGACGGTTTCTTCTTCCTCTCGTCGCCGCCGCCGATGTCTTCGATGATTTTACGCCGTCGAAGTCGCGCTTCTTCCGCGTCTCTGGCTTCTTTTTCTTCCTCGTCTTCGCTGTAAATGTCTTCTAGTTTTTGTTCTTTTTTGTTATCTTCTTCTTCTTCTTCTTCGGCGGCGCTTTTATTCGTCGTCGACGTAGTAGTAGTAGCTCTCGCGTTTTCTCCGTCTCGCTCGC
>Ga0181558_10005412_pt1 | contig 11261 bp, 9 predicted proteins | sample 011ome_22_FD_133754 | JGI IMG/M metagenome (GOLD analysis project Ga0181558, IMG submission 133754) | Coastal salt marsh microbial communities from the Groves Creek Marsh, Skidaway Island, Georgia - 011507BT metaG (megahit assembly) | ecosystem: Environmental > Aquatic > Marine > Intertidal zone... | reverse complement strand
GTGACGACGGTGACGGCGACGACGAGAGCGGCGTCGGCGGCGGCGCACGGATGATGATGATGAAGACGACAAAGCAAAAGCAAAAGATGATGTTGAACGCGCGCGCCAGGCGAACGACGACGAAGACGAAAACGACTGATTTCGTTCGGGAGAATAAGCGAGCGATAAGAGATGCGAGCGCGCGGACGCGAGCGATGCGTCGAGAGGGTGGTTGTGCGCGCGATGACGCGTCGAGGACGGGGAGCGCGGCGCGCGGAGGAGGCGAAGCGGCGTTGACCGCGACGCCGTCGAATAGGACAAAGACGGATAGGACAAAGACGGATACGACAAAGACAAGGATAAATATCGTCGCATCGCCGCGCGTGTTTGAGGATTTAGAACGCGCGCGCGCGTTGGGTGCACAACGCGTGCGTGAGGTGGAAAAGCGAGTTGAGGCGAGGCGAGTGGCGGGAAACTCTGCGCGTCGCGACGGATACGGGACGACGCCAAAGTATCTACTCGAGCGTAAAGCCACGTTGTTGAGGGAAATGAATGAGAAAATGGAAACGACGTTACGCGAAATCGAACGTCGTCGCGCGGTGCGTTCGATTGAAGTCGCCAAGGCGAGAGAAGCGAGAGAGGCGAGAGACCGTGAACGCGAAGAGCGCCTGCGTCGACGCGCGGCGATCGACGCCGAGAAGATCACGCCGCGACAGCGCGGCGAGGCGAAGCGCGAAATGGAGCGTGCGCGTGAGTTATTCGCCCGCGCGCGGTTAACCGTAGACCAAAGATTGTACTAGATGCTGTTGTATTAAAAGTGTACGTAGGCTTCACATCGCGACGCGGCGCAACTGTTTTCTCTCTCTCAACGAAACAACCATGACGACGACGATGTTGACGACGACGCGTGTGCCGCATCGCATGAAAGATACATCGCGCGAATTTCGTCATCGGCGTCGGCGCCCTTGTGTCACGCGCTTTGCGTCGTCGTCGTCATCGTACGAAAAGACGTGGAGTAATCCATCGGGCGCAGCCATGGATGTTGTCGTCCCGTCGTCGTTGTTCGCGTGTGCGAGGCCTTTCGTGTGGAACTCCATCGACGTCGGTGGACGCATGGCTGTGGTGAAACTCGCCAACGGCGACGTTTGGGTGCACTCGCCGGTGGAGCTCGACGCGCGCACGCGCCAAGCCGTGGATGCGCTCGGGCGAGTGGCGCACGTCGTTTCGCCAAACTACGAGCATCTGAAATACGCCGCGCAATGGAAACAGGCGTACCCTGATGCCACGCTATATGCTTGTCCGGGGTTGAAGACGAAAAAGCCCGACATTCCGTACGATTGCGAAGTGTCGAACGTCGCGCCCGAGGCGTGGTTGGGGGAATTTGAAGTCGCGTGGTTTGACAGCGAACGCGCGCCGGTGATCGACGAGCCATTCTTCAACGAAGTGGTGTTTTATCACAAGCCCACGAAGAGTTTGATGGTGACGGATGTGTTTTGGAATTATCCTGGTGGCGCCACGATTGATGGTATCGACGTACCGCTCGGCACGAAGGCTTGGAAATTTGGCATGGACAAGGTGTACGCGCCGTTTTATCGAAAGATTATGGTTGTCGACGAGGCAAAGTATGCCGAGACCGTACGCCTGGTCACGGAGACCTGGGCGTGGGACATCGTCGTGCCATGTCATGGATCAATCGTGCGCGGCGGCAGTGCGCGCGAGGCGGTGCGCGAACACTTGCGGTGAGTGGGTGCGCGACGAAAGGCTTCATTCGTCGACTCAGCGTTCGCTCGAATCACATGCCACCGAACACTCGTCGACGCGCGGCGCATAAGCGACGCAAAAGTGACGATGGATCGGTTTTGGGGACGGCGGCAACGCGACGCGTGCGCGCACGAGCGGGTCAAGCCTCCACGGCAGCGACGGCGTTGAGGGTAGTTGACGCGCGCGACGGCGGTAATTCTCCAACCACGTCCACCGTCTCCAAGAGCTGGACAGCTGATGATTTCCTTAGTGCGTTATGCGAACGGGCGGTGTCAAATTCAGTACCTCTAGGCGCGCGATCGGTCGACGCGGACGACGACGGTGATGCGGACGGCGAAGGGTGTTCGGAAATGACATCCTCGCAAGGGACGCAGTCGGCGGGCACATCGAGTTTGCGCGTCAGGCGTTCGCTTCCAGGATTGCGTCTGCCAAACGAAGCATTTGACGCCGATCGTCCCGACGATGGCGATCGAGAGATTGAATCCGAACGCGCCGAGATGCCGAGCGACGGTTGGATACAACCGTGTTTTGCGTGCGGTAGGTGGACGTGGCAAAATGTTTCGTTGGGCGGTTTTAGGGTGTATAGATGTTCGACGTGCGCCACGCAGTTCAGGGCGCGTGCGAACGAGTTGAAAACATCGTCCGATCAAGATGCGGAGGCTGGGAAGAGCGCAGCTGACGAAGGCGATGAAGACGCTAAGAACAAAATTCTTGCCTCCCTCGTGAGCAAGTTGCAAGCCGTCGTGCAGCACGCGGGACGCGCGCCGGGGAGCATCGCAGCGATTGAATGACATCAGAAGATCATGTGTGTGCTGTTGTCCAACGTCGTATTATTAGCAGCAAGCGCGCGCGTATCGCATATAGTCTAGAATGTGCGCGCTGTGTGTATTATAAATATTTCGTTTGTGCCACTGGCAGTCTACAATTCGTCGCGCTGCTCGCCTGGAATTTCGATTCGAGCGGCGCCACCATCTTCAGGATGATAGAAATCAAACCAGTCTTCGTCATCGAACATGTCGTCGACGTCATCCGTGCCGTCGTTTGCGTAACCCATGTCTTTACGCATGGCGCGCCATTTCTCCGCTTGGTCGCTTCTAAACGCTGCCCAATCCATTTCGCCATCTTCATTGAGAAATTTTGCGTCTTCACTCGCGCGAAGTTCCTCCTCCTCCTCGATGTTTGGGTTTTCGACGTGAAATTTGACATTATCAAGAAAATTCCACACCTGCGCCGAGTTTCCGGAAGGTGTATTCTTGAGTTGTGGCGTCGCTTCCATGCACATGATGATAACCATCGCCTGCCGCCATTGTTGTCTATCCGCCAACGCTTTGGCCTGATTGAAAACGTGATGCACAATGGTTTCGTATGCATCTGTGCCGACCGAACCTCCACCTCTAATCGTTTTGAGGTCGTCATCAAACTCTATCAATCCTTCGTCGCGTAAACTGTCAAAACATTCCCACGGCCCGATATCCTTTATTCTCATCTCATCCACTTTAACTTGCGGAGACTCGACGAAATCAATCACGCGCTGCGTCGTGCGCTTTGTTCCCTTAAACTCGATTCCACGCGTTTTGTACCCACGAGGGAAAAACTGGACCGCGGGCAAGCCAGTGATGTTGTACTTTTGCGCCGACGGCCGCGCGGTGTCGACATCTAAGCGTCCTACTTTCACGCGCCCACCTTGTTTTCGACGCCTGAGTGCGAAATGCGCCCCAACTTGCTCGTAATCTTTCTCGAACGCCTGACAATGTCCACACCACTTGGCGTAAAACTCGACTAGTACGTCATAGTTTTCATCTTGCACGTACGCATCGATGGTGTCTTGCGTCAAATCGTCCACAACGTTTGGAAAATCTACGCGCTGTTCGGGGGTCTTCAACCCAAGCTCACGGTTGAGCCAACCAATTGTTTCTTTCGCGTTCAATGTTCCGTGGTACCGTTTGGGTTTCCTAATCACCGTCTCACCGCTCGGAGTGACGTAGTACCATCGATGTTGTTTCAGCACGGCGACAAACGGCGCGTTGGTGGCGCGAAACACCCCAGTAATGTTTGGCGTCGACGCAGCATCTGGAACTTCAATAAACATCACGCGTTTATCACCCGCCACACCTAATTCGTCGTCGTGTTGTTCGAACAACTCTGCAACATATTTAAACTCCTCCGCGTAGTGCGCGCACAGCTCGCACCCGGGCGTTAACAACGCCACCACCGCCGTGCGCTTGCCCAAGGTTTCAAACAACACGCGCTCGTCGGACACCGTCTTAAAGTTGCGCACCGATGAGCGCCCATTCGTAGACGTCACGACGCCGTCAGAGGCGGACGCCGAGGACGCGACCATCATCAACGCGACAAAGATTACATGAAAAACAATCGCCCACGCCGCGCCCGCGCGACGCGTCCGCGCCCGAGGACGCGCGCACGCGTCGCGACGCCGATGCCAGCACCACCCTCGATCGCGTCGTTCTCGACTCGACCCGTCGGTGCGCGACATGACGCGCGATTGAACGCAACGAGCCGCGCACTGCGGGTAGTCACTCGGCGACGCAGCGTCGTCACCGGCAGCCATGGCGCGCGAGGACGACGAGCCGTCGACGTCGTCGCCGAGCGAACGCGTACCGCCGTGGAGAGACTTTTATTCGCCACACTTTGACGCGGCACGCGCGCTGGCACCGGACTCGGGCGCGCGTCCGCCGCGTCCCAAAGTCCGCGCTTTGGATACTGTGCGACAGTGTAAAAAGTTGTTGACGATGTGTGGACTCGGGGTGGACGGCGCGGCGCCCGGTGCGGTGGACAGGCGCACCGTGGTCGTGCGGGATGCCGCGTCGTTCGCGGCGCAGGCGCAAGCTAAGGCGCGGGCGGAAAGATTCAAGGCGCAGGACGCGCGGTTCGCGACGCGGATGCGCGTCGTGGACGCGTTGGCGTCGACAAAGAATGCGCGCGACGGGCCATTGAGCGTGATTCGTGATGCACGTGAGCGACGTGTGCGTGTGAGTATAGTGACACGACACGCGCGTGGTGTGCGGGGTACCGCTGAGGCGTACGTTGAAGCGTTTGATAAGTTTATGAATTTGATTCTCACCGACGTCGAGGAGACGTATTCGGTGCGCGGGACGCGAGACGTTGAACGGATAGAGACCAATAGCGATGGCACGACGACGACGACGTTTGTGAGGCGCGTTCCGAAATTGGAACAACGAACGCGTCGCATTCAGCAAGTGTTCTTGCGCGGTGAGCACGTCGTGTCGGTGTCGATTCCACCCGAACACGTTCAGCCGCGTTGAGAGCATCACGGCGGTTGGTACGATAGCGCGTAGCATTAGTGCGTTTGTTTGCAAATCTAGAGTAGTCGGGCAGCGGCAGCAGCAGCAGCGGCAGTAGAAGTAGAAAAAAAGAAAATACATGCGAATCACACCATTTGACGTTCCTTGAACATGTCAAACATCGCGGCGCCCATCTTTGCCGGCGACCGGACGACTTTCACTCCGACGCGTTCGAGCGCGGCAATCTTGTCTTGAGCGCCACCCTTACCGCCCGAAATAATCGCCCCAGCGTGACCCATACGACGACCAGGTGGAGCAGTCAAACCCGCGATGAAAGACACGATGGGTTTATTAGTACCACTCGAGCGAATAAACTCAGCCGCTTCCTCCTCAGCGGTGCCGCCGATTTCACCAATCATAATAATCCCCTCCGTTTGCGGGTCCTTTACAAACTTTTCGAGGCAATCGACAAAGTTTGTGCCATTAAACGGATCACCTCCGATACCAACGCACGTGCTTTGACCTAAACCAGTCACCGTGGTTTGATACACCGCCTCGTACGTCAACGTTCCAGAGCGCGAGACGACGCCCACGCGCCCAGGCTTGTGAATATACCCGGGCATGATTCCAATCTTACACTCACCGGGTTTAATGATCCCAGGACAATTCGGCCCGATCAAACGAGTTTTGTTTTGAGACATCAACGCTTGTTTAACGCGAATCATGTCGTGCTGAGGAATGCCCTCCGTGATGCACACCACGAGCTCCATCTCCGCCTCGATGGCTTCCATGATGGCTTTCGCCGCGAATGGCGGCGGTACGTAAATCGCGCTCGCATTCGCCCCGGTCGCCGCCTTGGCCTCACCCACGGTGTTAAACACTGGTAATCCCAAGTGTTCGGTGCCACCCTTACGAGGCGTGACCCCACCCACCATGTTTGTACCGTACGCGATCGCTTGCTCTGAGTGAAAAGTGCCATTCTTGCCCGTGAATCCTTGACAAATCACGCGCGTCGACGCGTTCACGAACACCGCGGGTTCGTTCGACGACGACGACGACGACGACGACGACGACATCATTCGTCGATCACCACACATCACACTCGACGTCGTCAACGCGCTACCGCTCGCGGGCGTCGCACCACCGATCGTCGTGCGCCCGATCGCATCGGCACTCGCACGCCTCGCGAACGCGCGCGCGACGACGCGGTGCGCCATGCGCAGACCGAACACGACGCGCCGCTATGTGTATCTATGTATACACAACGCGCGTCGTGTGTCGTGTGTCGCGCGCGTCGTGTTCGCTCGAGGCGGGGTGTGACGACCAAAGTCGTTGACGACGCGGTCGGACGACACACATCACGCCACTGGGCACGCGACACACGACGACGACGACGACGACGACGACGACGACGACGACGACGACGTGACGACGATGCGGGCGACGATGCGGGCGCGAGGCGCGGTGACGCGTCTATCGCACGCATCACGCGCGATCGATGCGACGACGGTGACGACGGTGACGACGACGACGATGCGGGACGACACGTGTGGTGGTTGGTCGTTGGCGCGCCGCAGCGTCATCGGGCGCGGACTCGCGTCGGTCGACGGCGTTGGAGGACGATCGCGAGTGATGACGACACGTGAGACGAAGATGAGGATGATGAGTGCGCACGCGCGAGTGCTCCCGGCGTGGGCCACGGCGGATCCGTGGGGGATGTCCGCGCGCGCGGGCGGCGCCGCGGTGGGGGCGAATCTCATTCGAGGTTCGTGGCGCGCGGCGTCGGCGTCTGGAGGCGACGTTGAATTCGTCGTGGATCCCATGAACGCACAAGAAACCAAGGAGTTTTTTATCGCTCCCACGACGTCGAGTGTGGAGGACATTCGTGAGGTTGTGGATTCGTTAAAGTCGTGCCCAAAATCGGGATTACACAACCCGTACAAACATCCCGAACGGTACGTCAAGTACGGCGAAGTGAGCGCGCTGTTAGCGGAAGCGATGCGTCGACCAGAAGTCGAGCGATACTTTGCGACGTTAATTCAACGGGTAGCACCCAAGTCATACGCCCAAGCTGCGGCGGAAGTCATCGTGACGCGCAAGTTTCTTGAAAATTTCGCCGGAGACAACGTGCGATTTCTCGCGCGCGGCTTTTCGGTGAGCGGCGACCATCTCGGCCAGACGTCGACCGGCTTGCGATGGCCGTACGGACCGGTGACGGTGATCACGCCTTTCAATTTCCCACTTGAAATTCCAGTGTTGCAACTCATGGGGGCGCTGTACATGGGGAATAAAGTGCTGGTCAAGTCTGACACGAAAGTCTCCGTCGTGCTCGAGCAATTTGTTCGATTGTTGCTCGAATGCGGCGCGCCGCCGACGGATCTTGACTTTATTCATTGCAACGGGGTCACGATGCATGAAATTTTGAAGCAATCTCAACCAAAGATGACGTTGTTTACGGGTTCTCAGCGCGTCGCTCACGTCTTGGCGGACGAACTCAAGGGTAACGTCAAGTTGGAAGACGCCGGTTTCGATTGGAAAATTCTCGGTCCAGACGTCGGCGACGTCGATTACGTCGCGCACGTTAGCGATCAAGACGCTTACGCGTGCAGCGGTCAAAAGTGCTCGGCGCAGAGTATTTTGTTCATGCACGACAACTGGGTCGCCGCCGGATTTGAAGAAAAGATCAAAGCTCTCGCGGCAAAAAGAAACTTGGAGGATCTCACCGTCGGACCAGTGTTGACGCTCACCACTGAAACGATGTTGGCGCACGCGCGAAAACTCGCGGCGCTTCCTGGCGCACGCATAGCGTTCGGAGGTAAGGAGTTGAACGACGGCAAACACACCATTCCGTCGCAATACGGTGCGATTGAACCGACGGCGATTTTTGTGCCTCTGAAAACTATCATGGCGAGTGAAGAAAACTTCAAGCTCGCGACGACTGAAATCTTTGGTCCTCTACAAGTCCTCACGTCATACGCCGACGATGAATTACCGATCGTTCTCGAGGCGTGTGAAAAGATGGATGCTCATCTCACCGCCGCCGTGGTGTCCTCGGACGAAATGTTTGTACAAAAAGTACTCGGATCAACCGTGAACGGTACGACGTACGCCGGTCGTCGCGCGCGCACGACGGGCGCGCCTCAAAATCACTGGTTCGGACCCGCGGGCACGCCCATGGCTGGTGGTATCGGTACCATCGAAGCCATCCGTCTCGTGTGGTCATGTCACCGAGAAATCATTTTCGATAAAGGGCCAATTGATGACGATTGGGAAACGCCGCCCCGCGCGTGATTTCGAGCCGTTTTTTCCATGCGTGTTGTTGTTGCTACTGTTGCTGCCGTTGTTGTTTTCGTCAAGTATTATCATCCATTAATAAAAGAAAGTTGAATTGCGCGAATGAGTATAGTAATGGTACATGCATTGCACTGCTACTTTAACTACTTCTATGACGAAAAGTCTTCGATGAGCGATTCGTTGCCGATAATCGTAAATCCCGCGTCACCGTAGGCGTCCTCCAGAGCCGCGCGAGCGGCGGCGCGCGCTACATTTTCCAAAGGCACTGGCGCGTTCGCCATGATTGCTGAATTTCCAACGAGTCTTAAAACCTTACGCGCGGGATCGAGTGCGGCCCACAACGGGATGCTCAGCGCTCCCGCGCGTCGCGTCCCGCTCACCGCCGCTGGTTTCAACACCACGGCGCTTCGACGCCGACGTTGTCCATTCTGTGTTTCATCACCATTCGTCGACACCGTGGACGCAAATTCATCCCTCGCAAATGCTTCCACGATTGCTTTACCTTTTGCATACGACGCCAACCCGGGCACGAACGGTGGAATACTCGCCCCGACGACGACGAGTCGAGACGCTCCAGTCGCCATCGCCGCCCGTCCCGGCGTCACATTCGTCTCCGCGTTGTACTTGATAATATCCTCGGATGACATCCACGGAAACGGTAACACACCAATCGCAGTGACGACAACATCCGCCCCTGCGTTCACTCGCTCGCACGCCTGCGCATCTAACGCATCACCCGCGACCCATGTCACGCGCGCGCTCCAGTCGTCGCGCGTCGCCCACGCCGGCGCCGTCCCGCCCCTCGACGCGCACACCACATCCACCTCGGGTTTCACGCACGTCGACGACGGCGCGTCGTCCCCGTGTCGCACTAACGCTCGCGCGATCGCTGACCCGACGTACCCAGACCCTCCCCACACGACCACGCGCACGCGACGCGCGGCGGAGGCGACGACCGATGACGCCGACGACGACACCACCATGGATGGGGTCCTCGACGTCGCGCACCACCACCACCACCACCACCCGTGCGCGTGCGTGCGTGACGACGACGACGGGTTAAATGTGTCGTGGACTATGCGTGTGACGTGTGATGTCGCACCTACTACTACTACTACTCGTCGTCGTCGTCGTGTGTCGTCGTGTAATCCATGCGTGCACGCAATCGTCCACGTGCTTTTTGGTCAGTCACTAATAAGGTCATCGCACACCCAATCGATGGTATCATGGGTATGGGTAACCAATCAGAGGGACGTCCTATGTCGTCGTCGTGGTGTTTTATCCACGGTGTCGTCGCTCGAGCGAGTGCGTCCATGGGACGACATAGGACGACGACGACGACGACGACGACGACGACGACGACGTAGGACACGAATCGCATACGACGCGTTCACCATGCACATTACGAGCGCATCCGCGGTGACGGCGACGCCCACGACGACGACGACGACGACCAAGACGACCAAGACGACGAGGCCGAGCGCGGTGAAGAAGACGTCATCGACGGTGCGCAAGACGACGACGGTAAAGGAAACGACGCCTTCGACGACGACGACGAAGGCGGCTGAATTTGAAGCGCCAAACCAATATGGGTATTTTCCGAGCGCTATTGAAGCTGCGCGCCAACGCCGCGAGACGCAAACTGGATTCGATTCCGACGTCAAGTTGTCCAAGGATGCGCAACGCGAACGCTTTGCGCAATTGTGCGGTAAACATCCAGAGTTGCAAAAGTGCCAAGAGAACTACGTGAGTCCGCTCAGAGTGAAGCCGTCGACGCAGAGCGTGATTAATGGTTCGGTCGTGCGTAGTGATGGGATTATTCTCGTACCAGGGAACAAGGATGATTTAGTGACGTGGGCGCTGGACCCGGCGATGTCGGGCGACACGCTCGGATTGTTAGTGCCGACATTGTTCATCATCATCGGTGCACAATTGAAGCAAGTGGCGGGCGTGCCCGAGTACGTCTCCGGCGCTGTTGGTGTCACCACCAAGCTCATCGCCACGGGTTTGGTGGCTTTGTATTGGGTGCCCGCGTTTACGTCTGGCGCGTAAACAACATTTGTAACGCTACGCACGACGACACGATTTTCCCACAAAACCCAACTAAAAGATACTGTACTATGCTACAAGCCTGCTAATACTATTATGCTTTTCCTTTCTCCGCGTTTTTAAGTGCCGCAGCCTACTACTCGTACCGCTACTGCTACGCGACGGCAAATTAGACGTCGAAGTTGCCAAAGAGCTCTTTTCGGCTGACGGTGAGTCTTTTGGATTGAAACTCATCCAACGCCGCGCGCTTCGAACGCATGGGTATGCCGCAACATCGTTCGCGAACCGATTTCATCTTTATTTTACGACGCAGTGTAAAAATCGTATCCTCTCTCTCGCGCGTGAGGTATTGCTTTGTGGTGATTCCGAGGAGGAACAAATTGACGTGAGACCAGGCGAAGATGACCATACCGAAAGCGTGCGCGCCAGAAAGCGAGCAAAATACGAGCACGTATGGCCACGCTGACGAGCGCCATTCACCTTCTGGCATCGCTGAAAGCGTAAACACAGATTGGATAAATACCAACACACCCGCCACGGCGCCGGTGACGAGCAAAAGGAGAAAGAACCGATGGTTCGCCTCGCCGACGCAGTTTGCGAGCACGCCGCAATGATGGTCGAATCCACGCACGCATACGCCACACATTGAGCAGTGCGACGCACATAAAGGTCGCCACAAAGCACACGACGAACAGAATTTTATTCGACGCGAGCCGTCGCCGCCTTCATCCTCGATTGACGCGAGCCGCGTCCACGTCCCGCCGAAATCTCTCGTCAAACCGAGCGCGCGCGCGTCTTCGTCAGCCTCCACGCACGTCGTCACGCACGCCTCGAGCCTAGCGACATAAGACATCGCATTTTCGGGTGATTCTTCATTCTCAACGCCCGTCGTCGTCGTCGTCGTCGTCGTCGTCG
>Ga0181558_10005410_pt1 | contig 11264 bp, 1 predicted proteins | sample 011ome_22_FD_133754 | JGI IMG/M metagenome (GOLD analysis project Ga0181558, IMG submission 133754) | Coastal salt marsh microbial communities from the Groves Creek Marsh, Skidaway Island, Georgia - 011507BT metaG (megahit assembly) | ecosystem: Environmental > Aquatic > Marine > Intertidal zone... | reverse complement strand
GAGGACCTGTCGCTCGTGCCGACGCTGAAAGGGCCCTTTCTTGAAAGAGAGCTCAAAGGCGTCCCCTAAACCCATCGCGCCCGCCCCCGCGGCGGCGGCGGACGTGGCGCCGGGTAGGCCCGCGGCGTTTCGGTACCGGTCGCGCTCCGGCGCCGACGCTCGGTCCGGGTCCGGGACCCCGCTCGCGTCCGCCCCGGGCGCGAGGTACTTCTCCGCGCCCAGCGTGAACTTCTCGGGCGCCGCCAGCGCCCACGCGTGGAAACGCCTCGGCCTGAAGTACGTGGACGCCGGGTTCACCGGGCCGGGCGTGGTTTCGTCGGTTTCGTCACTTTCGTCGGCGTCCTCGAAGTCCTCGGGGTCGACGACGCCCGCCGCCGCCGCCGCCGCCGCGTCCACGGCGCGCGCCGGCGCGCGCGTGAGGTCCTCCAACTCCTCCAGGAGGCGCCGGGTGGGCGCGCACGCGCTCGCGTCGTACGCCAGCATGTCCACGCGCCCGCCGGGGCGCAGGAGCGCGGCGATCGCGAGCCAGAACTGGCGCAGCTCGCCCCGGGCGAGGTTCCGCCGGGTCAGGCGCAGGCCCTTCACGAGGCCCACCGCGCCGGGCTTGTGGTGCGTGACCAGGCCGACGGATTTCAGCCCCCTGAAACCCGGCGCGCTCGACCGGCACGCCGCGGCGCAGTCGTGCGCCAGCGCCTGCAGGCTACCGAACCGCCAGTCGAAGTACACGGCGACGACGCCGTCGCGCGCGGCGGAGAGCAGCGCGTCCGCGAAGCGCACGCGCGAAGACACGAGCACGAGACGCGAGGGCGGGTTCGCGGCGGTCGACGAGACGCGAGCTCCCGCGACGTCGAGCGACGAGACGTCGAGCGACGAGACGTCGAGCGACGAGACGTCTTCGCCGGAGCCCGCGTCGCTCGCCGCGACGCTCCCCTCACGCGTCTCTCCCACGCGTCTCTCGTTCGTCACGAGACTCGGCGGCGGCGGCGCGCCGTCACGCCAGCCCTCCGGCCAGATGATCTGCGCCAGCACCACGCTCCCGAACGCGGGGTCGATCAGCAGCGCGTCGGCGTCGATCTTGGCGCGCAGGGACGTCACGAGGTCGTCCAGCGCGACGTCGCCGGGCGCGTCGTCGACGCTCACCGTCGCCGCGCCGGACACTTCGTCGTACGCCGTGACCCGAAAGCGGTCCGCGCGCGCGCCCAGCTCCGACGCCAACTCACCGGCGAAGTAGCTCTGCGCGCTGGGCTGCTTGAACTCCGCGGGGTCCATCTCCACGAGCAGGTCCACGGCGAGAGCGCGCCGCGCTCGCGCCGCCGACGCCGTCGACGCCGTCGACGCCGCGGCGCGCGGATTTCGCGCCGCGGATTTCAGAGTATTGAACCTGGCCGCGGCGAGCGCGGCGGTCGCGGGCGCGTGTATGCCTCCCAGCACGCGCGCCGCCGCGGAGGACAGACCCGCGTCCGCGCCGGCGTCGGACCCGTCGTCGCCGGACCCGGCGTCGTCGCGGCGCGCGTCGCGCGCGGCGGCGGCGGCCGCCGCCGCCGCCGCGTCGACATCCGCGCCCTCCCCCCCGCGGACGTCCCCCCCGGCCACGGCGCGCATGCGGAAGTACGCCGCGTACGTCCTCCCGACGGTCTGCAGCCTCCTCGCGGCGTTCGCGGCGACCGCCCTCGCGTCCGCCTCCGCCGCGCTCTCCGCGAGGGCGGCGCCCTCCGCGAGCGAGACGGTGCGCCGCGTCACGGGGTCGGCGCCGAGCTCCTCCGGCGGCGGCGGGTGCGCGGCGCGCGTCTCCGGAACGGCGGTCCACTTCTCCAGCCTCCGCAGGTCGAAGTACGCGCCGGCGGCTCGCAGGCCCGCGGCGGCCGGCGAGGTTTCCATGAACGCGTCCGTCACGGCGTAGGCCTCGCGGCGCGTGATGTCGTCGGAGGCGTGCACCTCCGCGACGCCGAACGTCTCCTTAATCTCCTCGGCGAGCGCGCGGCCCGCGTCCGTCGACGCGTCGAGGAGCGGGAAATCCAGCCGGCTGCCCCGCCGGAACGCGTTCGCGCCCGGCTCCAGCAGCGCGACGACGCCGCGCACGAACGCGGCGACGTCCGCGTCGAGCAGCGATTCGACGGTCAGCACCACGTCCTGCGCGATCGCCACGGAGCCGTCGCCGCACGGCGCGACGAGCGCGACGGAGTCCACCTTCTTGACGCCGTCCGCGTCGGCGACTTTGTTCGCGCACGCCCGCGCGATGTCCTCCGCCGAGGCGCGCTCGTGGTCGTACGTCACCACGCCGACGTCGGGGAGCGCGCAGCGCCGCAGCACGTCCACGCCCTTGACCGCGTCACTGATCAGCAGCAGTCTCTGCCACCGCCGCCGGTCCGCCGCGTCGCGCGTCGGGCCGGAAGGCATGAGCGTCGCGCTCCCGGCGGAGCTCCGCGCCGACGCGGCGGCGCGAGCGTCCCGCTCCTCGCGGCGGCGGGCCCGCCCGTCCACCTCGCCGCGGAGCTCCGCCGCGACCGCCTCCTGCGCGCGCGCCTCCGCCTCCTCCGCCTCGCGCGCCGCCTCCTCGGCCTCGATCTCGCGCTCGCGCGCGGTCCTCGGGACGCGCCGCGGGGACTCGCCCTCCAGCTCGCCAAGCCGCCGCAGCGCGGTGCCCAGCCGGAACAGCGCGTCGCGCCCGCGGCGCGGCGGGTTGAGGCTCACGCCGCGGCGGTACCAGCGCGCCGCCTCCTCCGTCCGGCCCTGCTCGGCGCACAGCAGCCCGAGGTTGAACACCGCCGGCAGGTGGGCTTTGTCGAACTTAAGCGCGAGCAGGAAGTGCTGCTCCGCCTCGAGCGCGCGGTTTTGCGACCACTCCACGACGCCGATGTTGGCGATGGCCTCGGCGTTGTCGGGGTCAATCTCCAGCGCCGCCAGGTACTTCTCCACGGCGCGCTCGGGGAAGCCGCGCGTGAGGAGCAGGTTCCCCAGCTTCACGACGCTGGGCGCGTGCTTCGCGCGCACGGCCAGGCACCGCCCGAAGCTCGCCTCCGCCTCCTTCACGTCGCCCTCGCGCGCGTACAGCACGCCCAGGTTGAAGTGCGCGTCCAGCGCCCGGCGCCGCGCCGAAACCGAAGCCTTGAACCAGCGCTTCGCGTCTGACGCGCGCCCCGACGTCGCCTCGCACAGCCCGAGCGCGTACGCGGCTTTGTAGTACCCAGCGGGCGCCTTCTCCAGCGCCGCCGCGAACGCCTCCTTCGCCGCCTCGGGGTCATCCATGCGCGCGCGCACCAAGCCGAGGTCGTAGTGCGCCACCGCGAGGCTCGCGTCCCGGCGCGTCGCCGACTCGAACGCAAGCGCCGCGCCGGCCAAGTCGCCCTCGCGCGCGCGAATCACGCCGAGCGTCACGTCCAAGTGCGCGCCGGAGTCGGACCGCGTCGCGGGCTTCTTCTTCTCGTGCTCCGCCGCCTTCTCCGCCGCCGCGCGCGCCTCCGCGAGCTCGCCGTACAGCAGGTGCACGACCGCCTTGGCGTGCCACGCGCGCGCGTGCCTCGGGTGCCGCGCCAGCACGGCGTCCAGCGCGCGGTCGGCGTCGTCCGGCGCGCCCGCCTTGAGGGACGCCGCCGCCGCGTCGAAATCCGCCTCGGGGCCGCCGCCGCGGTCGTCCCCGCGGTCGCCGCCGCGCGAGGACGCGGACGCGACGATCATCTCCTCGTAGAACGTCTCGCCGCCGGCGTACTTCACCAACAGGCGCTGCCGCGACCAGTGCGCGTGCCCGAGCCAGCACATACCGCCCACGGTGGCGAGGAGCGTCGCCGCCGCCGCCGCCAGGTGCGTCCACGCCAGCTCCTCCGCGTCGTCCGGCGCGGGGTCCGCCGCGTACGCGTACCTCGTCTCGTTCGCCACGCACCCGGCGCGGTCCACCGCCGCGCGCACCTCGGCGCTGAGCGCGCCGTCCGCGCGCATGCGCGGCGTCTCCGCGGACCACGCGCTCGGCCCGGAAAGGAAGCCGGCGGGGCACGGCGCGCACGCCGTCGAGCCGGCGGCGGCGGCGAAGAAAAAGTCGTCGCACGCCGCGCACGCCGCGCTCCCCGCCGCCGGCGCGACGGTGCCCGCGACGCAGGGCGCGCACACGGCGGTTCCCGCCGCCGCGGCGGTCGAGCCGGGCGCGCACACGTCGCACGAGGTCATGCCCCGCGCGCCCGCGGCGTATCCCACCGCGCACGGCGCGCACGTTTCCGCGTCCTCGGTGGCTGAAAACGTGCCGACGCCGCATATTTCGCAAATCCGCGTCCCGGCGGCGTCCACGGAGGCGACGCGCGAGCCGGGGGCGCACGTCGCCTCGAGCGCCGCCGAGAGCACCGGCGCGCCCACGTCCAGCGTCCCGCCCGCGATCGCGGCGTTCAGGGTCGCGGCGACCCGCGCCGCCTCCCCGACGTCCCACGCGCCCCCGAGCGCCGCGGGGAACAGGCGGCCGGGAACGGCGACGTGGAAGTCGACCAGCACGCTCCCCGAGCGGACGCCCTCCACGACGACGTCCGCGGCGGCGGCGCCGCCGCCCGCAGCCGCCGCGACGCCCGCCGCGAACGCCGGCTCGTCGAAGGTGGCGGGGTCGCCTTCCAGCCGGAGCGTCATCGTGGGCGTCCCGTCCGCGCCCGCGGCCAGCGCGGGGGGCAGCGGCGGCGGCGGGGGGGACGCGGGCGTGGGCGGCGGCGAAGGAGGAGGCGGCGGCGGCGACGGACGCGCGCACGCGGCGGCGTCGGCGACGCCCGTCTTCCCAAACGTCCCCGTCCCGGCGGGGCACGCCGCGGGCTCCGTCGTCCCCGCGGCGTCGCAGAACGTGTCCTCGGGACACGCCAGGCACGTCGCGGCGCTCGTCGCGGCGGCGGCGGCGCTGAACGTGCCCGCGGGACACGCCTCGCACGCGTCCAGCGCGTACGCGGCGGCGTCCGGCCCGAACGTGCCCGCGGGGCACGCCGCGCACGCCGCGGCGCCGCCTGCGGCGTACGTGCCCGGCGCGCAGGCGATCATTACGCTCGAGTCCTCGGTGGACGGACACGCGAACCCGGGGGGGCACGGCGTGCACTGCGTCGAGCCCGCCTCCGCGAACGCGCCCGAGACGCACGTCTCAATCTCCGTGCCGTCCGCGTTCGGACACGCCTTCCCCGCGGGGCAGACCGAGCACGTCGCGTTCCCGCCCAGCGCGTAGGTCCCCGACGCGCACCGCAGCCGCACGTCCCGGTCGGCGTGCGGGCAGTAGTAGCCGGCGTCGCAGGCGACGCACGCGGCGGCGCCGCCCGTCGCGTACGTGCCGGGCTCGCACGCCGCGGGGTCGCGGTCGGGCGTGGCGCAGGAGAAGCCGGCCGGGCACGCCTGGCAGTGCGTCCAGTTCCCGGAGGTGACGAGGCGCGTGGTCCCCGCGGGGCACAGCACGGGCATCGACGCCGCCGAGGCGCACGTGTACCCCTCCGGGCAACTCAAACACGCCGTCGAGCCCGTCGTCGCCGCCGTCGGGAACCGCGCGGCGTCCGTCTCGTCGTAGGGCATCGCGAAGGCGACGGCCGCGTCCGCCGGGTCCCAGCCGCTGTACGAGCCATCCCAGCACGCGGTGGTCGAGTCCATGCCCGTGAACGCGCAGGACGTGCCCGCGGGGCAGTCCAGGCACGAGCTCTGCCGCGGCTCGGGCTGGTACGTCCCCACGGCGCACGCCGCGCACATCGCCGACCCCGCCGGGGCGCTGGAGCCGGCGTCGCACGGCACCGCCGCCGCCGTGCCCGAGTAGGCGCACATCGTGCCCTCGGGGCACTCGACGCACGTCTCCGCGGTCGCCTCGGACGTGTACCCGGGGGCGCACAGCGCGCACGAGTCGCTGGACGCCGCGGAGTACGAGCCGGGGTCGCAGGGCACCGGCCAACGCACGCCCTGCCCGCCGCAGAAGTAGCCGGCCCAGCACGCCTCGCACGCCGTCGCCGCGGTGCCGGAGTAGGTGGTGGAAGGACACGGCGTCGGCACGCCCGTACCCGCGTCCGGGCACTGCGTGCCGTTGGGGCAGTTCATGCACGCGTCGAAGCCTCCGCCCGCGTACGTGCCCGCCGCGCACGTCTCCGAGGTGGCGCCGTCGGGGCACGCCTCGCCCTGGGGGCACGGCGGCGGCTCAATCGCGCCGGTGGCGGCGCAGAGGCTCCCCGCCGGGCACGCCGCGCACGCCGTCTGGTCCCCCCCCCAGACGCAGCGCACGGTCGCGCCGGTGGTCAGGCCCTGGTCCATGCACGTCTCGAAGATGGCGGCGTCGATCGCGTTCCCCGCGTCGACGTCGCACACGAAAACGTCGGTGACGGCGCCGTCGGCGTCCACCGTCACGGACGGCGTGCACGTCGTGGGATTCGAGCTCTGCTGGCCGAGCTGCGCGAAGTGACACTGCGCGGCGTCGCCGGAGATGAGCGTGGGCGCGTCCTTGGCGAAGTCGCAGTGCGCGGCCAGCGTCAGCGCGGCGGTGAACGCTCCGAACGCCGGGTCGAGGATGTCGGACCACCCGCTCACCGCGCTGTCGAACGTGGGCTTGCACGTCACGTCCACGTCCGGGAAGATGCAGTACGCCTCGCGGCCGCTCGCGAAGGTTCCCACCGCGCAGTCGCCGCACAGTTCGTCGCTGTCCGCGCTGTCGACGGGTCCCGACCGACCCGGGGCGCAGCCCCCGCTGAACTGAAGCAACGCGCGACGCGCCTCGGCCCAGGTCGACTCCGCACCCCCCGCGGGGGGGTGTCCGTCCGCCGACCGCGAGAACGGCACGCCGGATGCGTCGCCGGACGCCGCGCGGTCGCCTCCCGGGTCGCCGCGCGCGACACTCTGCGACGTCACCGCGGCGCCCAGTGCGAGGCTCGCCGTCGCGACCACGAGCAGGGCCGCGAGGGCACGCGCGCCGGCGCGTTCCGAGGGCCTCATCTCGGCCTCGGACGCGCCGACCTCTGTGAGATGGGGCGCAGCTGACGCCCGGTTTCAAACGCAAATGTGCGTCGCTTGATGTCCTCTCCGGGCCTCCGACACGAAGAGGCGTTTTACTTTCAGCGAAACGGGAAATCGTCGGCGAGTCGATGTTACACTCCGGCGCTCCGTTCTTTGAGCTGTTGCAGCAGGTGCCCCCCCTCGGCTTTGGTGGCGAGCACGCTCAGACTCTTACCCTTCTCGCCCTCGCCCAGCCAGCACGCCACGGCCAGGTCGTTCGGGCCCGCGATCCCCGCCCATCTCGAGGACGGAGAAACATCCGCCTCCTCGCGCGTCTCCTTCTCCTTCTTCGCCTTCTTCTCCTTCTTCTCCTTCTTCGCCTTTTTGCGTCGGGGCTCGTCGCCGTCGCTCGCGTCCGCGCGCACGCGCGTCACCAGCACCACGCACCCCGGCGTCACCCGCTTCATCGCGCGCAGCGTCTCCTTCTCCCAGCACCCCTCGGGCGCGTCCGGGTCGCGCAGCAGGTCCTTCCGCTGCGCCTCCGCCGACTGCGGCTCGCCCTGCTGCCGCCGCAGAATCGCCTCCACCTCCTCCGCGCTCGCGCGCACGACTTGCTTCTCCAGGCGCGGGAGCATCGAGTCCAGGCCCTCCTGCGTCAGACGGTACGCGCTCTTCGCGCCCGGCGCCGCCTGGCGCTCGAACGTCTTCACGCCGGCGGCCACAACCTGCAGCCCTCCGGCACCGTCGCCGTCGCCTGCGGGAGACTCCGCCGCCAACAACTCGCGCGCGCCGGGCGAGACGTAGTACAGCCGCTTGGGCGCCGAGGCACCCGAGGCACCCGAGGCACCCGCGGCGCGCGTCACGAGCCCGTCGCGCAGCTCGGCGGCGTACTGCGCGTCTATGCCGTATTGCTCGCGCATGGAGGCGACGATCGCGTCGTCGCGCACGGGCAGAACCGGCGCGACGCGGTTGGCCGCGTTCCAGGAACGCGCCCCGCCGTCGTCGCGGTTGTTCTTTTTTTTACCTTCTTTCTTTGTCGTCGACGTTTCGACGTCGATCCCGCCCTCGTCGCCGGGCATCTCCGCCGTCTTGTCGAGCGCGACGATGAAGAACCCACCCGTGTCGTCGAGGTGCGGCATGACGCGCACGCACCGCTCGAGCTTCAGCGCAGAAGCCTCCGCCTCGCTCGGGGGGAACATGGTCTCCGTCACGTTCCGCTGCTTGCGCGCGGCGTTCGCGCCGCCCTCGTCGTGCCACCCGAACACGTCGCCGACGCGCCACGCGCGCATGCCCGGCCGCCGCGCGAGGCCGGGCAGCTGCGCGGAGACGTCCGCCAGGCGCAGCGCCCCGCGCGAGCGCCGCAGCAGCGCCGCCACCACCGCCTCGTCCTCCAGCGGATTCAGCGAGCAGGTGCTGTAGACCAGCCTTCCCCCGACCTTCAGCAGCCGCGCGGCGTGCGTCGCAATCTCCAGCTGCAGCGTGTGCAGGTCCACCCCGGACGCGGGGCTCCATTTCTTCCACAGGTCCGGCGACTTGCGCAGCGTGCCGTCCCCCGAGCACGGCACGTCCGCAAGCACGCGGTCGAAGCGGTACGCGGCGCGCGCCTGTTCTTTTCCTTTTTTTTCTTCGTCCGCCGCGTCCGACGCGCCGGGACGCGGCTCCCGGAGGAACGGAAACTTCTGCGCCTGGTGGTTGGTCACGATGAGCGCGGGCGAGTTGCTGCGCTTCGTCTGGTGCGTCAGCAAGTTTGCGCGCTGCAGCGACGCGTCGTTGGCCACCACCACGCCGGAAGGCACCCGGTTTCCCGCGTCGTCGGCGAGATTCGCGGCGGCGGCGCGCGCGTGGAGCATCTCGAGGAGCTGGAACGTCTTCGAGCCGGGCGCCGCGCACATGTCCAGGACGCGGTGGTGCGGCTGCACGTCCAGCAGCAAGGGCGGGATCATCGAGACCGCTTCTTGCCTGGTGATCGCGCCCACTTCGTTGGCGCGGACCAGGAACTCGCGCAGCCCGCGCAGGTTTTCGCTGCGCTTCAGCCCGTCTTTGGGGACGTCGATCTGCCACGCCAAGCCGTCCGGGTACCAACGCAGGCGCTTGGGGGGCTTCATCTCGGGGTTGTCCTTGACGATGGCGGGGAACAGCTCGTCCACGAGCTTGCGCCTGGTGCTCTCGCGGAACTTGCCGCTCATGTTCACGCGGAACGTCAGCGGCAGCGGCGCGCGGAAAGACGCCATCATCGCCTCCCACTCCTCCGGAGGGACCACGCCCTGCGTCTGGTAGTACGCGTCGAACTTGTCGTTACGCAACTGCGCCATCTTGCGCTCGTCGAACGCGTCGTGGTCCGCGAAGCCGTCGTACGTCTCGCCGAGCTCGTCGTCCGCGAGCTCGCGCTGGCGCTTCTGGGGACCGCCGCGGCCGCCGCCGCCGCCGACGCGACCTCCGCCACCGCCACCTCCGGCGTGGCGACCGCCGCCACCGCCACCTCCGGCGTGGCGACCGCCGCCACCGCCCGAGAAAGAGCCTCCGCCGCGACCTCCGCCTCGGCCGCCTCCGCCCCGGCCGCCTCGGCCGCGGCCGCCGCCGACGAACATGGGGCCTGTCATGCCGTGCGTCGAGAGAGCCGAGCGATAACGACCGGGTCCGTCTCGGCGCGTGTCGGCGCGCGCGCTCGTCTGCCGATGAAGTCGCCATCGGGGGCGCCGGTGAGAAACGCACGTCGAGGTTTTCGTCGCCGAAAATGGCGACGTCACCTATCACCTGGGTTCTAGGGCAACGTTTCACGGCTCGCGCCAGACCTTCGCGCACGGCGACCGGAACGGCGATGTCGGCGATGCTGCCCGTCGCCCTTCCCCCGCGCGGTGCCGTCCCCGCCGCGGCCGCGCGCCGCGGCCGGCCGGGCGGATCGCGCCCCCAGGCGCGTCTCGCGACGAGGTGCTTCGTTTCGGATAAACGGGGAGGAAAAGCGACGTCATTCCCCGGTCCCGCGACGCCGCACCGTCTCGGCGTGGTGGCGTCTGCGCGCGGCCCCGGCGGCGCCGACGAGAACACGCGCGCGCCCGATCCCGACGCGAGCGAGACGCGCGGCTCCGCGAACGCGGACGAGATCTCGGCTGGTAAGGACGGCGCGGAGGCGTTTCGCCGGTGGCTCCTGGAGACGGAGCTCCCGAAATCGGGCAAGAGCGTCGCGCGGTCGCTCTCGTCGCTGCCGCTGGCCATCTCCGAGTTCCTGGCCATCGCGGGCTTCTCCGCGCTGGGCACGGTCATCGAGCAGAACAAGGGCACGGCGTGGTACGTGCAGAACTACCCCACGGAGACGCCCGCGTTCGGGTTCATCGATTACCCCCTGATCCTCGACCTCGGCCTCGACCACATCTACACCGAGTGGTACTTCCTGGCGCTGCTCGCGGCGCTCGCCGCGAGCCTCACCGCCTGCACGTTCACGCGGCAGCTCCCGGTGTGGCGCGTCAGCGCGGACTGGAAGTTCCAAAACAGGCCGGCCGCGCTGCTGAAGATGGAGGAGGCGGAGTCCCTGCCGCGCGCGCGCAAGGACGACCTCGCCGAGCGGCTCGCCGCTCGAGGGTACCAGGTGTTTGTGGAGGGCGAGAAGATGTACGCGTTTAAGGGGCTCATCGGGCGACTGGCGCCCATCGGCGTGCACGCCGGGCTGCTCCTCACGCTCGGCGGCGCGGCGTACTCCGGGCTCGGGGGACTCGGCGGATCGGTGATGGTCCCGGAGGGCACCTCCTTCGAAATCGGCCAGGGTCTGCGGCGCGGCGCGCCGTTTGCGCCCACGCCGGCGGCGGCGCGCGACAAGGTGCTCGTGAACGACTTCACCATCGAGTACCTGCCCAACGGCCAGGTGAGCCAGTTCTTCAGCGACCTCTCCGTGCTGGACGGCGCCAGCGGCAGCGAGAAGCAGCGTAAGACCATCAGCGTGAACGTGCCGCTGCGGCAGGGGGGGGTCACGATGTACCAGACGGACTGGGAGATCGCGTCCATGCGCGTCCGCGTGGAGGAGGGCGAGCGGGCGAGCGGCGAGCGGAGCGGCGACGCGGGGCCGGCGCCATCGGTTTCCGATTCGTCCGCGTCCGCGTCCGCCGCCTCCAGCTCTGGGGATTCCTTGAACCTGCCGATGGCGAACCTTGAGGGACAAGGCGCGTTCCAGGGCCGCATCTGGGGCACGTTCCTGCCTCTGTACCCCGGAAACGACGATCCGGCGCTGAAGAAACTCGGCGTCTCGCTGTTGGCGCGCGATTTCCAATCCGTCGCGATTTACGGCTCGGACGGCGCGTTCGCCGGCGTCCGGCGGCCGGGGTCGGGGCGCCCGATCACCGTGGACGGCTTGAACCTGGTCGTCG
>Ga0181558_10005407_pt1 | contig 11266 bp, 9 predicted proteins | sample 011ome_22_FD_133754 | JGI IMG/M metagenome (GOLD analysis project Ga0181558, IMG submission 133754) | Coastal salt marsh microbial communities from the Groves Creek Marsh, Skidaway Island, Georgia - 011507BT metaG (megahit assembly) | ecosystem: Environmental > Aquatic > Marine > Intertidal zone... | reverse complement strand
TGAGCCATCAGAGTAATTAATAGAAAAACTATTTCCGACGTCATAAGGATATTGGCCCAAGACCCCAGTCCACGACCTGCGAACAAAATACGCCTCGTTCTGAAAATTGCGATACTTCATCCCAGCGGAGTAATGCCACTGCTGGTTAATGGCACCAGTCAAATCAAAAGAAAGGATTTGTCGATTGATCCTCGGGTTTAACACAACACCAGGGGCAATGAATGAATTTTTATTGGTCAAACCCTGAACGTCATATTGGGAATAATCTCCACTAAACCCCAAATTTAGATTTAACCACTTCTTAATGAGCGGATATTGAAGGGTGGCCTCGGGGAAAAATCGGATTTCATTACTGGTTTTTGAGCCATGTACCCAAAAACGCCCCCCTGCAATGACATTGAGCCCTTGCCATTGAAGGGTCATCGCTGCACTTAGATCTGTATTTAACGCTTAGTAATCCGTTACACTGATGGATGTATCCTCAAGAGACTGCCTCAAATTTAAATAAGAAATGTTCCCGCTTAAATCAATGCGGCTATTGTTCTTTTGAAATGTGGCTTTTGGTGCAGCACTCAATTTGAATTGATCCACCCCATAAGCATCAGAAAATACAGAGAGTTGACTGGTCAGGCCGTTGAACCACCCTGCGTCTGTTCCAAGATGATGGCTCAACGTACCAGAGTGATAAACTTGTCCAAAATCCATCGCCGGCATTTGAGACAAATTCAATGTGTCGGGAACTCCATACCAATGGATGGCCTTGCGATTTAAACTCATGGCAACCTCATAAGGGCGCCGTCTGGATTTAGATCGCCATTTGGCTGTCAAAGCACTCTCGCCATAGTCTGTAATTCCTTGAACATCATTTATGGCGCCGTTTAGCTGCCGGTGATCAAGACCAATGACCAAAGCCGAGGATGAACCGAATTTCTTGGTCACAAAACCGCTCAAACCTGCAGACTGACTTGTTCCCGTATAAAGCCGAAAATAGTTTGGTGGTAAAGAGCCATTAGGCTCTAGAATCACAGGGACATCCCTCAAATCACTCGGTAAATTTGAGGGCCTTAAGGATAACGATTCATGCACATAATCGAATAATGGCGGCTCTGAACTGAGGTCGGAGAAGTCTAAGACGCTTTGTTTAGATTTAGGACGCAATACAATCGATGGGGAATAAGATTTAACCACATCGATGACCTCCGTTTTTACCCCGGTGCTATCGGTTTGGGTTTGAGCCATCAGGCTACTGGTACTCAAGCCGATCAACAACCAGCACATACAGGAATTAGAATGTCGTTTAAAACCCTTCATTAATTTTGTTCTGATTGATTGTTTTCCTCCTTTGGCATACTGTCTTTAGTGCTTTGCTCCTTTTCGTTTAGCGCCTTAAGTAAGTCCTGCGCCTGCGCTTGAATTTCTGGAAATTCATTCATGTTATCGAGGATGTTTTGCCAAATAAAACGTGCTTGAAAAAAGTCATTAATGTTTTCAAAATTCAGCCCCATAAGCAAGAGTCCTTTCGCACCATAAATCGAATAGGACGCATAGTTCTGGGCCAAATTTTGAATCAATTCATTCGACTGGGCATAGTGTTGATCTAAATGGGCAAAATAGGCTCTGGCGTAGAGCAATTGAGCTCCCTGCTCACCGCTGGCCCATTGGTCGAGGCCCTGATAACGCAATTCTGCCTCGGAATAATCGTCCAATTCAAAATAACTGCGGGCATTGACCAATTGGGCTTGCTTGTAGGCATGGGTTTCCGCATCCAACAAATTCATCAATTCCTCTGAGTAGGTTTTAGTTTCGGTCCATTGACCGTCTTGCTGAGCGAGCTGAGTCAAATTACTCAAAGCGAAAGATTTTTGATCTCTGTCGATGGGTTGTTCCAGCAAACGACGCAAAATAGGCATAGCCAAAACCGGTTTTTGACTCGTTAGGTGATGCCGGGCCATCCGAATTAAACTGGGTATGGCTAAAGCTGAATTGTCTGCTCGAGCCACAATTTCTGAGTGAATGATTGCGGCATGTTCATCTTGCTTTTGCCAATAAATCTCAGATAAATGATGGTGGGCCTCCACCCCGTAGGTGCCACTAGGGTAATTGATCAGGTAATTTTCAAATCGATCGGTGGCTAAGTCTATTCTTCCCTCAGCCAAGGCTTGCTTGGCCGATTCAAATGAGGCTTGGTCCAAAGAGGCCTCCTCCACAGAAATAAAGTCTAATCCTTCAACCCATTGAGCATATTGTTGTACGCGTCCCAACGCAATGTAGGAATTACGGGCCGCTTGAACGGCCGAAATGGCTTGTTCGGATTCAGGATAGGCTTGAACAACCTCCTTAAAATAAGTTAAGGCCAATTCAAAATGTCCCTCATTGTCCTCCAACAAACCCAAATTTAGTTTAGCCAAGGCGATCAGGGAACTTGACGCTTCATGCTGGACAAGCCAAGCAAATCGCTCTTTGGCCAAATCGAATTGTTCTACGACAACATAAGACGAGGCTAAGGCGAAGTAAACCTCATCCAGGTAGATTGAATCAGGATGGGCCAAAATAAAATCATTTAATCGCTGAATTTTTGCCTCAGTACCTGAGGTAAACCCCAAACAAATGGCCGCTTGAAAGTCTGCGTAATCTTTTGATCCTCGATTTTCTTTGACGATTAAATTGTATTGACCCAAGGCATCTGAGTAAGCTTTGGTTGCAAAATAACTATCGGCCAAATTCAATCTGGCCTCACCAGCTAAACCAACAGACTCGGATTGGTTTAAAAATGATTCAAAAGCCTTTTGTGCGCCTATGTAATCCTTGAGCCCCATATAGGCATAACCCAATTCAAAGGCCCCATTTTCTCGCTCTGGCGCGTGTTGAAAAGCATCGTGCGCTTCAAGTTTTAAAAGGAGTTTGAGTGCTGAGTCAAAGGCCCCTGATTCGTTAAACATAACGGCCCGCCAATAGGTCGCTCGAGCTGCGAGTAAAGTGTGTTCATTCAATGAATGAGACCGATTAAAATCATCCATGGCCTGACGGGCAGACCCCCCCTGATAGGCGGATAGCCCCTTAAAGAAAAAAGCTCGTTGCAACGCATCTCGTTGGTTTTGACTCAGGCCATTTGGGTCTTTACCCTCCCCGTGTAAATACTCGATCACGGCTTGGTAATTTTTTTCCTGGAGCAAAGCGCTCAACCACCACTGCTCCACTTCCTTGCGCCGTGAATCCTCTGGATACGCTTTTATAAATGAGTCCAAAACTTCAGGTACACTGGTATAACTCAATTTTAGATCAAAGGTCAACTTAGCGTACTGAAAATGCGCTTCAGCACTGAGTTCTGTTTTTTTCCTCACCTGGGAGGCCCTTTTAAAAGCATTGAGGGCTTGTGTTTTTCTATCCAGCGCGAGGTACGCACCGCCCAGCACGTAAGCAATTTCAGGACCCAGATGTCCTGGTTGACTAACTCTACTCAATTGATCAATGGCCCTTTGGGGCTTACCAATTTCAAAATACGCCTGCCCCAGAAAAAAATTGTTTTCCGCATAAATCATCTTATTCCGCTCTTGGAAGGGCATTTCACAGGCTTGTTCTAGGTAATCAATGGCCGTGGGGTAAGCCCCCAAAAGAGCGTAGGATCTACCGATGATACCACTGATGGCACTTAGATCACCGGAGTTCATTTTTCCCGAAATCTTCATGGCATCCAAAGCGCGCATCCCCTGTACTGCGGACCGTGTATAGTCACCAAGCCGCAAGGACAAATCCGCCATAAGCGACCAGGTCTGAAGTTCATCTCTTTGATCGACACCGATCTTTTCAAGTCTACTGAGCGCCATGGACCATTCACCATTTTGATAATCCATAAAACCCAAACAATAGAGACTTTGATCGCGGTAGGCTCCCTCTTGAGCTAAAGGCAACAACAAAGCTCTTGCGGACGCCGTATGACCCAATTTAAAGTGAGCATAGCCCATTTCAAATTGGTGTTTACTTGAAAAAGATTCCCTGTTCTCAGCCTCTTCGTACCAGGCCAAGGCATTGGCGTACTGAGCCTTCGAAAAATAATACTCGCCGACAAGGGAATAAGCACGAGATAATTCAATGGCCTCAGGGAAGTCTTGGACAAACTGACGCATCGCCTTTGCGGCCCCAGGATGATTTGCCTGTAAACCCAGGTAGGCCAGTTGAAAAGCACGGTGTGCGTGTTGTTCACGATTCAACTGCTCAGCATTCAAATCTGACCAAATTTGGAAGGCCGCCTCATAATTTCCACTATTGCTCAACCGCGCGGAGACGTTTTGTGCCCTATAATAAGGCAAAGCCGTGGCTTGACCTTGAGCGATAGTATACTGTATTGTGCCCAAAAGTATGAGTACGACCAAGATCAAAGACTTATGTAATCTAAGCCTGGCTATAAAATAGTTTTGGATTGTACTGAAGGTCATCACTGTGATAACGCAGCTTTTATTGTTCTCGTATCGAGGCTTGAGTTAAGAGCGTGAAAATTAACTTAAATTTGATGGATAAGAATACATAGTTCAAGATTTATGAAAAAATTTATCCTCTTATTAATGATCGGGACCTTTTATGCCTGCGGGACCACCACCGGGCTCAGTGAATTGGTTACCGTAAGCGATCAAAAAATCGGCATTGCCACCCAAAATCCAGATGAACGACTAACCGTCAATGGTGGGATTCACGCTCAGGAGGTTCGCATCGATCTTCAAGGGGCGCTGGCTCCAGATTATGTTTTTCAGGATTACTCAGGCCAATCCACGGCAAACAATTACAAATTGATGCCCTTGGAGGAATTGGCGGCCTACATCAAAAAAAACCACCACTTGCCCAATATTCCCAGTCAAAGTGAATTGGACGAATATGGTCTCGACTTGAAATCATTTAGCCTGAGTCTTTTGGAAAAAATTGAAGAACTCACCATTCATCTTATCGAGCAACAAAAGCAGATAGAGTTGCTTAAACAGCGCCTAGAAAAGACCCATAATTAAACCCATACGAAGGTGATTTTTGTACCTTTGGATCTCGCAAAAGACTTGTCATGAACGAAACTCTTGTCCATTTTTCTGAGGCCCGTATCGTGCAGCGCGATCAAATTATTTTTGAACGTGTTGACTTGACCTTATCAAAAGGGGATTTCGTTTATCTCATTGGTAAAACTGGCAGTGGCAAAAGTAGTTTACTGAAAACCTTATACGGAGAACTGCCCTTAAATTCTGGACTGGGACAAGTTGCGGGTTTTGATCTTTTGGGACTCAAAGAACCACAAATCCCTCATTTAAGGCGTAAACTCGGGATCGTTTTTCAAGATTTTCAATTGCTGAACGATCGCAATGTGAATGAAAACTTACGTTTTGTCCTTAAGGCCACTGGGTGGAGGGATACCGACAAAATGAGCCAAAGAATCGATCAGGTTCTCCACAGTGTTGGCATGAGCGAACACGGTCATAAATTTCCGTACCAGATGTCGGGAGGTGAACAGCAGAGAATCGCTATTGCCAGAGCCTTACTGAATGATCCTGAACTCATTGTTGCCGATGAACCCACTGGTAACCTGGATCCTCAAACCAGCATGGAAGTCATGAACCTTTTGCGTGAACTCAACAAAAATGGCAGAAGCATACTGATGGCTACTCACGATTATGCCTTATTACTCAAACATCCATCGCGGACCATGAAATGTGAGGACGGTAAGATTTTTGAAGTCGTCCAAAGGAGTCCCCAGAGCTAAATCTCATCATACCCAACTTAAAAGTTCGTCTTTCTTACATTATTGCGCACTGCCCTCAACCTCCAAGGAGGGATCAATCGACAAGTGAATATGACCTCCCTTGTCCGGTGCTATTCGGGTTCCAGGCATCAATACGATTTGACGTTTGGCCTGTAGGGTAAATTGTGCCTGATCAGTAAATTCGATGTTTTTAAGCCGTACCCGATGATTAAAGGCCGTAAGTGATTGTTGCCATCGCGTGAATTTTTGTTGCGACAACAGAGCTTCACCGTGTGATTCATAAAGGCCCTTCACCAAATTCAGAGCAGCAGCGCTTTGCAACATCCCAGCCCCATAATAACCCTTGTAAGGCGCATTTCCCGGTACCTCATCCACATTCATGGCCGTTAATTTAAGTATGGTTTCCACTTCATTCGCTCTAAGCGCTGGCTGCAAGGAAAACATTAGCCCTATGGTTCCGGTGACAAAAGGAGCGGCCGTTGAGGTCCCTTGATAGGTGTTATAAATCAAAGTCTGATCGCTTACCCATTTGCTGTAGCGCATTACTCCAACAGTGGGCGCTAATAAGTCGACTTCTGTATTGAGGGTGGCTGTGGATTGGGGATAAATTCTAAAATCAGGTTCGGGCTGATCTAGGTTAATTTCTGCAGTTCTTCCAACCAGCCCACGCAAGTTCTCCACGTAAGGTTTGCCGCTGTTTTCCCGCTTCAGGGCCTTTTGCCAATCACTGTGCAAATACATGCCTGAGGAAACAGAAATGACGCCCTGATACGAAGCGGGATAATATAATTTTTGACCGCCATTTGTGGCCCAATTTTGATTGCCTGCTCCGGCTACGATAACCACACCGCGTTTCAGCAAAAGATCAACCACTTCTTGACCGCGCTTGGTCCCAACGGAACTCACCCAACTGCAATTGATGACCTTGGCACCAGCGTCGGCCAGTTCTAACAACATCTCCAAATTCGGGTTACCGTAATTCGTAGTGACCAAACCGCAATCGTAACAGACCCCAGGAATGCCAAAATTATTGTCTCCCTGGGCCGCAGCAATGGCTGCAACCCCCATGCCGTGACCATTTTTGAAATCGGTGGACTTGAGCACTCTTGTCTTCCCCTTAAAATCAGTTTGATCGGGGTCCACTGCCGCATCCGAGATTCCAATCAATACATCGGGTTTTCCAGTGGTGAGCTGCCAAGCCTGAGGCAACCCAAGGAATTCATAATAACTCAAATCCAAGCGGTCGACAATTTCACCAGCCTCATTTTTGAGCCATAGAAAATCATTGGGCAAGAGGAATTTTTCAGATTGATTTTGGCTATAGTTAACACCATGGCCCAAAACCACAAAAAATAAAATGTAATAAAATCTCAAGTTAGCGTTCTTGAATAATGGAACCTAATGTAAGAAAAAGTCATGTCAGTGCATGACGAAAATTGTAATTTAGCCAGGATTACTTTGAGATGCTATCGATACTGATCCCTTGTTATAATTGTGCCATTGATGCGTTGGTACAGAAACTCAGCGATGAAATTCAGCAAAAACAACACCCTGCTGAAATCATTGTCTGTGACGATGCCTCTGAGCATTCTCCTAACTTAAGCGATACCCTGACAAATCATTCCTGGATTCACTTAATTCGCAATGAAAAGAATTTGGGGCGGACTGGTACCCGACATCGACTGGCCCAGGAGGCTCAATTCCAGAGCCTTCTCTTTTTGGATGCGGACGTATTGCCTGCAAACGAGGACTTTTTGGACCACTACATGAATCATGTTGGCAAAAACAAGGTGGTTTACGGCGGAATCAGCTATTCCAAACATAAACCAGCCCATCACCAGCGATTGCGCTGGGCCTACGGCCGAAAGCGCGAAGCTAAAAGCGCCAAACAACGCATGGGCAGCCCCTATGTCATCTCACAAAATCTCATGATGGATAAAGAACTGTTTTTATCCATAAACACAGCAACAGTCAACAAATACGGTTGGGACAATGTATTTTCTTATCAAATCGCCGCCTTGAATGAATCCATCACCCATATCGACAACCCAGTAATTCACATGGGGCTTGAAGACGCCAAGACCTATCTCGATAAAGTCATTCAATCCACCAACACCCTGGTATGGGCCCAACATAGGCAGTTGATTTCAGCGGAATTCACTCAGCTACAAAAGCGGTTTACGCGGTTCAATGCATTGGGGTTGGCCAGGCCCTTGCGTTGGGCAATCAGACCATTCTTACCGTTAATAAAGTGGCAGTTAAGTTCAGCTAGACCCATGATCAAACTGCTCGACCTGTATAAATTTTATTACTTTTCTCAAAAGAAATATCAGCGCTAATGGCTCTTTTTACGGTCGTCATACCACTTTTTAACAAAGCAGCCGAAATCGAGGGAACTTTGGCCTCTGTACTGGCACAAACTGAACAAGATTTTGACATCATTGTAGTGAACGACGGATCCACAGATGACAGTGCCGCCATTGTCCGCAGCTTGAACGACCCGCGCATTGAGTTAACGGATCAGCCCAATCAGGGGGTAGGGCCTGCCAGAAATAAAGGGGTGGGCATGGCGACAAGTCCATGGATTGCCTTTATGGATGCAGACGATTATTGGTATCCCCATCATTTGGCCGACTTAAAAAAATTAATCGATGAATATCCTGAAGCACTCTGGATGGCCACGGCCTATGAAAAAGCCTTTACCCCGAGTCTCAGCAAACCCTTGAGTTCACCACTCATGAATAACGGGCCAAACTGGTTTGGTCCCATTGTCGATTATTTCACATTGGCTAAAAAAGATGCCCCGGCTTGGACCTCAGCGGTGGGCATGCGCAGATCATTTTTTAATGACTTAGGAGGCTTCGATACGGACATCACTATGGGTGCCGGAGAGGATACTGATCTTTGGATCAGGGCTGCATTAAGGGCTCCGCTTTATTTCAACAATAGGATTTCATCACGCCACCGTCAATACAGCAGTAATCGTATTTCGCACGCCCCAACACTGATGCGTAGATTCATTGATTTAGATCGCTATGAAGCGGACACCAGCAGTCATCCTGGCTTGAAAGCCTATTTGGATTTGAATCGATATTCTATCGGTATAAAGTTCAAAATGGCTGGCGATCGCGAACGAGCCTCAAGGTATTTTCAGGCCATAAAACCAGCTTCGCTCAATGTTACCCAAAGGCTGTTGATGAAGTTACCCGGCTGGGCGCTTCGACTGGCCGTCAACATACAGGGAATACTTGCCAAATTTGGCTTGAGGTTATCGGCCTTTAACCGCTAAAAAATCCGCGTAGTCACGAATATAGTCCGCTTCGTCAAATCTCCCTGAAGACAAAACCAAACACACTGCGCCTGAGGAAAAATCATCGAGTGAGCGCCACATGCCTGTAGGGATAAGCAATCCTTGATTGGGTTTGTTAAGCACCACTGTTTTTTGAGCCGACCCGTCGTCTAATAGCACCGAAAAACTACCACTGAGTGCAACAAGACATTCGAGTTGTTCTTTGTGGGCATGTCCGCCCCGCGCAGCATCTGAAGGCACATCATAGAGATAGTACACCCGCTCAATGGCATATGGCAAAACAGACCCCTCGATCACCGAAAGATTACCCCGTGGATCGTGAATTTTTGGAATCGAAATCAGCTGTATGTCGTTAATGGTGGTGTGATGCATTCTCTATCAATTGTTTCCAGCGCTGAGCCACAATGCTTTCATGGTATGGTTTCACTGAATCCCGAGCCGCTGCTTTTGCCCGCTCATAAAATGCGGGATCCAGACACATCCGATCAATGGCTTCAGCAAAAGTACGACTATTTCGCTCACTCACCAGCAGACCGTTTTGATTGTGCTGAATCAACTCACTCGGTCCAGAGATGATGTCCAATGAAATCACCGGTGTTCCCAAGGCCAAGGATTCCAAAATTACCATAGGAAAACCTTCGTAAAAACTGGTCAAACAAATCGCATGGGCTCGGGCAATGAGCTGTTGTGGTTTTGGGTCAAAATCAATGAATTTAACTGAATCTTGGAGGCTTAATGTTCGTGTCAATTCTTTGAGGGCATGAGCATCAGGTCCGGAACCCAAAATTACCAATGGAATTCCTTTGGTTTTGGCCATAGACGCGTCAAAGGCGTGAATTAAAAACCGTAAATCCTTCACTTTTTGATCCAAACGGCCGTACCACAGCAAGTAGGGCTGTTTCAAAACATCGGCCTCTGGACCATCAGACGGACCATCGTCACCCGATTGTTTATTTTTGACAGACTGCCCCTCAGAGAGCGCCCCACCGTCTAAATTGGTTCTGTGGGATTCATCAAGGTTAAAATCAAACCAATCCTTGCTTAAAGCATTGGGAATGTAGGTTCGGTTCTTAAATCCTTGGTTGGCCAAAATGACGTCATTGATGTGCTTCGAGACGCTGACCAAAGCGGTGTTTGGTTCGAGCAAACGACGAAATAATCCCGGTGAGTGGGTTAAATAAATCGAACTGTAGGCACTGTGGCAGACGTAAATCACCCGTTGAGAGCGATAAATCAACTTTCTGTAGATCCACTCTTTGATCAGACTTTTTTTAGGGCGATGATCGATAATCACCTGAGGCCGATCTCGCTGCAAAAATCGATAGAAACGCCAAAATCGACGCAAACGATACCTCCTACCCTGGGCTTGCAGTCCTCCCGAAGGACTCGGGTTTTTTCCACCCAAATGCAATAATTCACCCGAGTATTCGTAATCAATGGGATCGCGAAGGACAACAGTGGTAACCCGATATCCCATTTGGGCAAACATTCTGGATTGAATGGCCACTGCGCGTTCTGCACCACCTTTTCCGAGCGAGATGGTGACCAGGCAGACATGAATATTTTTAACTTCGCTCAAATAGGCTAACTTAGTGGTCACTCACAAAGATATGAAGATACTTTTAGTAGGCGAATACAGTAGATTGCACAATTCTCTGAAAGAAGGTCTTGTCTCATTAGGCCATGAAGTCGTTTTAGTCGGGGATGGGGACTATTTCAAAAATTACCCCGTAGACATCAAACTCAAGCGAAGATTTCAAAAGGGGCTGGGCCGGCGCCTCAAAAATTTATTGTTTCTCATCAGTGGTTTTGACCTTTCGTCTTGGCTCATGTGCCGCTCGTTTTTCAGTCATAAAGGGCATTTCAAAAATTTTGATGTGGTACAACTCATAAACGAGAGTCCTTTGGGCATCAGCCCAAAATACGAGAGACGGATAATCGATTGGTTAAAAAAACACAATAAAAAATTATTTGTTTTGGCCTGTGGGACAGATCATATCAGCGTGCAATATGCCATGGATAAGCACTTTCGATATTCCATCATGGAGCCGCTTTTTTTGGGAAAAGTCAGCGAAAAAGACTACGCCCCTATTTTAAAATATGTGAAACAAGAGTACCGAGATCTGCACAAGTGGGTCATGAACCACTGCGATGGCTATATTGCCTCGGACATGGATTATCATTTGCCGTATCGGGAATTGAGCAAATACTTGGGCATGATT
>Ga0181558_10005402_pt1 | contig 11276 bp, 10 predicted proteins | sample 011ome_22_FD_133754 | JGI IMG/M metagenome (GOLD analysis project Ga0181558, IMG submission 133754) | Coastal salt marsh microbial communities from the Groves Creek Marsh, Skidaway Island, Georgia - 011507BT metaG (megahit assembly) | ecosystem: Environmental > Aquatic > Marine > Intertidal... | reverse complement strand
GGCAAGCATTGAAGCAATTCGGGGCGACCGGATTCCTGCAAAATGTAAGGAACCACTGGGCTATGCATGTCGTTTGCAGAGTGACGCCAATCGTTTGCATAGATATTGGCGCATTTGCGCAGGACCGGGGTCTAGCGGGTTTGCGGGGTTGGCCATATTCTGGCTTTGAGTGCGGGCATGCTGTGGCGGCATGCTTGAAATTTGAGAGAATTGGGGTTTTGCATGAATATTGATCGCGTCAGCCTGTCATCGGCAGGTATGAAGGCTGCTGTTGCCGCGCTGATGGTAAGCAGTTCCACCGCTGCATTTGCGCAAGGTGTTCCAATCGTGAAGCCGGGTGCGCCCGGTGAACGGAACACCGTTCTGACAGTCGAACAGGCGAGCCAGCTTGCCGGTGCGACCTATACGCCTGCCGATGTCGATTTCATGCAGGGCATGATCGTCCACCACCAGCAAGCTGTTGAGATGGCCGCGCTGGTTGATGGCCTTACCAATAATGAAGATATCGTCGCGCTCGCCGGCCGGATCAATGCGAGCCAGAAGGACGAGATTGATTTCATGGCCGGCTGGCTTACCGACCGCGGCGAGCCTGTGGCTATGCAGATGGCGCATCATGGTGGCGATCATTCAATGCATCATGGGCACCACGAGATGATGGGCATGGCAACGCCGGCTCAAATGGCAGAGCTCGCCGCGTCTAGCGGCACGGCTTTTGACCGCCTGTTCTTGCAACTCATGATCCGTCACCATGCTGGCGCAATTGATATGGTCGATGATCTGCACAGCCAGCCAGGCGCTGCTTATGAGCCTGTGATGTTTGGGTTCACAAACGATGTTGCGGGCGATCAGAAGACTGAAGTCGAACGGATGAACGAATTGCTTGGCGGGCTGTCAGATGATCCGCGTGCCACGCTGGCTGCAGGTTTCCGTGACGCAGGTGAAGCGATCAGCAATCTGCGCTTGGTCACTGCAATGCCGAAGCCAGCTGGATTCTTTGATCCTGCAAATCCGGCTGGTCTTCAGCCGCGCATCGAAGATGATGATGAAGAGGATGCAAACCAAGACAGTGCGGACGATGGTGAAGAGGCGGAACCCCGCTTCAGTAGTCGTTCTTCGCCACTGGATTTTGCAAACACCGATATCGCGTTTTCCGGTAATATGATGGTCGCGGGCAATTATCACGGCTTCAACGCTTATGAATTGGGCGAAGATGGCGTTCCAACGCTGGTCAGTTCGATTGTGTGCCCGGGCGGACAAGGTGACGTTTCCATCGTCGGCGACATTCTCGTGATGAGTGTCCAGGACAGCCGCGCACGGCTCGATTGCGGGCTCGAAGGGGTTCAGGGCGATGTCAATGAAGAACGCTTCCGTGGTGTTCGCGTTTTCGACATTTCCGATATTCGCAATCCTGTGCAAGTCGGGCAGGTGCAGACCTGCCGCGGCTCGCACACGCACTCGATTGTCGATGCCAATGATGAACGCATAGTGCTCTATAACTCGGGCACCTCTTATGTTCGCGACGATGAAGAGCTGGAGGGTTGCTTCAACAGTGCTGGCGATGAAACTGCGCTGTTCAGCATTGACGTGATCGAGATCCCGCTCGCTGATCCGTCTGCTGCTCGCATCACGTCAAGCCCTCGCGTATTCGCAAAGGGTGGTAATATTGCGGGCCTGTGGCGTGGCGGTGACCATGGCGATGGAACGCAGGAAACCAGTGATACGAACCAGTGCCATGACATCACTGTTTTCCCGTCGTTGAACCTCGCGGCTGGTGCGTGTTCAGGCAATGGGATCATCATGGACATCTCCGATCCATACAATCCGCAGCGTATCGACGATGTCACTGACACTGGCTTCGCCTATTGGCACTCGGCCACATTCAACAATGATGGTACCAAGGTGCTGTTCACGGATGAATGGGGTGGCGGTGGCCGCCCGCGCTGCCAGGCTGGTGACCCGATGAACTGGGGCGCCAACGCAATCTATGAAGTGGTAAATGGCAAGCTGGAGTTCCGCAGCAATTACAAGCTGCCTGCACCACAAAGCAGCAAGGAAAACTGCGTCGCTCATAACGGCTCGATTATCCCGGTGCCTGGGCGCGATATCTTCGTTCAGGCTTGGTATCAGGGCGGCATTTCAGTGATTGATTTCACGGACGCAAAGAACCCGAAAGAGATCGCCTTTTTTGATCGTGGACCAATCGACAACGACCAGTTGATAACGGGGGGCTATTGGTCGGCCTATTGGTACAATGGCCGTATCTATGCGACCGAGATTACTCGCGGACTTGACGTCTTTGCGCTTGAGCCGAGTGAATTCCTGACGGCAGAGGAAATTGCTGCAGCCGAAGCCGCACAATATCCGGGTGATGTGTTCAATCCGCAAACGCAGACGCAGGTAACCTGGTCTGACGAGGTGCTCGAAATGGTCGAGGCTAGCCGTAAGGGCGGTTGATCTGTTTGTTCAATGACTGGTTTGAGAAGGGCCGGAGCTTTCCGGCCCTTTTTCTTGCCCGCTGACAGGTCAGGCTGCTTCGATTGCGGCTTCGATCTTATCGATCGGCAGACCAGTCAATGTCTTGTCGATTTCGCCGGCAAGCTTGCTGCGAAGCTCTGTATGATAATGCTGGCGCATTTCACCAAGAGTCTTTGGGTCAGCAATTACCAGCACCTCGTCAATCTGCCCGCCGATGGCTTTCTGATTGAGCCATTCGGCAGCCGCGGCACCGTGAGCCAGTTCATCAAGCTGCGTTCGCCCTAACATCTACCCCAGTTGATCCTGATGCCGCACACCCGCGCTGAAATTGGTCGCCTTCAAATCGGGCGTTTCGACCAACGAAAAACCCCGCGGGACGAAAGTCCCACGGGGCTCTTCTTTTTCAGCTTTTGAAGCGTGTGGGTTGGCTTAGAAGCCGCCCATTCCGCCCATGCCGCCCATGCCGCCCATGCCGCCCATATCGGGCATGCCGCCGCCGCCAGCCTTGTCTTCCGGAGCGTCAGTGATCGCCGCTTCGGTGGTGATCAACAGGCCAGCAACCGATGCCGCGTCCTGCAGCGCTGTGCGGACAACCTTGGTAGGGTCAATCACGCCAGCTTCCACCAGGTTTTCATAGGTGTCTGTCGCTGCGTTAAAGCCCTGCTTTTCGTCATCTTCGCGCAGCAGATTGCCAGAGATCACTGCGCCATCATGGCCAGCATTCTGAGCGATCTGGCGAACCGGAGCTAGGATAGCCTTGCGCACAATGTCTATACCGCGGGTCTGGTCATCATTCGCGCCCTTCAGCCCAGCAAGAGCCTTGGTTGCGTAAAGCAGAGCTGTACCGCCGCCAGGGACGATGCCTTCTTCAACCGCAGCACGGGTAGCGTGCAGCGCGTCATCAACGCGGTCCTTACGCTCCTTAACTTCGACTTCCGAAGCGCCGCCAACCTTGATCACAGCTACGCCGCCAGCAAGCTTTGCAAGACGCTCTTGCAGCTTCTCTTTGTCGTAATCGCTTGTGGTGGTTTCGATCTGCGCACGGATTTGTTCGACGCGAGACTTGATGTCAGCTTCGCTGCCGGCACCGTCAACAATGGTGGTGTTGTCCTTGTCGATAGTGACGCGCTTGGCTTCACCCAGCATGCCGAGCGTGACGTTCTCGAGCTTGATGCCGAGGTCTTCGCTGACCATTTCGCCCTTGGTAAGGATCGAAATGTCCTGCAGCATCGCCTTGCGGCGATCACCGAAGCCCGGTGCCTTGACCGCAGCCACTTTCAGGCCACCGCGCAGCTTGTTGACAACGAGTGTCGCCAGCGCTTCGCCCTCGATGTCTTCTGCGATAATCAGCAGCGGACGGCCAGACTGGACAGCCGCTTCGAGGATCGGAAGCATCGCCTGCAAGTTCGAAAGCTTCTTCTCGTGGATCAGGATGTATGGGTTGTCGAGTTCAACCGTCATTTTGTCCGGGTTAGTGATGAAGTACGGGCTGAGGTAGCCGCGGTCGAACTGCATGCCTTCAACAACATCGAGTTCAAACTCGAGGCCCTTGGCTTCTTCAACGGTGATAACGCCTTCTTTGCCGACCTTTTCCATCGCTTCAGCGATTTTCTCGCCAACTTCACGGTCGCCATTGGCAGAGATAATGCCGACTTGAGCGATTTCAGATGAGCCAGCGACATCCTTTGAACGGCCGACGAGGTCTGCGACCACTTTCTCGACTGCGAGGTCGATGCCGCGCTTCAGATCCATCGGGTTCATACCCGCGGCGACGGCTGTCATGCCTTCGCGAATGATTGCCTGGCCCAGAACCGTTGCAGTCGTTGTGCCGTCACCAGCAAGATCGTTCGTCTTCGACGCAACTTCCTTGAGCATCTGAGCGCCCATGTTCTCGAACTTGTCTTTGAGTTCGATTTCCTTGGCGACAGTCACACCGTCCTTTGTGATGCGCGGTGCACCAAAGCTCTTGTCGATCACGACGTTGCGACCTTTCGGGCCAAGCGTGACTTTCACAGCGTTTGCGAGCGTATCTACGCCCTTGAGGATGCCTTCGCGGGCATCACGGCCGAACTTTACGTCCTTAGCAGCCATAGTTGTTTCTCCTGGTATTCAAATGAAAGAGGGAAAAGCGTGTGGGTGTCCGGCTGATCAGCCGATGATCCCCATAATGTCGCTTTCCTTCATGATCAGCAGGTCTTCACCGTCGAGTTTGACTTCGGTGCCGGACCATTTGCCGAACAGGATGCGGTCGCCAGCTTTGACGTCCAGTGCAACACGGTTGCCTGAATCGTCACGGGTGCCTTCGCCAACGGAGACGATTTCGCCTTCGCTTGGCTTTTCCTGAGCGCTGTCTGGGATAATGATGCCGCCAGCGGTTTTCTGGTCGGCTTCGATGCGACGGACCAATACACGGTCGTGCAGCGGACGAAATGCCATGGTAATGACCTTTCTTGCTTGGGTTGATAATCACGAATTGGCACTCTCCTTGTGAGAGTGCCAGCGAGATGGCAAATGGGTGCGCCAGCTGCATGAGTCAACAGCTTGCCCAACAAATTTTTTCAGAATTTTCGGTCGTTCAGGCCGATCGAAGCGTCAGCCTGATCCGTTCGCGCAACATCCAGCGCCAGGTAAGCAGGACCGCTGCGAACGCTAGGCCCGTTGCCAGCCCGATCCATAGGCCAACACCGGCAAGATTTGTGAAGGAACCAAGCACGAAGGCAAGGCCAAATCCAGGCACCCAATAGCTGAATATTGCAATCCACATCGGCACGCGAGTGTCCTGCAGGCCTCGCAATGCTCCAGCAGCAACCGCTTGCAGGCCATCGACCAATTGGAAAGCTGCCGCGAGCACCAAATACTGCAGCGCAAACCCGACCAGCGCTGCATTCTTGGGGTCATCTATGTCGACATAGATGCGCAGCAGCGGCTCGGGAATGAAAACCATTGCCAAAGCGGTGAACGCCATAAAGCCGGTTCCGATTGTCAACGCGACCCAGCCAGCCAGCTTGATCCCGTCTTTGTCTCTTGCGCCATAGGCATATCCCACCCGAATGGTTGCGGCCTGGCCCACGCCGAACGGAACCTGGAATGCCAGTGCGGCGATATTGAGCGCGACGATATGACCGGCCAGCTCGGCCGCACCAATTCGGCCCATCAAGAATGCGGCGGCACTGAAAACGCCTGCTTCCGCCGCAACGGTCAACGCAATCGGTGTGCCGATCCGCACGATCCGCCAGAAACGTTTCCAGTCGGGGCGCCAGAAGCGGTAGAAGATGCGATAGCGCGCCAGCTTAGGGAAGATGAGGATCACCAAGATGTACGCACCCAGGGTAATCAAGGTCGTGATGATCGTAGCGACCGCCGCACCGGTCAGCCCCATCTCTGGCGCACCGAGGTTGCCGAAAATGAAGGCGTAGTTGGCTATGGCGTTCACAGGAATACCAAGCGCAGTGATCGCCGTTGCAAACACAGGCCAGCCGAGCGCCGATACATAGTTGCGCAAGACTGACGCGAGCAGCATCGGCATAAGCGAGAATACGACCAAGGAGTTGTACTCAAGCGCGAGCGCGATGATACTTGGGTCTTGGCCGGTTACGCGCATGACGGGGCCAAGCAGCGACGCAAGGCCCATGCCTAATATCCCTGTGACGAGCGCTACCCAAAGGGCCATGCGAGTGGCGCGGCGTACTGGTCTTAGCGAACGGCCTTTCGCGCCAATAGCTTCGGCAATCAGTGGTGCAACCGCACCTGAAAGCGACGCCAAGGACCATACGATCAGCCCGAATAAGCCCGCAACAAGGCCAGATGCCGCAAGCGGTGCTTCACCTAGCCGCGCGATAAAAATGACATCCACCATGTAGATGCCCATTTGCATAAGATTGGCGAGCACCAGCGGCCATGCGAGCTTGAACGTCTCGCCGGTTTCCTTGCGCCATGAGGGCGTATCAAGATGCTCTGTCTCACGCATGAAGCCGGATCGGATATATGCGTGGGCGCGTCTGTCAAAGCTTGTTGTAGCAGCCGGCGAAACTTAGCGCGCGTGCTGCGGCATAGCGGTTACACCGCCATCAAAGATCAGGAAGTCTGCAAGCAGATCGAAATCGAACTAGCGGAAGATCATTTGGTTCGATGGCGCTTTCAATTTGCCTGGAATGCGAAGGCGCACTAGCCTGCCGCTCACAAGGGTCGCGCTCTGAGAGGAACCCGTTTGATGACGAGCCTGCCGACACGTTCACGCATCTATTAAAATCATCATCTGGATTCGACGCGGTGGAATTGGTTCACTCCGCGTGATGACGATATCGTGGTCGCAACGTCGTATAAGGCCGGAACGACCTTGATGCAGACAATTGTCGGCAACCTCCTTTTTCCGGACGGTGATTTGCCCGGGCCCGCTTCGTTCATCTCCCCTTGGCTTGATTTCCGGCCTATTCCTCTGGAAATGGTGCTCGGTCAACTCGAAGCACAAGAACACCGCCGCTATATCAAGACACACACTCCGCTAGACGGGCTTCCGTATTTCCCCGAAGCGAAGTACCTGTGCGTGAGCCGCGATCCCCGCGATGTATTCATGTCCCTGCTCAACCATTGGGGAAGCCATACTTAAGAGTTCTATGCCGCTGCAAACGGTCTGCCGGGCCGCGTCGGAGACGAGTTTCCCAGGTTCACCGGTCAGACGAAGCAGATCTGGCGGGATTGGATCACGCAAAGCTGGTTTGATTGGGAAATTGGCGGTTACCCCTATTGGTCGCATCTCAGTTATGCGCAAACCTTCTGGAATTTCCGGCACTTGCCCAACATCAAGCTCGTCCATTTCAACGATCTTCTAAGCGATCTGGACGGCCAGATGCGGGATATCGCCGATTTCCTTAATATCGAGGTGCCCGATGAATTGTGGGCGGATGTCGTGAAGCGCTGCACATTTGCTGAGGTCAAGAAAGACCCGTCGAAAGTGGTCCGAGAGAACATCTCCTTTGCTTTTAAGGGCGGGGCAGACACGTTCATTCACAAAGGCACCAACGGGCGCTGGCAAGGCGTGCTGGATGAAGAAGATCTAGCTCTATACGAAGCGGCAATGCGCAAGCTTCCTGCAGATTATGCGCAGTGGCTGGAAAACGGCGGCCCTGTAAGAATGCAGGGATAGTCGCACTAAACCGAGTGTCGTGATCTGGGTCGCTAAGAGACACCAAGAAAAAGGGCGGCACCTTGCGGTACCGCCCCTCCATCTGCGGGCGCTTCAAGACACCCACAAAACTTAAGATCAAGATTGCTTGAGCGAGCCCAAGCAGTCCTGCAAACTCAATTACTTGAGTTCGACAGTACCGCCAGCTGCTTCGATCTTGCCTTTGATTTCTTCGGCTTCAGCCTTGTTGACGCCTTCTTTGAGAGGCTTAGGAGCGCCCTCAACGAGACCCTTGGCTTCGGTGAGGCCCAAGCCGGTGATGGCGCGGACTTCTTTGATGACCTGGATCTTCTTGCCACCGTCGCCGGTGAGAATGACGTCGAATTCGTCTTTTTCTTCAGCAGCAGCGCCGGCATCGCCGCCGCCAGCAGGTCCAGCAACAGCGACAGCAGCAGTGGCGCTAACGCCCCATGCTTCTTCAAGTGCAGTTGCGAGTTCTGCTGCCTCAAGGACAGTCAGCTTCGAAAGTTCTTCAACAAGCTTGGCAATATCAGCCATGATGTCTTACTCCAATTGTGCGGGGCGGCCTATCCAGGTCACACCCCCAAAACGTGGTTCAAAATCGCGTTTGCGAAAGCGTCTCTTAAGCAGCGTCCTTGGCGCCGTAGGCACCGAAGACACGAGCAAGCTTGGCAGCCGGTGCGTTAACGACCTGAGCAACCTTGGTTGCAGGTGCGTTGACGAGGCCAACAAGTTTGCCGCGCAGTTCGTCGAGGCTTGGCATCGAGGCGAGCGCCCTGACACCTGCTTCGTCGAGAACCTGCGTGCCCATCGATCCACCAACGATTTCCAGCTTGTCGTTCGACTTTGCGAAATCGACAGCAGCCTTGGCGGCTGCGACCGGATCAGTTGACCAGGCCAGTGCAGTCGGTCCGGTGAGAAACTCATCGAGACCGGCGTAATCGGTGTCTTTCAGGGCGAGCTTGGCGAGACGGTTCTTCGCAACCTTAAAGGACGCACCAGCTTCACGCATCTTCCCGCGCAGTTCAGTGGACTGATCCACCGACAGGCCAAGATTGCGGGTGACAACCACCACGCCAACCTCGTTGAAGACCGAGTTAAGCTGAGCGACCGCGTCGGCTTTTTGCGAACGATCCATGCCATACTCCTTCACTATGATCGCCATTGCACGAATGCTCCGGCGACCGGCTCAAATTAGCCCCGAGGCTCATGCCCCGAAGCGAGTCCGTTGATGGGGAAGGAGTGCCTGCGAAACAGGCGAAAGCAATGCACATTGCATCGCGAGAAATCTCGTTTCCCCGTCTAGGCTGGAAATTAAGAAGGCCCGATTGCCTTCACCAACTGTCTCGGACGGATGACCGCTCGAAAGCAGTCGGATCGCTCAATTAGCGGGATTGGGTTCAGAGTCAAGCCAAATGCCCCCATCGCGCTGGATTGGCGGGTCAACGAATGGCATCTCGTACTTGCGTCATTTGTCGTTTAGCACCTGCCTATGCCGCATGATCAAACCGCGCCTGTCCATCAAGCCGGTTCCTACCGGGCCTGGGACATGTCTGGCCCGGATCAGATTGCCGACCTTGCCTGGTATTGCCGGGTAGAGCATGGCCAGCCTGAAGTGCACCGGTTACTGCCCTTTTGTGAGCCATCGCTGGTCATTCGCCGCCGGTTTGATCGCGAGGGACGTGCGCTGGATTGCCGCTTGCTGATCAGCCCGGCAATCCCAGATGGCGGTCGAATCAAAGCTAAGACTGGTGGTAAATTGACCCGAAATCAGGGTTCCGGATGCGCCTGATAATTACCGCCGCAATATAGCCATTTGACAGGCGTGCACTCCATTCCTATGTTGAGCTTGACATCAGCTTCGAGCAAGTCCGATTCATGCGCGGGATTCGGTCTTAAGGATGGAAGCGATGGGTTCCATATTCGCGACGAACGATTGTGCTGCAGCAGCGCGCCGGAGAAGGCGTGCCTTTCGCTGCGGCCTTTTCTCGTGTCGTGACCCGGAGCCAAATTTCGCGTGACCGTTTGAGTTCACGAATAGTTAGCCAGCACCTGGCTGATGCATAAATCAAGAGGCACACCTCTCCATGGCGACTAAGGCAAAGGCCCCAAAGGCGTCGGGTACAGCAAAAAAGCGTATCCGTAAGATTTTCGGCGACATCCACGAAGTAGTCGATATGCCGAACCTGATCGAGGTTCAGCGCGAAAGCTACGAACAGTTCCTTCGTTCGAACAAGGAAATCGACTATGTTTCCGGTCTGGAAAAGACGCTGCGCAGCGTTTTCCCGATCCGCGATTTTGCCGGCACGGCCGAGCTCGATTTCGTTCACTACGTGTTGGAAGAGCCAAAGCACGACACCACAGAGTGCAAGCAGCGCGGAATTACCTATGCCGCGCCGATGAAGGTGACGCTGCGCCTGATCGTGTTCGAAGTCGACCAGGAAACCGAAACCCGCTCCGTCCTCGATATCAAGGAACAGGATGTTTACATGGGCGATATGCCGCTCATGACCGGGAACGGCACATTCATCATCAATGGCACAGAACGTGTTATCGTGTCGCAGATGCACCGTTCGCCAGGTGTGCTGTTTGACCATGACCGTGGCAAAACTCACAGCTCGGGCAAGCTTCTGTTTGCAGCGCGCGTTATTCCATATCGCGGCAGCTGGCTGGATTTTGAATTCGACGCCAAGGACATCGTGAACGTCCGCATCGACCGCAAGCGCAAGCTGCCTGTAACGGCGCTGCTCTACGCGCTTGGCATGGATAGCGAAGAAATCCTCGACCACTTCTATGACAAGGTCACGTGGAAGCGTGCCTCTGGCAAGAAGGGCGAAGGCTGGACTATCCCGTTCGTGGCGGAGCAATGGCGCGGTCAAAAGCCCGCGTTTGCTCTGGTCGACGCCAAGACCGGTGAAGAAATCTTCCCGGCCGGCCAAAAGATCAGCCCGCGCGCAGCGAACAAGGCGGAAAAAGACGGCTTGAAAGAGCTGCTGCTTCCAACCGAAGAGATCGTAAGCCGTTATGCATCGGTCGACATGATCGATGAGAAGACCGGCCGCATCTATGTCGAAGCGGGTGATGAACTCACGCTGGAGCATGTCGAAGCGCTCGATAACGCTGGCATCGACCAGATCACTCTGTTGGACATTGACGAGATCAATACCGGTCCGTGGATCCGCAACACGCTGAAAGTCGACAAGGCTGAAAACCGTGAAGAAGGCCTTGAGGCTATCTACAAGGTTATGCGTCCGGGCGAACCGCCTACACTCGAAACCGCTGAAGCCCTGTTCGAAGGCCTGTTCTTCGACAGCGAGCGCTACGACCTTTCTGCGGTTGGCCGTGTAAAGCTCAACATGCGTTTGGATCTCGATGCAGAAGACACAGTCACCACGCTGCGCAAGGAAGACATTCTTGCTGTGGTTAAGGAACTGGTCGGCCTGAAAGACGGCAAGGGCGATATCGATGACATCGATAACCTTGGCAACCGCCGTGTTCGCTCTGTGGGTGAGCTGCTGGAAAACCAGTACCGCGTCGGCCTGTTGCGCATGGAGCGCGCGGTCAAGGAACGTATGAGCAGCGTCGATGTGTCGACAGTGATGCCGAATGATCTGATCAACGCGAAGCCGGCTGTGGCCGCTGTGCGTGAATTCTTCGG
>Ga0181558_10005400_pt1 | contig 11282 bp, 13 predicted proteins | sample 011ome_22_FD_133754 | JGI IMG/M metagenome (GOLD analysis project Ga0181558, IMG submission 133754) | Coastal salt marsh microbial communities from the Groves Creek Marsh, Skidaway Island, Georgia - 011507BT metaG (megahit assembly) | ecosystem: Environmental > Aquatic > Marine > Intertidal... | reverse complement strand
TGGATTTCGGCTGGGACCATTTCTCTGAGAGCGCGCACCTCACTCTGGTCACCGGAGTCGATGAAGCCTGGGTCTCGCTCGTTAAGGGTGATGGCGAGAACCTCTTCGGCGTATTTGACATGCTCCACGGTGGCGACTTCCTTGAGGTCAAAGCGAGCGGCAGCAAGGGTAAGTCTGCGGAGTGCGGGGACCTGTCGGTGACTGCGAATGTAGTCGCTTCCCTTGGATGCTTGGCGCTTTTCGGCGTGCTGGGTAGCGATATACTCGACCGCCTCGTCACTAAGGACGGGGTCCACGGTCTTTGCGTGAGCGATATACTTACGGATGAAGTCCATCTCCATTGGCTCCATGTCCTTACTGGCGTTGTAGCCAAGGACGCTTCTACCGATTGCTTTATCCTGCTCGTAGTTTGCTTCGTCCAAAAGGATGAAGATGGCATCGAAGCGTTGAATGACAGTGATGTCCAGGCCGAGTTGCTGTAGGAAGGGTATTCCCTTGACGAACTTCTTTTTGTTCCCTGCCTTTGGATTAGCGGCGGCAAGGACTGAACATCGGGTGTCCACTTTACCGGAAACAACTTTGCTGATATAGACTTCACCAGTTTCGAGTGCGTTGTTAAAGTCACCGAAGTCTCCCTTGTAAAGGTTCAATTCATCAACACAGCAAGTCGCTTCTTTCGGCGTAAGTGCAAGTGCACCGGGAGTGAGTGCCCAGCGCTTCTTACCAGTGTAAAGGTCTTCAACCTGTTGACAGGCGGCAACCAAGCCAGCCTGACTTGCGGCCTCTGCCGAAACCATTCTGCTACCCAAAACCAGGTTGCGCATGGCTCGGAGTAAGTGCGTCTTAACTGTCCCTGGGTCACCAGCGATGAGGATGTGGATACCTGAGCGATGCCCAAAGGTGCTTTCTTCTGGTGAACCGACTGCCTGTAGGAACAGGGCCCGCTTGAGGAGTGGGTCACAAAGTAAGTGACCAGACCACGACCAAATGAGGTAGTCCAGTCGCTCTCGGAAGTCCATTGAGTCACAAAGTGCTTCGACTTCCATTTGCTCTTCCTCGGACACTACAGTCTTGAGTGCCTCTTCATCCACAACAGAGTAAGAGTGAGCAAGTATGTACTTAACGCCCATCAAACTACCTTTGCTAAGTGGAGTGGAGCGAAGAACGCCTGTGACCTCAATCGTGGACCCTGCACGAAGCTTATCGACTAACTCACTGCGAAGCTCTACCATGAGGTCTTTTGGGTTTTCACTGAGGTCTACCTCTTGAAGTTGAATGCGCTGCATGTTTTCGTGTTGGGATTTACTTGAGTCCTCCATAACAAAGTCCTTACCGCTACATCGGGAACATTCACTTGGTTTTGCGATAACTCCCTCTTCGATGTTTTGAGGGACGAGATTGATGGTGTTACACTTGCGAGTCTTGGCTTCATCCAAATAGGAGTTACACCGGAAGGCGATGTTTCTCATGACGATGAGCGAATCCCCCACTTCAGATACCTGCCCTCGGACTCGCACGATTTTACCGATGTCACTGGATACTGGGATTCTGGAGAACTTTAGGTTACATGCTGGAGGCGCACCAACGACTCGCCAGTTTGGTAGAATGTCGTGAATCTCCGTCAACTCCTCGTAGTCGGGATATGCGTTGATAACGAAGTCTCGGTGAAATTGGTCAAGGTAGAGAGTCACAGTCTTTGGGTCAGTGATGATGTAAAGTCCGAAGTCAGCAAACTTCTTTCTGAAGGCTTCGTAGTTTTTGAATGAGAACCCACTCAACTCCAAGTCCTCGGGGGGCTTGAGGTTAGTGAAATCTCCATCAAGGTCAAACACTGGGAGGTACTCTTCTAGCTTACCAAAGAGTTCTCCATCGAGGTAGCAGACGATTTGTTTACTGTCGTGTGGGTCACTCTCCTGCACCTGAGTGCGAATAGACTGCGAAGCCATTACCCTCCGTGAGTCAACTTGGATTGCTTCCCTAACCGATGCTCGCTGGACAGCTGCTGTCCCTAACTCGTTTATGCGCTTAGAGCGGTCTTTGCTCTCTGGGTACTTCTTTCTATTCAAGACCCATCCACTTTGATACATCAAGTAAGCCACTACGGACTCCTTTACTTTCCTGTCTCGCTCGTCAATGCGACCAAGGGTAGCATACCCGTCGCTAACTTCCATTGTTTCTTCTTCGTCTGTCATGTTCATTCCTCTGTCTTGTGAAACACATATGCGGTGTGATGGCTTTCCTCGTGCGAACTCCTACTCTTGAAAAACTTGTAGGCGGTCTCGCGGGCGGACTTATCCTTGTAAAGTCGTGCTAAGTCTACTGTCTTCATTCTTAGTAACTTCTGATATTCTTCAGGGATAGTCTTGCCTACTAACTTGTATCCTCTTCGCTCAACCTTTTCGTATTTGAAGTTGTGAGACGCTGCTGCTGATGTCATGAGTTTATCACAGGCATCCGACACATTACGAGAGTTGTCTGGGACGAGATTCTCTGACTTCAACATCGCAAAAGTCACGAGTCCGTTTTTGAGCAGGAGGTCATAAACTCGCTTCCTTGCTTGCGCCATCTCTGCCCTCGACCGGCGAGAGCGCCCCCTATTGGGAGCACCCGTGGCCTCTTGGAGGAAGGCGATGGCGTTAGCGTGAATCACCGAGTCAATCTGACGCAGGGCTTCAATTGCGTCTTGAAGCTCCTGCTCCGTTGGAGCAACCATCAGGGACCACTCACTGCGCTTGATTCATGAGCCACTGGTGTGTGGCGATGTTGTTCATCTGAAAGCCAAATCGCTTACTGAGCGTCCTCTTCAGTTCTTCAAACTTCTTTGCGTCGTCGCCCTTGAGGACGATATCTGTTCTCTTGTTCTGTCCCATGTCAATACCTCGGGAACCAGACGGTTCTCGCCCTCACATATAATCGTACCGAGTAAATCCGATGGGAGCCGAAGGACCACGGTCACCGTTAAGCTTTAAAACGGGTCGAAGAAAAGAGGCACTATGGAAGTACGTGACACAGTAAAGTGTGACGACTGTGGCTCAAGGGACTTGTCGAGGGACCCTGTGCGGGGAGAGCTGGTCTGCCAGGACTGTGGGCTTGTGTTAATCGACCAAGAAATCGACCTCGGCCCGGAATGGCGCTCATTTGAAGGAGATGACAAGGCGCGGACAGGAGCTGCTATGAATGTCATGATGCACGACAAAGGACTCTCTACAGAACTCGATTGGCAGAACAAGGACTACTCTGGTAAGTCCATCAGTACCTCTAACCGAATTCAATTCCAGCGACTGCGAAAGTGGCAGTCTCGTGCGCGTAGTACAAAGCATATGGACCGTAACTTAACTGTGGCGTTTTCAGAGATTCAGCGCATGTCTTCCAACATGGGCTTGAGCAAATCTATCAGTGAAGAAGCAGCTGTCTACTATCGTAAAGCAGTCGAGAATAATTTGATTAGAGGTCGTAGCATTGATGCTATGGCGGCAGCTTGTTTGTACCTCGCTAACCAAAAGGTGGGAGGTGCTCGTAGCTTAGATGATATGGTCAAGGGTACACGGGTTGGTCGTAAGCCACTTACTCGTTCGTATAAGGTGTTGAAGAAATCCCTCCGACTTCGACTGGACCCGGTAACTCCCGAAGTGTATGTTAACCGATACTGTTCCGACCTGGCCCTTCGACCGGAACTTGAAGAGAAGGTATTGAACCTCATCGAACAAAGTCGGGAGCGAGACCTAGTGGACGGCAGAAGCCCAACAGGCGTGGCCGCTGCCGCTCTTTATGTGGTGGCCAGGATGGAGGGACAGCCTCGCACCCAGCGTGAGATTGCAGACATGTCAGGAGTCACAGAAGTCACCATCAGAAATCGCTACAAGGAAATCTGTGCAGCATTGGACATCTCACTCGAAGACTGAGACATAGTTTAGTTAACCTAAGTTATATTCAGTATAGCGTTTAGACATAGTTTAATCTACTTCACTAAACTATCTTTAATCTATCTTATAACCGAAAAATATAATATAGAGAAAGAGAGAAGAAGAGGAGAAAAGAGATAGATAAAGTGTTAAACTATGTCAACTGTTAAATACACAAGCTCGCAGTACCCCGTCATAGTTTAAATTAAACTATGTTACTCCTCTTCCAGGGTCTCTAGTGTTTGTCGCAAAATGTCCCGCCCAAGGAGCATCGGGTGACTCAACTTCGAGCGGTCTGTTCCGGTTACCTCGGTTACATATTCTATGTCGTCCACGATGAAGGTGGCAAGATACCTATTGCGAACACTCCTTCCATTTGAGTTGCGGATGACTGTAGTCCCGGTTATTTCCCAGCCGAGTGCAATGCACATATCTTCATGCACACTTGTTCTGTCAGCACCTGTGTCTACCTTGGCAGCTACCATAACATGTGGCCACTTACCAAAGCGAGGAGTTAGCTCGATTACTTCCTCACCGTTCTTTAACCAGCGCTTAGCCAAAGATTCGCTCGTATACCTCATCGGGGTCATCTCCTATTCGATAGTAGAGGCTTCTAAATTTGTCTAACTTGTGTACCTCAATGCTTTCATCACTTGAAATCAAGTCCTTCAACATCTGCTTAGTTTCTGGAGTTCCCTTACTACCTTCCGGGTATCGCAGGTGAAGTTGATTATTCAAAACGCCACCGATGTTGTCAATGTCCAAGTTGACTTGTTCAAAGACATAAGCTACAATGTCCTCAGTACTCCATTCACTTACTTCAGAGTTCTCTTCAGAGTTCTCTTCAGTCAATGAGATATCCTTAACAGCAAGTTTCTCTTCAGATAGGTCAGAGCGGAGCTCTTCTAAACCTACTCCGCCAAGCGCAGAGTTACTTTCATTTTCCTCTTCCTCAGAGTACTCTGGCCCCAACTCATCCAAAGTAGCGTAGGCAAATGCATTAAACTCTGAAGTCAATCCACCACTTAGCGACTGGGCTCTCGACTCAAGTCCTTCAAGTCGAGTCATCAAGGAAAGACTTCGTTGCACCACCTGCTCCATTTCAACACCAATGTTGTGGATTACCTCACGCAGTTCAGAGATGTCCCGAGCGACTTCTAGCTTTGTGTCTCGAAGCTCAACTCGCAGTTTTTCCAGTTCCTCTCGAACCACTGACGATACTCCCATTGAAGACCCTAAGTTCGACCAAACTGAAGTGACATCGTCTTCCATGCACCAAGACAGTTTCTTCCGAGTCATAACTGTTAAGGTTAAGATTCCCCTCGGAACGCTATGGAGGCCGTCCTATTTGGAGTCAAGAGTCAACCAGATACAAACAGGGCACTCACCATATTATCCGATGCCAAGACCCTGCATCGTTTTGTCGATTTGAAGTCCACCACATCTAGTGCAGCAGTCGCTCTAAGTGCGATGACCAAGTCATTCACACTACCCATCCTTGCGGACGAGGGGGTGATGTTCATTGGCCTCGAATCCATTCGAAGACATTGTGGGCGTTGATTTCAGATGCTTGAAGGAACCACCTCTTTCTCCAGATAAGTGTCCCGGTAGCAGTTTCACACAGGGCGGCCCGAAGCTCGATAATGAAATCGGTGAGTGGTACTGCCCTACCTGTGGAGTAGTATTCGACACCGACGAAGCCCCCGAGGATGAGTTCTTTGACGACGATGAAGATGAGGCGTTTGATAACGACGAAGAGTTTGTCGCAGAAGGTGACAGGCTGATACGCCAGTCTCCCGAAGAGAAGGCGCGCGTCGACAGATATAACGCACTTAACTCAATAGCCGCCAGCCTCGGTCCTATCAACCTAAGGCTATCCATGTATATGGAAGCTAACGCTACGATGATAATCGACTCACTAAGAGAGTTAGAGTTGGGAGAAGAACCCGCCTTTGGCGGCAAGCTCCTGAAACCGAAGGTACTTGCTGTAGCTTTGTTCGTGACTAAGCGAAGACTCGATGCAGGAACTTACCGGACACTGAAAATCAACCAGCGGACAGTCGAATCAATGTTGAGGGCACTCACCCTCCTGCGCCCCTCGGTTGGTGAAAGTGACCCCATGACAGAGAACATTCGATTTGTCGGTAACACTCTAAACCTCCCACCGGGGATTATCACCATCGTAACAGAGCAATACGAAGAAGCAGGTCGGCCACCGAATCGGGAGACTGACTGGAGAACCAGAGCCGCCGCTTGGATTTATCTCATGACCAAAGACCTCGGCCTCAAAGTTACGAAAGTCAAGTTGAAGTCTGTGGGTGGCGTGAAGAAAAATGCATTCGACAGAGCAGTAGAATCTTACGAGAGTGGTATAGCAAATCGTAATAAGGACGATGAAGGCGTAGAGCTGCTTGATGACTGAAGTTACTTACAACCAGTTTCGTGGTCTCCATAAAGGAACCCCTCAAAAGGAGCTTAGCAAACTTTGGAAGAAGTACAAGGACGGTAAATACAATCTTCCACAAGCAGAACAACCCAAGCCGGAAATCACAGTTCCGGTAGGTGTAGTTGAAGTTAACATAAAGCCGGGAGAGGACGAGTCCTACGGCACAGAGGATGACGAAGTCATTATCCGAAAACTCGGAACTGACAAAGTGGCGAAGCCCCCTGTTGAAGTTAATGAACCAAAGCCTGCAGTCAACAAGGGGCCATCTCGATTAGAGAAGTGCAATGAGTACGAAAGATACCGAAAGGAACTTAGAAGATTCCCCTACAAGTACAACGAAGAGGAGACTAAGAAAATCCGAGCAAGGATGCAACAGTACGCTGACGATACTCGCCCGGAGGGTTATTTCTGTGAGCCCACCGACTCTTGGAAGATTTGGTTTGGCCCAACCAGGGAGTGCCTTCTCATTAACACCACTCGCCAATTAGCCTTCAAGGTTGACCGAGACTGGTGGAAGGACCATTACCAAACCACTATCTATGTTGACCGAGAACTCCTTGACGACCCCACCCACATCGAGACCGAAAAGATGCGCTACGCAAGGAAAGGACAATACCTACCAAGAACTCCCATAGTCGGTGTGGAATGCAAGTTACCAAAGTCTGTGAAGGACATCAAGATGCGCGGTGGCTTCGCTGGTGATAGGTGATGTTCGGAGCGAAGTCCATCTGGGTCATCCATAACCCAGTCAAGAGAGCCATCTGGTGCTCGAAGTCAGACTGCCCTAAGTTGGGGCGAAAAGAAGTCTACGATGTGGTCCTCGACGACACTGAAGAAAACGCGGACGGCGAACTCGAGCAAATCATCAAACTCGGGGTCACTGCCGAGGCCGAAATCGACGAGTCAAAAATTGTGAAGAAAGTTCGCCGCGTGAGTGAGCCGACAGTGAAGCATCATTCACTCGGAGTCGTTGCGGCATTCCGCTCAAAGAGGAAAGCCCTCCGCTTCTTGGATGCGCACTTTAAAACGAATCAAGACCAGTCCCCCGATAGCCTCGAACTGACCGAAATAAAGTTGACGACATAGTTTAGCAACAAGCTACACCGACTTCTTAAGTATCACATCTTCCTGGGTCAACTTACCGCAGGAATGATGACCGATGATTCAGAAAACTCCAGTCTCGATTAAGTACGCCGCCGACGAACCAATGCTGATGCCCAGCAATGACAGATTCGTCCTATTCCCCATCCAACACGCCGACATCTGGAAGGCTTACAAAGACCAAGCAGCGTGCTTTTGGACAGCAGAGGAAATCGACCTCGAAAAGGACAAGCACGACTGGGCTAACCTAAAGGACTCTGAGCGACACTTCCTAAAGCATGTTCTGGCGTTCTTCGCTGCCAGCGACGGCATTGTGAATGAGAATCTTGCTGTAAACTTCTCTAACGAAGTCCAGTGGCCCGAGGCACGAGCATTCTACGGATTCCAAATCATGATGGAGAACATCCACGCAGAGACTTATTCACTACTCATTGACACTTACATTGAGAACGAGCAAGAAAAGAACCGACTCTTCCACGCCATGGAACACATTCCCAGTGTCATGAAGAAAGCAGAGTGGGCACTCAAGTGGACCGATTCGGAGAGAGCCACATTCGGTGAGCGACTAATTGCATTCGCCGCTGTTGAGGGCATCTGCTTCTCCGGCTCCTTCTGTGCAATTTACTGGCTGAAGCAGAAGGGTATCATGCAGGGTCTCACCTTTTCCAACGAACTCATATCACGCGACGAAGGACTTCACCGAGACTTTGCATGTCTCCTTCACAGTAAGCTCGCCAACAAGGTAGATGAAGCAACCGCACTGCAAATCATCAGAGAGGCCGTGGACATCGAAAAGGAGTTTGTTACCGAAGCACTACCTGTTTCACTGCTCGGTATGAATGCAAGCAAGATGTGCGAGTACATCGAGTTCGTCGCAGACCATCTGCTCATCTCACTTGATTTCTCAAAGCACTACAACACTCCCAACCCCTTTCCTTGGATGGAACAAATCTCCATGCAAGGTAAGACCAACTTCTTTGAGCGCCGCGTTGGTGAATACCAAAAAGCAGGTGTTGCTACAGAGAACAACCGAACCTTTTCACTTGAGGAAGACTTCTAAAGGTCGAGCCCTAAGTCCTCAAGGGAGTCAAAGTCAAAGTCATCTTCAGGGTCAATCTCAAGCATACCCTCGAAGCTGGCCACAGTCTCAACTGCCCTAGCAATCTTCTCTAAGGTGATAGGCCTACTATTCATATCAAGAGTCCTTCTGATAATACGGTTAACCATGGGGTCCATGCCCATTAGGTATAGGCGAAAGACTTCAAGTGACATTCTGACTACATCACTTGGCTTCCACGGACGACTCGTGGGCCTCGGGTCGTCAAGTGCCTCGATGTCAAAGGGCATTCTGTTACCCCCGTAATGATTTGCTATCTTCTCCGCAACGCTTAGGGGCATCCTACTGAATCCCCCTGCTCTGTACATAGCCTGAATATCTGCGATACTTTCGAGCATGTCATGGTCGAGTTTCACTGTGTGATACCTACCACCTGCGTCAGTCCATGTTTGGATAACCTCCTGCTTAGGAGAGTTGTCTAACTTACCTCCTGCAAGTATGTCGAACATGTATAGAATCTTTCGCTCACGCTTCTGCCAAGCTACAGGCCAGGTCTCCGGGTCGTCTGGGACATATCGTTTGGTGTCTCCCTTACGCCTACCACTGCCTTTTCCTCCCATGACACCGCGAGTCACAAACCCCTACTTTACGATATCCATTTTATACAACTTGTTTTAGAAAAACCATATTCGGGACCACTTCAGTTAAGTAGCGAATGAAAGGTAGTTGGGAACATGCAACAGAAAGTTAACTCTGTCCGTATCAAAGTGGGAAGCGAAGAAGTCGAACTCAAAGATGTCGTGATGCTCCGTGGCTCGGAGGGTCTGTATGTCGAGACTTCTGAAAAAATTGGAACCGACAACGAAGGTAATGACCTAATGCAATCAACCCTCACGATGTACCCATGGGAGAACATCATCACGATGGCATGGACTGAGAAGACCCTGATTGAGCAAGTTAAGCAAGGGGTCATGCTTGAGGCACTCTCTGAAATCGAAGACTTCCTCGAAGACTACGAAGATGACGAGGACGAAGAAGCAGGCGACTCCGACAAGCGAGACGACCCGAGCGTCAATCCCTATGACAAAGAGTGAGGTGAAAACATGGTCGACGAAAGGGAGTTTTACGAAGACGCAGAAGTCGTCGATGTCGTCGGTAAAGAAATGACGGCACAACTCAAGGCTCAGCGTGACGAAGTCATGGCTTTGTACGCCAAACTCATCGCTAACCCATACCTGGCCCCGCACCTCATCCCCGACTTTCGAAGCGCCCTCATGAGCACCGTTGCCACCCTTATGGAAAATGGAGTACCTGTTAGCGACAACCCAAAGATTCGCACACCCGATGATGTCATTCGAGAAGGTATGGCCGAGCTTGCAGGCATGGTCGGAGGCTCGCTGGCGGGCAAGATGATGAAGGCCAAGCAAGCCTTCCAAAGCTCACTGAGCGGTTCCGCTGACGATGACTTCGTTGTATACCGAGACCCCGATACGGGGACTTACTACTACATTGACGCAAACGGTGAAGAAGTAGACTGCGATGCACACGGCAACCCATTGGAGGACTAAATATGAGTGACTACGACTACGACGGTGAAGAAGAGAGCAACGAACCAATTCAGTGGCGCTCACTGAACCCAAAAGAACGCCTCGAGTTGATGAAGAACATCTTTACCAACGAAGAATGGTATGATGGCACACCCTTCTCTGAAGGTGGCATGCCCATGCCTGACGGCTCTCATAACCCAGACTTCCAATCCATCGTGGACCGCAGTGGTGCCCCGATGAAGGAAGCAAAGCGATACTACGCAGCGTGGTTACAAAAGCAGGGACTTGACCCCAAGACTGCCCTAGAATATGATAAGGGCTCCTCCTCTACACTCGGCGCTGGCATGTCTTCAACCACTTCACAGGGACTTGGTTCCATGGGGTCGTTGTCGACACCGATTGCAGGAACTGCACCACCACCCATCACAAGCACAAAACCCACTTACATGCAGTCCGCACCACCACCTCCCCCACCAGCAGGAGGTAACAGTGACATGTGGGCAATGATGCAGTTCATGATGCACAATCAAGCTCAACAGGCCGAGCAACAGAGATTCCAGATGCAGATGCAAATGGAACAGCGACGAATGGACGAACTGCGTAACGCAGAAATGCGAAGAGAGCAGATGGCCCGCGACCAGCAGTTTATGCAACAGCAAACCACACTCCTAAGAGAGTCTTTCAAGAAAGCCAATGATACGGGGTTTGGCGGCAAACTCATGGAGGCCGCCCAAGAAAAAATGATTGAAGATATGATTGGTGGGAAGGACGAAAGTTGGCGAGAGAGCATCAAAGATGTTCTTGGTTCTGATACACTTAAGGAAGCAGTAGTTGGCCTTGGTGGTGCAATTGGTGCACGACGCCAGACGCAAATTCCAGCAGGATACGACGACTCTCAATATAACCCCTACGCCCAGCCCATTCCGCAGTCACCACCACCACCAGCGCACCTCCCTGCATCTCCCGAGCAAACCATGCCTCCAACCATGCCACCACATTTAGCGGGCGGTGAGCAGTATGCTAACTTAGAGGAGCAGCCGACCGACGGAGTTTTCTTTGAAGAGCAGCCAGCAGCCCCTCAGCCCCTCGAGCAAGTTCCAGCAGACTTGAGCAGAGACGAGTATACCAGAGTTCTATTCGAGTCCTTCTCACAGCTCCTTGGGCCACAGATGCAAGACCCGCAAGTTACGAAGGCAGTACAAGAACAAATTGAAGTGGCTGTCGATATC
>Ga0181558_10005397_pt1 | contig 11284 bp, 9 predicted proteins | sample 011ome_22_FD_133754 | JGI IMG/M metagenome (GOLD analysis project Ga0181558, IMG submission 133754) | Coastal salt marsh microbial communities from the Groves Creek Marsh, Skidaway Island, Georgia - 011507BT metaG (megahit assembly) | ecosystem: Environmental > Aquatic > Marine > Intertidal zone... | reverse complement strand
TTGGGCCATCCGATTGGAGCGACTGGCTCGCTGCTTATTGGCACCATTCTGGATGAACTCGAACGCAGAGACTTGCAATTCGGCTTGGTAACCATGTGTGCGGCGGGCGGTATGGCGCCGGCGGTGATCATCGAGCGCATCTAACGCGAACGCTCGTCGCTCAGTTCGGAAAGCCAAGGTGTTGGGTGGGCGAACTGAGCGACTTACTTGGGGAAGAATATATCCTAGGGGGTTTCAATACCCTCTAGGTTCATCCGATACACTTCCAACCGCTCACGCAACTCAGAGCTAATCGGAGCACTCTTTCCTTCAGCTCCATTGGCTAGCGTCGACGTGTTTGCTGCCACACAATCGCCGTCTGCGTTAAACATTCCCACACTCAAGGTATATGAACTGTTACCCACTTTCGTCACCCCGACCCCCATAGTGACGCGAGCGGGGTAGTTCAATTCCCGCAAATAAAAAAGGTGACACGCCACGATCATGAGCCGATCACGACGGCCAAAGTGATGCAAACCTTTGGTCTCATGCAGGGCCATACCAAACTGTATGCGTGCCTCCTCAAACAAGCGCGCATAAGCCACGTTATTCACGTGTCCCATGACGTCACAGTCGCCGTATCGCACGTCAGCTTGAATAACAAGGGGATACCGCTCTAACTCACACTGATAGGGTTTATGCCTCATGCATCTCTTACCGCTGTTTTACCCATTTTTATAGGGGCTGATTTCAAGACTGCGTCAGCTCGCCCGAGCACAGCACCGTCCACAATATAATCGCACGAGGCAAATACGATTTCTCGCCCGCGGCGATTAACCTTACCGTGTACCTCTAACCAACAACCAATCGGCACAGAAGAATAAAAATTCATGTTAAAGCTCACATGAACCGTATAGCGGTCCGTCCCCATAAGTTCACTGGTGGCGTGGCCAGTCGCAATATCGCCCAAAGCCATCAAAAACCCGCCGTGTGCCATTTGTCCACCATTTCGGTATTTATCCTGCACCCAAACGCCAATGACAACCCCTCGATCGTGCACTCGGTGATACAAATCCATCCCATCCGAAAAAGGCACGGGGACTTCGAAACGGCAAGGTGAAAAACCCTCGGGGATTGTTTTATTGTCTAGCATAGCCTCGCCCAAACATTAATAGCTTCCACTGTAGCAGAGCAAATCCCATCGACGTAACGCATTAGGCGTCACTCGCTCCTCATACCCAGGCCCTGTCATTATGCGCCACTGAGTCAAGCAAAAGTACCCGAGGTACCGATGGACACGCCACATAGTGCCTTTGAATAGAAGTCAGGCTTTCGTAACCAAATTGAAAGGCTGAGTGGTCTCATACAGCAAACCATCGCCGAGCTTTGCCGTACGGATCCAAGCAATGAACTCCGGGGCAGTGCTAACCGCAACCGCGCGAGCACCTTGCTCTTCAGAAAAACCAACCACGATAGCCATGCTCGACTCCGCACCGGTAGGGATGATCGTATACGTCTCCAGCCCAAATATTCCCTGTGGCGATGCAGTAACCCTCACGGACTCTACAGCATCGATTTGAGACTGTAACGAGGCGCTATGATTAGGACGCCACTCTGCTGGTGCCGTCGAATAAATCCCTACGGCGTGCTTTGATAAAAACCCGCCATTGGCGCCGACAATACCGTATGCACCTGGATCGTCACGCAATTTATCGACGATAGATGCGATCGCATGCAACGAATAATTATTTCCAGGCCCCCCAAAAAACGGCAGCCCCCCGGTCACCGTATAGGGAGTCGGGCCCGATATGGGCAAATCAAAATGGTCGATCACGTTAAACACGGCAATCGGAAAACAGGAGTAAATATCCCAATACTTCAATTGATCTAAGGGTTTTCCCCAAATCTCTATGGCGGCACGGTAAGCCAGTATCATGGCGTCACTGCTTCCGAGATGCGATCTTTCTAAAACAGGTTTCTCGAGCACATCGGCGTGCGCATGCAGGTACACACGTTGTTGGCTGGAAATGCCAAGCTCGTCAGCGAGACTCGACGACATAACAATAATGGCGGCGCCCTGGTTTACCCAATCGCGAGCGACAACGGCCTTAGGGTGCGGGTCCGCGACAATTCGGTTACGATCGCTGACGGTAGCTATCTCATCAACACTGAGAGCCTTTGGACTCATCGAATACGGATTCGTTGCGGCAACCTCACTAAAAGGCGCAAAGAGCTCGCCCATCTCACGTGCATAGGCGTCCGAGCTCATATCCAATTGCAATCGACGCGCCTGCTCGAGTAGCGGATATACCGACGTCGGCACCTGCGCTTTATGACGAATGAGTTCGCTCTCGGTCATAAAGTCTGTGTCCATCCCACCGTCGATTATGGGGTAGTCGCTACTCTGCGACCAATCCAGCGAGAGCCCGTCCGCTTTCGCTTTACGCATGGTCGCTATGGCCTCAGCGCCGCAGATGACCGCCGCCTGTATTGTTCCCTCTGCAATCTGTTGACCATAAATACCGACCCACTTTTGTGGCTCGTATCCACAAGCGCCCGAGTGCGTCACTACGACATCTTCGAAACCTAATCGGTCGGCGACACAGCCCGCAAAATTATCGGGCCAACCGAAGGGGGCGAGCAGCGGCTGAATCTCCTTAGGCACAGAATCCGGAAAGGTGCGAATGACGGTCATGGCATTAATAGAGGATGCTACATCGTTTCCACACTGCGCCATCGCCCGCTCAACGGCACGAGAAGCTAGCTCCACGGCCGTCAGGCCCTCATAGTCTGCAGCATTCAGACGTTCAACAATCTGCCCAACGCCAACAATCACCGGTGTATTTGGGTTCATCTTTGCCTTTCCTAGTAACCGAATGGAACAGTGTAACGGACAAGCGAAGATGAGTGGGAGGTCAAAAATGTTCAACAAAAATAAAAAACGCCGGCAAGGCCGGCGCATAAAAAAAGTGAACTGGATGGATACGTCAATTACTGAAGCAACTTGCGTGCCAACGCCCAACACGCAACATAATGCGGCTTTTCATGCCATTATTTACGAAAATGCATTAACTTACCTGCACCACGCGGCCCATTTTGCACCAACTTGGTGCAAATTCTCCGCTCAGTTCAAAGGTGAGCTTAGCAACGCGTGATCAATCATGGATTCGAAATAGGTCTGTAAGCTACGAGCTTCTTCAATGGAGATCCACGAGAAGCACAGGCGCTGACCCTGACGCATTTGGCCTAACACGGGCAAATCTGCAGCCGCGACCTGCCCTATCCGCGCAAAGCCACCCGTGGACTGCCGGTCTGCCATCAAGACGGTCAGCCGACCGTGCGCGGGCACTTGAATCGTACCAAAAGTGGTATAGCTCGAAACAATATCCGCACCGACTTCGCTCAAAGGTGCCGGGCTGTCTGAGCCTGATTCGAGCGTGAGCGCCTGACGGTTGGACTCTTTGCCGACCGTAAATACGCCCTGCTCACAATACTTCAAAAACGCCTTGGTTAATCTCGCCTTCTCAGGCCCCTCAATGAGCCTGATACGTTTAATCTGATTCGTCGACTGATACAGCTCCATTCGGCGTGATGAGGGGTAGCTAAAACCGCGCCAAGTCGTGGAGTCACTCTTTAAGTAAGGCAAGGCTTGATCAATAGATAGTGCATCGAGGGTCTCATCGCCGAGTGCCCGAGCCAAATCCGACGCGCGACTGCCCAAAACCCGAGGGGTCTGCCAACCACCCAGTATTGATATGTAAGCCCTAACCCCCTCTCGAGCAAACCCGAGCGCCAACTCATCGCCCGCGTTGATATAGATTTGCGACCACATGGGATGCCTCAAGCCATTAACCTGCAACTCCAATTCAGCCCCAGTAACCGCTATCTGAGTAGAGCCATCGAATACCAACTTGTCGCCGCCAAAGGTGCTCTCCAGTACAGCGCAGTCAGGCGCGTTTCCGAGCAAACGATTGGCGATGCGCGAGGCAAAACTATCCATAGCGCCACTCGTGCGCACCCCCAAGTGTTCGAGCTGGGCGCGGCCTTGATCCTGCACCGTGGACAAAAGACTGGTTTTAACTACCTTAGCGTTGAGCATGCAGTCACTGCTTGATCGAATTTAACAAGGTGATACTAAACCGTATTTAGCGAGTTAGCACGCTAAGCCATCAGTCTATGTGCACCAGAATAAATATTGTGACGCCCGGGCCTTGCAAAGCCGATAAGCGTCAGATTAAGGTACTCCGCGGCTCGAATCGCTCTGCCTGTGACCGTCGATACAGCGATTAACACCTCACAACCGACCATAGCGGCCTTTTCCACCAACTCGTAGCTTGCTCTACTGGTTACAACAATCACCCCTTGTTCCAGTTGGCTATCATCTTTCGCACCGATTAACTTATCGAGGGCATTATGCCTACCCACATCTTCCTTGAGGCCCAACAAGTCCCCCGCTGGAGAAAACAAAGCAGCAGCGTGCACACCGCCACTCACACTGTTCAACACTTGAGCGTCTGCCATCAAAGAAATAGCCTTTTGCACTGCTGAATGAGCAAGATACAAAGAATTCGGGAGCCGAATATCTGGGAAAGTTACGGAATCTAAGCTTTCCCGCCCACACACACCACATCCGGTTCGGCCAAGCAAGTTTCGTCGCTTCAGCGCGAGACGCTGAGCGCATTCTCCGTGAATATGAACATCAACTGCCCATCCGTTTTTCACTTCCTGCAATTCGATGCCGTAAATTTGGTCGCGGTGATGGACTATTTGCTCCGTTAAAGCAAAACCCCGAGCAAAGTCACGCAAATCAAGGGGAGTCGCCATCATCACCGCATAGGCAAGCCCATTAAAACTCAGCGCAACGGGCACTTCCTCAGGCACTTGATCCAGTCTCGAAGAAAGGGGTTGATTACCAATCCAAGATAAGATCTTCTCTTCGCTCATGTCATGTTAGCTCTTGAGATCTCTCGACTCACGCAGATTGCTCTCTCGCCTTCTGCCACTCACTCAATTCCAACTTAGGTTTAACCTGAACTGCAGTAACCTTATATTCAGGGCAGTTGGTCGCCCAGTCTGAGTTGTCGGTTGTGATCACATTTGCGCCACTATCGGGATGGTGAAAAGTGGTATAAACGACACCCGGCTGCATACGCTCCGATATACGCGCATTTAGAGTCGTTTCACCTGCCCTGCTTTGTATCGATACCCGCATACCATCGATAATTCCCCTTTCACTGGCGTCATGCGAATGTATCTCCAACACATCTTCTTGGTGCCAAAGATTGTTCTGCGTCCGTCGTGTCTGCGCACCAACGTTATATTGCGATAATATCCGACCGGTAGTGAGCAATAGAGGAAACCGACGCGTAACTTTTTCCGTGGTAGGCACATACTCAGTCACCACAAAAGCCCCTAAACCCCGAGTGAACGTATCTTCGTGCATAATCGGAGTTCCTTCAGGCGCGCTGTCATTACACGGCCATTGCAGAGCACCTTTGTCGAGCTTTTCATATGTCACCGAGGCAAAACTCGGAGTCAGAGCGGCAATCTCCGCCATAATTTCGGAGGGATGCTGATAGTTCATTTTTAGACCGAGTACATTCGCAAGCGCCTGAGTCACCTGCCAATCAGCTTTACCCGCCAGCGGCTCAATAACTTTACGAACGCGCGAAATGCGGCGCTCTGCGTTGGTAAACGTTCCGTCCTTCTCTAAAAATGAGGACCCTGGCAATAAAACATGGGCAAAACGCGAGGTCTCATTCATAAAAATATCTTGAACAATCACGCACTCCATAGCGCGCAAGGCGGCTTCAACATGGGTGGTATTTGGATCAGATTGAGCAATATCCTCACCCTGGCAATAAAGCGCCTTAAAGCCTCCAGCAATCGCCTGATCAAACATATTCGGTATTCTGAAGCCAGGTTCAGCAGCGAGCTGACAGGCCCAGGCAGCTTCAAAACGGGCCCTGACATTCTCATCATTGACCGATTGGTAACCTGGTAGCTCGTGCGGAAAAGATCCCATGTCGCACGAGCCCTGAACGTTGTTTTGACCTCGCAGCGGGTTTACACCAACCCCTTTGCGCCCAATATTGCCGGTTAGCATGGCTAAGTTAGCAATACCCATTACCATGGTAGAGCCTTGGGAGTGCTCTGTGACGCCAAGACCGTAGTAAATAGCCGCCCTATCGGCTTTCGCATATAACCGAGCCGCTCGCCGAATTTCGGCCGCATCAACACCCATCTCAGCACTTAGTGCCTCAGGTGAATTTTGAGGCTGAATTATGAAATCGAGCCACTCGGCATATAAACTCGAATCGCAGCGGTTCTGAATGAAGGCGTCATCTTGCAATCCCTCAGAAACAATCGTGTGCGCCAAGGCGTTTACCAATGCGACATTAGTCCCTGGTAAGAGTGGCAAATGAACTGCCGCCTCAACGTGGGGGGACTTAACTAAATCAATCGCTCTCGGATCAACTACAATAAGCTTAGCTCCCGAGCGAAGCCGTTTTTTCAGGCGCGAGCCAAAAACGGGATGACCGTCGGTTGGGTTTGCACCGATCACCATAATGACATCAGCGTACTCAACAGAATCGAAATCTTGCGTGCCGGCCGACTCACCAAGCGTCTGCTTTAGGCCATAGCCGGTCGGCGAATGACAAACGCGCGCACAGGTATCAACGTTATTGTTTCCAAATCCCGCGCGCACCAACTTCTGCATTAAGTAGGTTTCTTCGTTGGTACAGCGCGATGAAGTAATAGCGCCAATGCTTGTTCGCCCAAATTTTTCTTGAACCCAACGTAGCTTGGCAGCGGCAAACGAGAGGGCTTCATCCCAAGACACCTCACGCCATGCATCATCGATGTGGTCACGTATCATCGGCGTCTTTACACGATCTGGGTGTGTAGCATAGCCAAACGCAAAACGACCTTTGACGCAAGAGTGACCTCGATTCGCTGCCCCATCCTTACGAGGTGTCATACTCACCACGCGATCACCGCGCAAATGGACATCGAAGGTGCAGCCTACACCGCAGTAGGCACAGGTCGTGGCTTCTTTTCGTTCACTGGGGCCAGACTCTACTAAGGTGCGCTCAACCAAAGTGGCAGTTGGACACGCTTGCACACAGGCGCCACAACTAACACAATCGGAACTCAGGAAATCGGGCATTCCTGACGCACTGATTTTACTGTCAAGCCCTCGCCCTTCTACGGTCAAAGCAAACGTGCCCTGAACCTCTGAGCAAGCTCGAACACAGCGAGAGCAAACGATACATTTGCTCGAATCAAACTGAAAGTACGGGTTAGAGGTATCAATTTCCGAGTATCGATGCCGCTTGCCCTCATGACCGTATCGAACTTCACGAAGCCCCGTTGCCGCGGCCATATCCTGCAATTCGCAATCACCGTTGCTTGCACAGGTCAAACAATCCAATGGGTGATCTGAAATGTACAATTCGAGTACATTTTTGCGTAACGACTCCAGACGCTCTGTGCGGGTGTGAACAATCATTCCGGCTTCTACTGGAGTCGTGCATGAAGCAGGAAATCCCTTTTTGCCTTCTATTTCTACCAAGCATACTCGACACGAGCCAAAGGCCGCTACGGAATCCGTCGCACACAGTTTTGGAATGGCAGCGCCGGTCATCTTAGCCGCACGCATGATACTGGTTCCGACGGGCACCGATACTGGGTTACCGTCTATCACGAGTTCCACCTTGGTTGCCTCTTGATATTCGCTGGAATATTCAGGCCATACTGGAGGGGTACCCATGTCTTCTGACGGATCAAATTGTCTAATCATTGCGCTTCTGCCTCTGCCTCGACCCATCTAACTGGCTCTTGAGCCGGCCCAAAATCCTCTGAGAAATGCTTTAACGCACTCATTACGGGAAAGGGCGTCATCCCACCCATAGCGCATAGTGAGCCGAACTGCATCGTGTCACAGAGATCTATTAATAGTGATCGGCCTTCATCGAGAGGCACCTCACCCCGACCTATTTGACTTATGAGTTCAACGCCTCTTTGCGATCCAATACGACATGGTGTGCACTTGCCGCATGATTCGTGAGCGCAAAATTCCATCGCAAAGCGCGCTTGCCGTTGCATGTCTACGGTATCATCAAACGCGACGATACCCCCGTGCCCTAGCACACCACCGATCGAAGACAAGCCCTCGTATGTCATTTCTACAGACCACTCGGAGGGGTGCAAGTAGGTACCTAAGGGGCCGCCTACCTGAACGGCGCGTAAAGGTCTACCTGACTTACTCCCGCCGCCCCATTGATAGAGCAACTCGTGCAGTGTCACTCCAAACGCCAATTCGACTAGAGAGCCATTAGCCAAATTACCTGCCAACTGAAAAGGCATTGTTCCTTTAGAATTACCCGCACCGAAACCCGCATAATAGGCGCTACCCTCAGCCATAATGGTCGGAACAGATGCTAAAGTAAGCACATTGTTGACCACCGTGGGGCAACCAAACAAACCCTCAATCGCAGGTAGTGGCGGCTTCGCTCGTACCTCGCCCCGCTTGCCCTCAATACTGTTAAGTAAAGAGGTTTCCTCGCCACAAATGTAAGCCCATGCTCCGATGCGTAGCTCAATATCAAATTCGTTAACCGAACCCAAAACGGATTTACCCAAGATCCCGGCCTGCCTGAAATTAGTTATTGCCTCGTCTAGCACCTCTGCGGCTCGGGGATACTCCTCTCGCAGATAGATGAAACCTTTCGTTGCCCCCACCGCAATACCCGCAATGACCATGCCCTCGAGGAGAGACATGGGGTCTCCCTCCATGATCATTCGATCTGCGAAGGTACCCGAATCTCCCTCGTCTGCATTACAAACAATGAATTTTCGTTCACCCCTCGCATCCGACACGGTCTGCCACTTGATCCCTGTCGGAAAGGCAGCGCCCCCTCTACCACGTAAACCTGAATTTTTAATTTCATCTATGACCCGCTGTGGCTTGCATTCGATAGCTCGCCTCAGCCCAACGAGACCACCGAACTCTTGGTAGCATTCTGGGTTTAATGGATCGATCACTCCGCAGCGCTTGAACAGCAAGCGATTCTGCATGGTTAACGCAGGAAGAGCCTCGACCGCGCCCATATATTGTGAGCTCAGGGAAAAGTTTTGTGACGACAAGGCGGCTCGAAGTGCGTCTAAGTTTTCAGGCTTTATTGGGCCAAAGGCATGCCGTACGCCTTCGAATTCGATCTCGACCATAGGTTCAAGATAAAACAATCCTCTCGAGCCCGTTCGAATAATTTCGTAATTGCCCTTTAACTCTAAGGCTAACCAATCGGAGCCCTTCGCAACTGAGGTCGTATCACGCGATATGAATAATTTAGTCATGCTTAACACCATCGACATGAGATCGGGCAACACTCAGAAGCATTTCTACCGAGACGTCTCCCAACACATCCGAATCGATCCGCGCACACGGTGAACAAGCACAATTACCAAAACAATAAACCGCTTCTGTTGCTACACGGCCCCGTAAATTCGGATCAGCGTCTAACGCTGACGAGAGGTCGGACATCAACCTGAACGCCCCCATCGACTGACATGATTCGGCTTGGCAGACCTGGATAGCATATTTAGTCTGGGGCTCTGTCCTAAAAAACGAGTAAAAACTAAGCGTACCCCACACTTCGGCTCTAGAAAGATTAAAAGCGCTGGCTATGGCGGGAATCAAGTGAGTAGGGACATGGCCCTCGTGCTTCTGAATTTCGTGCAGGCAAGGCAACAAACCGCCCTCTGTATGCCGATACGCCTCGAGCAATTGACCTGTATCAACCTTATTAAGTTCTGACATCCACACCCCAAGTGAACTAAATCGGTAGCAAAGGAAAGTTGTTATCTGAGGGATCTAAGATACCACCAAAAAAAAACCCCGACCATGTCGGGGTTTTGAATTTCGCTCATTAAATCATTTAAAAGCGATAGCCTACCGTGATGCCGTAGGTACGCGGATCGAGCAAGAACTGGTTAGTAAACAAGCTGGATACCTGTGCAGTTGAGTACATGCCAGTGATGTAGTCATCGTCTAGGATATTCTTAACCCACACATCGGTGTACCACTTGCCGTCAACGTCTTCGTATCGAGCGCTTGCGTTCCAGACTTCCCATGAAGGAGATATGTCTTTCTTCTCGTTCTCGTTACGGGTGTACATCTGATCCTGCCAGTAGTAGTTGGTCGAAATGGTTAGGGGGTTACCCATCATTTCGGTCAAGTAGCTCAGGCCGATATTGATGCTGGTTTCAGGCGTGTTCGCCAAGCTGTTGCCACTCTGATCTTTCAAGATGCCGGGACACAATCCATTTACCGGTCCTGCATCACAATCTTCTGGCGCCACATTGGTCAAGAAGTTGTTTCCGTTAATGGAAACTAGATTTTCCGTCGTTCCCTTACCGTTCGGATCGGTGGTGTCATAGACTTGGTAATCCAAGATCTCTGAGTCGATAAACGAACCCTGCGCGCTAAGAATCCACTTATCACTCAGTGCCCACGTCAACTCAACCTCCAGACCACTGATCTCAGAGTCCGTATTGCCGTTCAACGAGGTTACACCGACGATACGAGATACCTGTAAGTCTTGGTAATCGTAAAAGAAGTAGGTACCGTTCAAGCGCATCGCACCATCTAGGAGCGTCGCTTTCATTCCCATCTCAAACGCATCGATAAACTCAGGCTCGAACGCAGCGTTTCTGGGATCCGCCTTAACCAAATCAGAGTCAACACTGATTGGGTTGAAACCACCCGACTTGAAGCTAGATGACGCTGTCGCATAAAACATGATGTCATCACTGTAATCGTAGGTGAGGTTTAACTTCCAGCTAGTCTGACTGTCTTCATAAGTAGGATAGTAGTAGTCACCGTCTCCGTTAACGTCTTTTGGACTTCCTGGACCATCTAGGAAGGTGACGTAAATAGTACGCTGCACACCGTCTTTTTGCTCGTCACTGTAGCGCAGACCTACAGTCGCTTTCAGCTGGTCGGTGACCTGATAGTAAAGTTCACCAAAGACCGCCCAAGTGCTTACTTCATAGCTGCGTGAATCGTTATGATAGCCAGCCATATACGGATTCAGGCGATCAAAGGGGTTGTCTGGGTTACCCAAAGGTGCTGGGAATTGCGGAATGTATACTGGCAAAACAGCCCCGATCAGAGCGAGACCTGATGATCGCACGACGTAGCCGTTCTGGTTTTCAACATCCATGTAGAAGGCACCGAGCTGGAAGTTGAGATCACCGTCAAAATCGGAGATCAGGCGCGCCTCTGCGGTGAACTCCTCTG
>Ga0181558_10005392_pt1 | contig 11291 bp, 16 predicted proteins | sample 011ome_22_FD_133754 | JGI IMG/M metagenome (GOLD analysis project Ga0181558, IMG submission 133754) | Coastal salt marsh microbial communities from the Groves Creek Marsh, Skidaway Island, Georgia - 011507BT metaG (megahit assembly) | ecosystem: Environmental > Aquatic > Marine > Intertidal... | reverse complement strand
GACCCGAATGTAGTTCCCGTTGACTTTGACAATCGACAGCACGAAGTCATCCTCGACTGCCTACTGACATTCCGAGGTTACGCACCTTCTGCCCATGACTTTCGAGAAAGTGTTTTAGCCGATCTTGCCGATTGTATGAATAAATATAACGAACGCTTAGTGGAAATAAAAAATATAGAAACAGCTCGCGTGCGTGAAGGCACGCGTGCGGGGAGCGGAAAAAGTGTTTTGAGGGATTAGATGTCGATGCAACGTCTCAAAGACTATGCCTACGATAATTTCATGATATTGAATAGTCCGGTTCATGGAATCGCCCACTGGGATCGCGTTTGGAGTTATGGCCAAGCTATTGGTTGGAGCGAAGATGCTGATATGAAGGTCGTCGAATATTTTGCATACCTTCACGACTGTAAAAGATATGACGATGGCCTTGATCCCGGACATGGGGGGAGAGCCGGAATTTTTGCAAAAAATAACAGAGAGCTTTTTGACCTCAGTGATAGTCAATTCAAACAGCTTGTTAGAGCGGTTTCCGGCCATACTGATGCGATGCCTGGCTGTAAGGCGGGCGAAGACCCAACACTAGCTGTCTGCTGGGATTCTGATCGCTTAGATATTGATCGGGTGGGCATCACGGTTGACCCAAGATACTTATTCACGGATATGGCCAGAGAACTTGCTTATATGAAGCATGAGAGCGAGGAGTGCTGATGTACGGTGCAATTATTGGAGACGTTGTTGGTTCGCCATACGAGTTTTCCCGAAATAAACGTAAAGACTTTGCACCTTTATTTCATCCGAAAGCGGGCATCACTGACGACACCATAATGACCGTTGCTGTTGCTGATTCGTTGCTTAACGAAATCCATCCAGCGGAGTCCATGAGGAGTTGGGGTCGCAAAGTTTTGCCTACGGAATCACTCGGTGGCTATGGGAAAGGATTCATTAAATGGCTGGCAGCGCCGGAAATTCAGCCGCCGTACAACAGTTTTGGGAATGGGGCGGCGATGCGAGTATCTCCCGTGGGATGGCTTTTTGATGAGCTACCTGTCGCTTTGGAAGTCGCCAAGATTGTCACCGAGGTTAGTCACTCTCACCCAGAGGGAGTCAAAGGGGCTCAGGCAGTTGTCTTAGCGATTTATCTAGCGAGAAATGGAGCCGAAGGTGAAGCGATTCGTGAGGCTGTCGCTGAAATGTTCGGTTACGACATGGATCGTAATGTCGATATTTGTCGTGATGAACATATCTACAATGAGACGTGCCAGTACTGTGTACCGGAGTCAATTATCTGTGCAATCGAGGCAGAGTCATACGAGGATGCTATTCGCAACGCCATTTCTCTGGGAGGAGATGCTGATACGCTAGCCGCAATTTCTGGAGGAATTGCTGAAGCGATGTTTGGAATTCCAGCTAATCTAATAGAAGAAGTACAACCTTTTCTGAAGAACGACCTTCATCCAGTGATTCAACAATTCTACGAGCGACTCAAATGACTACCAATGTGATCGAGCTTTTCTGGCAGGGACTGGTCAGAGTGAAAAAAAATGATGTGAACGTTGGCGTGATCCCAGATTATTTGTTCGGTATGTCAAATGGAGAAGAGGTCTTTTCCGATGCCATGATGGAAATGGTCAAACTCAATAATTATGTTCTAAAAATCGGCTCGATTGACGACTGGCGAGATGATGGTGATCCAACAATTGAGGAAGCCATTGAGGATGCGGCCGATGATTTTGACGAAGTTGATCGAGAATGGCTGATATATAGCCAAGAACAATACGCGGTAGAGATGGATGACTTTGTTCGTATCGCTAGTGCGGCGAGTTCTTTAGTAGTTATGTATTTTTGGTTCATCAAGACATTGAAAGAAATTTGTGATTGGGCTGAACCAAGTCTATATCGCGAAAAAGTAAAAGCAGGGTCATTTCGTCAATATGAGATGGGAGCAATTCTCGACATCTTAGACGGCAATACAGATGGACAGGCTTCAAGCAAGCTTTTCGCCGGTCGGATTAAAATTATCATGACTAAAGTCCAGGAAATTCGGAACGATTATGCGCACGGTAATTGGGATAAAGTCGCCAAGCAAATTCAACAAATCCGACTTCGCAATGCGTTTGAAGCTTGCTCAGAATTTCTGACTAAGCTCGAGAATTCTGTGGTTGAAAATCGGAACGACCCTGAAGTTTTAAGTCGAGTGATTGTTCTGGAACCCGATAAGGATAACTGAGGTGGACTCAATTGAGCCAAGCATCCAATTTGGCTTTGATGATTATTGGCTCAATTTGATGCCCCTGACCTTCAATTATTGAGAGTGAGCCATTTGTTTGGTCGCTGAGTTGTTCAGCCTCAATTGGCAAAAGATGTTCGTCTCTTGAACCAGCGAGAATATCGAGTATTATTGAGGGGAATGATCGTTTCTCGATCGCATCTTTCAAAACGCCTGATTTGGGTGGTTTGAACAGCATCCCGGTTGCCTTTACTGCTCCCAGCACGGGAGATAAGAAAAGGCATTTCCCCGGAAATTTACCTAAACGAAGAATACTGTGCGCGATGAGATATGCGCCAAAAGAATTGCCAATCACTAGTGCTTCTGGTGTCCAGAAATGAGTCTTTAGGTCGTGTTGGATGACTTCCACTTGTTGCTGAAAGGACAGGGAAGCGAACGGATTTGATTGGTCGCGTGGTCCTGGACCGGCGATTTCTCGACCGATGAGGTCGTAGCCTCGAGCAGATAGCTCTAGGCCGAGACCCGCATTGAGCCGACCGCCTCGACCCGGGACATAATAGATTGCTGGCATGACGGTAGGTTAGTCCAATTGTCGGCAAGCATCACCCATGATTCGAGATGAACTCGAAAGGAGGAGAAATGGGATTTGATTTGATTGGAGACATTCATGGTGAGGCACCTTCTTTAACAGCTCTGCTTTCAGAGCTCGGTTACCGACAGACATCTAATGGTTTCGCTCATGAAGGAAATCGTAAAGCGATATTTGTGGGTGATCTTGTGGATCGTGGAGCATGGGAGCGCGAGACTATCGAGATAGTTCGAGCCATGATGGAGTCAGGTAATGCCCAATGTGTAATGGGTAATCATGAATTCAATGCAATTGCCTATGGAACAATCGGCGCGAATGGAAAACCGCTGCGTGAACATTCAAAAAAGAATGTGCAGCAGCATGAAGCATTTATTCGAGCTTACGAAGGAGACCCTGTTGGCTACAGTGAGATATTGAGCTGGTTTAAGACTTTACCAATGTGGATTGAGCTACCTGGACTCAGGGTTGTTCATGCTTGTTGGGACCAGAATCAGGTCGATTTCCTGGAAGATCGTTATCAGAATCCATACTTGACAGATGAATTATTGGTTCGAGCTTGTACTTTCGGGACTAGGGAGCATTACGCACTCGAAGTTCTGCTTAAAGGAAAAGAAACTGCGCTCCCAGAAGGGGCTTTCTATTACGACAAAGAAGGTACGCGGAGAACTGTAATGCGGACACGTTGGTGGGGAAAGCTCGGAACTTATAAGGAGTGTTATATGGGACCAGAGGAGGCTCGTGAAAATATACCGGACATCCCTATGCCCCAAGATGCTCTTGTGCAGTACGCTGAAAACGCACCACCAGTGTTCATTGGGCACTATTGGCTAGATGGGCCACCTGAACCATTAGCTCACAATATTGGATGTCTTGATTACTCGGTCGCAAAGCCCGGTGGAAGCCTTGTAGCGTATCGATTTGATGGCGAAAAACATCTGCAGATCGATAAATTTGTGTCAGTGCCTCGAGCGGAAATTGAAAATATTTAAACTTCGGCGAAGAAAATCTTGAGTTGACTCGTTTCCTTAAATGACTGTGCTAACTAAAGCCAATTGAGGAGGCCATATGCAGTTGTTTAAAGATGCGTTCAAAAGTTTAAAGTTTGGCGAACAGCAGGAGTTTGGCAATTTACGACTGACTCCAATTTTCATCGATGAGCTCAATCCTCCAAATGGATTTGTTGGCTTCGATGAGCTTTTCGACAAGGGTCTTGTTGAAGCTTCAGAGTTGTCGGCTAGTGGCGTTGTTGGTCGAATATCCGTGGAAAATAAGAGCGATAGCTTTTTGGTTTTGCTCGATGGAGAGGCTCTGGTTGGAGCTAAACAAAATCGGATTGTTGAGCGATCGATGATTATCGCTCCTATGTCTAGTCTTTCTGTTCCGGTAAATTGTGTTGAGCGCGGCCGATGGTCCTATGACCGCAGAGCTCCTGCATCGTTTCGGAAATCAGATTTCGTGGCGACCCCTTCAATGAAAATGTCCAAAGCCGCGATGATCAAAGAGAAGTTAGATCATTCGATTCAGTCTGAAATGTGGGCTAGTGTCGATCGTGTTGCAGCGTCACACGATGTTTCATCTCAGTCTGACGATTTAGGTGAAATTTTTGAGAAATCTAACGCCGAAGAACAAAACGCACTGCAGTCATATATTCAAAAAGTGACGGCTCATGGGTTTGTAGTTGAAGGTGTAGAAAATCCATTCATAGAGCTTTTCTGTTACTCAGATTTTTGTGCGAACTACTGCAAGAAAGCTGCTAAAGCCTGGCTAAGTGAATCTGGATTGAATACCAAGAAAGAATTATCGAATCCTGGCTTACTGCAGGAAATTATCTGGGAGCCGAGCGAATCATTTGGAGTTGAAAATGCTTGGGTGCCGACTGGACATTCCACAGGCAGGTTGATTCAGAGTAAACAAGGACAACTAGTCCATATGTTTTGGGGTTCGGTACTGTGAGTATCTTTTTTGGACGCATAAAGGGTGCGTGTTACAACAAATACTCTACGGATCGGATATTCCAATGGACGAATTGAAAAAACAGTTGGTCGCGGCGATACCTCAAATGATGCTCTACGCCAGATCTCGGGTAGGGCATCCCGATGAGGCAAATGAACTAGTTCAGGAAGCCCTTGAACGAATCTTGAAGCGTTTACCTCAGCTCTCTGGGGCAGAGGTCAACTTTATCGCTTACGGTAAACGCGTCATTCGTAATGTCCATGTCGAACGATGGCGAGCATCCCGTCGAATGGTGCAGTTGGATGACGCAGCGTTCGAGGAGGTATGTTCTCAATCAGGCATTTCGACTACCTACATTGATACTCTCAAAGTTTTTCGCAAATTATCTGAGCAGTGCCAATCCCTTTTGGGATTGGTTGCCGAGCGATACAAATACGCCGAGATTGCGCTAATCCTTGAAATGAGTGAGGGTGCAGTAGCAGGTGCTATCAGCAGGTGCCGTTCTGCCTTTTTGACATTCATGAAAGGAGGGCGGTAATGGGCCCCAAGGTGCTATCGATAGAGGAAATCAGTCGCTACATTGATGGCGAACTCAGTGAGGCCGAGAGACGAGATATCGAGTTTCAATTAGAGTCGTTTGCTAAGAGTCGAGAAAAGCTCGAAGAGCACCGAACTGTGGCTCGTGACATTTCCAGTCTACTTGATGAAGTAATTCTTAATGATCCTGCCTACCATGCGTTCATTCAGATGGTTCAAGACTTTGAGCCGAGACCGATCGATCTTGATATCCAGGCTATTCGAGAATTGATCCCGGATCGGGATCGGCTGAGACGAATCCTCGATCAATTATCTTCAGAGCTTTATGGGACTTTATCCGAGGCATCCATGAGTATGATGAGTCCAGAAAAGTCGAGCTCGATGAGCCTTGAGATGGATCGACTTCTTATAGAAGATCGCTCCCAAGATCCAACCCGGATTGGGAACGAACTCGGTCGTCATATTGAGGAGTTTTCTGGGGTTCATGCCCTCTTTTCCAAAGCTTTTCCTGAATTTAATGCCGAGCTAGAAAAATTGCAGAGCATCGCTATGGCTCTTCGTAAAATTGAACGATCTGAGGCTGATCCGGAAATTGCCGTGATAACTGTTTTAATTGAACGATTAGTTGAGAGGGGCTTGCCGGGCGCCAGAATCATGCTGAAGATTGTTGTTGGAGATTCGATCTTTAAGCGGGACTATCAGAAGGCGATCCGAGAGATAGCCAAATTTATCGAGAGTATTCAGTAATGAACTTTTTGGGTTGCCAAGACTCTAAACAAATTGATGAGACTCGGAATTTGAGATGACGATAAAATTGGAGTTAGGAGTTTGTTCGCTCGCTTTCGCGATGACCATATTGCTCGCAAACAATTATCAGCAAAAAGATTTGTTTTGGTCAGTAGCAGATTGGGAAAAGTTTAAAAAAGATCGAATGATGATGACATGTGAGCCGAGCTTAGTGAGTATTGACTGGCAAAGTCGTCTACCGAATTGTTCCTTTGATAGTGATTACGAAATGGGACAGACACGAGTACTTCAATCACCCTAGTTTTTGTTCTTTAGTGCTTCAATAACGATTAATTCCCAGCCAGGCTCCGTTGATGGACCAAATCGAAATGGAAGAATTGATGATCCTAGCCCTCCTGAGACAATTCCACTTTCCCCGCGATTGAATTGGCCACAATGCATGTCTTTGGGTGCTTGTGTCGGGACGAGAGGCGCACCAATCAATGGAAACGCGATCTGTCCACAGTGGGTGTGGCCTGCGAAGCTGAGAGTTTCTACCGTGCCATCCAGTGTGAGTAGCCCTGATGGATCGTGTGTCAGAGTTATCGCAGTAGTTTTGCATTCAGTGGGTAATTCTGTAGGCGCCCAAAGACCGGAGTAAACATCGCCAAGCCCTCTTACGCAGATCTCTGTGCCATTAAATATGATCTTAGCAATCTGATTCTCGATGAGTTTGACGGACGAACCCTCAAAGGCTCGCGTCCATGCTTGATGTGAATCCCAGTTATCATGATTTCCAAGCACAGCAAAAGCTGGTTTGGGAAAGGCTAGCGCCTCGAGTGATTTGACGATGGTTTCGCGAGAGACCTTTTCGTAGAGAGCATGGGATCCTATGTAGTCGCCAGCGAAGAGGACTAGGTCTGGGTTCTCATTGATCATTTGTCGCTTAAGCGTCGAGAGTACCTCTAAATCACTAGGGCTCGAGAAGTGGAAGTCAGCGAATAGTGCGACCTTCATCGGTGGCAGGCTTTCATGCTCGATCGACCAAGTTCGAACCACGGGTGAGCCGCTATGAAGCCCTAAGGCTAACGAGATAGCCAGTACAGCGAGAGCTAGAACTGCGAGTCGTATGAGGGATGGGTTCAAGCTGTTTCCTTAGCCAAGCATTCTGATTTCTGAGGTGCCATGCGTAGAGCGCGACGATAACAAAGACAAGCGGTTCAAATACAATAAAAAACCAAACATTGATCTCTTCATAAGTCATGCCGATAGCGCGAGCGCCAATGATTAGCAATTCAACGCAGTAGTCAAAAATATTGTTGATGATTTGTTCATAGTTCATAGATCGATTTCCTTAGATGCCATGATTGAGGGGATTAAATTTTTGGTTGATCCCACAACGTTTATGGACGTAATGGAGAACGTCATTCCAGTGATCGAGGCCATAGATCGCGAAGATCCCACTTTTGAAAGCTCCCTCATCTTTGGCCCGGACAATCGCGTCTGCGATACAGGCTTCAGTAGCATTCCGAGACTGTCTCAATAAAGCATCATAATCGACCGCAATCGCTGTAACAGAGGTTGTTCCAGAGACATGATCATAGACGCCAATTAGTCGTCCTACACACTCAGTTGGTGCATCACTTATGGGATTGCCAGCTTCCCAATCGGGAAAAGTTGTCAGAACAGTATCCTCTTCACGTTTGAGTAATTGACCCTTTGGATTGAGAAGAGCATAGAGTGTGGATGCTTGTGACAGAGCTATCTCCTTGCGGCCAGCCATGCCCATCAGTTCAACATAGCCTCCTTGACAACGATCACCGAAGCCTTCGACAAAGTGAGCTGTTAGCATATTTCCTTCGACCAGCCGACTGACACCTGCGAGTGAGCTGAGCTCGGTTTGATCTGGGGATCGTGTAAACAGATTGATTAAGAAAGGCCCGGTCTGCTCGACATCCTTTTCTGCAAATGAATATCCAACAACCCACTCGTCGCCATTTTTCGATTGTTTTGTAGTGGAAACTCGGATTAGTGCCTTACTGCCGAGCTCTGAATTGAATTTTTCCACAACAATCGGATATCGCTTAAATTCCGCATGACAAATCTGAAGGTTTGCTGACTCTTCATATCGCTGATCGATTAACACGCGATGCATGCACATTGGATGGATTTTTGAGAACTCAGATGAGTAGGCTTTTGCGCGCCCATTTGGGTAGGTCACGCCAGCCCATGTCGCTGCGATCACTCCAAATAACATCAACCATGCAAAAACTTGCACTAAGAAAACAACAGGATGCTTCATATTGGTACTCCGGGTCTGATCGTGTACGGTTGAATTAGATCAGTACCCGTGCGCAAGACATTGGAGTGCTAGCGAAGAAATAGTGGAGAAGTCATGGCTTTAAATAAGCAAAAGCTGCATTGGTTTGAGGCATTTGTGGAGTTAATCAATGAGAGACCTATCCTTTGGACAGTGAGTTTATTGATTCCAACCTACGTCTTTGCCTTTGTGATTGCTTTCGCAGGCTTAGCTTTGGATCCACATTTAGGGTCACCGTTATTGACGTTCCTTATTTTGATTGGGGCTGCGGTTATAGTCATGACCTATCATTGGACGTTTAGCCGTTTTCAGCGCACTAGTTCAGTTGCGCAAGCGATACAGTTTGTTGCCGGTTTGATCCCAGTGGTTGGCGGATTAGTGGTTCTTCTGATCGCTCAACTGGCGTCTACTTAATGAATTTTGCCCATTGAGCATTCAGAACAGCGTCGAGCAGGAAGACTAGTGATTTCCATGATTTCGGGATGGATTCGTTGAACATGCTGTTTCAATGCTTGTAATTTATTTTTCGATTTTGTCTCAAATCCACAAAATGGACAGTGCTGAGTGTCATTAAATTCAGCTTTCATGCAGCAGGTAAAACAATTATAGGGATGAGGATAGATGTTGTTGGAGAGACGCTGTTTCAAATAAGAGTAGTTTATCCAAACAATAATCGCTAAAGCAGGGAGGAGGAGCAGTTCAGTCGAATGAATTGTTACTTGAGTCGCAGCGTACCCGGCTATAAGCAGAAAAAACGGAATAGCTACAGTCGCAAAACATCCGTAGTTCGCTTCTTCATCTACCCCAAATGTCGGGCTATTCTCGTCGTACCAGTCATCAACAAATAAGCCCATCGTTAAAAAAATCGCTAACGCAGCGGGAACAATGGTGAAGACAGACATGGGCTCTCGTAATAAGAACGAGGTAGTTAGCAGTGCAGCTAGAAAGACCGATAAATTTCTGATCGATACAAGAATTTTTGAGCGACGTTTCTTGGTGGCTAAGAATTCGGCTTCAACTTTTTGAATTTGCTCTGTTGTAATCACCCTTGCTGCCTCTGGAGAACTGAGTATCGCTGCCTGTTTTTCAGTCAAACTAATCAAAGGTTAAAGTGTTGCGTGTTGGTTGTGAATGAGTGTGTGGTGATTAAATCCGTTCAATGCTGTAACGATCTTAGATAATTCGATAGGCTATCGTTGATGACTATTGGCAACTTTGGCGTTGCAGAATTGCTTGTGCAGGACGGTTATTGGCCGTCCAATTTCAACAGATCAATAGAGAAGTTTGTGTATGCCTGCTCAACGTTGGACCGATGACGAAATCACAGTTTTGGAGAAGTCTATTCAAGAGGGTCTCTCTCCAGAGAGTATAGCTCGCAACCTAGATAGAACTGCCTCAGCGGTACACGCCAAAATTAAAGCCTTGCAATCAAGGAATAGAAATTCCCCATGGACTCAGCAGGATGTGGAGACGCTCAAGGCGTTCGCTAACGAGCAGCATCCAATCGAAGTGATTAGTTTGAAAATGGGGAGATCTCCGCAAGCGATAAAGGCAAAGCTTGAGTATGAATCGGTTGTTGAAAACGCTCGACTCGAATTATCTGTCGAAGAAAAAGAGGAGTATCAGCGTCTTCAGTCCCTAGAGAAGAGCTACCAAACACGAGGATTTCTTCGAGCTATACTCGCATTCGTTACCCAATCCGATGAGAATTTATCCAAGCTTGAGCTATACAAGCTGAGAGATTTAGCTAATCAGGGTTCTGATATGGCGGTCATTGCGGCCAAGATGGGCACCAGTGAGGCATCGGTCCGAGGACGACTCGTCCATTCCGGAGTTTATAACCAGTATTTGGTGAAAAACCATGCCGCTATGATTTCTAAACTCTCAAAGTTAGAGAAGAAACTTGGCCTTGAGAACTCTGCCGACGGTGATGCGATTGATCCGGCTGCAGTTTTGAGGATGATCGAGAAAGGAGAGGGACTCCATACCGAATTCAAGGCAACTTATCGATACAACACAAAAGCAAAACTTCTTAACTGTCCTCTGGTAAAAAACGAGGTCGTGAAAGCTGTTAGTGGATTTATGAATGCTAGTGGTGGCACCCTATTGATAGGGGTGAAAGATTCGGGATTACCTACGGGCATTTTTGATGATGATCTTGATACCCCGGATGAATACATTCGCCATTTACTGCGTTTTATGCAGGATTGCCTTGGTAGGGTCGCAGCCACATTAGTCAATATAGTAATCGTCAAAATGCCTTCTGGTGAGGAAGTTTGCGTTGTGCAAGCCAAGAAATCTGACAAACCAATCTGGTGCCGAAATTCGGAGTTTAATTCCAAGAAAGGCTTCCCAAAAGATCAAGACATCTTTTACGTAAGACACCCAGCGACAACAGAGCAACTGACTGGGCAAGACGCTCATGCCTATTTCAGTAGGCGTTTTCTAAATGTCTAAAGCGATGGTTTTGGCTCTGGCGATTACAGAATCAGCCGCCCTGAGTTTTCGCTCGACTGGTCAGCGCATGATTGAACGAGCATGCTGGCATGAAACTCTAGACTCATCAGGTTTCCATAAGCTGGTAAATAATAATCTGAAGCCCGTCAAAACGTTATTCTTTGTGCAAGACAACACTCCCACATTGGCAGACTTTAGAGATTTTAAAAACGAGTACGTAGCTGAAATTACCGAGTTTATGAAGTGGGGAAGTGTAAGAGCTTTTTTCGCCTTGTTAGAGGCTGAAAGAGAGTTGGAGGAGCGGATTCCAGAAGATTTTTTCTCGGAAACTGCTTTTGATTATGTTCTTGAGGACTGCCAAAACTTTTTAGGCGAATAAAAGTTGACTACCTAAATTTCATAGCCTTTATTTTTTAGTAATTCTTTTACCTGGTCCGGTAACTCCGATGAGCTAGTTAAAACTTCCCAAACTCTACGAT
>Ga0181558_10005388_pt1 | contig 11297 bp, 8 predicted proteins | sample 011ome_22_FD_133754 | JGI IMG/M metagenome (GOLD analysis project Ga0181558, IMG submission 133754) | Coastal salt marsh microbial communities from the Groves Creek Marsh, Skidaway Island, Georgia - 011507BT metaG (megahit assembly) | ecosystem: Environmental > Aquatic > Marine > Intertidal zone... | reverse complement strand
CGCTATCAACCATTTATACCTCTTACTATGAAGAAAGTAATATGCGCTGGCAAACCCCATTACAGCAAATGAGAGGGCAGGCATATTGGACAGAAAGTTACTCGAGTAATAAATCAGAATAGGCGAAGTATACCATAAGAGTCCCGGCAAAGCTGCTCCAAAAAAGCTGTTTGAAAGTTTGAAAAGAACCAAAAACAAAACCAAAATAGATAGGCCATGGAGTAAGAAGGTCACTATTCTGAAGTAGCCCTCATTCTCTCCAAACCATGAATGCATCAAGCCTACACCCTAGTATAATAGGGGAAATTCACTGGTGGCACAATCTCCAGAAGCTAAAAAGTCTGATGTTTGAGAATGTATTGCAGGAGAAAATAAACCCAAATGATCACTATGAAAAAGCTGTGCTATGGATGCGGCATCAGTCTGTCGCCATGCATGCAAACCACTCGGTGGTGTTGAGAAATTATCGTAAATCCTGAGTTCAGAGCCTACAATAACCAAAGCAACTATGAACAAACTTATTGACCATACTGCATAGTACTTTTCAAATTTCTCGAGAATATTCAATTTGCAATTTCTTCTACATCAAAAGACTCTTGACTTCTGCGCTTTCGTTCATTGACGATCATTGAATACTCCTTCCCCATTTGTCCTGCAATGGCCGAATTCTCCTTTGCTCTGCGCAACAAATAAGGCAGTGTAGCCTTGACTGGTCCGTACGGCAAATACTTTGACACATTGTAGCCAGAAGCAGCTAAATTGAAGCTCATGTAATCGCTCATACCATACAGTTGAGAGAAATAGATGTGCGGATGATTGTTTGGTAATCCATTTTGGGCCATGAGTTCTGTTAGCAACATAGAGCTTTCCTCATTATGTGTACCAGCACAAATTTCAACCCAATCAATGTTTTCGACACTCAACTTAAGGGCTACATTGTACATATCGTCTGTAGCTTGCTTTGTAAGATTGATAGGTGTAGGATATCCTTTTTCTTTCGCGCGTAAATTTTCCTTGTCTAAGTAGGCTCCTCGCACAATTTTCATCCCAATTTTAAACCCCTCTCTCCTTCCGCGCTCTATCAGTTTCTTGTAATATTCAAGGCGATCGTGGCGAAACATCTGAATGGTTTGAAAAATGATTGCACGCTCCTTATTGTATCGTACCATCATACTCTCAACTAAGCGATCGATGGCGTCTTGAATCCAACTTTCTTCCGCGTCAACATACAACGGCACATTATTGTCGAAAGCTGCTTGACAAATGCGTTCAAAACGCAGATGCAAATTGGCAGCTTCACGCTTTTCAGAGTCATTTAGGTCTTTGTTAGATGATAGTTTTTCCAAGAGTGCATTGGAGGCAATGCCGCTTACTTTAATGCATGAAACAGGAATATTGGTGTTTTCCTTCGCCAACTGAATAATGCGAACGATCTCGGTTTCGGTCTTTCCAAATTCAATCTCTTTATCTTGGCCTTCGACAGAGTAATCGAGGATGGCACCTATCTGATTCACTCCCAACTTTTCAACCGCTTGCAACGACTCAAAAATGGTTTCGCCACCACAAAAAACTCGGAAAACGGTAGGTTTAACAGCCCATCGAATGGGTAAGTTCCACTTCAGGGCCCACTCTGCCAAGCCGGTTAAGGTATTCGTAAGAGCGCTGTTGTTCATCATACGGAAAATCCAATATGCAAATCGCAGCTCACTATCGCTCAAGTGTGCAAATGCCGTTGAAAAATCCCTAAAACTCAGGGGTGGAAATTCATTGTTCTCGCTTTGTGGTGCATCCATGGCTCTACATATCTAACAGCTCATCGAGGCTGTTGGTTGAAACAGAATGATAATTGGGTCTTGCTTGTGTGTAAATGGCTTTTGCTCGCTCCTTGGAAGGATCAGCCTCGGTTAACGCAGTATAAATAGGCATTAAGAATTTCCTTCTGCCCACACGAATCAGAAACGCCTCTATGGCATCATCAGCAGCACTGTAGTTATTCTCAATGGCGCGTAAAAACCACTCGGCTGCTATTTCACTATTGCCCGTCTGTGTCAGTGCAAAACGATTGTCCAAATCCTTCATTTTCTCCACACCCAAGTCAGATGGCAGTTGACGTAAAAAATGCAACCATTGATGGGTTGTCCATCCGGCAGTGTCAATGGCCGCAGCGGTTCCTCCCTCAGATAAAAACATTTCAACTTGGGTATTCACTTGATCGAACAAAGAAGACGATACGGCAATACAATTAGCGGGAAGACCAGGACCGTAAACCCATTCATCAATCTTCAACTCGTTGTACGCGGCTTCGTCATTCAAAAGCAGGTCTTCTTTAAGGTGAGCTAAAAACTCTTCCGTGATAATGGTTTGAAAGGCATTATTTGAAAAATGCTCGTTTAAAAATTGATCGAATTTTTCTCTTCCAACGCTTTCTTCCACCGTACGTAAAAAGAAATAGCCTTTCTCGTAAGCGATATCGCTCATCCCATCATCAGGATCGCGACCTTCTAGGTTTAATTTCAAGTGCGTGTCTTTTGGTGAGTCTTCCAATGCCTTGAGTTCCTTGTCCAAATCTTGGCGACCAAGTAATGTCAACATATCGGCATATTCTTTTCCATAAACATCTTCCATGATTCTTCGCTCGAAATAAACCGTAAATCCTTCATTGAGCCAGAAATCGTCCCACGTGCGATTGGTGACCAAATTACCACTCCAACTATGCGCTAATTCATGAGCCACCAAGGCCGTCAATGATTTGTCACCTGCCAAAATAGTGGGCGTGGCAAAGGTTAATCGTGGATTCTCCATCCCACCAAAAGGAAAACTCGGTGGCAGTAGAAGCACATCATACTGATCCCAAGCGTATTTGCCATAAATCGCCTCTGCCGATTCCAACATCCTCTGCATATCACCAAACTCAAACGCGGTGGCTTCAATCATGCTGGGTTCTGCATATACTCCAGTGTTTGCTCCAACAGATTGAAACACCAAATCACCCACCGCCAAAGCCATCAAATAGCTTGGAATGGGCTGATCCATTACAAATTGATATACACCGGATGAATCAACTGACGTGGGATTCGAGGCACTCATTACAGCCATTAAACCAGGTGGAACAGTAACTGTGGCTTCGTAGGTATAACGAACGCCTGGACTGTCTTGGCATGGGATCCAAGTGCGGGCAAGTATTGCCTGCGATTGAGTAAATAGGAAGGGGTGTACTTTCCCTGCTGTTTGTTGCGGGTTCAGCCACTGCAACGCCTCTGCTCCATCAGTAGTAGCATACTGTATTCTCACCTCTTTAGTTTCAGGAGTAATTTGAATTTCTAATGGCTGTCCTAAAAACTGAACTTCTGGTCCGATCCACCAATCTTTGGTTTCGGCCCCGTCCACAAATACTTTTTCAATGGAAAGATTGCGTGTGTCGAATACAATCTTTTTCGCGTCACCCGCAGCTTCGATATCGTAATGCGCTGTAGCGTTGAGTTTTCGATTTTCAAAATCAACCCGTGCGATCAAATTCAAATGATTCACCTTCGCCTCTGCAGGCACAGCAAACGAGTGGATCAGTGCTTTCTCTTCTTTAACTTTTCTTTCTTGCTGCGATTCATTCGGCCCACCGCAAGCAATTAGGGCCATTAACGAAACTATTCCTACTACACGATTCATCATAAAGCATTACAAATTATGGGACGAAAGTAATGCGCATAATTGAGGAAGATGCTATGAATTAGTCATAACATTCAATGAAATAATATCATGCTTTAGAACGAGCTAAAACGGTCTACTTTAGCCCTAATGCTTCATGAATTTGAAGGAAGCCACCTGCATGGATGACTCAAAATTGATAAAATATGCCCCAGCTGGGTATTGTGCTAAATCTATGCGGTGAGTTGTGCTGTTCTGCACGAAACTTTCCAAGCGCTGTCCAACAGCAGAATACAATGTTGCTCTAGCACCAATCATCTCTTCATTCACGCGAATGTGCAATTGATCCTTCGCTGGATTGGGGTAAAATGCAATTTGATCATCATGTATATCATTGAAACCAGTCGAAGTTCCCTCCTGATAAACTCGGATATAATCAATAATCATCGGACTCTCCACAAAATTAGGATCGATGGGCTCTTGCATGGCTACATTCAAGAGGATGTATTGATCGGCAACGTAAGGCCAGTTATTCATGTCCTTTGGCGAAGGCTCGTAGGTATAAAAAACATAGCCATCAAAACTAAAATCCATTTTATCTGGTGTCCACACCAAGGTGTAGGTGTGAAACTCCGTTGATACTGTTTCATCTACCAAACCTCCATGATTGACTGTTGCTCCGTACGATGACGGTGTGTGCAATGCACTTGAAATGTAGTTTTGATTGTTTCCCCAATGCTCCATAATGTCAATTTCACCGCATGCAGGCCAAGAAACCGTTCCAAATTGTTCATCCCAAAAACCGCCATCTTCATTGATGTTTTTCCCAATGTCCAAATGGCAGGCCAGGTTCCCGCCCCAAATGGCAATTGTGCGCGCACTTCTACTTTTCCGTAGGTAAAGGCAAACTTTGAATTGAGGCGTGCAGAGGTGTAGCTTTGTTTGACCTTGATCGGTAAAGCTTTCCTTCTTTGCCATGATGTGCAGTTTGCCATTTTCTACATAACTGTTCTCAATGCGATCGGTGTAGTGTTGAACTTCATTGTTAAACCACGAAACACCATTCGGAAGTAAGGTTTGATGAAACCACTTCGAAGAATCTATAGCACCATCTTCATCAAACTCATCTGACCAAACAAGCATGTCGTAGACTGGGTCTGGCTCTGGAAGTACAATCGTTCCGTCATACAAAAAGTCATCGATATAAGCCACTACCTGATCGGCATTGTTTTCTCCATTCACCTGAATTAAAACGCGGTTATAATCGTTGCGATCAACCGGGTCTGCAGAACCCGCGTCAAGGTTGATGAAAGGGTCATTCTGAAAATCAAATGTTACAGATTGCCACTGATTTAAAGCGATGGGTTTGATTACTTCAGTTTGGGTTGTCCAAGGTTCACCTAAAGTTCCATCTTGAAGTTTCAGAGAGACTTGATTGGGTTGAGTGCCAATGATTCCATTAGACGGAACGTAAATTTTTAAGCTGAACGTATGCTCGTTAGAAAGATCAAAATTGGAGGGAATATCAAATCGAACATTGGCATATGCACCTCCTTGGTCTGCATACCGCAGCACGGTTGAAGAAGGATTGTTGGCATCCAACAAGGGATTGGCAAATGCATTATCAATCTGGCAATCATCACCAAACCCAAGATTCGATGGTTCCATTGCCTTCAAAGTCATCCTCTACAGTCTGAGCAAAAGATGAAAAGCCAAGAATTGTAGCAAAAACGAATAATAAATTTCTCATAACAGCTATTTCAATTAAAATCAGTGATGAAAGATATGGTATATAAAACCATAAGTCAACTTTAGTTAGAAACATCACTATTTAAGGGAAGATAATCAGAACTAAACCTCACCATCCCATTTCACATAAGAGTGATATCATTCAGTAATCTTCGCTTGGAAGCTATAATCACCAGAACCCACCTCAATCAATGTTGTCTTTGAATCCCACAAGCTTACTCTACAATCTTTTACTTGGGAGATCAATTGTTCACCTTCCCTGATGTCATTAGGTTCAGAGGTCGGCATGTAAATCTTTGCGGTGGTATTTGCGGGAATGCTTACGTTGAGTTGAAATTCACCCCCCGTTATGGTCCACGAAGATGCGATGTAGCCTCGAATTGATTTATAAGTGGCCTCCGCGTGTGTAATTCCTCCACCGGGTTTAGGATGAATAATTATTTGCTTGTAGCCCGGGCCATCTGATTGAATTCCTGCTATAGTGGAATAGAACCACTCTCCTATGGAGCCGTATGCATAGTGGTTGAATGAGTTGATGTCATCGTCCACAAATCCTTTTTCAGCGGAATACCCATCCCAACGCTCCCAAATTGTTGTTGCTCCATTTTCTATGTGATGCCCCCACGAGGGAAAGTCAGTTTTAAGTAACAGCTTGTAAGCTAGATCCAAGTGACCGTTCTCTGCCAATGTCGGAAGTAATAAATGAGTACCCAAAATTCCGGTGCTCAAAGAAGTGTCCCGACTGATAATGTCGTCAACAAGATGCTCGACAAGCGTTGGTCGCATAGAATCTGGAACCAAGTCAAACGCCAATGCCAAAAGATATCCGGTCTGTGTTCGTCCTTCTACATGTCCGCTGTCACTCACCAAATTCTCTGTAAACGACCGCTTAATATTCTCAGATAAATTCTTGTATTCAATCGCATCATCATTGCGTCCGAGCAATTGAGCCATTTCGGCCATAAGCGCTGTACTTCTTCGATAATATGCAGTAGCCACAACTTTAGTAGGCGTTTCACTTTTTACATTTTGCCAATCGCCAAAGCTCATTAGCGTGCTGAGGTCGTTTTCGCTTTTAGACTCCGTAAACTTCATCCACAATTTCATGGTTTCATAATGCCGTTCAATTACCTGAGTGTCAGCATAAGTATGATATAGCTGCCATGGGCAGATAATTGCCGCATCTCCCCACCCTGCAGCATAAGCTACGCGAACATAAGGCGCCACGCTGGAAATAGTTCCGCCTTCAAATTGTGCATCAGAAACATCAACCAACCATTTGGTGTAAAAAGGTGCTATATCCATATTATAAGAAGCCGTGCGCATGAACAACTGAGCATCTCCAAGCCAACCAGCGCGCTCATCGCGCTGAGGACAGTCGGTGGGGACTTCAAAATAATTCGATCGTTGGCTCCAGAAAATATTTTCGTAAATCTTGTTGATTAAGAGATTCGAAGAACTAAAACTACCCGTTTGCTCTAGGTTTGAGTGCAGGACAACACCTCTAATGCTTTCAATCGTCACCGGTTGAGAGCAACCGCTAATTTCAATGTACTGAAAACCGTGATAAGTAAATCTTGGTTCCCAAACCTCTTCTTCCCTTCCATTTGCAATGAAGATGTCTGTTGCTCTTGCTCCACGCAGGTTTCTCCTGTAAAGACTAGAATCAGGGTTCAATTTTTCAGCATAGCGCAAAACGATAGAATCACCTCGCGTTTCATTGATTCGAATCTTTGCCCATCCCGCAAAATTTTGCCCCAAATCAACTACATATACTCCTGATCGAGTCTCAAACACCTCAATTGGCTTGATTTCTGAAGTCTGTTGAACAGGAACTCCTGGATAGGATTGCAACTGTGCGGTGATGGTATCGCTTGACACAACTTCACTCCAATTGCCATCGTCAAACCCATTCAATTGCCAACCATCGGGCTCCAATCGCGCATCAAACACCTCACCCATCTGCATGTCGGCTTCTCGGATTCCTCCATATGCTGCCCGCCAGCTGCCATCAGAAATAACTTCAATTGTATCACCACTTTCGAGTTGAATTTCTATCTGCGCCTTTAGTCTGAGGTTTTCTCCATAATAATGCTGTCCTTTATTGCTGACACTTCCCGCATACCAGCCGTCTGCCAAAATCACAGCAATGGTGTTGGCGCCTTGTTTAAGCAAGTTTCCTATGTCATAGGAATTGTAATAAATACGCTTATTGTAATCTGTCCATCCAGGTGTGAAATAATCTTCACCAACGCGAACTCCATTAAGGTACATCTCATATATACCAAGCGAAGTGATGTACACTTTTGCGCTCGAAACCTCCTTCTCCAGGTCAAACTCTTTCCTCAAGTATGGGCAAGGCAGCGGTCTGTATTCCTTCTTCCGCTCAACACCATTGGCCCATGGCTGCGTGCCGTATTTAAGGCTATCACGCAATGCTTCATCATAACCTATCCATTGGGCAGTCCAATCATTTTCATGGAGCAGACCCATCGACCATTTGGCATTATCGCTCCATGCGGAAGCTACATCGTTTTGGTCCCATACTTTCACTTTCCAATAGCAAGATGCTCGAGAGTTGAGCTTAGTGCCACGGTAATTAATATTCACCGTTTCATCGCTAATGACCTTACCTGAATTCCACAGATCGCCAATATTTTGGGCCAAAAGTTCCGTACTGCTCGCCACCAAAATTTGATAGGCAGATTGCGATTTTCTTCTTCCGTTGGCTTTAACTTCCCAAGATAAGCGCGGAGTTTTTTGCTCTATGGCCAGCGGATTGTGCAGGTATTCGCACCTTAAGTTGGTTGAATGCAAGTCTGAAACAGGCGTTTCGCAGCCGAGCATAAGGCATACGAATAGGAGAGAAACTAAATGAACTATTCTCCCCATGACTCTGCTGATTCGTATTCTCCATCCACGGATAAAAGATAGATCTTACCCGTAAGCCTGCCTATTGCTTCCACTTCACCTTCAATCCTCCAATTGCCATTGGTGAGCATTGCACCTTTGATATCACCCGATATTATCTTCTGAATTCCTCGATCCTGACATCTGCACCTTTGGATGTAAATCGCCTCATGTTCAGAAAGTGCATTGTCCTTAATCGCGAATTGATCTAAACCACTTTTGATCTGAAATGCAAGCACAGATTCTGCTTTTGAGTTATTTCCGGGTTCACCTGCATTGTTCGATATCAACTGAAAAACAGTGAAATCGCCCGCCTGAATGCCATATGATTGATAACTGACAGAATCATGCGCTATGCGACTGTTCTTTACATTCAGTCGTTCTTCTGTGCGCTGAACCTGCTGGCCATTCAACTGAATTATAAATCCTAGATTGATCATTAACAAGGCTATGAATCTGGAATAGATCATTCAACGAATATATTGTATAGTCTCCTGTTCAATGACTTCAGGAGCGATATCCAGAATTTCTTGACTTCCAATCGCTTGTGCTATATTCAACAGTTTCACATTCTTACTTTCTTCACCGATTACCTTTACTACTGTTTTGGTAGACCTTTCGGCAACATAATTCTTAATAACAACATCACTGGTATTGGATAATACGATTGCAGGAATATCAGAATCGACCAGCCCTTGACGACCCCGAGCATTCGCCACCTCAACATTCGAACAATCTGATATGTACAATGCACTTTCCCACTTTTCTTCTATTAAATTCCTGTCCCATTGAACATTGCAATTGTTCATGAACAAACCATTCACATTGGAAGCGAAAAAAGCATGATCAGCGCGCTTGTCAGGATAATCTTCTTGACGCATTTCAATGTTTACATTGGAAAATCGAATATTCTCTATTCGCATGCCTTCTGTGCTCTCCACTTTGCTTGTTCCCATGCCCGTGGCTGAAATATTCTCGAAAACAACATCTTTAATCAATCCAACTTTTGACTTTGTGGGGTGCTTTTTAGTGAGGTAAATCCAAATAGGATCGCCATTGCCCCACCAATTAAAATTCCTTCGCTTGCATTCAATACTGATGTTTGAAAACAGCACATCCTCAACCGTTCCTCCATTGCGAATCACAATGCTAAGTCCACGATTGGAATTCAACACTTGACAGTTTTCGAATCGGATGTCTCTGAAATCTCCAAACGATTCTGTTCCCAATTTGATTGCAGTTGATGAGGAAGTCAGCACGCAGTTTGAAACTCGGATATTTTCGCAAGGGTCCTCATAGCGCGTTTTCAAGGCAATGGCGTCATCGCCCGTGCTTGCAGTGCAGTTTTGTATCGTAACGTTTTGGCATGAGTTGATGTCGATTCCGTCTGCATTCACCCCCTGTTCAAGGCTTGAACTTATGTACATGTTCTGAATCAATACATTTTGACAACGAATCATATGAAGGGTCCAAAAAGAAGACTCAACCAACGAAACACCTTCCATGGTGATGTCTTGACAATTGTAAAAAATGATCATCGCAACATCAGGTGGAACAACATAATAGCGTTTCATTTCCACTCCAGATTGACGGGCATTCTCGGTAATATCAGCGATGAAATCGTCTACTTCGCGCAGGTCCTCATACACCCTTCGAGCGTTCCCATTGATTTCGCCATTACCACTGATTCCGATATTCTTAGCCCCATTGGCATAGATCATAACAGGACGAGTGGCATCTTGCAAAGGCGCCCTGTAATCATCAATGTTTCTACTGGCATACAAGGTGGCTTCAACATCAAATTCAAGAACGACATTATCTTTTAATATAATCGTGCCGGTCATGAAATCACCCGAAGGAAAATAAACTGTTCCGCCACCCACTTTATAGCAGCTATCAATGGCATTTTGAATGGCAGTGGTCGATATGGTACTGGTATCGCTTATCGCTCCAAAGTCTTTTACATTGAATACTTTATTATTGGTCTGAGCCATGGCACCAACAATCGAAATAGCAAAACAAAACGCCACAAAAAGGCGGTTTAAATTCAATTTAAAAACTTGTTTTACAATCATTTAACTTCTACTGATTCAACCAACTGCACTTTACCCCAGGAAGCGTCATCATCGCCTTTACCATAAATCAACAAATGCCCTCCATATTCTCCCCCATCGGGATCGCAATGAACGATCATCATGCTGTAAACATCGCCAATTTCAGGTGCTGCCCAGGCCTCATTTTCTGATCCGAAAGTCGAGGCCATTTTCACCCTTGCCTCCAAAACATAGTCGGCTCCACTCCTATTCCAAGGATTCATCTTGATTGAATAATCTACCGCAGCAGTTGGCAGTGGTTCCTCAATGTAAGTTTGCTTCTCATTCCCATGACGCCACCAAGCGCCATACTCAGGCATCAAGGTATCGATTACAAAGCAAAAGGCATGATCTCCTGAGCCAAACTTCTCAGCAATCGTATCTCGCGGTGCCTCAAAAAAGAATGCAATGGCATCTTTGTAATACCACCGCTTAGGTTCGTGATTTGTGTCGGTGACATCATGCTCATTGTCTTCAACTTCCGCTCCGAAATACAAATAGCTCTGATCCCAAGCGATATAATAGCGAGAAGATAAATCGATATTATTGGTATCTTCCAGTGAATCAATATGGAGGCGATTGCGTTTCGGCTCATACCATGCACTAATCTTGACTCTTTCAAAATCCCATTCCCCATCATTCAAGGCCTTTTCCTTCCATTCAGAAATGTCACCGTCAATTCGTGGTGATTCATCCAAATAAGGAATACTGAGTGCTGTAGCATCTTGCCCCATCAAACTGAAAGAGAATCCAACATACCAAAGCGTTAAAGCCATTAGGAACCTGAGATGAAATAGAGGTAAAGTCAAGGATAATTGGTTTCTTTGATGATCGAAGTTAAACAATGCGATCGACCAAAAAGCAAAGCCGGCACTTTCAACCACCTATTCAGGTAAACTCACT
>Ga0181558_10005383_pt1 | contig 11299 bp, 13 predicted proteins | sample 011ome_22_FD_133754 | JGI IMG/M metagenome (GOLD analysis project Ga0181558, IMG submission 133754) | Coastal salt marsh microbial communities from the Groves Creek Marsh, Skidaway Island, Georgia - 011507BT metaG (megahit assembly) | ecosystem: Environmental > Aquatic > Marine > Intertidal... | reverse complement strand
GTACAAGTCGAACATCACCGGCAGGACCGGCGGCACCTTGAACTGGAAATAGGCGGCCACGAACCCGAGGACGATTCCATAGGACACGCCGGTCCAGTTTGTGTCGGTGGTCTGTGTGGCGGGATTGGACATGAGAGGCTTCCGATCTGGGCGTGCGCGGATCATGTCGTGCCGGGATGCACCGCACAAGTCCCCGGAAATGACGATAATCTTTGATATCCGGCTATATCGGACCGGCACTTTCGGTTTGCAGCACGTTCATGCAAACTCCGCTCCGATGGTCCTGAAACCGATACAGCAGGCGCCAAAGAGCGCCGTTTCCTGCGCAATCGCATTCTGCGTGTGTGTGCTCCAGGGTGTGATCCGATGAGCGCCGCCGACGGCGTGTCCGTGCGCTTCTGGGGCGTGCGCGGTTCCATTGCCTGCCCGGGACCCGAGACCACGACCTATGGCGGTAACACCTCCTGCGTCGAGGTGCTGTGCGGTGAGCATCGGGTGATCCTGGATGCCGGTACCGGCCTGCGCCCGCTGGGCAATTCCTTCGAGAAGGGCACGCCGGTCGATGCCGATTTGCTGCTCAGCCACACCCATCTCGACCACATCGTGGGGCTTCCGTTCTATGCACCGGCCTATACGCCGGGCAGCAGCATGCGTCTCTGGGCAGGGCATCTCGCGCCCGAACGCCCGCTCGAGGATGTGCTCTGCACCATGATGACCGACCCGCTGTTTCCGATCCCCATGGGGGTGATGGCGGCCGACAAGACCTTCAATAATTTCCGCGCCGGGGAAAGTTTCACCCTGTCCTGCGGTGCGGAGGTGCGGACCTGTCCGCTCAATCATCCCAATGGCGCGACCGGTTACCGGATCGAATATGGCGGCGGGGCGATCTGCTATGTCACCGACACCGAGCACGTCGAGGGCACCCATGATGAAAACATTCTCGGCTTGATCGAGGGTGCAGATGTGTTCATCTACGATGCCACCTACACCGCCGAAGAGTACCCCACCTATCGCGGCTGGGGTCATTCGACATGGCAGGAAGGCGCGGCGCTGGCCGAGATGGCGGGCGTGAAGACCTTTGTCCCCTTCCATCACGACCCCTCCCATGACGACGACTTCATGGCGCAGGTGGAGCGTGAGGCCCGCGACGGTTTTGAAAACACGGTCGTCGCGCGTGAAGGCCTGACGCTGACGGTTTAGCCGGCGCAACCGGGGCACCGATTCTCCAGTAACCCGGTGATCGCGCATTGACGCTCGATCACGCTGCTTTGATAGGTGCGTGTTCTGCGCCATGCCCATATGGTGCTCTGGAAGACATGCGCGCGCCGGTGCGGCGGTCATGAAAGGACGGTCCGGGGGATGTTGTCACGATTTGTTTCGACGGTCAGGGGTGTCGGGTTGCCCGACTAGCCGCATCAGTTCGCGCACGGTGTCGGCGCGCGTCTGGGCCGTGCCGATCTCGTGGATCACCAGCGGTTCGGAAATGATGTCATAGACGGTCATGCGCGGGTTCAGGGAGCCGAAGGGGTCCTGGAACATGAACTGGATGCGGCGCCGGAAATCCTTCAGCTCGCGTCTCTTGAGGCCCAGCACATCGACCGGCTGTCCCTTGTCGAAATAGGTGATTTCGCCGGCGCCGCCCTGCGAGAGGCCCTGAAAATTCATCGAAATGCCGAAATCGGACGTGAAACTGACGAAAACGAGGTGACCCCCGAGGCCTGATCCGGCTACTGTACATACAGCAAGTCTATCCGGGTTGAGGGGCCCGGATATGCAGGGAGAGTTGTACAGATCCATGGCCTTGGCGCTGACCAAAGGCGCGCAGAAGCCGGAAACGGCTTGGGAAGCCCTCACGCGCGAGCTCGACCTCTGGCAGGAGGCCGGGCGCACTGCCACATTCTGGTGGCGCGACGACGACGCGGCCGACCACACCGACGCGCTAGACACCTTGCTGAACCTGCGGGACACACTTGATGTGCCGCTGGCGCTGGCCGTGATCCCGGCCCGGGCCACCGCCGCCCTTCACACGCGCCTTGGAGATACCAATGACTGCAGCGTCCTGCAGCACGGATATTCCCACAAGAATTTTGCCGACCCGCAGGCCCGCAAGATCGAGCTGGATGACAGCCGTCCGGCTGCCTATGTGATCGGCGACCTGGCAACCGGCGCCCAGGCGCTGGAATCCTTCCCCGGCCACCTGCCCGTTCTGGTACCCCCCTGGAACCGGATCGCCGCGCATCTGATCCCGTTCCTGCCCGAACTGGGCTTTCGCGGCCTGAGCACCATCGGTACGCGGACGCGGCCCGATCCGATTGCCGGGCTGCGCGCCAACAATGTACATGTCGATCTGGTGGACTGGCGCGGCAAGCGCACGGGAAGCGCTGGCGGATTTCTCGGGGTCGAAACCATTCTGGGTGACACCGTCGCCCATCTGTCTGCCCGTCGCACCGGCGCGGCCGATCGGGAAGAGGCCACCGGCCTGATGACGCACCACGCTGTGCTCGACGGAGAATCCACCGACTTCCTGAGTGAGTTTGTCGCACGGACACGTGCCCATGGCGCGGTACGGTGGCTGGCTGCAGAAGAGATGTTTCCCGCCCCATGAGTGTACTCCGCTACCATCGCCGCGATCTGAACGCGGATCTGCTCCGCGCCGGGCTGGGCGTAGCGGCCTGCGTGGCGCCGTTCTCGAGGCGGGACTGGAGTTTGAGGTGGGGGTCGGCGGCTCGCGTCTTTCGACGGGTCAGCGGCAGAAGCTGGGAATCGCCCGGGCCCTGCTCAAACGCGCGGAACTGATGATCCTCAGCGAATCCACCTCGGCCCTCGATCCGTCGGCCCAGGACCGGCTGGCGGAGAAAGTCCTCGAGGCGCGTGAGCGCCGGGGCATTGTGTGGATCGTGAACCGGGCCGGGATGGCCTCGAGGTTCGACCGGGTGATTGTTCTCGATGACGGCCGCGTGGCCGAGGACGGGGCCTTCGGCGAACTCGACAAGGATGGGACGGCATTGCGCGGTTTGCTGGAAAGCGCCTGATGCCGGAATGTGACAGGGGGCCGGTCAGCGGCCATCGGGAGACAAAGACGTGAGCCTGAACGAAGAAGTCGAACTGCTGCGGAACATTCCGCTCTTTGCCAAGCTCGAGCCATCGAAGCTGAAGCTTCTGGTCTTCACGGCCGAGCGGATCACCTATGAGGCCGATCAGGTGCTGTTTCGGCAGGGCGATGTCGGCGATGCGGCCTATATCATCGTCGATGGATAGGCGAAGATTCTGGTCGATACTGACCAGGGCGAGATCGAGGTGGCGACCCTAGCCCGAAATGATTTCGTCGGCGAGATCGCGATCCTCTGCGACGTGCCACGCACCGCAACCGTCCAGGCCACAGCCCAGACGGTGACCCTGCGGATCAACAAGGACCTGTTCTTCCGTCTGGTGGCCGAGTTCCCGGAGATGTCGGTGGAGATCATGCGCGAACTGGCCTCGCGACTGGAGCACACCACCCAGCAGTTGCGCGAAGCCCTGGCCCAGAACGCCTGACCGGCGCCGTTCCCCCGTCATGAGCCGTCTCGACAGCTTTATTCGCCGCATGCAGGCCCAGCGCGACTGCCTGAACACGGCCGCCCGGATGATTTCGGATGTCCCCGGCGTGGTGTTCGATCTGGGGCTGGGAAACGGCCGCACCTTTGACCATCTGCGTGAAATATTGCCGTCGCGCGAGATTTTCGTGTTCGACCGGGCCGTGAATGCCAATCCGAAATCGACCCCCGATTCCGATCACATGATCCTCGGGGATGCGACGGAGAGCCTGGCCCGGGTTGCCGACCGTTTCGCCGGCGGCGTCGCGCTGGTCCATTCCGATCTGGGCACGGGCACCGCCGAGGACGCACCGCTCACCGCCGCGCTCACCCCGCTGTTGTGGCCGCTGCTGGTGCCGGGCGCGGTGCTGGTGGCAAACAATCCGTTCCCCGACACGGGATGGGAACCCCTGCCCCTGCCCGAGGGTGTGCCCGCCGAGCGCTATTTTATGTACCGGGTGCCCGCCTAGGCCCCGTCACACGAAGCCCTCACCCTGAAGCCTGACGAAGGGTGAAGGCGCACCCTCATACTTCGACGAGCTCAGCATGAGGGTTTTCGGAAAAGCCCTTGTATGACGGTGTGTGAGACTAGAGGTCGATATCGACGATCACGGGGACGTGGTCGGAGGCCTTGGTCCAGTCGCGGGCGTCCTTGATGATCTCAAAGCCGCGCAGCTTGTTCCTGAGGGGTGGCGTCACCCAGACATGGTCGAGACGGCGGCCCCGGTCCCCGGCCCGCCAGTCCTTCGAGCGGTAGCTCCACCAGCTGTAGAGCTTTTCCGGTTCGGGCGCGAAGTGACGCACGGCGTCGATCCAGTCATGGGCTGCCATCATCCGGTCGAGCCGCTCGACTTCGACGGGCGTGTGGCTGACCACCTTGAGCAACTGCTTGTGGGACCAGACATCGGATTCCAGCGGGGCGATGTTCAGGTCGCCGACCATGATCCGCTTGGCCCGGGGCGTGGCCGTCTCCTGCCACCAGTTCGTCACCTCGTCGAGGAAGGAGAGCTTGTGGGCGAACTTCTCGTTCTTGTCCGGGTCGGGTTCATCGCCCCCGGCGGGGACGTAGAAATTGTGGATTTCCACACCGCCCTTGATCCTGACCGAGATGTGCCGCGTGTCCTCGCGCCCGCACCAGTCGTTCCCGCCGGTGGCCGTGAAGGGCACCTTCGAGAGGATGGCAACGCCGTTATAGCCCTTCATCCCGCGCACATGGCGGTGGGGATAGAGATCGCTCAGGGCGTCATGGGGGAACAGCTCATCGACCACCTTGGTTTCCTGCAGGCAGACGATATCCGGTGCGGCCTGTTTTTCGAGCTGCGCAAACAGCGGCGCCCGAAGCCGCACCGAATTGATGTTCCAGGTCGCAATCCGCATGGCGGATCAGCGCACCGAGATTTCGATGTCGCTCAAACCGTCGATGTGACCGTGCATCTTGTCGCCGGAGACCACCGGGCCGACGCCGTCGGGCGTGCCGGTGTAGATCAGGTCGCCGGGGGCCAGCGTGACCAGGCCTGAGAGATTGGCGATGGTTTCCTGCAGGTTCCAGATCATCAGCTTGAGATCGGAATCCTGTTTCGTCTCACCGTTCACCTTCAGCCAGATATTGCCTTCCGGGAAATGCCCGACCTCGGACACCGGATGGATGTCGCCGCAGGGGGCGGACTGGTCAAAGCCCTTGCCCATATCCCAGGGGCGGCCCTTCTCGCGATGGGCGATCTGGACATCGCGCCGGGTCATGTCGAGCCCGGTGGCATAGCCATAGACGTGGTCGAGGGCGTCGTCCTCGGAAATGTTCGCACCGCCCTTGCCGATGGCAGCAACCAGTTCCATCTCGAAATGGAAATTGTTGGTCTGGGGCGGATAATCGATGGTGGCGCCGGTCGGCACGATGGCGTCGGCGGGCTTGCAGAAATAGAAGGGCGGATCGCGCTCGTCGCCGCCCATCTCGCGAATATGGGCAACATAGTTGCGGCCGACGCAGAAGATGCGGCGGACCGGGAAACGCTTGCTTTCGCCGGCAACGGCGACGGACACCTGTTCGGGTGCCGGAATGACGAAATCCATCCCTGACCTCTTTCCTGAAGGGTTGCTGTAGCCGTCTTTGTAGTGCGCCGACTGGTTGCTTGTCACCCGCCAGAAGGACGACAAACGGGAAAAAGAGTTGTGGGCGAAACAGCTCTGTCAGGCGACGTCGGCACCCAGGCGGGCGGCGGCCCGGCGGCGCGCGGCCGCACCGAACGTTTCGAACAGCGCCCGGTTGAAGCTGTGGGCTTCGGTGCGGAATTCGGCATGCCACTGGACGCCGATGACAAACCCCGGAGCGTCGGGCATGGAAATGCCCTCGACGACCCCGTCCTCGCTGACGGCTTCGACGACCAGGCCGTCGGCCACCTGGTTCAGGCCCTGGCCGTGGAGTGAGTTCACGGTGACCTCGTGACCCTCGATCCCGGCACGGCGCGCGATCTCGGCGAACAGACCGTCCTCCGACAATTTCACCTTGTGCCGGGGCGCAAAGCGGTTCGCCATGGTGTCTGTCTGGGGCATGCGGTGATCGTTGAAGCCCTCAACCTCCCACAGATAGGGGTGCAGCGAACCCCCCAATGCGACGTTGATTTCCTGGATGCCGCGGCAAATCCCGAAGATCGGCAGGCCGCGCTCGATGGATTTGCGTGCCAATGGCAGGGTGGTCGAATCCCGCAGCGGATCGCGCAGGGTTTCCGGCCGGAACGGTTCACCGTCGTAATGATGCGGCTCAACATTGCTGCGTCCGCCGGTCAGCACCATGCCGTCGAGCCGATCGATCACGTCATCGACGGGGTAGTCGCCGCCATGCTCGGCATCGCCCATGGTCGGGACCAGCACGGCCACGGCGCCGCAGGCCTCAATCACGGAGGCGACATACTTGTAGCCGGTCGCCAGCATGTCGAAGCCGTTATAGTCCTTGAGCTCGGCATTGACGCCAATCAGCGGACGGATTTTTTCGGAGCGGGCCATACAAAACTCTTGCGGTTCCGGGAGGCGCCCAGCGTGCCGCGGGCAAATATCAGTCTACAGAAATAGAGGTGTTGGGATCGACGGTCGAGAACAAATCACGGGGATTGTCGAAGGTCACGCCGAAGCGCGGCTCCATCAGGGCGACTTCGACCTCGGTGCCCTGGGCGTCGATGACCCGCCACTTGGCCAGGCGAAGCGGGTTGTCCTCGAACATCAGCGAGACCGACCCGGTCGCGGGCTGATCGGTTTCGACCACCGTCACCCGGAAGGCCTGGGCGCCGCGTTCGAAGTCGGTCACGGTCAGATCTCCGCCGAGCTCAATCTCGTCGTCGAGCAGGAAACCGGCCGGGGTTTCGCTGACCGGCAGGAAGGAGGTCTGCTTGAGCTCGGTGTCGTGGAACATCAGAATGATATCACTGGCAACCATCAGCACCGGTGTGGGCGGGGCGTATTCGATCCGCAGATGTTCGGGGCGGTCGAGAAAGATCCGGCCCTCGACCACTCCCTGCTCGGAAAACTGTATGAACCGGCTTTCCATGGTGGTGAGTTGATTGAGATAGGCCTCGATCCGCGCCAGGTCGGCACGGTCCGCCTCCGACAGGGCCGCCGGCACGGCCTGGGCGTGGCTCGCAGGCACCGCAAAGGCGGAAAGCAGCAGAAATGCGCCGGTCAGCGCCCATGTCTTCTTTTTGATCATGGCTTATAGATAAGGCCTCGCGCGCGCGAGTGCGAGTGGCGATTTTGTGGCGGTATGAGGATTTTCAACTGCCTTGTCATTGCGAGGTGCCGCAGGCACCGCGGCAATCCAGATCATCCCTTCACGCGGCACAGGGACTGGATTGCGTCGCTGCGCTCGCAATGACAGCTTTGGGCTGGCGTTATGGCGGCCGGTTTGATTGCAGGTTGTTGAAGAATCTTCAACCGCCGCCGTGATCGCTGACCAGCACCTCGCGCTTGCCGACATGGTTGGCCTGGCCGACCACGCCTTCCTTTTCCATCTGCTCGATGATCTTGGCCGCACGGTTGTAGCCGATGGACAGGTGGCGCTGGACGAAGCTGGTCGAGGCCTTCTGTTCACGGGCCACCAGGGCGACGGCCTGATCGTAGAGATCATCACCGCTGGATTCGCCGCTCGGCTCGAAACCGGGGATGCCGTCGGCAGCCCCTTCGTCTTCGGTCACCTCTTCGAGATAGTCCGGTTCGCCCTGCGCCTTCAGGAAGGCGACGAGGTCTTCGACCTCCGTGTCGGCCAGGAACGGTCCGTGCACGCGGGTAATCCGACCGCCGCCGGCCATATAGAGCATGTCGCCCTGGCCGAGCAGCTGTTCAGCGCCCTGCTCGCCCAGAATGGTCCGGCTGTCGATCTTGGTGGTGACCTGGAAGCTGACCCGGGTCGGCAGGTTGGCCTTGATCGTACCGGTGATGACATCGACCGAGGGGCGCTGAGTCGCGAGGATCAGATGGATGCCCGCCGCACGCGCCATCTGAGCTAGGCGCTGGATCGCGGCCTCGACATCCTTGCCCGCCACCAGCATCAGGTCGGCCATCTCGTCGACGACCACCACGATATAGGGCAGCGGATTCATGTCGAGGGGCTGTTCCTCGAAGACCGGCTTGCCGGTCTCCTCGTCGAAGCCGGTCTGCACCTTGCGGGACAGAATCTCACCCTTCTTGCGGGCCTCCTCGACCCGCTGGTTGTAGCCGGCGACGTTGCGGACGCCGAGCTTGGACATGGAGCGGTAACGCTCTTCCATCTCGCGGGTCACCCATTTCAGGGCCACGACCGCCTTCTTGGGGTCGGTGACGACCGGCGAGAGCAGATGCGGGATGCCGTCATAGACCGACAGCTCGAGCATCTTCGGGTCGATCATTATGAAACGGCATTCTTCGGGCTTCAGGCGGTAGAGCAGTGAGGCGATCATCGAGTTGACGCCCACCGACTTGCCCGAGCCGGTGGTGCCGGCAATCAGCAGGTGAGGCATGCGCGCCAGATCGACCGTGACCGGCTCGCCGCCGATATCCTTGCCCAGTGCGAGCGTCAGATCCCCGCCGGCCTTCTCGAAGGACCGCGAGGCGAGCAGTTCGCGGATATAAACGATCTCGCGCGAGGCGTTAGGAAGCTCGATCCCGATAACGTTCTGGCCGGGCACCACGGCGATGCGGACCGAGACGGCGCTCATTGAGCGGGCGATGTCGTCGGCCAGGCCGATCACGCGGGAGGTCTTGGTGCCGGGCGCCGGTTCGAGTTCATAGAGGGTGACGACCGGGCCGGGGCGGACCTGCACGATCTCGCCGTTGACCCCGAAGTCCTGGAGCACGGATTCGAGCATCCGTGCATTGGCTTCCAGCACATCTTCCTGGGCGCGCCCGGCCGCGCGGGCGGATTCGTCGGCTTCCTCCAGCAGGTCGAGGGGCGGGAACTCGTACTCGCCGCCCGGGGTCGGCAGATCGAGCTTGCGCTGCCGTGCTTCTTCGGCCCGCTTGCCGGGCTTCGGCTTCTGGGCCCGTGGTGCAACCCGGCGGGGGGCGGGTTTGGTTTTCGTGTCTTCGGCATCATCGGCGTCATCGGTGACGGGACGGCGCGTCGGCGCGGGGCTGGGTTTGAAGCTCGGTTCCTCGCGGACCGCGCCGCGTTCGCGCATCAGCCGCCGCATGCCGCTGGCGCCGCGGCGGGTGGCTTCGGCGCCATGCCGGGCGGACCAGCGCGCGCCCTGGGCGCCGATACGCACACCACTGGCCGCACCGCGTCCCATGCCCCGCCAGTCCTCGCGTGACAGGCCGAAGGCGATAAACAGGAACATGGCGGCGAGGGGGGCGGCGGCGAGCGCCACGGCAAAATTCGGGACGCCCCATCCGCCGAGCCCGGCGGCGACCGGTGCGAATGTAAGGGCACCGAAGGTGCCGCCCAGGCCCGAAAGCAGGGGCCAGCCATCGGGAACCGGCGCGTATTGCAGGGCGAAGGCTGCGGTGCACATGGCGAGCAGCAGGCAGAGCAGGCGCCACCCGAACCGCCGGACGTTGAGATGCCGGACCAGCCGTGTGCCCCAGGCGATGAACACCAGCACGGGAAGTGCGGCCACGAGACCGAAGGCCTGAAGCGACAGATCGGCCAGGGTTGCGCCCGCAGTCCCCATCAGGTTGCTCGCGCTCTGGCCGGTGGCGTTGTTCAGGGAGGCATCCAGACTGTCATAGCTGGCCAGCGCCAGGGCGCCGATCACGGCCATGGCGATGAGGCCGAGCCCGGCCAGTTCGAAGGTGCGCCGGCGCAGAAAGTCGCGCACCGGGTCAGGCAGGAATGTCAGCCGTTGTGCCAGTCCGCGTGCAAAGCCCTGTGCGGGACCTGTATGTGTGCGAGCAGCCATATTCTTCGTCCTTCGTCTGCGCCCGGGTGTCAGGCGAGCGTGTTCAAAAGCCGCGTGATTGCCTCACGCGTCGTATCGATGTCGTGGACCAGCGCCATGCGGATATACGCCGCGCCGGGATTGGTGCCGTCGGCATTGTCGCGGGCCAGATAGGCCCCGGGCAGAACCCGCAGGCCGGCTTCCGTCCACAGCTTGTAGGCCGCGGCCTCGCTGTCTTTGACGTCGAGCCAGAGATAGAACCCGCCACCGGGCCGGAAAGCCCCGAACTTGCCGTCGAGCATCTCGAGCGCGAGATCGAACTTCGCCCGATAGAGATCGCGGCTGGCGCGCACATGGTCTTCGTCGCGCCACAGCGCGGCCGAGGCGTGCATCACCGGCAGCGGCACCTGCGCACCGCCATACTGGCGCAATCGCAGCAGCAGGCGGATCAATGCGGGATCGCCCGCCACGAAGCCTGATCGCAGGCCGGGCACGTTGGAGCGCTTGCTCAGGCTGTGGAAGACCAGCGTATTGGCAAAAGGATCCTCACCGCCCAGTTCGCGGCAGGCATCGAACAGCCCCGGCGGTTTCTCGCCGGTGTAAATCTCGGAATAACACTCATCGACGGCGAGCACAAAATCGTGCTGGCGTGCCTGACCGATGGCGGATGTGAGCTGATCGAGCGTCGCAACCGACCCCTGGGGGTTGGCGGGCGTATTGATATAGGCGAGAGCGGCCCGGGCGAGGTCTTTTGCATCGACCCGGGTAAAGTCAGGCTGAAAGCCTGTTTCGGGTCCGGCGGGCATATAGACCACATCGGCCCGGGCGAGTGCGCCGGCGCCGACATAGACCTGATAGAACGGGTTCGGCATCAGCACGGCAGGCGTGGTGCCGGCCTTTTGGGTCGGCACGGCCAGCAGTGCGGCCATGAACAGCGCCTCGCGGGTGCCCGAAACAATGGCGATGTGCCGGTTCGGATCGACCGCGCCGCGGGGCAGGTCGTAGCGCGTGGTCAGCCAGTCGGCGATGGCGCTGCGCAGGTCGTCCGGTCCGTTGGGGGGCGGATAGCGGCCCCATTCCGACATGTCTTCGGTCAGGATCGGTCCGATGAACGCCGGTGCGTCGTGTTTCGGCTCGCCGATCTGCATATGGATCGGTGCCACACCGGCAGGCGGCTCGGTTGTGCCGAGCAGCGCGCGCAGGCGGTCGAACGGATAGTCGGACAGGGAATCGAGTATGTCGTTGTGCATGCCAAGGTTCGCCGTTCTCGCGCCAAATCGGCACGAAATCGGAAAAAGACTATCAGAGTCAGACAGTTGTATCCAGCAGCTAATAAATCACTGAAGAAAAATGCTTGCTGATACTGCGAATCGGCGCGGAATCGCCGAT
>Ga0181558_10005380_pt1 | contig 11305 bp, 7 predicted proteins | sample 011ome_22_FD_133754 | JGI IMG/M metagenome (GOLD analysis project Ga0181558, IMG submission 133754) | Coastal salt marsh microbial communities from the Groves Creek Marsh, Skidaway Island, Georgia - 011507BT metaG (megahit assembly) | ecosystem: Environmental > Aquatic > Marine > Intertidal zone... | reverse complement strand
GGTGCTGCTCGATGAGCGGCAGTTTGGCGTGGTGGTCGACCCCATTGAGGCGAAGCGCGCGCCGCAGAGTGAGTACGACGCTAAGTTCAGCGTGCCTTACGCCGTTGCAACGGCGCTGGTAAAGGGGCACTTTGGTTTGGAAGAGTTGGAGGATGCCGCGCGACTCAATAGTGACGTACTTGGGCTCGCGCAGCGTATTCACTGCGAACATGATGCTCGCTCGCAGTATCCAGATGCGTTTTCGGGGGGCGTTCGCATCAAGACCACCGACGGCCAGGTGCTGGAGCGTTTTGAGGCGGTCAACAGGGGTGCGGCAGGACAATTACTGGGCGCCGAACAGGTGTTTGAGAAGTTTATGGCGAACTGCGCGCTGGCGATAAGCAGTGAGCGTGCAGAGGCGCTATGGGAATGTTTGCAGCGATTAGATGAGCTTAATGACGTAACAGAGTTGATGGCGCTGCTACGCACCGAGCCAAACAGGGCGAGCTGAGCGCCCCAGGGAGTACCCAATGCTAATGAAAGCTGGCGGCCGCATCATGAGTGCAGCCGAGTACACAGAGAGCCTGCGAAGCTATAAACCCACGGTCTATGTCGACGGTGATCGCATTGAATCAGTGGCGGACGAGCCGCGTCTGCAGCCCGGTATTCGCGCTGTGGGGGTGACTTATGATTTTGCTCAGAAGCCAGAGTACGGCGGTCTGATGCTGGCTGAGCAAAGCACCTCTGGGAAAACCGTCAACCGGATGTTGCAGATAAACCGTCACTCCGAGGATCTCCTCTCCAAGCTAGAGGCGGTACGGCTATTGTGTCGAGAGAGTGGCTGCGCACAGCGCTACTTAACTCACGATGCCCTCAATGCCATTTATCAGGCGACCTGGCAGATGTCAGAGGAAACCGGTGGCGAGCAGCACGAGCGGTTTTTGTCTTATCTTCATCGCATCCAGGATGAAGATCTCACCCTTGGGGTAGCGATGACCGATGGCAAGGGTGATCGTAGCAAGCGCCCGGGTGACCAGACCGTTGCCGACAGTTACGTGCACATCACCCAGCGCACTGCCGAAGGCATAGTGATCTCGGGCGCCAAGGCCATTGTTACCGGAGGGCCCTACATGCACGAGTTGCTGGTGATGCCGTGCCGGACGATGCGCAAAGAGGATGCCGACTTTGCCGTGTGCTGCGCGGTGCCCATCGATGCCAAGGGGCTCACCATTATTTCACGGCCGGCGGGTCGCCCGGGTGAGGCAGAGGCACAGTTCAGCGCTAAATATGGTCAGAGCGTGGCGGTATGTCATTTTGATGAGGTATTTGTGCCATGGGATCAGGTCTTCTTTGCTGGTGAGACTGAGTACACCGAACACCTGGTCACGTCCTATGCCAACCACCATCGCCACAGCTGCATCGGCGCGCGCGCGGGCTTTGGCGATTTGCTGATTGGCGCCGGTTCTCTCATGACCGAAGCCAACGGACTCGATATGGAATCGGTGCCGCATCTGCGCGACAGCATGGCTGAGCTCATCAAGCTAGTAGAGGGCTTCTTTGCCTGTGGGGTCGCGGCTTCGGTTTATGGCGTTAAGGATGGCTGCGGTTCGTGGATGCCCGAGCCCGTTTTTTCCAACGTGGGTAAGTTATTGCTGGCGACACAGATTTATGACATGCATCGCATTGCCCACGAGGTATCAGGCGGGTTGATCGTCGCTTTGCCAGGGCCCGATGAAGATCACAATCCTGCGACATCGGGGGATCTCGCGACGCTGCTCGCGGGCCGGCCAGATATACCCTATGACCAGCGTGCACAAGTCGCTCGTTTTTTGGGCGATATTTCAGCGTCTTCAACCGGTGGCTGGTATTCGGTGATCAGCTTGCAAGGGGGCGGTTCGCCGCAGGCCATGAAGCGCGAGATTTTCCGTCGCTATCCTATTGAGGAGCGTCGCGCGCTAGTTGAGCGATTGTTGGATCGTGGCGTTGCAGAAACCGGCTCCTCAGGCGCGCCTAACCGGCAAAAGCAGCCCGGACAGTGTTGCGCGACGGGCTGTCAGCCGCCTAGGATAGCGGAAGAGAACTAAGACCAGACTTTCTCACCTGCAGGACCAGCGGCCACTCAGAATCAGAGGCAACTTTAAATGCCGCATCAACCACTGACTCTGGCGGCTCAGAGGGGTTCTCTTGATTTCCCATAAGCGACTGGGGGGGAGGTTCGTGGCTCTGCCATCTGGCAGCTTCTGCCGCGTTGCATATATGCAACACCAAACTATAAATTTGTATCACCTAATGCAGTAGCAAGCTGCGTGGAAAATTGTATTGTTTCACGAGAGGTGATTGCGCTGCGTCATTAAGAAACGCGGTAAAAAAAAGAGTGCGATGGCGGGAGGCACGTGGTCTAGCGGGCCCCTGCCGGCACCACTCGGGCATTGTGAAGAGAGTACGTTCGGGGGAAGGTATGACGGGTTGGACTTATTTCGGAAGGCGTTCGAGTCAGGATAAAAAGGGCGCTGGATACGCTATCCTCCTGATAACAGTTTGGGCGCTGACAACTTTTGGCTCTGTCTTTGTAACGGCGCAGGAGGGTGTTCCGGAAGAAGCACCTCAGTCCGATATCAATAGCCAAACTGCCCCGCTGAACTCTGGCACCGCCGGTGACGGTGCAATAGAGCCGCAAATTGAGGAGGTTTTTGTCACTGGGTCTCTGGTTCCCAGAGGGGATTTTGTCTCCAATGCCCCAATCGCAACCATTAGCTCTACCCAATTCGAAATGTCGAATACCACCAATGTCGAAGCCCTTATTAACTCCATGCCGCAGGTCGTGGGGGGCGCCGACAGATCCTCCACGTTTGGTCAGGGTATTGCCACGGCCAATTTGCGGGGCTTGGGCGAAAATCGAACTTTGGTGCTGGTGAACAGTCGCCGCTTCGTCCCTACTTTCCCCGACGGGGGTACGGTGGACCTTAATTTTATACCGGTGGGTTTGATTGACAGGGTGGAAGTCCTCACTGGAGGCGCCTCAGCGGCGTATGGCTCCGATGCGTTGGCTGGAGTCATCAACTTTATCTTGAAGGAAGAGACTGACGGGTGGGAGGTCAATACCGGAATGGAAGTCACTGAGCGAGGCGACTCAGAGATTTTCAATTTCAATATTACAAACGGGGGTGAGTTTGCTGGAGGTAAAGGCAAGTATCTCATTCACGCTGACTACCTAGAGCGAAAGCCGACATTTTTTACGGACAGGTCTCTTACCACACGGAGCCTCGTAGATTTTGACGACGGCTCCGGCAATCTGTCATTGGGTCCCGGGCTGAACAGGTTCCCGGTAACGTTGAATGCCATCGCGTTGAATCCGGTGGCTGCAGGCTTTGACGACGGGTTTGGAACGCTGTTGTTCCAAAACGATGGTGGTGTGAGTGTGAATAGATTCATCACCGGCGACGCGGCCGCTGCCTTTGACCAGGCGGTAGCCGATAACCCGATCAGCGACTTGAATGCTTATTCTTTTTTGCAGTTGCCTCAGGAAAGGCATTCCTTCAAAGGAAGGCTGTCCTATGACTTTGGTGGGATTGAGCCATACGTTGATGTCTATTACTCCAAGAGCGAAGTGCCTCAGACGTTTGCAGGCGCATTCATGGGGTTCCCCACGGCCTATGGTTACGAGGCTTCGATTGAGAACAGCCCATTTTTGACAGAGGAGGCCAAGCGTACGGTCTCGGACGCTTATTTTAATTGGAATTTATTTCAGCCGGGTGAAGTCCGTTACACAGACGCGAATCAAAATGGGATTGCGGATCAAGTGCGTTTTCCTGCTCTTTTCAGGCTGTTCACAGAATATGGACCGTGGGAGAACGATCGCAGTTTTGAGTCTCTTCAAGTGGAATTTGGCGTACGGGGAGACATCAGTCCGACTTGGGGATATGACGTTTTTGTCCAACTGGGAGAGGTGGAGAGCAGTACGGATATAAACCCCCTTCTTAACCCGCAGCGGATTCAGCAGGCATTGCTACTTGACGATGAGGGTAACTGTGTCGATCCGTCGAACGGTTGCGTTCCGCTTAATATTTGGGCAGATGACATTGGTGCAGAAGCGGCTGAGTTTATTCGATATCCTCAAGGCGCGGGGGAGTCTGTCACCAATAACAAGCAGAACGTGTTCATGGCTACCCTGTCTGGGAACACTGGAGGCTGGTTCTCGTTACCGGGCGATCCGGGGCCAATCGGGCTCGTAGTGGGCTACGAGTATCGCGAGCTGGATGCTCAAATATCGACTCCGGAATTTGTTGAGCAAGGCATTTGGGAAGGAGGGGGTGTTGCGCCCGTTCCCTGGAGTCTTGATGAGAGAGTAACCTTCAGCAATATCCTAGCGGAAGCAGCCGTGCCTTTGGTCAGCGGGCTGCCTGGCATTGACTTTATGGAGTTGGAGTTGGGAATGAGGTCTTCAGATCACTCTCGAACCGGCCGTGATAACACCTACAAGATCGCGCTCTCCTATTATCCTACCGCGGATATTCAGTTGCGCGCGTCCTACAATAAAGCGATTCGTTCCCCCGCGATCAACGAGTTGTTCTCTAATGATATTTCTTTAGGGTACATTTTTGATCCCTGCTTGGATGGAGGACCTCTAAAAGCCGCTGGAGATGGGTCGGGAACGGACTTTGCCTTTTTATCTGACAGCCCAGACCTCCGTGCAGCATGCATTGCTACCGGAGTGCCAGAGCAAGCTCTATTTGACCCTACGAACTATCTCTTCACGCCTCAAAGAAATTTGGGTGGCAATCCGGATCTTGAACCCGAAGATGCGACCACCTATAGCCTTGGTTTTGTGTGGACCCCCTATGATTTTGGCAATTTTTCGATCAGCTTAGATTACTTCAAGGTAGAGATTGAGGACTATATTGAACTCACACCAGTAAGTTCGGGCCAACTGATTCTAGGATGCTACGACTCTAGTCTTGGTGTTGGCGGGGCAGGTTCCGGGGCCTGTAATGCTCTGACTAGAAATAGCAATGGAAGTCTTGTTGGTATCTTTGGTGGCTATCAAAATCTCGGTCTGCATGAGGTAGACGGATTCGATCTCAACATCGAATACGGGCGAGACCTTTTTTCTGGCTACCTTGACATAAATTATTTTGCAACCAAGTTGTTAGACAGGACGATTCAGGATGATACCTACGGGGATGTGTTCTACAGCTGCATCGGAAAATTTAACAGCGATTGCGATAATTTGATCGACTATCCCGTTTTTGACTTTAAGCATCGACTGACGATGGGTTGGACAAAAGGTGACTTGGAGTTGCAACTGGTTTGGAAGTATCAGTCGGCTCTCGATGACGGTAACGACGCGGTGGAGTACTTCCGAGAGAAGTTAGATCCTTATTCTCTTTTCGATTTGTCAGGGCGCTACACGATCAATGAGAACTTATCCCTTACCGCGGGGGTTAAGAATATGTTTGACGAGAAGCCGCAGGCCATTGGTTCGAATTCTTGGGAGTGGTTGCGGGAAGATATCCCTACATTCAGTAATACCTACACTCAGTATTACGACGTATTTGGGCGAACCGTTTTCCTTCGGCTTTCCGCCTACTTCTGAGCGGCAGGACGAGCGGAACTAATTCAGAATGGACTGGCGAAAAGACCTGAGGCGGCGAGTGCGATTAAATTTGATTGGCAACTACGTTCTTTGCATTGTGGCGGCCTGCTTTGGTCCTTGGCTATCTGCTGATGAGACTCGACGATGGCGACATCCAAAGCGATTTGGGCTTTCAGCGGCACGAATTCTGTTGCTCTCCTTGTTAGTGTCTGGTTCCGGCTTTGTAATGGGCAGTGAAATTTTGGGCACAAACGTCGGTATTGTGACAACTGATGCTGGTACCGTGCAGGTAGCGTGTAACTTGATCGGTACCGGGCCGCTCAGATATCCACCGAAAGCGCGACGATACAAATATATCGGGCAGGTAATCGTAAAGTTTGGGGTGGATGAAAAGGGCAACGTGACAGACCCTTATGTCGTCGCAAGTGAGCCACCCGGTGTTTTTGAGCGGGCTGCCTTGTCGCACGTGAAGACCTACAAATATTTGCCACCCGTATTTGACAATGGCGCAGCTACCCATGTCGATGAGGTTGCCATTAAGCTCGTTTTTGATCCAAATAGGCGCTGAGGGCGATCACGGTGGAACTAAATGATTAAAGGAGGAGGCGAGCGGTAATGTCCATCAAGGCACGAATCATCCTGCTTTCTTTGTTTGGCAACATCGTCATAGGGGCAATTTTCTTCGCTCTTTACGAATATCAGGACGAGCAAAAAGAGGCGTCTTCGATCGAGTCCAGTGCCACGATCTACGGGCAAGCTTGGCGCACGGTCCTTAACGATACCTTCAGTTCTTCCCTTGGCTTGTTCCATCCGCAGTCCGGTGATCCCGCCAAATCTGCATTATGGACTGAGGCAGTTGATATTGATGGTGAGCTTTTTGAGCTGCCCAGCGCAGTTACCACAGAGTTGGGTAAGGAGACGATTCCGGCTTCGATGGATATCTTTCTTGAGGAGGCGTTCGTTTGGGGAGAACTCAGCTTTGCGATGGTCTTCGATGAAAAGGGCAACAGGCTTTATTGCGGAACAGCGGGTGAGGGGTATGGGGTTGACCCTTGCGAAGAGAGCGCAGCTCCAGATTTTATATCCACTGCAACCGGTCGTTTGAAGGCAGGGCGGGCTGATGAGTTTTCGCTGGGCGCGGTGAGGAGCGTCAGCACTATTCGTGATGAAACCAAAGAGTTGGCCGCGGGCTTCTACCAGACCTTATTAATTGACCTGAATAATGCGCAAAAGAAAGTGGGCGCAGTATTACTGGGGAAGAATCTCGCCGAGGCGATAGAGATTTTTGAATATGACTTTTCCGTCAAAGCCATTCTGGGTTCGCGAGAGGGCACCGTTGACCTTAATGATTATTTTGAGGCGGAGGATTATGCCGAGTTGGGCGAAGTGGGGTCCGTCGTTGACCCGGTTGGAGCACTACTCGACGAAAATCTCTTGCCCATGCAAGAGAGGGGGTTCTGGGGTGAATTAAACCGTGAGCTGGGCGTCTCATACGTGGCGATCGCGCTCAGTGATTTTGCCAAAATTGAAGACGCTAAGTTGGTGGTAGTCGCCAATAAGCGAGAATCCGTATCCAAGCAGCTCGCCGCGGACAAGTATGCGTTCGGTGTCTTTGCTGCAGTATTTCTCGGCATCTTGGGGGCCATCACCTGGCTAACGAGCTACTCCTTTGGTGGCATCAGTAAAGCAATTGGCGTTTTGTCGGCCCTGACTCGCGGTGAGCTCGACGTGGCCATGCCTAAGCCCGGATTCATGCATTCTCAAAAAGATGAGGTCGGCCAACTCAACACGTCCCTAGAAACCTACAGAGGGCACCTGTTGGAAATGGAGTCGATCAGAGCGACGCAGTCCCAGAAGCGGCAACAGCGCGACAAGGTCGTATTGGACAAAATGGCCTCATTGTCCAGTCAGTTGCAGGGAGACGCGAAGAAGCTTTTGGAAGCTGATATCGACCGAATGAAGAGTCTTACGGAGACCGAGGACTTTGAGCAGGCTGAGGAAGCATCTGCTGAGCTGATGTCTATCGCCGTGTCGAGAATGTCCGATGAAGTGGTAGCGCTGATAGAGGCGCGCACAGGCGAGATTAAGTCCGCGCTGGATCGTAACGAGGAGCTGTTACTCAACATTCTGCCCAAGTCGATCGCAGATCGAAAACTGGCAGATGAGAAGGTCATTGCCGATGCGCACGAATCGTGCAGCATTCTATTTGGCGATATCGTCGGCTTCACCCAGCTTTCAAAAGACCTTGGCGCCGAGCGGTTGGTAGAGTTTCTGGATGAAGTGTTTACCAAATTTGATGACTTTAGTGATGAGTTGGGCTTGGAGAAGATCAAGACCATCGGCGATAACTATATGGTCGCTTGTGGTGTACCCCATTTTGATCCTGAACACCCCTACAAGATCGCGGAGATGGGTCAGAGAATGGTGCGTTATATTCAGAATATGGATCCAGTTCATGGCCATGTTCCCGCTATGCGAATCGGCATTCACTCCGGCCCGCTGGTTGCGGGTGTAATCGGTAAGCGCAAATTCATTTATGACTTGTGGGGCGATGCGGTCAATACCGCCGCTCGCATGGAATCCCATGGTATCCCCAATAAAATTCATATGAGCGCTGAGACCGCCGGTATTATCAAAGATCGATTTGCCATCGAGAGTCGGGGTGTTATGGAGATCAAAGGCAAAGGCGAGATGGAAACCTTCTTGCTAAGCGCCTGATCTCTCCTCCCAACCGCACACTTGCGACCTCAATTTCCATTTTGGCACTTTGCACGACCTTAATGCGCTTATTTTAGTCTTTTGTTATCGTCGGCCCCATGAATGGGGTCAGCGCTTTACCTAAACAGGGGCGAGGGCCTGTGATCAGTCTCCGGTGAGGTGTGGTATGGAGAGTCTGAGTATCGAAATAAAGGCCGAACCGCTCGTGACGGAGACGGTGCAGCGCCTTGTGTCTGCATTGGATCCCACACTCTATTACCACTCCCCCGACCACACCAAAGATGTGTTGCGGCAAAGCATGGAGCTTGCCCGGGAAGATGCCCTGGACTCGCGCGACGTATTACTGTTGGCGATTGCCGCGGCATTTCACGACGCGGGCTTCCTGGAGCAGCGACCAAAAAACGAACCCATTGGCGCGCAGATGGCAGTGCAGGCCATGGCAGGGTCAGGCCGGTTTACAGAAACTGAGCAGCAGCTGGTTGAGCAGATGATTCTCGATACCCAGTTGGTGATGGAGGGGCCGGCGCAGATCTCCAATTCTCGGCTATCCCCTTGGTTACTGGATGCTGATCTGGCAAATCTGGGGCGTGAGGATTTCTGGCAGCAGACCGAGTTGCTTGCCAAAGAACTTAATATGGACATGGCCAGCATGATGCCGATGACGCGTGCCTTGATGCAGCGCCACGACTGGCAAAGCCCTGCTGGTAAGCGACTCTTTGAACATAAGAAGGCGTCAAATTTTGTGGCGCTTGAGTCAGAATTAGGCAAAGATAGCCGCTAGACGCATTGGCCCCAGCAGGCCTCCCTGAACTACGTGGTACACATCATGAGTGGCATCGAAAGAAGACCTTCCTCGTCAAACCCGAAACTCTCAGAAGTCACGATACCGGCGGGTGTGGTGCTGTTTTCCGAGGGGGATCGCGCAGACACGATGTACATCGTGCAGCAGGGTGAAATCAATATTGCGATTAACAAGGGTGCCCATACGCTGGCAACCTTGGAAAAAGGTAGCAGCTTTGGCGAACAGGCCGTGGTCGGTACCAAGTATCGAATGGCCACCGCAACGGCAAACACGGATGCGGTTTGCCTAGAGATTCCCGCTGACTGGTTGGGCAGACAGATCAGCACGGCACCGCCGCTGTTAAAGACGGTCTTTTCCGCACTCACGCTGCAATTGCTGCAGAGAAACTACATCGCCTCCATTGCGCACGGTGACAGCGGCTCGGGCGAGTTCGTGATCGAGTCGGGAGGCCCTGCGGAGCACGCTTGGAGCAATTTTTCTCGCGGCTCAACGCTCAACTCCATTTACTGCTCGGATGGCGGCGCTATTCAGAACCAATTGCAGGCGGGACGAGCTTTGATCGTCAGTTCCGGCAAGCTGGAATTGCGGCGTGGCTCGGTCAGTTGCGCGATGAGCGAGGGCTCGGTCTTGGGTCTAGCCGAGGTCCTTGCTGGAGTGCCTTTTGATGACGCTGTAGATGTACTTTCCTCAGTCAATGCTTGGGCAATCGACGGCGATGCCGCCTACGCGCTGGTTTCCAAGCTGAACAAAGGCTTGTATGGAGTTGTAAAGGGGTTCGTAGGCAGAGTGCTCGGCGACGGCAAATCACTAGGCCGGCTTGCGCAAACGCCTCAGTAGCTCTCCTGATACCTGCGCTGTGGCGAGGATCTTACAGCGCCGCGACTTAACACCTGCATCGGCATCCTGCACGAGATGCTTTTCACCCTCGATTTTCAAACTGCCGTTTTCTTCAACCGAGGCGGACGGTGCCGCTATTTGCGTGCAACGATTTCTAAAAAGGCGCCGCTAATTGCGCCGGCGGCAGGATGGTGGTGCGCTTCATCAGTCGCGCGTGTTGTGGATCGAAGGGATCGCGCCGATGCATAGTGCAGGCGTTATCCCACATCAACGCATCCCCGGGTTGCCACTGGTGTGAGTAGACGAACTCGGGTCGCGTAGTCCAGTCGAAAAGGAATTCCAGCATCTCGGCGCTTTCCTGCCGATCCCAGCCAACAATTTCTGTGGTCATGCCGGGGCACAGGTACAAGGCCTTGCGCCCGGTGACCGGGTGCGTGCGAACGAGCGGGTGATGGATATCGGGTGACCGAGCTTTTTGCTCGTTATTGGTGGGTACGCTGTACGCCTGGTTAAAGGCCTCATAGGACTGGTTAGCCAGACACCCCACCAGCTTTTGCTGCGTTTGTTCCGGGAGCGCGTCCCAGGCGGCACACATGTCGGCAAATTCGGTATTGCCGCCCTCGGGGGGCAGGGTATCGGCCATCAACAACGACCCCACCGCGGGCTTTGGCAGATAAATCTGATCGTAGTGCCAACCCACTTCGTTATCAGACAGGATGCCGATGCGCCGACCGTCTTGCTCGATATTGGAAACGTAAAGGATCTCTGGGTGATCGGGGGAGAGGTATTCCTCGCGCACGTGTATTTCCAGAGTTCCAAATTGTTGACTGAAGCCCACCAGTGCCGCCTCGTCGAAGGACTGGTTTCTAAACAGCAGCAATTTATGCTCCGCCCACAGGTCGCGAATCAGAGCAACCGCTTCAGAGGCGGGGGTACTAGACAGCTCAAATTCCAGTACTTCGGCACCAAAGGAAGGGCTCAAAGGGCGAATGGCGGACACGGGCTAACTCCACAACCGGCGACATTTAATTGTACGGACATTTGCGCCCAATACCAACAGTGAGGCCCCGGGTGTGGGTCAGGCGGTGCGGGCGCGCCCGAGCTCAAGGGCCAGCACGCCCACCACAATCAGGACAATGCCCACCAGTTGTCCCACTGAGAGAATCTCTCCCGTCAGCTCATAGGCCATAATTGCCGTTGCGGGGGGCCCCATCGTGCTGATCAGCGAGGCACGCGAAGCGCCCACGCGGCGTACTCCTTCTGCCATCAGAAAAAGCGGCAAAACGGTGGAGAAGACAACGAGTCCTGTCAATGTTACCCACGCGTCGGCGCCCATGGCGATACTCTGCCAACCCCGCACTACCTGATAATGCATC
>Ga0181558_10005379_pt1 | contig 11305 bp, 10 predicted proteins | sample 011ome_22_FD_133754 | JGI IMG/M metagenome (GOLD analysis project Ga0181558, IMG submission 133754) | Coastal salt marsh microbial communities from the Groves Creek Marsh, Skidaway Island, Georgia - 011507BT metaG (megahit assembly) | ecosystem: Environmental > Aquatic > Marine > Intertidal... | reverse complement strand
CGACTCCCGGAACCGCACGATCACGTAAAGCAAAAGCGCCAAAACGAAAATCGAGATCGCGAAGATGATCCAGAGCAGCAGATCATGAAACGCAGTCATCTGCTCCATTATCGGTGAATGCGCTTCCTGAAAACCAAGCTGCCAAGGTTCCGGCTGCTTTGCAAATGCCGGCGCAGAAAACAGTCCCATCAGCGCAGTCAGGCCGATAAGCTCTGTTCCACGCATGAGGTGAAGTCGGAGTTTCATCATTTCCATGCTTCCATTTGGCGGTGTTGAACCGGACCCTGCCTGCACAACGGATCGCCCCCAAACCTTTGATACAGCCGGAAAATAGCCCAGCGCATGGAACCCAACAAGTCATACCCCACGCCTTCGGGCATTTGGGACACCATGTCGCAGCGATGCCAAACATGCCCAAAAACCCCAGAATTCTGTACCTAACCTGCTGACAATCGCCCTCGATCCACCCATATTGTGTGACAACGGGCGGCACTCACGTCGCCTGTATGAACAATTGGCGTGATTCGATGACCGATATGACCAGCACCGACGACCTGTTTTTCAGCCGCACCGGAATGGATCCGGAGCGGGTCACCCGGCAGGTTGGAGATACGCTGGACGGTACGGATGACGGCGAGTTGTTCCTCGAATACAGCCAGAGTGAAAGTATCACGTTTGACGATGGCCGGGTGCGCAATGCGAGTTTCGACACGACACAGGGTTTCGGCCTGCGTGCGGTGTCCGGCGAAGCCACGGGATATGCCCATTCCACCGAACTGAGCGAAGCGGCGATCAAACGCGCCAGCGAAACGGTCCGGGCGGTGCGCACCGGTCAGGGCGGCACCCTGGGCGAGCCACCCGCCAACACCAACCGCGACCTCTACACAGACACCAATCCGCTTGGCGAGATGGCCTTTGAAGACAAGGTCAAACTGCTGGCCGAAATCGACGCCTATGCGCGGGATTCCGATTCCCGAGTCCGTCAGGTGACCGCCTCACTTGGCGGGACCTGGCAGGCGGTACAGATCGTGCGCGGAGACGGGGAACGCCGCGCCGACATCCGGCCGCTGGTCCGGCTGAATGTGTCGGTGATGGTCGGCGCGGGTGACCGGCAGGAAACCGGTTCCCAGGGCGCGGGCGGCCGCGCTGTTTACGATCAGTGGATTTCGCCGGAGAACTGGCAGACCCAGGTCGATGAGGCCCTGCGACAAGCACTCGTCAATCTCGAATCCGTCCCGGCCCCGGCCGGCGAAATGCCGGTGGTGCTGGGACCGGGATGGCCGGGCGTTCTGCTGCACGAAGCCATCGGTCATGGCCTGGAAGGTGATTTCAACCGCAAGAAAACCTCGGCCTTTGCAAACCTGATGGGTGAACGGGTCGCCGCCCCGGGCGTGACGGTGGTCGATGACGGCACCCTGCCCGACCGGCGCGGGTCCATCACCATCGATGACGAAGGCACACCCAGCGGGTCGAATGTGCTGATCGAGGACGGCATTCTGAAAGGTTATATGCAGGATCGCCTCAATGCCCGCCTGATGGGTGTGGCCCCCACGGGAAACGGGCGACGCCAGTCCTTTGCGCACCACCCCATGCCGCGCATGACAAACACTTATATGCTGAGCGGCGAGGCCGACCCCGAAGAATGCATCAAGGCGGCCAGGACCGGCATCTATGCCGTGAATTTCGGTGGCGGGCAGGTGGACATAACCAATGGCAAGTTCGTGTTCAGCTGCACCGAGGCCTATCTGATCGAGGACGGAAAACTGGGTGCACCGGTCAAGGGCGCCACCCTGATCGGCAACGGGCCCGACGCCCTGACGCGCGTCAAGCTGATCGGCAACGATTCGAAACTCGATGACGGGATCGGTACCTGCGGCAAGGACGGCCAGTCGGTGCCCGTCGGTGTCGGCCAGCCGACGATGATGCTCGAATCCCTGACCGTTGGCGGCACGGCCGTCTGAGGCACCCCACCGCAAGCCGCACGCCAGCCATGCAAGCGCGGCATGATGGAATTGCCACCTACCCCAGACCCATACAAGATGGCAGATAACGACACATCTCGTGGCCGTTCTGCATAATTCGGAATGTGCAATGCCTGACGAAGGACATCCAAAGCCAGACTCTGCGTCATCAGCAAAGACTGACACGCCGCGACACAGCCGGCGTACGGGTCCTCTGGTCCGGAACGCGGTCATTCTTCTGGTCGTGGTGGCTGCTGTCGCCGGTACCGCACGCTGGGCCCATTGGCAGTGGAGCCATGTCAGTGAAACCGATGCACGTATCGCGACCGACACCGTCGCGATTTCAAGTCGGGTTTCGGGCTGGGTGGTGGATTTGCCCGTCAGCGACGGTGAGCGAATATCACGCAACACCCTTCTCATCGCGATTGACCCGCGCGAATCAGAACTCAGGTTGACCGAATACGGTGCGCGGATCGGCGCCCTGACCGCAGCGAGATCACAGATCGCCGCCGAAATCGAACTGATCGACCAGACCACGGCGCGCCGGGTGGAGGCCGCCCGGTCCCATGCCGATGCCGCAAATGTGGCTGTGCGCGCCAGCCTCGAACAATTCGAACTCGCCCGCGCCGATTTCGAGCGCACGCGTTCACTGCTCAAGGACCAGATCGTATCCCGGCAACGGCTCGATCAGGTTCAGACCGAGCTCAGCCGGGCCCAGGAGCGGCACCAGAAGGCGCAGGCCGATCTGGCCGCCGCGCTCGCCGATGTGGGGGAAGCCGAAGCTGCACGCGGCCAGATGACAGTGCTCGCGAAACGGATCGATGCGCTGCGGCACGAAGAGGCCGAAATTGCGGCGCAGCGTGACCGGCAGGTCCTCGACGTGGCCGACCGGACGATCAAGAGCCCGATTGACGGGGTCGTGTCGGAGACCTTTGTCGATGTCGGCGAGTTCGTCAGCCCCGGCCAGCGCCTCATGCTGATTCACGACCCGGCGGCGATATGGGTGGAGGCCAATATCAAGGAAACCGACATCCGGCATCTTGCTCCGGGCATGCCGGTGGAAGTGCTGATCGATGCCTTTCCGGACCAGACCTTCTCGGGAACGGTGTCGCGGATCGGCCAGGCGACGACCAGCGAGTTCGCATTGCTGCCCAATCCGAACCCGAGCGGCAATTTCACAAAAGTCACCCAACGCCTGCCTGTCCGCATCGCACTCGATCCCGGCGATGCCGCCCTTCGCCCCGGGATGATGGCCGTGATCAATATCGCAATCCCCGGCCGCTAGCCGGTCTGTCGCGTGACCACGACGACCCTGCCCGACGCTTCTCCTACAGCCACCCCGGCCGCGCCGGGGGTATGGCATCGCTGGCTGGTCGTGACCGCAGCGCTCTCGTCTTCGCTCGCCCTCGCCCTTTCGGCCACAATCACCAACGTCGCTGTGCCCGACATCATGGGCGCCTTCGGCGTCGGTCAGGATCAGGCCCAGTGGATGGCCACAGCCTTCTTTGCGGCGATGACGGCCGGGATGCTGCTCAGCGACTGGCTGACCCGCCGATTCGGGGCACGACAGGTGTTCATCGCCACCATGATGTTCTTTTTCTTGGGTTCGATTGCCGGTGGCACGGCCCAGACCTACGATATGGTGGTTCTGGGACGAACCATTCAGGGCCTGACGGCGGGGATTCTGCTGCCGCTGGCCATGATGGTGATGTTCGCCGTGTTCCCGCCCCACCAGCGCGCCATGGTCGCGGGGCTGTTCGGCGTGAGTTTCATCCTGGGCCCCGGACTGGGCCCCTGGTTCGGCGGCATCGCCATCGACCATTTCGACTGGCGCTTCACCTTCTACGTCGCATTGCCCGTTTCATTCTGCGCGATGATGCTGGCCGGTGTGGTCCTGCCCGGGCGTGACCACTCCCTCGCAAGAACACGCCTCGACTGGCTCGGCTTTGTCCTGGTTGCGACGTTTCTGGCGGCCACCCTGACAGGTTTGTCCAATGGTCAGCTCAAGGGCTGGAACGCCAACTTTGTCATCGCCCTGCTCATTCTGGGGATCGGATCGGGCGTCGCCTTCGTGTTCTGGGAACTGGTCGTACCTGACCCGCTGTTCGATGTGCGCCTGCTGCGCAATCCGAAGTTCGCCGTATCCTGCGTGGTGTCGTTTCTTATCGGGGCCTGCCTGTTCGGATCGTTCTATCTGCAACCCGTCTTTGTGCAGATTGTCGGCAGTTACACCCCCCTGCAAGCCGGCCTTGTGCTTGTGCCTGGCGGACTTGCCATGGGACTGGCATTGCCGCTCTCGGGGCGGCTGGCGGATCGCTACCCGCCCTACCTCCTGCTCGTGACCGGGTTTCTTCTGTTTTCCATCACCACCTGGTGGATGGGCTTCGCCGATGCCAATACAGCCTTCTGGACCTTCGCGCTGCTTGTTCTGGTCGGGCGGATCGGACAGGGCATGCTGTTTCCCCCGATCACTGCTGCCGGTCTGGCGGCGGCACCTCCGGAGAAAATGGGTACTGCCAACGGCATGCTGAACTTCACGCGCCAGATGGGCGGGGCGTTCGGAATCAACCTGCTCGCGATCAACATCGAACGGCACACCGCACGTCATGCCGAGATGCTGGCCACGTCACAGACGGAGTCCAACTCGACCACGACCGGTTTGCTCGAGACGGTCCGCGACATGCTGACGGCGGCAGGATTGCCCGATCCGGTCGAAGCCGCGCTGGCGAGTTTTTATCTGGGACGCATTGTGGCCGCCCAGGCCACCGCACTGGCATTTCAGGACACCTTCGTCGCCTTCGCCGTGATGACCTTCATCGCGGCCGTGTTGTCACTGGCCCTTTGGACACCGTTGCGCCGGCCGCGCGGCTAAGCCTCCGGGATCAGCATCGGGAACTCCTGGCGCGCGACGCGGCGAATCACATCGGCAATATCCCCATAAGCCGGGGCGCGTCCGGCACCCTTGCGCCATACCAGGCCGATCGAGCGCGACATGGCGCGCCCGCGAATGGCCCTGACCGCCACATCACTGTCGCTTCGAATTTCCGAATTGGCATAGAGCGCGGGCAGGAACGTGGCCCCTGTGTTCATGGCCACCATCTGGCGCAGCGCATCCAGGCTGGTGCCCTCATAGTCGCGAACAAGGTTGGCCCCCAGTTCTTCACACAGCGCATGCACCTGATCATGCAGGTGAAAATCCGGCGTCAGGGTCAGGATCGGCAATCCCTGCATATCCTCGGGGGCCACGGTCTCATGTTGCGCGATCGGGTGTTCAGTGGACACCGCCAGATAGACCGGCTCGCGGAACAATCGTTCCACGACAAGGTTCGATGACCTGACCGGCAACTGGGCCAGAATCAGGTCGTGGGTGCCCAGCGCCAGCTCGGTTTCGAGATCGTGCGGCGCGCCCTCGCGGATATAGAGCTTGAGGTCGGGATTGTCGCGGTGAAGCGCGGCCACCACACAGGGCAGCAGATAGGGTCCGAGTGTGGGCTTCACGCCGAGACGGATCGTTCCCACCAGATCCCGGTGCGAGGATGACGCGACATCGACAATTTCCTGAACGTCCAGCAAAACCCGGCGAGCGCGCGAGACAACTTCGCGTCCAATCGGTGTCAGAACGGCCCCGGTCCGCCGGCGCTCGATCAGTTTTGTACCCAGGCTCGCTTCCAGGTTCTGAATCTGCACGCTGAGCGAAGGTTGCGCGATCCCGCACCGCTCCGCGGCATCGCGGAAATGTCCGGTATCCACAAGCGCGAGCAGATAACGCATTTGTTTGAGCGTAAGCGCGGGTTCAGGCACTGCCATCTCTCAATCGGAAGCGACAGGAATATATAGCTTTTTTCTATATTTTTTTCTACTTCAATTATCTTTTCATTTCTCTGCGGGCGCCCCATCTCTCATGCATCGATGAAACACGCTGGACGAGGCCGTCAATGAAGGTTCGGAATTCGGTTTTGAAGGATCGCCTGGACTCGCTGGCACGCCTGCATCGCGAAGTGGATGCCGACATCCACGACGAACTGGTCCGCCCCAGGCCCGACATGGCGCATTTGCAGAAGCTCAAACGCATGCGGCTGCGCGTGAAAGACCGAATTTCCGTTGTCGAATCCAGTTATCCGCCGTCCCGCGAGTCCCGTTTCCGGAGCGCGGCCTGACACCACCCCCAACCCGCGGTCCCAGTATGACCGCCTGATTTGGAGTTTTCGAGATGTTCGGTCTCTCTGGTTTGTTCGAGAAAGCGTCGGGTTTGCTTGGCGATGCCAACGCTGCGGCGTTCCTTGAAGACGCCGACCCGGCCGTCATTCTCGATCAGATCGGCGTTGACCCCGCCATGCTCGACACGGTCGGGCTCGACCCGGCCCTGCTGGAGCAGGCCGGCCTCGATCCCGCCGCCCTGAACAACATCTCGGATCTCGATCTGGCAGCAGTGAAAGATCTTATCGGACAGTCCCGGCCCTGACCGGCCGGACTTACGTAGCCGGTTCCTCCCTGAACAACGGCTGCGGCACGGCTTTGAAGACAAGCAGGCCCCCCAACACCTGCTTTTCTCGGCACCCGGTTTCCCAATTGCCCCGGGAAACCAACCTTCTAAGCGGGTCTCCCGCGCACGAAGGCCGGTGCCAGTCAAAGTCGCTTTGATATGGCCCTCCCCTTCCACGGGGAGGGCCTTTTTCTTTACCAGGCGTATTCCTCGAAGGCGCGCTCGACATCGCCGTCCCAGCGCCCTTCGAAAGCCGCGAGCTTGTTTTCGGCCGGCGTCAGGCCGCTATCGGCGATCTGCTCGAGCGTGGACAGGAAGTGACTTTCGTCCTGCCCCCAGAAATCTGTCAGCGCCCGGCTCTTGAGGCCGGCACGCGATATCTCCAGCGCTTCGCGGGCCAGCTCGAGCATTGTCCGGTTGCGAAACGGCGTGGACTGGCCCTGTGCGGGAACGGCATTCCGCAGATCGATCACCTCCTGCGCGCTCCAGTCTGCAATCATCTCGCTTGCGGCATCGAGTGCTCCGGAATCGTAGAGCAGGCCGACCCAGAAGGCCGGGAGTGCGCAGACCCGCCGCCACGGGCCTCCATCCGCGCCACGCATTTCGAGAAACTTCTTGAGCCGCACTTCGGGAAACAGCGTCGTGGTGTGATCCGACCAGTCGCCCATGGTTGCAAACTCACCCGGACGCGCGGGCAGCTTCCCGGCCATGAAGTCCCGGAAGGACTGACCGGATGCATCGATATAACCCCCATCGCGATAGACGAAATACATGGGCGTATCGAGCACGTAATCCACATAGCGTTCGTAGCCGAAATCGTCATCGAAGACGAAGGGCAGGATTCCCGAACGGTCATTGTCCACATCGGTCCAGACATGACTGCGCAGGCTCAGATAGTCGGTGGGCTGACCCTCGCGGAAGGGCGAATTCGCAAACAGGGCCGTGGCGACCGGCTGCAGAGCCATCGCGACACGCATTTTGCGCACCATGTCGGCCTCGTCAGAGAAGTCGAGATTGACCTGCACGGTACAGGTCCGCAGCATCATGTCATGGCCCATGGTGCCGACCTTGCTCATGTATTCGCGCATGATCTTGTAGCGTCCCTTGGGCATCCAGGGCGCGTCTTCCCGGGTCAGCGTGGGGTGAAACCCCATGCCCATCATCGCCACACCCAACTCGCCATTGACCTCGCGAAGCTGACGCAGATGTTCGTGCACTTCTTCGCAGGTCTGGTGCAGGGTCTCGAGGGGGGCACCGGAGAGCTCGAACTGCCCGCCCGGTTCGAGCGAAATATTGGCACCGCTTTCACCGGTCAGCGCGATGACATTGTCACCCTCATAGACCGGCTGCCAGCCGAACCGCTGGAGACCCACCAGCAGATCACGGATGCCGGGGGTGCCATCATAAGACAGGGTTTTATGATCGGACTGCCGGAACGCGAATTTCTCGTGTTCGGTGCCGATCCGCCATTCCTCTCTCGGCTTCTCGCCCTCGGCGATCCAGTCGATGAGTTGCTGTTTGGATTCGATAACCGGGCCGCCACCCGAAGACGGAGCTGCCATGTTTCACACTCCCCGATAAGAGCGAAACTCAAGACCGCGCGGAGTCCCAATCTCCGGCGATCGCCTGAACGACGGACAGTGCAGCCAAGGCGGCCGTATCGGCCCGCAACACGCGCGGACCAAGCCCGATAGACCTAACAAAGGGCAGTTCACCGAGTTGGTCAAGCTCATCGGGGGCAAAGCCGCCCTCCGGTCCGGTCATGATGGCACAGGGGACCGGGCTGTCACGCAATTCCAAAGCGGCTTCGGCAACCGGACGTCCGGCACCCGTTTCATCGCCCACAAGCAGAATGCGATCCCGGGGCCAGTCCTCCAGAACATCGCGGAACTTTGCGGGTTCGCAGATATCCGGCACGCTCAGCCGCTCGGATTGCTCGGCCGCCTCAATGGCATTGGCGCGCAGCCGTGCTGTCTTGACCCGTTCGGTATTGGTGCGCGCTGTCAGCACAGGAACCAACCGGGAAACGCCGAGCTCCGTCGCCTTGGCTGTCAGGAAACCCAGCGCGGCCCGCTTGATCGGTGCAAATGCCAACCACAGATCGGGCTCCGGCTTCTGGGCCTGCAGCAGCTCCGCGGGCTGCACAATCACGGCGCCGCGCCTGGCCGCCACGATATCGGCCCAGAACTCGCCCTCGCGACCGTTGAAGATGGCGATCCGGTCGCCCTCACCCCGGCGCATGACATTCTGCAGATAGTGGCTCTGGTCATGACTCAACGGAACCGGCGCGCCCACCGACAGGTCGGCTTCGACAAACAGCCGCAACCGGGTAAAACTCGCCTTCGTGTCCGACATTCCGTGAATCCGGGATTGGGGGCCGCGGCCCGCTGGGTTATCACTAGCGCCATGAGTGGCGCACCCCATCATAGCGCGAGCGATATCCCGCGCGGCAACTGGCTTGACCGGTTCGTTCCGGCTCCGGCCCGGCCCTATGCCCGGCTGATGCGGCTGGACCGACCGATCGGCACCTGGCTGTTGCTGCTACCCGGCTGGTGGGCGCTCGCCCTGGCAGAAGCGCCGGGCAACTGGCCGAACCCGCTCTGGGTCGCCCTGTTCGGGATCGGCGCCATCCTGATGCGCGGCGCGGGCTGCGTGATCAACGACATGTTCGACCGCGATTTCGATGCCCGGGTTGCCCGCACCGCCGACCGGCCTCTGGCCTCGGGCGCGATCCGCATGCGCGCTGCCCTGACCTTCCTTGCGTTTCTGTTGCTGATCAGTTTTGCCATTCTTCTGCAGTTCAACGCATTCGCGATGGCGATCGGCGCCCTGAGCCTGCTTCTGGTCATCCCCTATCCGTTGATGAAACGCATCACATGGTGGCCCCAGGCCTGGCTCGGCCTGACCTTCAACTGGGGTGCCTTGCTCGGCTGGGCGGTTGTCCAGGGAGATATTGGACCGGCGACGCTGGTGCTCTATGCCGCCGGGTTTTTCTGGACCCTCGGCTACGACACGATTTATGCCCATCAGGACAAGGAAGACGACGCGCTGGTCGGCATCAAATCCACCGCGCGCCTGCTGGGCGAAAGCTCACGTCCCTGGATTGCGGGCTTCTACACTGTCTGTATGGCCCTGCTAGCGCTCTCGGGATGGCTTGCGGGCGTCGCCTGGCCGTACTGGATCGGGCTTGCGATCGGTGCTGCGCATCTCGTCTGGCAGACCGCGACCATCGACTTCAACGATCCGAAAGACTGCCTGAAAAAATTCCGCGCCAACCGTGACTTCGGCCTGATTGTCTTTGCCGCCGCGATTGCCGCCCGCATGGTTGCCTAAGGCCGGCCTCGACACCCGGAGCACCGTGACCAAACGTGGCTGCTTCAGACATCCACAATCTTGTGATCAGCGTGAACCACGGGCACGGCTGACTTTTCCAAATGGGTGATTCGCTCGGTTCGCAAATTGGCATCGTTGATATGGGCGCGCACAAAATCTGCAAGATCGTCCTCCGGCGACAGCCGGTCGCGCATCAGTGAGAGCGCATCGAGCTGACCCAGAGCCGGTAACTTGCGGTCCTGCGCCGTGATCTCCTTCAGGGCATAGGGTTGTTCCCCCTCACCCACATGGCCACGAAAACTCAGATAGGCAAAGGCGTGCTCCAGACGCGTGCAGTCGTCCAGCTCGAGATTCAGCCCGATCAGTTCGGCGAAATGATAGTTGTCGATCTCGGTCGGATGCATCACGGCAAGTTCGATGTCGCTCAGCCAGTTGACGGCCACCGCAACCCGCGTGCCGGGAACATGGCGCAGCGCGGCGGGCAGCGAGCCATAGTTCGAGAAGTGGGCGGAAAACACCACATCATGATCGGCCAGCCAGCCGCGTTGGACGGGAATGGGGGCATGATCGGTGCCGTATTTCTGGCGCAGGCGCAACGGTGACTGATTGGAGCCGTAACCGATCACCGGTTTGCGGCCTTCGGTCAGGCGTGGATCGAACGGCGCCTCCGCCCCCGCCACGAAGGTGAAGGAATGCGCCGTAATGTCGTATGGATATCCTGCGGCACGCACCAGCGCGGGGTCGGTCTGGAACGGATCGGTTGGCATCCCGACATCTTCGTGCGAATGCCAACATGCCGCAAGCCGCCGTTCTTGACGCGAACAGGCTTGGGCGCTCTAAGTCTGGGCATGCCTTACGCCAGCCTCCGCGAATTTATCGCCAGACTCGAAGATAACGGGCGTCTCGTCCGGGTGTTCCATCCGGTTTCGACCAATCTGGAGATGACCGAAATACAAACCCGGCTGCTTGCCGAGGGCGGACCGGCCGTTCTGTTCGAGAACGTCGTCAACGAGAACGGGGCGCCCAGTCCGATGCCGGTTCTGGTCAATCTTTTCGGAACCGTCGAGCGCGTGGCCTGGGGCATGGACCGCGAACCGGATCAGCTGCGCGAGGTCGGTGAAACGCTCGCCTTCCTGCGGCAGCCTGAACCGCCGGGCGGTTTGCGGGATGCCTGGGAGAAGCTGCCGCTGCTGCGCACCGTCATGTCCATGCGTCCCAAAAAGGTTTCCTCCGGGCCCGTCCACGACATCGTTCTCACCGGTGACGATATCGATCTGTCGAAACTGCCCATCCAGACCTGCTGGCCCGGCGAGCCGGCCCCGCTGATCACCTGGCCGCTGGTTGTCACCCAGGGCCCGAACCCGGACGGCAAGAAGGAAGACGCATTCAATCTCGGCATCTATCGCATGCAGGTGACCGGGAAAAACACCACCTATATGCGCTGGCTCAAGCATCGCGGCGGCGCCCAGCACCATGCGCGCTGGAAGAACGAACGGCCCGACCCGCTGCCCGCCGCCGTTGTCATCGG
>Ga0181558_10005378_pt1 | contig 11307 bp, 8 predicted proteins | sample 011ome_22_FD_133754 | JGI IMG/M metagenome (GOLD analysis project Ga0181558, IMG submission 133754) | Coastal salt marsh microbial communities from the Groves Creek Marsh, Skidaway Island, Georgia - 011507BT metaG (megahit assembly) | ecosystem: Environmental > Aquatic > Marine > Intertidal zone... | reverse complement strand
GTCCAAAAAGAAAGCTCCCGGCCTTCAGGCATACCGCGAAACTCTCGCCTTCGACCTCGACGACTTTCAAATCACCTCCTGCGAATCGGTCGAATCGGGCAGGGGAGTGCTGGTGGCTGCGCCCACCGGAGCGGGAAAGACGGCCGTCGCAGAATTCGCCATATATCTGGCGCTTCAACAACCCCTCGTAAGGGTCTTTTACACCACGCCCATGAAGGCGCTGTCGAACCAGAAGTACACCGAACTGGTCGAGCGGTATGGGCCGGAAGAAATCGGACTTCTCACCGGCGACACCAGTGTCAATCCACACGCTCGCGTGGTCATTATGACCACGGAGGTGCTGCGCAACATGCTCTACGCCGATAGTGAGCTACTCGAACACCTCGGCTATGTCGTGATGGACGAGGTGCACTACCTCGCTGACCGCTTCCGCGGTGCGGTGTGGGAAGAGGTCATCATTCACCTACCACCCTGGGTGCAACTCATTTCGCTCAGTGCCACGGTGTCAAACGCGGAAGAGTTTGGCGAATGGCTCCAGACCGTTCGAGGAGACACCGACATCGTGGTGAGCGAGCGTCGCCCCGTCCCGCTCTATCAACACATGCTCGTGGGGGAGCGCCTGTTGCCACTTTTTCGCACCGACAAGAGCGGTCCGCGGCCGCAGGTCAACCCCGAGATTGTCCAAATGGTGCACACCCTCCAGCGCTTTCAAGGAAGCCCGGGCCGTGGTCATAAGCGTCGCGGTCGGCCGCGCTACCACGGACGAGAGGGTCAGCCGAAGGTGTCACAAGCGCGCCTGATCCGAATGCTGGACCAAGAAGAGCTGCTGCCCGCTATTTTCTTCGTGTTTTCTCGAGTCGGCTGCGACAAAGCTGTGGATGCGGCGACCCAACGCGGTATCGACCTCACGACCCCCGCTGAAAAAGAAGAAATCATCGACTTCGTCGAACAGCGCTGTGCGCGGCTTGACGAAGACGATTTGGGGGTTCTGGGCTACCCCGAATGGCTCGACGCGTTGTTGAGAGGCGTAGCCGCCCATCACGCCGGGTTGCTTCCCGTGTTCAAAGAAGTGGTCGAGGAGCTATTCCGCCGCAAACTGCTACGTGTGGTCTTCGCCACCGAAACCCTCGCCCTCGGGATCAATATGCCCGCCCGCACCGTGGTGTTAGAGAAGCTGGATAAATTCAACGGCGAAGCCCGCGTGCCCATCACCGCGGGGGAGTACACCCAGCTCACGGGCCGCGCCGGGAGAAGGCGCATCGACACGCAAGGTCACTCGGTGATTATGTGGCGGCCGGGAATGAACCCCGAGCAGGTGGCCCAGTTGGCCTCACGTCGTAGCTACCCCTTGCGCTCGAGCTTCCGCCCCACCTACAACATGGCCGTGAACCTCATTTCGCAGTTTGGTCATGAGCGCACCCGGACGATTCTGGAGAGCTCTTTCGCGCAGTTTCAAGCCGATCGACACGTGGTGGAGCTCGCGCGGAATGTCCGCCGAAATGAGGAATCTCTTGCTGGCTATGACAAGTCCATCGACTGCGACCGTGGAGACTTTCGAGAATATTCCGGGCTACGGCGAGAGCTCTCGGATTCTGAGAAGAAACATCGTCGCAGTGACGACGCCGCGTCTCAGCGGGAGATTGACCGGCTTCGCCGCACCCTCAAACGCCACCCCTGCCACGAGTGTCCGGACCGGGAAACCCACGCGAGGTGGGCCGAGCGATGGTGGAGGCTCCATCGCGACACTGAGAAGATCAGGCGCCAAATCGACCAGCGCACAGGCGCCATCTCGCTGGTGTTTGACCGGGTGGTGACGATTCTTGAGGAGCTCGACTACCTTCGACTCGACGGTGAGGACTACCAGGCCACTGTTCATGGCACACGCCTTCGCCGCATTTACGGCGAGCGCGATCTATTAGTCGCTGAAGCCCTGCGCCGACAACTGTGGATGGGCCTAGACGTTCCCTCCCTTGCGGCCATGGTGTCGTGTTTGGTTCACGAGAGTCGAAGCGACGACTTGCCGGTGAAAGCGTCTGAGCTGCCCACCGGGGCGTTTCGTGACGCGATGGAGGACACCGAGCGGCTGTGGTCAACGTTGGACAAGTTGGAGAGAAGCCACCACCTGCCCGGGACGGAGCCACTGGCAGCCCATCGCGCCTGGGCCATGTGGCATTGGGCGGGCGGTGGCGACCTTGCCGACATTGTCGGGGAAGATGACGTGGCTGTGGGTGATTTTGTCCGCCTGTGTAAGCAAGTGATTGATGTGCTCGACCAGATTGAACAGGTCGATAACGGCCCCACTGGCTCCATTGCCCGGGAGGCGCGTGCGGCGGTATTTCGCGGAATCGTCGCTCTCAGCAGCCTTGTTTAGGCTTCCAGGTGTGATCGGCCTCGACCAGACTCCGCCGCTTCGGGCGACGTCACGCCTGCCGGTGTGGCTTAGTGCCTTACTCGCGGTCGCTGCCGGTTGGCTGATGGACCTGGGGTTTCCCGACCGCGGCTGGTGGCCCTTTACTCTCGCCGGTCTGATGCTGATGCTTTTTGCCGCACGCGGACTGACGCTGCCACAGGCCCTCTGGGTCGGAGCGTTGGGGGGTTTCAGCTACTACGGCATTTTGATCACCTGGCTCACGGTCTATTTGGGGCTCGTACCGTGGCTTGCACTCACTCTGGCCCAAACGGTTCTTTTCTCGCTGGGTTTTGTTCTCGTCACTCTGATCTGGCGAGTGGGGGAGAGGCAATGGCCTTCTCTCCACGCACGGGTGGGTTTCCTTCCACTGGCTCTTGCGGGAGTGTGGATGGTACGCGAGGCGATTGCCGCAGTTTGGCCCTTCGGAGGGTTCGCCTGGGGGAGGTTGGCGCACTCACAGGCGCAGGGCCCCGCTCTGGAGTGGGTGGCGTGGTTGGGCACCAGTGGGCTCAGTTTCTTACTCGCCTGGTTTGCCGCACTCGTGGTGGTCGTGCTGAGCGAGCCGAGGTTGGCACGCCTGCAACAGGCGACCCTTCTCGTTGGGGCATTGACATTTCTGGTGGTGTGGCCCGGGTATCCCGCGACGATCTCTGACACCATCCGTGTCGCGGCGATTCAGGGCAACACCGATGCGTCGCTTTTTTCGTCCTCGTCCCGCGGGGACAACCTGATGGATCACTGGGCGGTCACCAAGGAGCTCTACGGCGAAAAAGTCGATGTGGTGATTTGGCCAGAAAACGCCTCCGACATCGACCCCCTTCGCCACTCTGAAGCGGCGACGATTTTGGACGACGTGGTGACCAATATGGACGCACTGTTGGTGGTGGGCACGATCACCGCGCAAGGGGACGAAACGTTCAACAGTGTCTTGCTGTGGGATGTGCCCGACAACCCTGGTGTGGGTTATGCGGCCGACCAGTACGACAAGATTCACCCGGTGCCCTTTGCCGAGTACCTCCCGGCCCGAGAGTTCTTCTACCCACTCGCTCCCGACATGTTCGACCTGGTTCCTCGCGACTACAGCTTTGGCGAGCGCGACACGGTGTTCACTGTTGCCGGGCACACCGCCGGTGTGGCGATTTGCTACGACATTGTCGACGACGCCATCTTCTGGCAAATGATGGACGAAGGTGCGGACGTCATCTTTGCGCCGACCAACAATGCGGATTTTGGCCGGACTGACCAAAGTGAACAACAGCTCGACATCGCCACCATCCGCGCGGTAGAAACCGGCCGCACGGTGGTGAACACCTCCACGGTGGGCACAAGCGCCATCATCCTGCCGACCGGCGAAGAATTGGTACGGCTGCCCACCTTCACCGAAGGGTTCATGCTCGAGGACATTCCCACTACTTCACACATCACTCCGGCAACGCGACTGGGGCGCAGCCTAGAGCTGGGGGTGTCCGCTCTGGGCCTTGCTAGCGTCGCGATGGGCTGGTGGGCTCGTCGGCGAGTTGAGCCCGACGCTCCACGGCCAAATCGGTCCGATCGGTAACCATTACCCGCACGCCCGCTCGCCACAGCGCTTCCATCTGATCGGGGTCGTTGATCGTCCACGCGCCCAGTGTGACGTGGTGACGGGTGGCCGTCGCCACCATCCGGGGTGAAAACATCGAAAAGCCATAGGCCTTGGTCGGCAAAAACAGCGCATCGATGGGTCCTAATGACCGGTGAAGAGGCGGAATGATGCCCCAGGCGGCAACCGCGTGCCGATGGGTGCCGATGGTTTTGACTTCACCCAGGCGCGAGACCACCTGGTGTCGACGCTTTTCAGAGAACGAGGCAATCAACACCCGATTGTGCGCCCGGGTGCGCTCGATGGCGGAGATCGTCGGCTCCACCGCACGCTCGTCCTTCACGTCGATGCTGAAGCGCTCGTGGGGAAAAGCATCCAACGTCTCCTCTAGCGTGGGCATCGTGTGGCCGCCGAGGTCGACTCGGCGCAACACTTCGCTCGTCATATCCGCTACTAATCCGGGCCGCCCTGCCACGCGGCGCAGGCCGGGGTCGTGCGTGACCATCGCCACGTTGTCTCGCGAGCCGTGGACGTCGATTTCCAAGAGGTCCGCACCGGCGCTCATCGCCGCACTGAAGGCTGCGAGCGTGTTTTCAGGGGCATCCACCCCAAATCCGCGGTGCGCGGCAATAAGTGGGCCGTCCCCCGCGAATAGGTCGTTCATCTGGTCTTTCTCCCGCCACACGTGAACTCTCTGCCGAGGATAGACCCCCACACGTTGCTAGGGTGTGGGACATGTCAACAAACCCCCTTGCTCCCACTGATCTGCTGGGAAAGCGCGTCCTCGTTACCGGTTCCTCACGGGGCATTGGTGCCGAAGTTGCCCAATTCTGTGCCGCCGCTGGGGCCCGTGTGGCCATCAACTACCGCAATAAGGAAGCGCGGGCTAAGAAAATCATCGATGGCATTGTGGAGGCTGGGGGAGAGGCCATCATGGTGGGAGCCGACCTCACCGACCCGGTCTCGGTAATGGGCATGATCAACGACATTCGCGACGCTTTTGGCGGCTTGGATGTTCTGGTTCTGAACGCCTCGGGCGGCATGGAAGCAGACGTCGCTGAGGATTACGCGATGAAGCTCAATCGCGACGCACAAGTCGGTGCGCTCACAGCGGCCCTCCCGCTGATGACAGACGGGGGACGCGTGGTGTTTGTCACCAGCCACCAAGCCCACTTCATTCGAGAGACCGACACGATGCCCGAATATCGCCCGGTTGCCCTCTCGAAGCGCGCCGGTGAAGACGCCCTCCGTGCTATGGCAGATGACATGGCAGCGCGTGGGGTGGATTTTGTGGTTGTTTCGGGCGACATGATCGAGGGCACCGTCACGGCGACACTGCTCAATCGGATCTATCCCGGTGCGATTGATGAGCGTAAAGAAGTGGCCGGGAAGATTTACAACGTCGAAGAGTTTGCGGCCGAAGTGGCCCAGGCCATCGTGGATGACGTTCCGGAAGACCACACCCGACTTGTCGGCGACGTGAGTTCGTTCCAGGCCTAGCTCCTCGGTGTTCGCAGGGCCCCGGCACACCAGCCGAATCCTTCTCAGTGCGACATCTGGCCGTGCTCTCTTGCTCTTCACGCGCGCTCCTGATTCATCAAATTGGCTCCGCTGGGTGACCCCCGGTGGGGGCGTTGACCCGGGGGAGAGCCACCGCGAAGCCGCCATCAGAGAACTCACGGAGGAGACTGGCCTGGTCGTGGAAGAAGTAGGGGAGATGGTGTATTCCGAGACCATTCCTTTGCCCTACGACGAGGCGATTTACCCCACGGCGTACCAAGAATTTTTTCTTCTGCGCATCGATTCAGAGTTTGAACCGGATAGAAGCGGCTGGACGGAGTCAGAGCGTATCGACGTCACCGATTGGCGGTGGTGGAGCGCTGAGGAGCTCGAGGCCACTGCGGAGCCGTTTGAGCCCGCGATTCTGCCTCAGTTGATGCGTAGGCTTGAGGATGACGCGTGAGGGCAAAGGAGTCTGATCATGAGCGGTAGCGGCGTAGTGTCCATCGGGGAAGCGCTGGTGGACATGATTCAGCTGGAGGACTCTGAGCAGCCGACGTACCTTGCCGCCTGGGGCGGAAGCCCGTTCAATGTCGCTGTCGGCGCTGCTCGGCTGGGGTCACCCACGGAATTCGCCGGTTCTTTTGCCGACGATGCCTTGGGGAAACAGCTGCGGGAGTTCCTCGTTGAACAGGGCGTGGGCCTTGACCTATCGGTCACTGTTGAGGCACAGACGACGATTGCCATGACGTCGTTTGTGAACCACGAACCGCGCTACAACTTTTATGCCAACCCCGCGTCCTATGGCTTTGTCCCGCCGGCGATTGGCGCCAGGCAGCAGGTTGCCTCCGCCAGCGTGGTCCACGCTGGCTCTCTGGGCGTATTAGAAGACATGACCTACGAAGCGATTTGTCAGGCATTCGACGCCACAGGCGGGATAAAGACCTTCGATCCCAACGTCCGACCACGAATGGTGTCTGATTGGTCGAACTACCGGGAGCGGCTGGGGCACCTGATTCACCACGCCGATTTCATCAAGTTCAGCGTCGAGGACATCGAGGCGACCTATCCGGAACAAACTGTGGACCAAATCGCCCTGGCAGCGCTGGATGGGCGTGCTCAGGCAGTGTTGGTTACTCGAGCCGGCGACCCCGCCACGCTCTATACGGGCACCACGCAATCGACGATTCCGATTGCCTCAGGGTTCACCCTGATGGACACCACGGGCGGTGGCGACGCGACAATGGCGGGAATGCTGCATCAGCTCAACCAATCAGGTGTGCCAGATAGTCACGACGGATGGGAACACTATTTCCGCCAGGCGCTGATTGTCGCCGCCGTGGTGTGTTCTCGTCGCGGAGGAGCTATTGCGATGCCCACCGGCGATGAGGCGCGAGCAGCGGGCGCGCAGCTCTAACGACCCCTTTTCGCCCCACCTCAGTATCCGATAATCATTATTATGTCAGGAATGCGATTTCAGTCCTGACTGAGCGGCAACAGCCCCTCCCCGGACTGATTGGCCCGCTACGCCGAATGTGAGGCATCAACCCACGCATCGAGTGTGCGTTGGGCCGCACCCGAATCAATCGTTTCCTGCGCACGCGCAATATTTGCCACGAGCCGTTCCTTCAGCGGAATATCCAACTGCTTGTGGTCTCTCGACAGATCAAACGACGTGAGGCCGGCCGCCGTGTTTAACACCACGATGTCTCTCACCGGGCCGGGCTCGCCTGAGAGCACCGATTTCGCCAGGGAGGCGTTGTGGGCGGGGTCTTTGCCCAGCAAGTCGTCAATCGAGGCCTTCCGCAGTCCAAGCTCCTCGACATCGATGACGTGTTCGATGACGTCGCCACGGGTCACCTCCCACACGCGGGAGTAACCCGTGGTGGTCATTTTGTCGATGCCGTCATCTCCCCGATACAGCAACGCCGTCGCGCCGCGAGTGCGGAACACCCCAGCCATCTGTGGCACGCGCTCCAAGGAGGACACCCCTACCGCAGATGCTTCGGGGCGCACCGGGTTGCACAGCGGGCCCAAAATGTTGAACACCGTGGGAACACCAATGTCTTTTCGCGCTGCGGCGGCGTGACGGAAACCCGGGTGGAATTTCGCCGCAAAAACGAAGGTGAGACCAACCCTGTCGAACACGGCCCTCACTTGGGTCGGATCGAGCTCGAGGTTGACCCCCAACTCCCCCAACAAATCGCTGGCCCCCGAAGAAGAGCTCGCCGCTCGGTTGCCGTGTTTCACGACCGGAACCCCCGCGCCCGCCGCAACAATCGAGGCAATCGAGGACACGTTCACCACAGCGCCGTAGGGATCTCCCCCAGTGCCCACAATGTCGAGCACGGTAGAGGGAATGTCGAGAGCCACCGCGTTATCCAAGATGGCCGCACGGAATCCCACGACCTCATCGACAGTCTCCCCTTTGGCGCGCAGCGCCACCAGGAACGCCGCAATCTGAGCATCACTCAACTCCCCCGCCATGATCTGCGCCATCACTTGAGTCGCTTCTGAGACCGAAAGATCCGTGCGGGAGAGCAAACGGGTCAACACGTCGGCGTACGAGAGGTCAGTGGCCATAAAAACCATCGTAGTTTGCTGTGAGACCTCGCCGTGTGGCGCAGGGCCCAGCGGGACATCGGGCATAATGGAGGTTGTGACTACTGCCGCGCCTATGACTTTTTCGCCCACTGTTAACCGTCCAAACACAACAGCTGTGGGCACGATTGTGTGGCTGGGTAGTGAGGTCATGTTCTTCGCGGGACTCTTCGCGATTTACTTCACGCTGCGCAGCACCTCCCCGGAAATTTGGGAGTCGGCAGTCGAGAAACTCAACATTCCCTTCGCCGCTGTGAACACCACGATTCTGGTCCTCTCCAGTGTGACCGCGCAGTTCGGTGTCTTCGCGGCAGAGCGCTTGCAGGCGCGGGCAACGGGGTGGAAGCCGACTAAATGGGGCATGGTCGAGTGGTTCTTCCTCACCTACGTCATGGGCGCCATCTTCGTCGCCGGTCAGGTCTACGAGTATGCGATGTTGGTCTCAGAGGGCGTGGCGCTCAACTCCGATGCCTACGGTTCTGCGTTCTACTTGACCACCGGTTTCCACGGGCTCCACGTGACCGGCGGATTGATCGCGTTCCTCCTCGTGATTGGACGTGCCTACGCGGTGCGGGTGTTTACCCACCGTGAAGCGACCAGCGCCATCGTCGTGTCGTACTACTGGCACTTTGTGGACGTGGTCTGGATTGGCCTGTTCCTCGTCATTTACGTCTTGCAATAACTCCCGCTGATTTGATTCGAAACCCAAGGAAGAGATGACACACTCCGCGCCCCTCCCCCGCAAACGAGGTCGACGCCACCCTCTCGCCGGTGTTGCGCTGATGATTCTTGGTCTATTCATGACCGGAGGCGCTTACGCGGCCACCACGGCAGGGATCGCCAGCGCACAGACCGAAACGGTTGACGCCGCGTCACTCGTCGAAGAGGGCGGCAAGTTGTTCCTCGCGAACTGCGCCAGCTGCCACGGAACCAACGGGCAGGGAACTGAGGCTGGGCCGAGCTTGATTGGTGTGGGTGCGCTTTCGGTGGAGTTCCAAGTGGGAACCGGCCGTATGCCAATGGCCGCCTCCGGCCCTCAGGCAGAGCGTAAGCCGGTGCAGTTCACGCAGCCTCAGATCGATGCGATGGGTGCCTGGGTTGCCTCTCTCGCCCCGGGTCCCGGACTCCCCGACCCGCGTTACTACGCAGCAGATGGCGACGCTGCTAATGGCGCCGAGCTCTTCCGCATCAACTGCGCGATGTGTCACAACGTGGCCGGAGCCGGTGGAGCGCTCACCGAAGGAAAATGGGCGCCCGGGCTCAAAGGTGTCGACCCCATCCACGTCTACGCCGCCATGGTGACTGGGCCGCAGAACATGCCGGTGTTTAGCGACATGAACCTCACTCCCGAGGAAAAGAACGACATCATCACCTACCTCGCGTACATCGACGAAAACCCGTCAGTAGGTGGCTTCAGCCTCGGCAGCCTCGGACCAGTCGCCGAAGGTCTGTTTGTGTGGATTATCGGCCTGGGTGTGCTGATCGCGATTGCGATCTGGCTCACCGCGCGCTCGAACTAACTTTTACGACGACGAAAACATAGAGGAGAACTCGATGGCGAAAAAGGCCAGCGGAACGGCTGACGAGTCACACGAGCACGAATACGAGCCCGGCTCGGCCGTCGTGCCCAGTGACTCGGTGTCTAACCCGGGTTTGCCCCCGGAGCGGCCCCGCATGACCGACCTGGACGAGAAGTATGAGAAGCAAGCCGAGCGTCGCATCGCGATGTTCTTTGGACTCTCCATCGTCGGAAGCGTCATCGCCGCTGTCTCCTACAGCGCCTTCCCCATCACCCCGGGCGACATCATGTCGACTCGTATCAACAACTTCACCATCGGTTTGGGCATCACCATCGGCCTCCTCGGTATTGGCTTTGGCGCCGTGCACTGGGCCAAGTCGCTCATGCACGGACACGAGCTGGTCGAGGAGCGTCACCAAACCCGCGGCGACGAAGAAACCCGTGAAGTGGCCGCCAACGTGTTCACCCAGGCCAATAAGGAATCAGGCTTCACCCGTCGCTCCCTGGTGCGCAACACCATGATCGGTGCGCTGCTGGCCACCCCGATTCCGGCCGTGGCACTCTTTAGAGACTTGGCGCCCGCTGAAGACCCCAACGTCGTGCTCAAGCACACCATGTGGGAAAAGGGAACTCGCCTCACCCGCGACCCCTCCGGCGTGCCGATTAAGGCCTCGGAAGTGACCATTGGCTCGGCGTTCCACGTGATTCCCGAGGGCCTCGCGGAAATGCACGAGCACAAGCTTGAAGAAAAGGCCAAAGCCGCTGTTCTGCTGATGCGTCTGCCCCTGGAGGATTTGAACGAGGCAGAAGACCGCAAGAGCTGGTCTTACCAGGGAATCGTGGCCTATTCGAAGATTTGCACCCACGTCGGTTGCCCGGTGGCGCTGTACGAACAGCACACCCACCACCTGCTGTGCCCCTGCCACCAATCTGAATTTGACGTGTCAAATCACTGTGAAGTCATCTTTGGACCCGCGGCACGGCCCCTTCCTCAGCTGCCTATCACGGTCGATGAGGAAGGATATTTGGTAGCACAAAGCGATTTCACTGAACCCGTAGGACCGAGCTTCTGGGAGCGACAGCTATGAGTGTGACAACAGCGACCCGCACTGAGACCCCTAGCGCAGGAATGCGCTTTACCGGTGCCGCCGCAAGCTACATCGACGAGCGCACAAGCATTTCAACCGCCGTCAAGACTCTCGGGCGCAAGATCTTCCCCGACCACTGGTCCTTCATGCTCGGCGAGGTAGCCCTCTACAGCTTCGTCGTCATCTTGATTTCGGGAACCTTCCTCACCTTCTTCTTCGATCCTTCGATGACTGAGGTGGAGTACGAAGGCTCTTACCTGCCCCTCAAGGGAATCGAAATGTCGGTGGCGTATCACACCGCTCTCGACATCTCGTTTGACATCCGTGGTGGTCTTCTGATGCGTCAGGTCCACCACTGGGCGGCGCTGTTGTTCGTGGCCTCTATTGGTTTGCACATGCTCCGTGTCTTCTTCACGGGTGCGTTCCGCAAGCCCCGCGAGCTCAACTGGGTAATCGGTTTCCTTCTCTTCGTCCTCGCCATGGCTGAGGGCTTCACCGGTTACTCCCTCCCCGACGACCTGCTCTCCGGAAACGGACTGCGCATCATCGACGGAATGGTGAAAGCCTTCCCCGTAATCGGTGTGTGGATTTCGTACCTCCTCTTCGGCGG
>Ga0181558_10005377_pt1 | contig 11309 bp, 10 predicted proteins | sample 011ome_22_FD_133754 | JGI IMG/M metagenome (GOLD analysis project Ga0181558, IMG submission 133754) | Coastal salt marsh microbial communities from the Groves Creek Marsh, Skidaway Island, Georgia - 011507BT metaG (megahit assembly) | ecosystem: Environmental > Aquatic > Marine > Intertidal... | reverse complement strand
GCTCTTTATTAGAAACGCTGAAGGCTCTTTATTAGAAACGCTGAAGGCTCTTTATTAGAAACGCTGAAGGCTCTTTATTAGAAACGCTGAAGGCTCTTTAAACGACACGGGCTCCTATGAGTAAACTAAATAATAAAGTCGCACTTATTACAGGCGCAGCCAGTGGTATTGGTGAAGCAATTGCCCGGTTATTCGTAGCGGAAGGGGCGAAAGTGATGTTGGTGGATGTGGATGCCTCGCGCTTGTCTGCTCTCCAGTCAGAATTTGATGAATCCGCTGTCGCCACTTTACAGGCAGATGTGACAGATCAGGCAGAAGTCGAACAGGCGGTTAAGGCCTGCCTTGAAACATTCAGCGGCCTTGATATTGCTGTCCTGAATGCCGGGATTCCCGGTGCCAATGCGCCTCTTGAAGAGTATCCCGTCGATGTTTTCAACGAGGTCCTCGACGTCAACTTAAAAGGAGCCTGGCTGGGAATGCGCTCAGTCATTCCGGCAATGAAATCACAAAAGTCAGGCAGTATTATTCTGACTTCCTCGATCCAGGGATTGGCTGCATTAGCTGGTACCACTGCGTATACCACGAGCAAACATGCAGTCGTGGGAATGATGAAAGGTGCTGCCCTAGAACTGGCTGAGCATGGTATTCGGGTGAATGCTATCCATCCGGGATATGTTGAGACGCCCATGATGGATGCGATACACAAGGCAGTGGTTCCGGATGCTCCCGATGATTTTCAAACAGCGATCGCCTCAACTGTACCAATGAAGCGTTATGCCACATCCGAAGAGATTGCCCGGCTGGCACTTTTTCTTGGTTCTGATGACTCCAGTTACTCTACAGGCAGCAGTTTTCTTGCAGATGGAGGAATTCTGGCCGCACTGCCTTCCTGATTTCAGGCAGTTGCGACAGCAGGAGTGCCTGCAAGGCCAAGTACGATGTCTGTAATTTCATCCCATGGCTTCAGTTGCAGGATTCCTTTCACTGACTGATCAACCTTGCGAGCCTTGACGAGCAGCTCTTCCAGGCTGTGAGAGGAATGATGTCGCAAGGCATGACCTACGATTGCTGTTCTGTTATTCCAGACTCTTTCAGCTTGCATAACACCATTGATGTTTTGTCCCCGCTTCATGTTTTCCTGCATACGCAGTAAAGCGCGGATTTCACGAGTAAGAAAGAACAGGATTTTCAGTGGGTCATCACCTTCAGAGCGAAGATGATTAAGTATGTTCAATGCTTTGCCTGCATGTCCTGCCAGACTGGCATCCGTCAGTGCGAACACATTGAAGCGAGCATTATCAGCAACTGCCCTGGCCACTATCTCTGCGGTCAGTTCGCGATCACCGGCAAGAATTGCCAGTTTGTCAATTTCCTGGGCAGCTGCAAGAAGATTGCCTTCCACGCGTTGGCAAATAATATCCACAGCGCCACGATCTGCCTTGAGCCCGGCTTTTTGCATTCGCTGACCGACCCAGTTTGGCAGCTGTTGTGCATTAATTGGCCACACTTGTACGACAACTCCGCCTGATTCAATTGATTTGAACCATTTCGTGGAAAGGGTGGGCTTTTCAATTTTTCCACTGGTTACCATCAAGAAGTTATCTTCGCCAGGATTGGAAACAAATTCCTGCAGTGCCTTTTTGGCATCGTTATCCAGTTTCGGGGAATGTAGTCGTAAATCGATAATTTTGCGTTCGGCGAAAAGTGACAGACTGTTGATGGATTCAAGCAATATATTCCAGTCAAACTGGGCATTGGCATCATAGACTTCTCGCTCGGTGAAACCCTGTTCACGAGCGACCTGGCGTACCATGTCACAGGTTTCCTGGACCAGGAGTGTTTCATCTCCACTAATCCAGACAAGGGAAGGAAGATTGGGCTGAAGCCGGGAGGCAAGTTGTTCAGGTTTAACCAGCATTACTAATCAGAGGGTACCAAGCGAACAGTTCAGAAGAATCAGGCAATGTATTCCTGATGGTGTTTGTAAACAAGAATACCAGATAGGTCTACTCCAGGTTAACTTTCAACAGCAGGTTTCGGAATGTTGTGTTTGTGTCAGCACATCCCTGGGTAATATCTATCATGAGAATTCCTGTGTCCTCGGCATATTCCAGGATGGGGCTTTGCCTGAGAATAAGGCTGTCTTCGGTCGCATAGACTGTATAGGAAAAAAGAGGGTTTATTTCTTGGTATACAGAAGAACCGAAACTGGTATCCACGAGCCAGCTGTTATCGCTGTTATTCTCAAAGTCAGCGAAAAAATCGAAAACAAGGTCAGGGGCCAGGTCGTGGGATACTGTCTTAAGGGAATTTTGCTGCTGTGTATCACTGTAGCGCCCGGACAAGCGGTCAAGTCGAAATCGTGGCTTGAAGCCCAGTAAAACTGCAGCACCTTTCCATTTTACAAAGCCGGCATCCAGCTGGAACTGGTCCCCAAATACCGGGTAAGTATTTTCTATACATGAGCTCCCGGACGTCACTGTTGCCAGGTACTCCATTTCGCCCAGCTGTACAAATTCGAGCCTGGCAACGGGAAGTTCCTGGTTAAATACGCTGTAGATATAAAAAGGAGAAACTGCCAGAAGTGACAGAACCGCAAGGAGAAGAAGAATGACGGAAATTCCGCCAAGCCTGAGAAATTTTCGTATCAAGCGGGAATACCTGGCAGTAATTCTGGCATCTTTCAAAGAGCGCCAGCTTTTGCCTGATTATACAGGGTAGGTGTCAGTCCTGCCTGTACTGGTCAACGAGGGTCTCCAGCGTGACGATTTCAAACTTATTACTGCTGCAGACATATTCCAGTATTTTTTCGCCGATTTTGAGTCTCTCCGAATTAATACCCATCACATGCGGATGCCAGATAAAGAGGAAATATTTGTTCTCATCGGCAGCAGAATCAAGAGACTGGCGCCAGTCCTGCTCGACGCTGTCATTATCTTTTTTCTGCCAAAGCCAGTGACTGGCATCCACACCTACCCATTCCCATGGCGCTGACCAGAGTGTTTTGGTGAGCTGGCAGATCTCGCCGCCATCCTGCCCGGAAGGACAAAGACTGGAGTCGATGGTATAGCCCAGGTTGGTGATGATTTCACTGGTGAAACGTGTTCTTTTTCCACCGGGCGCTCTGAAGGCTTTGGGTTGAGCACCCGCACCGGCAATGGCTTCAGTTGCCCGTGAGGCAATATCCATAGCCTGGTTGTATTCCAGGGACGACCAGAGTTCATGTTGCCAGCCATGCATACCGAGGCTGTGGCCTTTCTCAAGATTCATGGCAATGTAATCAGGATAGGCTTCTGCACTCCATCCTTCTACGAAATGGGTGATCTTTATATTGAAACGGCTGTAAAGATCCAAAAGCGCCGGAAATCCTTTCTCCAGTGCAGGACGTTCACCTGGCGGGCGGGGCTCATTGATGACACCGCGGCCAAGATCGGCGGCATCTCCTAGGTTATCCATGGTGAAACAGACTCGTGCTGTCATAAATTACTATTTTACGGGCAGAAAAGGCGCGAAGGATACTCGACAGAAAGCTGGAAATCCATTGGTTTACTCGTTCAAAATCGCTGTGTTAGCATCAGTTGTTCTAGCTGTGGGCATTTCAGTCTGACAATTATTCCGGGGGGGGAATCTTTCTGATGAAAAATCACCTGAAAGCAGTTTTCATGATATTTATTGGATTGGCCCATATTCTGTGGGCTGCAGCTGTGCAAAGCCACCATTCTCACGCCAATATTGACAGGAATAATATCCAGCAGCATACCGGTATTGTCAGTGAATACAGCTGGACCAATCCCCATGTTTACCTGAAAGTCATGGCCCCCAATCCTGAAGGGGATGTTGTTGAATACAGCATCGAGCTGTTACATCCCCCCGGTATGCTATCGCGTGGCTGGGACAAGGATTCGTTCAGCGAAGGTGATCGTATTACCTGGGAAGGACCCAGTGATCGCAATCCCAGACGTTATTACTCCGGTTTGACCTGGGCCGAAAGGGGAGATGGCACACGATTCACAACGGACAAAAAAGAAGAAAGTATTTCGCCTACCACCGATTTCACCGGATTATGGGTGCGTGATCTTCGCGGTGCCAGGCCATTCTATTTTCCGCCAGCCGAATGGCCTTATACCTCCCTTGGCCAGGAAATGGTTGATAACTTCAATGAAAACCAGAACCCCATGCTTGAATGTCTTGAACAGGGCCCGCCGAAGGCCACCTTGCTGCCTTACCCAATCAAGATTTCCCGTCCAGATGAAAATACGGTTAAGTTTGAATATGAACTGAGGCAGCATGCACGAATCATTCATCTGAATGATAGTGGCGAGCCGGGAGAGCCATCTACCTGGGGATACTCAGAGGGCCGGTTTGAAGGGGACGCACTGGTTATAGAGTCCAGTAATTTTCTGGCGGATCGCTGGGGCTCTCATACCGGTGTCCATTCAAGTGATCAGAAGTATCTGTTGGAAACCTACAGGATAGGTAATGATGGTTTCTCCCTTGAAGTGGAGATGACACTGACAGATCCTGTATACCTGGCTGAACCTGTGACTTTTGATTATTACCTGTCAAAAATGTCAGACAGAGAATTACTTGATGTGCCTTGTTCTACCCGGAACGCCAGATTATTCCTTGAAGGTGGTTATACAGGGACCCGGTAAGTGGAATCCTGATCAGGCTGTATAAAAGAAACACGAGGGAACAATGAAAAAAACTGTAATCTTCTTATCGTTACTGGCCCTGTTTAGTCTGCAGGGTATGGCCCATCATAATACCCAGGCTGAATATGGTGCTTTTGGTTCTGAATTTATTACTGTTGATGGGATTATCCGGGATATTCACTGGGCCAATCCGCATATCCAGGTTTCTTTGGAAGTCACGGGAGGTGGTTTGCCAGCTTCGGAAACCGGAAAAACCTGGGTCATGAACAGTCACCCAATCAATATCATGATTGCCTATGGCTTCACCAAAGAAGAGTTTCAAATAGGGGACCGTGTTCATTTGCTGACCTGGCGTCATGTCAGAGGCATCAATCATCTATGGCCCAGGGCAATACAGGTCAATGATGGTCCGCTGAAATCCAATCTGCGCTATACAGACATGATTGATATTGCAGATGGATCGTTTGATGCTCTGGGTATCACTCCAGCTGCTAACCTTAATGGTTCTTCACCACAGCGTTCAGGACTGGAAACAGTCAGGAAACTGGAAGATCTTGGTTACCTGGATGCTGAAGGGAATATGATCTGGCCATTGCCTTAACTTTAGTAAGTGTCCATTAATCGGAAAATTTGTAAGCACGGGCTTTATTCTGCTGCACTGGCTTAGAGCCAATGATTAATTGACCGGTTTGGCTTCAAAAAGAATTTCATTCAGCCTGAGCATCAGGTCTTTTGGAGAAAAGGGTTTTGCAAGAAACTCCATGCTTTCCTGGCGTACTCCATGTTTTGCAATTTCGGCTTCGGGGTAACCGGAGGTGAAAAGTACAGGCGTGTCTGGATAGATTTCCAGGAATTTTTCGGCAAGCTCACCGCCACTCATATCTTCCATAACCACATCGGTTAGCAAGAGGTCCACTGGTTCTTTTCTTGCAGACATTACTGCCAATGCTTCAGACCCTGACTCAGCGGTTATAGTACTGAATCCCGCACGATCAAGCACAGAATGAATATAGGCGCGAACTTCTTCCTGGTCTTCCACTACCAGTATGGTGTATTCCCTGTTTGGAAAATTAACATGCGCCTTTTCCTTATCTGCATCAATCATCGTTTCGTCTGTCAGGGGCAGAAGAATGCGGAAAGTTGTGCCTACTCCCTTAGTGCTATCAACGACGATATTGCCCTTGGTTTGACGTACGATTCCATAAACTGTGGAAAGTCCCAAACCGGTTCCAGTATTTGTCTTTGTGGTGAAAAAGGGTTCGAAGATATGTGTAATAACATTCTCATCCATTCCGATTCCATTATCACTGACCAGGATTTCAAGATACTCGCCAACGTGAAGGTCCAGTTGCTTGGAATTCTGCGGATTCAGGAAAAGTGTATCCGTACAGATTTTCAACTTGCCACCTTCCGGCATTGCGTCCTTGGCGTTCATCACCAGGTTGATGATGATCTGTTGTATCTGGCCGGGATCAGTTTTTACAAAAGATTTGCTGGACTTTAGATCCAGCTCAAGTTTGATCTCTTCGCCCAGCGCACTGTTCATAATTTCTGTGGATTCCCGAATCATATCTTCCACATTGACAGGGGACTGCTTTATGACCTGTTTGCGACTGAAGGTAAGTAATTGTTGCGTCAACTCAGAGGCGCGCACGCCAGCCTTGTTGATTTGTGACAAAATTTCCAGCTGTTGCGGGTTGTCCATGCTGTCATTAAGCATATATTCGCTGTAACCATTGATGATCGTTAGCAGGTTATTAAAGTCGTGGGCAATGCTGCCTGCCAACCGTCCAATGGATTCCATGCGCTGACTGAATTCCAGTTGTTGCTCCAGTTGTCGACGTTCCACTTCCAAAGTTTTCTGCTCGGTGATGTCTTCCACCATGGACTGAATCAATGGGCCAGTACTCGTATTAAATTTCATTAGCCTGACTCTGCCTATCCACTCTTCACCATTGGGTCGTCTGTGCCGCCATTCAAAACTGGCATTGTCTTCGGACATAACTTTTTCCCTGATCTTTTTGTAGAATTCAGTGAAAGGATTGGACATTAACTGAGAGTCTGCAGAAACACTCTTTATAGTTTTACCGATTAACTCTTCCCTTGTGCTGAACCCATAAAGATTGATTGCGGATTGATTCAGATCCACGAATTTGCCTGTGTCAGGATCAACTACAATTGTTGCTACATGGGAGCCTTCGAAAATCTGCTTGCGGAATTTTTCTGAGTCCTTGAATTTGCGGGAAAGAGTGTGGGCATTAATGAAGCCGACAGAAGTCACTGTAACTATTACCAACAGGATGATCGTTACAACGGTAATGTTATCGTCTAGGAACTGCTGCAAATCTATGCCAGGCGTATTGGCATAGGGGCCAAGTTCAAGTTCCTGCATCAACAGCTGCACTTCCCTGTAGGAAAGTGGGGCGGTAAAACCCTGGACATTCATTACTGAGGCTGTTTCGCTACCAGGTTCGATATCCAGTAATGCTCTGGTCATATTCCTGACAAGGGATTCTTCATGGGGAATAATTTCGGCAAAAACCACTTCGGGATAGAGTTGTGTACTGTGCTCGAGGGGGAAATGACTGTCTTGCTCAATGCCATGGTGAGACAACACTTTCAGTGGTTGATCACAATACTGGGTATAGCTGTCTAATGCATTTGCAGCTATGACGCCTGCTTTAAATTCGCCACTGCAAACTCTTTCAATAACCGAGGCATATGAAAAATCAAAAGTAACATTGAAATCCTGCTCTTCTATCCCGAGTTCTTTCCATTCCCTCACTGCTGATAGCCATCCTCCCAGGGCAAACTCGGAAAGCGCGATAATATTCCTGCCTGAAACATCACTCATATCATTGATGTCGTTGTCGGATTCCAGTGTAAAGACTGCTCCGGCTAGCCAGGGGGAGTAGGAATCTCCTGCACGTTGAATAATGGTTGAGAGTGGGCGAAGTTCCAGGTTCTGGCTGAGCTCTACGAAGACCACAGGAGTAATGAAGGCAAAATCAAGATCCCTGTTGCTGACGGCTCTCATTAACGCTTCGATATCTGCAAATTCTCTAACCTGAAACTGGTAAGTGCCGAGTTTGCTTTCAAGGTAGTCTTCAAAAAGGTCTGGTGCGGTTGTTTCTGCGATCTGTCCACTGATAGTGCCAATTGTCAGTACAGGTGAGTCCTGGTCCTGCGCAACCGCATTGCAGCAAATTATCCCTGTCAGCAAGGTTATTGCTGTGATGGTTTTGGCGCCTTGATTTAAACAAGAGTACAAAAAAGGGAGCATCAGGAAGTGTTTTTTACCAGCGGGTTAAAGTGATGGCGGGTTGAGGCCAGGGTTTCTGAAACTATAAGCGTGTAATTGTTGTTCGATAAATATAGGTGAATTTATACGTATTATCTAGGAATAGTCTCTATTTCAGCGGTTTGCATCACACCATAGCAAGGGAATAAAACCTGCGTGTCACAGAAAGCTGTGTTAATGTAATTTCATGCTCTTGAGGAACCCTGTAAACCACAAAATTTTCAGGCCTGTCAGGTTACTGATTCTTTTATGTGCTTTTAGTTCAGGCCAAATTCCGGCCCAGGAATACAAGCACTCTGAAAAACCTCCGCTTTATGGAAAAGAATGGGTGGCGATAGCAGGTAAACCGTTATCAGCCGCAGCCGGTTCGCGCATTTTTAACCAGGGAGGCAATGCCGTTGATGCCGCTTCTGCCATGCTGGCAGCATCAGCCACTATGTGGGATACCATGGGTTGGGGAGGCGAAACCCAGGCCCTGATACATAATCCACATACCGGGAAGGTTATTGCCATCAATGCCCTTGGTGCTGCGCCCAGCGGGGCTACACCAGAACACTATGAGAGTCTTGGTCTTCCTCATCCACCTGAATATGGTCCACTTGCAGCAGTGACACCCGGAACACCGGGGGGACTGCTTGTCATGCTTGCAGAGTTTGGCACGATGTCCCTGGAAGAAGTGTTGATGCCGGCGATGGAGATGGCTCGAGGTTATCCCATTGAAAGGGTGCAGGCTGAATCTATCCAGTTGTACAAGAATCTTTTGTTGCAATGGCCGGATTCAACGCGGGTCCTTTTGCCAAATTTCAATCCGGGTAATCCCCAGGGCTGGTCAGCCCCCAGACCAGGACAGCTTTTTTCGCAAACCGACCTGTTGATGACTCTGCAAAAACTTGTTCAAGCGGAACGTGAAGCACTGGCTGATAATCTTTCACGGAAAGAGGCTATCTATGCTGCCTATGACCGTTTCTACAAGGGCGATATTGCTGAATCTATTGCTTCTGCTACGCAAGCATCGGGAGGGTTGATTACTAAAGACGATCTCGCTAACTGGCAGGTGTACATAGAAGAACCGGTAAGCACTGTCTATAAAGGGATCGAGGTGTTCAAACTGGATACGTGGGTCCAGGGTCCTGTGATGCTGCAGATGCTGAATATGCTGGAAGGTATTGACCTCAAGGCAATGGGGTATAACAGCGCAGAGTATATTCATACGCTGTACCAGGTTATGAACCTGGCCTTTGCAGACCGTGATTTTTATTACGGTGACCCTTACTTCTCTCCAGAAGAGCCCATTGCTGGTCTGCTGTCCAAAGACTATGCCCGTCAAAGAATTGGCCAGATCGACCAGTCTTCGAACACCCCTGTTGTAAAACCCGGTAATCCCTATGCCTACCAGGAAGGCGACAATCCGTTCTTGTCGTTGCTGGAAAACTGGCAACCGAATATCCAGTTCGATCTGGGGGTGGCCACCGATGAAAGTACCATGGATCATGACGAGGGCTTTGTTGCGGGAACCACCTCAATCCAGACGGCTGACCGGGAAGGGTGGGTGGTTTCAATCACACCCAGTGGAGGATGGATTCCAGCCTACATTGCTGGTGATACCGGTATTGGTCTGTCTCAAAGAATGCAGAGTTTTGTGATGTCACCGGAGCAGAATCCTTACAACGTGATGGAGCCTGGCAAACGCCCACGTGCAACTTTAACTCCGGGGATGGCCTTCAAGGATGGCAAACCCCTGCTTTCTTTTGCGGTGCAAGGGGGTGACACCCAGGAGCAAAACCTCCTGCAGTTTTTTCTGAATATCGTAGAATTTGAGATGGGAATTCAGGAGGCAACGGAAGCAGCCAACTTCAATAGTTACCAAGTGCATTCTTCCTTTGGGAACCATGCTATGCAACCAGGTCGGCTATTGCTGAGAAGCTCAACGCCGGCAGATATACAACGCATGCTGTCGCACATGGGTTACTTCATTGAAACTGCAAGACTAACATCCGGACCGATCAACGGTATTTATTTTAATCAGGAAGAAGCCACCATGGTTGGGGGATCCAGTAATTATGGGGATGATTACGGGATAGCGTGGTAGGAAGGTCTGAGATACGAGATACGAGTGACGAGAAAAAACTCGTTAACCTATAGGAAAATATTAGATACTGCTTAAAGCTTAAAGAATTAATTGAATGGAAAAAGTTTAAAACTAAAATTGCTCGCCACTCGCCACTCGCCACTCGTTACTTGCCCGTCAGGGCTGTCCATGCTGCAATAACACACATGGAAATCACTCCCATTGGCTACATCAACTCCCCGTATAAGCAGAAATTCGCCATACCCAGGCAACCGGGGCTCGTGCCCGAGGCGACCGGTGAAATCATATTTTCGGAGGACTTTTCAGATCCCAATTGTCTCAGGGAGATCGAGCAGTTTTCCCATCTGTGGCTGATCTTTCAGTTCCATGAAACAGTTGATAAAGGCTGGACTCCCACAGTACAGCCGCCAAGGCTGGGGGGTAAGGAAAAGGTTGGCGTGTTTGCCAGTCGCTCTACATTCAGGCCCAATGGCCTTGGTTTGTCAGTTGTGACAAATCTGGGATGGGAACAGCAGGGGAGTACCCTTGTATTAAAAGTGGGGGGAATTGACCTGCTGGATAAGACACCAGTAATTGATATCAAACCTTACCTGCCGTATGCAGATACAGTCCCTGACGCAAGCAGCGGTTATGCCGAAGAAAAACCAGGGCATGACCACGATATTGTTTTTTCCCCCGAGGCTGAAGCAGCACTTTTGAAACTTGAAAAAGAAAACCCGGATTTAAGAGCTTTCATAACCAGTGTCTTAAAACAGGATCCCCGACCTGCCTGGCGCAAAAAACCGGAGGATGCAAAATCCTACGGAATGGCATTAATGGATATCAATATAAAATGGTGTATTTATAACAACCAGGTCAAGGTGCTTCGTCTGGAAAAAATCATTTCCTAGAGCATTTCCTTTTACGAAAAATTAACATTCCCTTCATGGCTTACTTGGCCATCCTTTAATTCATCTTTTCCTGAAATTTAATTTTCCTTCGGTAAGAAATTTTATAGTTTCCAAAGTAATTCAATAGTTGTTTTTTTATAAATCCGGGAACTCAAATATGAACTTTTCTAAAACCTCTGCTTTTAAAAAAGCGGGACTGTCTCTTTGTGTCAGTCTTGCATGTGGATCACTTTCTTTTCCAGCTGCAGCCCAGAGCTCAATAGAGGAAATCGAAATCAAGGCTCATTCCGGATTGCGGATACCGAAGATGGCAGTATCGATGGGGTCCAGGAAACCGATGGCCTGGCGGTAACCTCTGTGCGGTTAAACGCGCT
>Ga0181558_10005362_pt1 | contig 11319 bp, 6 predicted proteins | sample 011ome_22_FD_133754 | JGI IMG/M metagenome (GOLD analysis project Ga0181558, IMG submission 133754) | Coastal salt marsh microbial communities from the Groves Creek Marsh, Skidaway Island, Georgia - 011507BT metaG (megahit assembly) | ecosystem: Environmental > Aquatic > Marine > Intertidal zone... | reverse complement strand
TCGAAGATGTCACGGATGTGCCGAGCGCGAGCGTCGAGGACGTCGACTGAGGATTTTTTTTTAGGAGGCGTGACGAAGTCATAAATATCGGTTCCGTCGCGCGCGAACGAACACCATAATCAATCCATCTCATTCGACATCGTCGCTAAAAAACGCGCACTGTCGCTTTTATCGATAATGTTCTTCATCACCGCAACTCATCATCACGTTCGCCTCCCCGCCGCCGCGATTTTCCCCTGGATCCGCGCGACGTACTTTTTGACGGACGCGTCGGCGTCCGGCGCCTCCGCCAGCGCCGCGACGCGCCGCTCGAACCCCAGCCCCACCAGCGCGTCGCGGCACGCGCCGTGCGTGCAGAGGTTGCCGAGGCTGAACAGCGCGATCTTCACCGGCGACTGGCCGTCAGCGACTGTCGCTCGGGAACCGTCGGGAACCGCTCGGGAACCGCGCGCGCACGCCAGCTCGACCAGCGCCTCGAGCGCGCGTTCCTCGACGAGCTCGTTCACGAGCGCGTCCGAGTTGCGCACCAAGTTCCCGAGCGCGGCGGCGGCGTTGGCGCGCGTCTTCTCCTCCGCGTCCGACAGCGAAACCACCAGCGGCTTCACCGCGCCGCGCAAGTCACCGTACAGAGCGTCGCCGTGGAACCCCGCGTTGCCGAGTGCGAAGCACGCGAACTTGCGGGTGGCGGCGTCGGCGTCCGCGCACCGCGCGGCGAGCTTGGCGACGACGCGCGCCCGCGCGAACGCTTCGTAGAAGTACCCGCTGTGCCGGCAGACGTTGCCGAGCAGGTTGCACGCGCGCGCGCGGACGCCCGGGTCGCCGTGCGCCAGCAGAGCCGCCGCGTGCGCCACCGCGCCCGCGCGCGCGATGGCGGGGTACTTGTCCGCGCCCAGCCGCGCCAGCTGGCTCGTCGCCAGGAGCGCGTCCACCAGGACGCGCGCGTCGTTCCGCGGGTCGAGCAGTCTTTTCGTCAACGAAGGGTCCAGACCGCCCGCCTCCACGAACTGCGCGGCGTAGGAAGCCGATCGCAGGACGAGCTGCGAGACGAGCGCCACGGGTTCGCGCGCGAACGCGTTGGATCGAATCGTCGCGTTCGTCGCGTTCGTCGCGTTCGTCGCGTTCGTCGCTTCGTCCTCGTCGAGCGCGTCGTCCAGCGCCTGCGCCAGGCTCACCACCGCCGCCTCCGCCAGCAGCGTCTCCTGGTACCGGCGGAGCGCAGCCTCCGCGGCGGAGGCCAGAGGCGTGCCCGCCGGCGGGAGCGCCGAGGCGAAGGGGAGACGCAGCGCGCGCGCGACGTCCCGCGCCGTCGACGCGCGCAGGAAGCGGCGACGGAGCGCGGGATCTTTTTGTTGTGACTGTTTGTTCGCGCCGCGCGCGTCGTCGAGGGCGTCTTCCAAAAACGACGCGTGATCCGCGCCGCGCCGCGCGGGATCCAGCGCCGCCATCGCCGCCGGAACGACGAGACGCTCGACCAGTGTCGCGGCGGCACCACCCAGTCGCGCGTCCCGCGTGTGCGACGCGAAAAGAACGCCGCGCGCTAAACCGTTCGCGGCGCGCGCGACGCGCGCGGGACCGGCGGCGTCGTCGGCGGCGGCGTCGCGAAACGCCTCCACGGCGCCGGCGTCCACCAGCGCCGTCGCCAACGACGCGTCGTGGAACAGAGGCGAGTTTTTGTCCGTCCTTTTTGTCTCGTCGCCGTTCGCGACGCGTGAATCCGTCGCGTTTGTCGGAAAGAACGCGTCGTCGTGCGTGTCGTCCGTGATGGACGTCGTCTCCTCGTCGCCTCCCCGGTGCGCGAACGCGGCGAGCGCGGCGAGCGCATCCGTCGCGCCGTCCTTCGCCTCCGCCGCGCACGACGCGTCGCCCGCGCGCGCCGCCGCGACGCGCGCCAGCGCGGCGAGCGCGTCGGGCGACGCCGCCGCGAGCGCGGCGAAGCGCGCCGCGACACGCGTGTCGTGCGACGCGCCCGCCAGCCGCAGAAACGCGGAGACGCCGCGCGCGCACGCGCCCGCCACGGCGGCGGAGCGGCGGAGCGGGCCCGGGGCGGTGACGGAGCCCCGAGTTCCCGCCGAACGCTCGCCGCCCAGCGTCTCTAGGAGCGACGCCGCCGCCGCGTACGCCGCCTCGCGGTCCGACTCGGCGAGACACGGATCGAGACGCGGCGGATACGCGGCGGATACCTCGCTGGGTCGCTGGGTCGCCGATCGGCCGACGATCGAAGCGCACAGCCGCGCGGCGCGGTCCATCTCGTCGGCGAGCGCGTCCGCCGCCGCGGCGGACGCCTCGAAAAAAACGTCTTCGAGGTGTTCGAGTTCTTCGTCGTTCGCGTCCCCGGAAGAACTTGCCGCGGTGACCCGAGCGAACAGCTCAGAGCGCGCCGCGAACAGAGCGTCGACGACGTGTGGCGAATGGCCATCTCCTCGGCCATTCTCCTCGGCCGACCAGGCGGCAGGCGCGCTGCTCCACCCGGACGCCGACGCCGCGCGAACGGCGAGCGCCAGGAACGCGCCGCCGACGAACTCTAAACCCTGAACCCCGCCGCCGCCGCTCGAACGCGATCGCCGCTCGCGTTTCAAAAACGCCAGCGTCTCGCGGACGCACGCCAGCGTCGCCTTCGCGAACGTCCCGTCCCCGAACGCGTCGGAGGGGTCACCCTCGACGCGCGCCATCGCGCAGACCGCGCGTAAAGCCGCCGCCGCGTCCTGGCACGCGGCGCGGTCGACCCGCCGAGCGCCGCCGGCGGAGGACGCGAACGACGCCGCGGCGGCGCGAATCGCCTCGAGCAGAGCCGCCGCCGCGTCCGCGTCCGCGCGCGCGGCGGCGGCGCCCGCGCCGCCGCGCGCGCGCACCTCCACGGCGGCGATCGCGGTGGATGCCGCACCACTCGTATCGATTCCTCTGTACTCCTTCTCAAGCGCGCGCGGTCGTTCCCTGACGGAGCCGCCCCGCTCGGCGCGCGCCGCCGCCGCCGCCGCCGCCGCGCGCGGGTTGGCCGAGGGCGACGCGCGCGGGCTCGGACGCGGAGGGTCTCGAGGGTCTCGAGTATCTCGAGTATCTCGATGGTCTCGGCTCCCGCTCTTCGCACCGACGCCGTCGCCGCCGGCGTTGGTGCGATCGCGCTGTTTGTTTTCCTTCTCCGTCCTCACGGCTTTGACGGTTTCGCGCGCGGCGCGCGCCTCGGCGTCGCGCGCCAGGCGCGCTTCGTCCGACACGTCCGGCCCTTCCCGGACGAACGGGTGCTCGGAGAGCTGCGGCCAGGTGAGCCGTTCGCTGGGTTTCTTGTTCAGCAACCCTTTCAGGAAGCTCTTGAACGGCGGGGAGATGTTCTCCGGCCACCGTAACGGGTCGCGCACGATCTTTTGAATCAGCGAGTAGATGCTGTTGGTGTAAAACGGGGGCTGCCCGACGAACAGCTCGTACAGGATGACGCCCAGACTCCACAAGTCCACGGTGTGGTTGTACGGCTGCTCCTGCACCAGCTCGGGGGCCATGTACAGAGGCGTGCCTTTAATGCTGGTCAGCACCATCGTGGCGCTGGACATGGCTCGCGCGAACCCGAAGTCGCACAGCTTTACCACGCGCCGCGCGCCAATCAAGATGTTCTGCGGTTTCATGTCGCGGTGAATGATGCGGTTGCTGTGCAGGTAATGCAGCGCGCGGACCAACTGCTTCGCGACGGCGCGCACCTCCTCCTCCGGAAGGCACTGGTCATCCTCCAGAATCTCGAACAGCTCCCCTTGCGCGAACTCCGTGACGACGCAGAACTCCGCTTTCGTCTCGAACGAGTCCACCATGGCGATGATGTTCTCGTGTTTCAGCCCGCGTAGAATCTCAATCTCCTGCCGAAGGCTCTTGATGTCCTTCTCCGTCTTGCCGTGCTTCGCGATGAACTTCATCGCGGTGATGGCGCCCGTGAACTTGCGCCGGGCCTTGTACACCTTGCCGAAGCTGCCCTCGCCGACGAGCTCCAAGATGTGGTAGTCGTCGCTCGCGCCCTTGCCCGAGCCGGGGACGCGGTTCAGGGGGGGGAGGGGGGCGGGCATCGCGAGCGCGCGCGTGAAAAGCGAGCGACGCGCGAACGACGGTGCCTACACCGCGAACGGCGAGATCTGCGCGCGCTTCGCGCGCCCGTACGCGCGCGCGACCCCCTACGCGCACCCGCCGGGGGTCGCGCCGGGGACGATCGCGTCGACGTGCGAGCTCGCCGATGCGAAGTCTCGCGCGCCGCGCGCCGCGGTGTGCGCCTCGGCGCGGGGACGGACGCCTCGCGTCCCGCGCAACGTTCAAAGCTTCAAACGCACTGCGCCAGTGTTGGTTCTCGGCTCCGTGTCAGCCCGCCTGCAATCTCGAGTTCTCGCGTGTTCGCAGTCTGCGAAAAAAAATACCGACCACCTTCTTGCCTCGGGGGGACCGACGCCCGCGAAGGCGTCGAGCGCGGACACACCGCCAGCACCGCGATGGACGACACGAGGGGACGACACGGGGGCGCGCCGGCGGGCGGAGAAGGCTCCGAGCCGCCCGCGGCTTCGGCCGATGCGGAGACGCGGAAGGCGCTTCCCCCGTCTTCCCAGTCTTCCCCCGTCTTCCCCGCGGGAAGCCCCCCCGGAAGAGGCGGGGAAGAGACGCGCGACCCCTTCGTGGACCCACTCGCGTCTTCGCCCCCATCACCGCGTCCGCGGATCAACGCCGCGCGCGCCCCGCCACGCCGCGCGACGCCCCCCACCTTCGAGGATGGCGTCCTTCCGCGTCCTTCAGCGGACGACTCGCCTTCGCGAGAAGAGACCGTGCGGGAAAAAGGTGCGGGAAAAAGCGAGTCCGCCGAGGCGAAGGCGACTGCGAAAACGACTGAGTCGTCGTCGTACCCGCTGTCTTTCCTGTTCCCGGGAGGACGGCTGTACCGCGAGCCGCCGCCGCGTGAACCCCGTCGCTCGATATCCCCGACGGCGTTCGATATCCCCGACGACTTCGAGCGCCTGGCGGTCGACCCCGAGGCCCCCGAAGAGGTGCGGCGCTTGACGCGCCTCCGGGGGCTGCGGCGCATCGCCGAGGCGCGCGCCGCGCTTCGCGTCTCCTCGAAGAAACGATCGCGAAGCCCGACCGATTCGCCGCCTTCCGAGTCGGGTCTCTCTTCACCTTCACCGGCGCGAGGACCCTTCTTCGGCGACGAAGGCGACGAAGACGACGAAGACGAGGACCAGGACGCCGCCTCCAAGGAGAACGAGGACACAAAAAAAGACGACGACATCGTCGAGAGGACGACGACGACGCGCGTCCTTCCGCCGGCGTCGCCTGCGAACCCGAAGCGCCCGCGCATGCTCGCGGGGATACGCACGCCCGTGAAGGGTTTCCGCACGCCGCGCGCCAACGAGAGCGCCACGGTGGCGGCGACCATGGCCATGGCGGACGCCGAGGCGGCGGCGCGCTCGCCGCCGCGTCCGACGCCGTTCACCGTCGGGTCGGTGGTGGTGATTCGCGTGGGGCGGATCGACCGGGCGCGGTCGCCGCGCTTCAGCTCCGCGTCGTCGTACCTGCTTCCCATCGGGTTCACGTCCCGGCGGAAGTACGCGAGCGTCGCGAGCCCCGAAACGAGGGTCTGGTACGAGAGCACGGTCGAGCCGGGCGGCGACGAGCGCCTCGGGGAGCCCTCGCCGATCTTGTCGCCGACGCCAAGCTTAGCAGGCGCGGCGAAATCGCCGCCGAAATCGCCGCCGAAATCGCACGACTATACGAATCTCGACGCGTACGACTCCAACGGAAACGACAAAAATACGACGACCAACGACCAATCGCACTCCGTGTTGGTGGTGGTGCGCGAGTGCGATTCCGGCGGAACCCGGAACCCCGCGACGTTCACCGGACGGTCCCCGACGGACGCGTGGCAAAAAGTGATTCGCGCGGTGAACGAAACCGCGCGGACGCGCGCGCGGAGCTCCGTCTCCGGACCGCAGTTCCTGGGTCTGTCCTCGCCCGTCGTCGCCGCCGAGATCGCGAAGCTCCCGGGGTACGCCGAGGCCAGAGCCGAGCTGGAGGAGCGGCGGAGGCGAAGAGGACACTCTAGTTAGCGAGTTAGCGAGCGTCGAACGAATCGAAAAAAGGAGAGCATAGTCTACGATCGAAATAAAGTCTTTACTATGCATACTTTCACAAAGGAAAGTAAAATCTTTACGTAGCTACGAGAATCCCTTGCGTCCGCGTCCGCCGCCGCCGCCCTTGTTCCCGCCGCCGCGCCCGCCCCCCCTGCCGCCCTTCCTCACGCCCCCCTTCGCCTTGAGCGCGCGCTTCTGCCCCCTGGCGTCGGAGAGCATGCGCTTGTCCACCGAGGGGCCGCCGGCGTTGCCCTTGTGGAACTTTCGCGCCACCACGTGCTTGATTTCGCGGCGCTTCCCGCGCGCCGCCGTCTTCGCCTTGGCGTAGATCTTTTCGATTTCCCTCACCTTGGAGACGTCGGGCACGTCGTCCTGCTCCATGATGGTGGACGCGCGTTTGCGCGCCTGCGACATCTTCGCCTCCGCGCGCTTCTTCTTGCGGAACTTCGCCTCCGCCACCTTCTTGATCGAGCGCGTGTCCACGGAGGCGAGGCGCTCGTTCGCCTCGGCGAGGTCCGCGGCGTCGTACACCGGGGGCGGGCGCATGAATTTGCGCTCATCCTCCAGGAACCACTCGGGCAAATCCTCGTCGTCGTCGCGCGCGTACTTGTTGTACGCGTCGTCCACGATTCGGTCCTGCGAACGCGAACGCGCGTGTATGGAACGCGTACACGCGTACGTACGCGCGTTTGAAGAAAACACGATCAAGGTGAGCGAAGCGAAAATCGTCGAAAATCTTCGCGACGAGACGCGGGTTCGGAAATCGCGTCGCGTCACTCTCGTCTCCTTCGCGCCTCGGTTCTTGGTTCGCGCTCACGTTCCGGGACATTCCGAGGAACGTCCGTCGAGATTCAGACGATGCCGATTATTCTCGAGAGATAAATCGTCCTCACCGGCGCGGGAGAGCGGAGAGCGGAAAAACCGAAAAACCGAAAAACCGTCACTAAAAAAAGTCGAGCGTCGACGAGCGTCGACGAGCGAGCGGAAAAAAAAAAATCCGCTCGCTCGTCTTCGGCGCCGTAGCGCAAAAAAAACGTACCCTGTCCTTCTTGCGTATCATGTTCTTGCCGATGGCGAGGATCTCCGCCTTCTCCCCGTCGCTTATGTCGTCCGGGTCATCGCTCTCGGTGTCCGATCCGGAGGAGTCCGACCGCGCCTCGAGCTCCGCGGGCGCCTCCAAAAATCCGGCGTTGTCCCGCCCCGCGCGCGCGCGCGCCGCGACGGCGCCCGCCGGATCAGCGCCGCTCAGGCCCGCGCCGCCGTCGTCCTCGGACGAGTCCGTGTCGTCGTCGTACGTGTCGTCGTACGTCGCGGCTTTCTTGGAAGACCCCGGCGTGGAAGACGCGCGTTTCTTCTGCTTCTTGAGCGAAGCCGCTTTCGCCGCCTCGCGTCGTTCACGCTTCTCCAAACGCGCATCCTCCTTCTTCTTCTTCGCCGCAGAAGCCACGCGGAGCGCGTCGTAGTCCTCCTCGTCCGAGTCCGCGTCGCCCACGTCCGCGCCGACGCGCTTCTTCGAAGCGCGCTTCGAACGGGGATGTGTGTCGACGTCCTCGGGTCCTCGCGCGTCGTCCTCCTCCCCGGACGCCGATCGAGTCCCCGCGGAGGTCTCCGCGTCGTCGGCGGAAGTCTTCTCGGCGTCGAAGTACTCGTCGTCCTCGTCGAAGCCGTCCTCGTCGCTCTCGCCGTCGCTCTCGCTCTCCGCCGCCTTCGCGCGCGCCTCGGCTTCGCGCGCCTTGCGGAGCTCCGCCTTGGCCTCGCTCTTCAAGTGCGTCCGGCTCCCCACCTCGGGCGCGGCTTGCGCGAACAGGTCGTTCGCGAACCAGTCCGTCGTTTTCGTAAAAGCGCTCGGTTTCGCGTCGGCGCGTCGCGCGTCCGCGTCGGGGTCGTACAGCAGAGGGTTGGAAGGCGCGGCGTCCTGCATCGCCCGCGCCAAAGCGCGTTGGCCGGCGCGGCGCATCGCGGCGCCCGCCTGATCGTCCGCCTCGTCGTCGTCGTCTTCCGATCCAATCTCACCAGCACCGATGACGACGCGTTCGTCACGACCTTTCGTCTTCTCCGCGAACCGGACACCCTTCTTAGTGTGCCGAGCCTTGTACTCGCGCCACATCAAATCAAGCTCCGCCTCGAGCCGAGCGTCGTTCGCGCGCCCGTCGATGACGTCGCCGCCATCCTCCTCGGAAGAGTCGTCGTAGCGCCCGCGCGCGCCCGCGCGGCGCTCGGCGTCCCCGAGGTCGTCGTCCGAGTCGCGCGAGGCGTCCACGCCGGGCGCAGCCGCGGTCTGCACCGCGCGCAAACCGCCTTTGCTTTTGATCCGCGCCAACGAAAACAGGTCCATCTCGGAAGCGCCCGTGGCGCCCTCCTCGTCCTGACCCACCAGACCAAGCGCCGTGCGCACGCGTTCCTTGGCGCGCAACTTCGCCTTCTTCTTCTTGTCCCGGCGCGCGCGCGCGTCCACGCCCTGCTGCAGCTCCGCCATCTCCTCCAGGATCTTCTCGTCCGAGTCGGAGATGATCTCGTCGTCGGCTTCCTTCGCGTCGAGGGTTGAGGTTCCGTCGACGTCCTCCTCCGCCGCGGCGACGCCGCCGCGGAGCGACGCCTTGCGCTTGCCGTCGAGCCCGCGCGACTTGCGCACCGCCAGGCGCCACTTGAGCAGGTTCTTGAAGTCCACGCGCCCGAGCACGCCCAGGTCCGCGCACAGCGAGCGGATCTCGGGCGTCGTGGAGGGGTGGCTGTCCAGGTCCATGAACCCGTCCTTGGGAGGGACCACGCCCTTCTTGTTCTGCGTTTTTTTTTGTTTTTTTGGCCAGAGTTTCGACGGGAAAGAGGACGTCAAAAAAGAGAATCGAGACGGGCGTTCGATCGCCGCGTCGCGTCGCGGACGATGCGCGCGTTCGGCGCGCTCGAAGCCTCGTTAAAGCTAGCAAAATGTTTCTTCACGCGACGATTGCGTCGGACAAACTGTGAAAAAGGTTGATCGTCATCGGCTTCGAGACGCGCCGCGAACGCGTTCGCAAAAAAAAAGAGTTTCGAAAAACGCCGGGTACACGCACCGACGCGTCGAGCAGGAACGCGTGGTACTGCCCGAGCAGCTCCGCGGGCTTATCGCACAGCACGAAGGTCTCCGCGGGGCACTCCTTGTACAGCGCGGAGACGCCGTCCTCGTAGCCGCTCCTGTTCCGCGGGCGTTTGGCGTGCGACAGCACGTCCACGGCTTGCTTGGGCCCCTCGTACTCGGCGAAGAGGTGCCTCGGGTCCAGCAACCGGGCATCCACCTTCCGCGGCGCCAGGAAGCCCTGGCACACCACGTAGATCTCCGCAGACGTGCCTCGCGACGCCACCGGCTTGGTGGACTCCACCTTCTGGAACAGCTGTTGCATGGAGTACAGCAGCGCGTGGTACTCGGTCGAGCGGAACACCTTGGTGACGAACCAGCCGCCTTCTTTCAGGAACTCCGTCGCCAGCCGCAGCGAGTCCAGCGTGAGCGCGGCTTGGGTGTAACTCTCGGCGGCGAAGTTCCCGCCGACGTTCGGCGCGCCGTCGTGGATCACGACGTCGTACTGCACGCCGTCCGGCGTGCACCGCTTGAGCTGCGCGCGGCAGCTCTGCGTGGTGATGTCGTCCACGAAGGTGGTGCAGCCGCGGATGGGCTTGATGGGCGCGAGGTCGACGCCCACGATGAGCGAGCTCATCGGCATGTACTTTGCCGCCACCTGCAGCCAGCCGCCCGGCGCCGCGCACAGGTCCATGCACGCGCGCGCGCCGCTGAAGAAGTCATACTTGCGGTTCAGCTGCACGAGCTTGAACGACGCGCGCGAGCGGTAGCCCTGCTCCTTCGCCAGGTAGTAGAACTTGTCTGTGGCGGATCGGACACGAACGACGAAGAGCGGCGGTGGGTGAGCATCGGCGTGGCGTTCGGCCGTGGCGGGCGGGGGGAGGCGCGGAGAGGCGAGGGATCGAAACGGTCGAGGGTTGATACGCGCGCGAGGAAGTTCCCGCCGCGACACGGCGTCGCGGGACCGCAGCCGCGCGGGATGACGAACGCGTCGTCGGCGTCTTCGCTCGGGAGGCGCGCGCGTCATCGGCGCTTTCTCTTCGGAGTCGGCGCCGGCGGCGGCGGTTCCGAGGAAACGGCGCGGGCGCATCCAGGCGGGGGCGCGGTTCGGCGACGAAGGGAGGGGACACGCACCCAGGCGGTGTTTTCCTTTGGCTTTCTTGCCCATCTCGCTCGGTGAACGCGCGGAGACCCCGGCGCGACAGCCGCGTGCGCGGACGGACAGTGGCGGCACCAAAGCCGCCGCCGCGCCTGAAGCGGCGAGCGCTCCAGCGCCGAAAAAAAATAGCAGACTGTTTGCGCGCGTTGATGAAATGCCTCCGTCGTCCGTACGAGACGGGAAAATCGATGCTTCCGAGAGCGGCGGTTCGCTTCGTGAAGCGAGTCTCGGACGACGCGCCTCCTCGGCGGTACCGAGAGAGAGGATAGCGTCGAGCGTCGAGAAGTCGTCGCGGCCACACCCGACCACGCGCGAACCCTCTTTTCGCCCCCTCCACTCTTCACCTCCGCCTCCGCGGCGCCCTCCACGCGCGCGTCACCATGCCCTGTCTCCCCCGCGCGCCCCTTCGCCTCGCGCTCCTGCCTCTCTCCTGCCTGCTCTCGCTGTTCCTCGCCAGGAGCGTCTCCGCGGTCCCGAGCGCCACCGGGCACCTCATCGCGGATGCGCTCGCCGAGCTCCCCGACGGGCTCGGGCGCGAGATCCAGGCCGTGATGACATCCATGAACATGACCGAGCGAGACACGCACTTCTCCCGCCTCGTCGCGTACGACGTCGCGGAGGTGAACCAGAGCCTGGCGTTGGTCACGTTCCCGACCCCCGAGAACGGGTTCGAGATGAGCTACGTGGGCATGACGCACGACTTGGACCCCGACGGGACGTACGTCGCGGTCGTGTGCGGCCACACCCGGCCGAGCGCGTGCGCGGGTGAAAACCCGCACGTCGCCGCGCCCGGCGACCACCCGTGCGGCGTCGACGACGCCGCGAAACCGGCCACCGGGCCTTTTTGCGAGCCGCTCGCTTTATCCCACCCGAGCACCGAGCACGGCGAGCTGCTCGTGCACGCGTCCGAGGTGCTGGACTCGGTGAAAGCCGCGTGGGAGGCGGACAAACGGAACTACGAAAACCCCACGCTGCACCTGGAGATCGTGGACGCGGAGACGTTCGCGGACCTCATGGACGTC
>Ga0181558_10005361_pt1 | contig 11320 bp, 10 predicted proteins | sample 011ome_22_FD_133754 | JGI IMG/M metagenome (GOLD analysis project Ga0181558, IMG submission 133754) | Coastal salt marsh microbial communities from the Groves Creek Marsh, Skidaway Island, Georgia - 011507BT metaG (megahit assembly) | ecosystem: Environmental > Aquatic > Marine > Intertidal... | reverse complement strand
TCAATAAATGGATTTGCCTGGTTTATTCTCTGGCGTGGGGTATTGCGGTTTATGGGTCGTAGCCTGCCAGATATGAAATTGCTTTATGGCGCCTGGTAAGGCTTTTTGGCTTTACTAATAGCTGGCCACCCACTAAATATGCCAGCCGCATGGGCCGTTGCTTGGATTTCTTTACTTATCTCGATTCTCTCCCTTTTGGTGCTCAACGATATTCTTCGGCACGGTGTATCGGGCATTGCGACCTGGTTTGCCAGCGCTGGCTTTTCGGGGGCAGCCTTAACCTGGGGAGTCAGGTCGGTTATGAGTTTTCTGGATATATCCCGGCCAATAGATTCGGGGTTTGATACCGTCGTGATGTTTGGAGCGGTCATTACTACCTTTGCCTGCATGATGGCACTGATTTTGTTAACCAACCAGAGACTAATCGATCGTCTTGGCACCGTCGCAAATCTGGATGATTCAAGAGCTGTGTTGAGTCGTAGGGCGTTTCTCGATTCGGTGGAACCTTTGCTTGAAAGTTCGCTCTCCAGCCAGCAGCCCAGCACTATTGTATTGCCGAACATTGATAACTTTTCTGAAATTAATGACAAGTATGGTGGTAAAAGTGGAGACCAGACACTTGCGCATGTTGCCTTGCTGGTGATGCGTGTATTGGGAAGACAAGATCTGTTTGCTCGATACAGTGGTATTGAATTTATTCTGTTTATTTATGGAAAATCGGCGCAGCAGTCAAAAACATTAATGAATCGATTGTTGGTTTTATTGAAGCAAAATGCCCTGGATACTGGCCGTGGGCCATTTCAAGTTAAACTGAGTATAGGTATCGCAGAGCATCGTTTCTCTGAGGGGGTATCTGAAACCATCTCCAAGGCAATGGTCGAGCTCCAACAACAAAAACGAACCGAAATTTCTTCAGCAAAATTAGCCTAGATATCTCCTGTAAACGTCAACTTGGCCCTGAGTTTTTTGCCACGCAAGCTCACATATACAGTAGTATTGTTTTAACTTTTCAGATGTTGCGGCTGCATTTTGCCCACAGTTCCTTCAAACGGCATCCATATCGCCTACGACGAGTTTGGCAACCCGGATGCACCGGCAGTTATCCTTATTATGGGGCTCTATTGCCAGCTAATTGACTGGCCAGAACCCTTTTGCCGGAAGATTGCCGATGCAGGTTACCGAGTGATTCGATTCGATAATCGTGATATTGGCTTGTCGTCTCACCTTGATCATCTATCACCCCCCAGCCAGGTTGCATATGGTTTGAGCATGGCTTGGGGCATGCCAGTTCCAGCGCCCTATGATCTGGATGATATGGCCGATGATGTGCTTGGCTTAATGAGTGCCTTGGACATTGATCAGGCTCATGTTGTGGGTTCTTCCATGGGGGGAATAATTGCCCAACTACTAGCGTCAGAGAAACCAGAAAAGATACGCTCACTTTGCTGCCTGAGTTCCACCACAGGAAATCCCTGGCTTCCACTCCCTCATTGGCGGGTGCTGCAGCTGGTCACAAATCCTGCCTATATTTTTAGCGAGTCAGGCTATCAGCAAAAGCTGGAGTTGATGCGTTTGCTAACAAGCCCGGCCTACCCGCAATCGGATAGAGAACTGGAAAGCTGTATATCAGTAAGGGAACGCAGGTCGCCGGATTCACAAGGGCTTTCACGACAGCTGGCTGCGTCACTGAAGACAGGTAATATTTCCAATCGGTTGAAAAATGTCCATGTTCCTACGCTGGTTTTACATGGCGATAGTGACCTGTTGGTTCCCTATGCTTGTGGGCAGGACATTGCTAATAAAATCGACGGAGCCCAATTTGAATTAATCCAGGGGTGGGGACATGATTTCCCAGAGCAACTGGCAAAGCCCTTGGCCGAGAAAATTCTTAACCACCTGAGTGAGACAGACTCTCAGGATAATTAGTCGTTAATAACTCCGGCATCAGGGTTTTCGTAAGTATTCAGATCAAATCGGTTTTCACTCTTGGCGACAATGGTACTTACAGCGGCGTCACCAGTCACATTCACCGCCGTACGCAACATATCCAGTATGCGGTCGACACCCAGGATCAGGCCGATTCCCTCGACGGGCAAATTTACTTCATTGAAGACCATGGTAAGCATAACCAGGCCAACGCTGGGGACAGCTGCTGTACCAATCGAGGCAAGAACGGCCATCAGAATCACCATTAAATAATCCATAGCACCGAGGTCGACGCCATAGACATTGGCGATGAATACTGTGGCCACACCCTGCATCATTGCCGTGCCATCCATGTTGATTGTGGCGCCAAGGGGCACTGTGAACGAGGCAATGGAATTATTTACACCTAGTCGCTCCTCAACGGTTCGAAGCGTCACTGGAATAGTCGCAGCAGAACTGGCTGTACTAAAGGCAAATGTTTGCGCGGTACGGAGTTTTTTGAGGAAGGTTATTGGGCTAAGGCCGGTAAGGATCTTAAGAATAAAGCTGTAACTAACAAAGGCATGAAAGAGAAGAGCCGCTACCAGTACCAGCGCATAACCAAGTAGTTCTTTTAGAAGATCAAGACCAAGCTCCGAAACGGCTTTGGCAATCAGACAAAAAACCGCATAGGGCGCAAAATGCATTACCAGATTAACCATTTTCATCATGACCAGATTCAGTTGCTCAATCAGTTTCACGGTATCCGGGGATTCTTTGGCAACAGCCAGCAAGCTGACGCCAAAAATGATGGCAAAGAAGATAATTGCCAGCATGTCGCCGTTAGCCATAGCCGCTATGGGATTGCTGGGAATGATATTTATCAAAACTTCGGAGACAGGTGGGGCACTGTTTCCCGCAAAGTCACTGGTAGTAGTTAGTGACATCCCTTCCCCAATTGAAAAGGAAGAGGCAAGCAATAGTGCTGTAGCTATAGCTATAGCAGTGGTGCAGAGATAGAGCACCAATGCTTTTATGCCGACACGACCAAGTAAATGTATGTCGCCAATACCCAAAATTCCGGGAATGATGGAGAAAAGTACCAGTGGGACAACCAGCATTTTCAAGGCATTTACAAAAAGGGCTCCAATGGTATGAAACATGCCCCCAATAAGGTAATCACTGACCAGTGCATTGTTATGCGCGAGCCCGGAAATATTAAGTAGTAATCCGGTCGCCATGCCCAAAGCCAGGGCAATGAGCACTTTTTGGGTGAGATTTTTATGAGTCATACGAACTTTGTTGAGCAAACGTTGATTTATTTGCAGTATACCCGGTATAAAGATTCCTCATAATTTCATACTTTCCGTTCAATATCCCAGTTTGAGTATTCGTTGTAACGTTTTGAACATGTCCGCTTTCCAATTATCTATGCTTCGTTTATCCAGAATTGCTCCCGGCTTGGTGTTTTTTGTTTTATTTGGCTGCTCCAGTTCTCCAAAGGTCGTGGATGATTGGCCAGCAGAGGTCCCCCCCAAAGATCTATTTATCCAGAGCTATGAGAACGATGCAGACAATCAAGAAGTGCAATCCAGGGAAGACTACCTAGTCTGGATTAAGCGTTTCTATCAGGGTTGGGTGGTATACAGCCATGGTTGGTTAAAGGTATCGCAGGATCTCTTGGAAGAATTACCCATGGATCAGAGAGAAGAGGCACGCAGTCAAATCGCAGAAATAGGGCTTGAGATAGCGCGCGAATGGGCCAAGGAAAAGCAGGACCGCTACATTTTCACCAACATGGTGGTGGTCTGGAGTGAGGGGCTTCTGGAGGCGTTAAATCGAGGAGAGGTATTTCAATACATGGAGCTAGTCGAGCAGGACCTGGAGTCGCTTAAGCAAAGAAATATTGTCAGGGAGGATATCTCTATACAGCGGTATTTCCCGAATATCCAGACAGACTCTTTCCTGTTTTAACTCCCTGATAAGTCAGGGTTTGCGGAAATTATCCGGAGACGCTGCCTCCGGATATTCTCCAGGCTGGTTTAGAGCGAACTCACCAGCGCATCAATGCTTTCCTTGGCATCGCCGAACAGCATCCGGGTGTTGTCCTTATAGAACAGTGGGTTGTCCACACCGGCATAGCCTGTAGCCATGGAGCGTTTCAGCACAATTGTGGTTTTCCCATTCCATGGTTCCAGTACCGGCATGCCCGCTATCGGGCTATCGGGCACTTCCTGGGCTGCCGGATTAACAATGTCATTTGCGCCGATGACGATAGATACATCGACCTCGGGGAAATCCTCGTTAATTTCTTCCATCTCAAAAACGATGTCGTACGGGACCTTGGCTTCAGCCAATAGCACGTTCATATGCCCAGGCATACGCCCGGCAACCGGGTGTATACCAAAACGAACATTGATGCCTTTGGCTTTGAGTTTTTTGGTCAGCTCGCATACAGAATGTTGGGCCTGCGCCACCGCCATGCCGTAGCCGGGAAGTATCATCACCTCTTTGGCATCAGAAAGCAGACTTGCTAATTCTTCGGTTTCGATTGGTTTAACATCACCCTGATCTCCTGCGGTGTCTGAAGATGCGCCACCAGTGGATTTTTTCGTTCCAAATCCTCCGGCAATTACAGACAAAAACTTGCGGTTCATGGCGCGGCACATGATGTAGCTCAAAATAGCACCGGAACTACCCACCAGCGCGCCCACAACAATCAACAGATCATTACTGAGCATAAAGCCGGTAGCAGCCGCAGCCCAGCCCGAATAGCTGTTCAGCATAGAGACTACGACTGGCATGTCGGCACCACCGATCGCCATCACCATGTGTATACCGAACAGCAGCGCAATAGCCGTCACAATCAAGAGGGCCGTCAAGCCGTTGCCATCCTGTGACTGCGCAACAAACTCCACGCCAAAATATATAGCGGCCAAAAGCATGGCTAGATTTAGCCAGTGACGTCCAGGCAAGAGCATCGGCTTGCCACCAATTTTGGCACTGAGCTTCAGGTAGGCAATCACCGAGCCCGAAAAGGTCAGGGCGCCAATAAGAACGCCGACATAAATTTCTACGTCATGAATGGTCTTTTCCACGCCGCTGTAGCCGTGACCATGATCCATGAAGGTGGCGAAACCAACCAAAACGGCAGCCAAACCGACCAGACTGTGAAGGATGGCCACCAGCTCAGGCATCTGTGTCATCTGAACTTTTGAAGCGAGAAGCAAGCCGATGATCGAGCCCGCCGCGATGGCACCGATCAGAATCGCGTAATTCGCGGAAACCACACCAAAGACGGTAGCGATCAGGGCGAGTGCCATGCCCGCCATGCCATAGATATTGCCGCGTTTAGCGGTTTCCTGAGAGCTGAGTCCGCCCAGCGCCAGAATAAACAGGATGGAAGCCCCAACGTATGAGGCAGTTAGTACACCTTGAGATAACATGTTTTAACTCTCCTTATTTCTGGAACATGGCCAACATGCGTCGGGTGACAGCAAAGCCGCCGACGATGTTGATGCTGGTGATAAGTACGGCGGTTGCAGCCAGATAGAGCATCCATTTGTCAGGTGAACTGATCTGGATGAGTGCCCCAATAATAATGATGCTGCTAATTGCATTGGTCACACTCATCAAAGGCGTATGCAATGAGGGTTTGACGTTCCAGATCACCATATAGCCAACAAAACATGCCAGCACAAAGACGGTGAAATGAGCCATAAATGAGGCCGGCGCCACAGAGCCGAGTCCCAATAGAGCGACACCAGCAATAACGAAAGCAATCAGACTGCCTAACCAGGTGTTTTTAGGCTCCAGTGGTTCGGCTGGCTCTTCTTGTGCTTCCTGGGTTGGAGGCGGCTTGGGTGCAGAGCTAATCTTGGGCGCGGGGGGAGGCCAAGTCACTTTGCCTTCCTTGACGCAGGTTGCCCCGCGTATTACTTCGTCATCCATATCTATGTTGATGTTGCCATCGCTGTCAGGACACATATCCGATAGCAGGTGTCTCAGATTCGTGGCATACAGTTGACTCGACTGGGTTGGTAACCGGCTGGGAAGATCGGTATAACCAATCAGGGTAACGCCATGTTTGACGACAACCTCGTTGGCCTCGGTCAACTTACAGTTGCCGCCCATTTCGGCGGCTAGATCAACAATCACACTGCCTTCATTCATCGACTTCACCATTTCCTCTGTCCAGAGTTCAGGTGCAGGACGTCCCGGAATCAGGGCTGTGGTTATTACGATATCTACTTCTTTGGCCTGTTCAGCAAACAGCGCCATTTCGGCTGCGATAAACTCGTCGCTCATCACCTTGGCATAGCCACCATCCCCGCTGCCGTCTTCATCGTCAAAGTCCAGCATCAGGAATTCCCCACCCAGGCTCTCCACCTGATCCTTCACTTCAGGGCGGGTGTCGAAGGCGCGGACGATGGCGCCCATAGAGGCGGCGGTTCCAATGGCTGAAAGCCCGGCAACGCCTGCGCCAATGACCAGAATCTTGGCCGGCGGGATTTTACCCGCCGCCGTAATTTGGCCGGTAAAAAAGCGACCAAAATGCTGGGCTGCTTCCACGATGGCACGGTAACCGGCAATGTTCGCCATGGATGAAAGGCCATCCATTTTTTGTGCGCGGGAAATTCGAGGGATTCCCTCAATGGCCAATGCATTTATATTTTTATCGGCAAAAGTTTGCAGGAGTTCCGGGTTCTGTGCCGGCGCCATGAAACTAATAAGTGTCTGCCCAGCTTTTAGCAGTTCGGTTTCATTGATCCCCAGCCCAGGGTGTTCCTGCGGCGCGCGGACTTTTAAAATAATATTGCTGGAATCCCAGATCGCGCGGGTGTCACCTGTGACCGTCGCGCCGGCTTCTTCATAGGCGGAATCAGTGAATTTTGCGGCATCGCCAGCACCTGACTCTACGACTACTTCAAACCCCAGTTTTAGCAACTGGCCGACAACATCGGGCGTGGTTGCGACCCGGCGTTCATTTGCGCGGACTTCTTTTGGAATACCTATACGCATTGGTTGGTTCTCCTGTCATTGGGGCGTGCCCCGTGTTTAGCCTTTTTTTGGCGAACTGAATTGAAAACTTAGTCCTGTCTACAGAAGTAAAGCTTCTAGAAAATTAACGAACCAGATTGCTTGGCAGGCTCATATCAAGCTGAAAACAGGCAAAGCCCTCTCGCAGGAGGGCTTTGTATGTGCATTATTGTACGCGCTAAAACTGTATACAATATACTTTTATTTATAATTTTAAGTTTTCTGCAACTAAATTTTGCAGTCAACACTAATTTACAGTTATAAAGGCCATTATTCACTTTGCATGGGGATTCTACAAATGGCAGACGGATTAAATCTTATGCTTTACGGCATGGGCACAGTTTTTGTATTTCTTGCGCTGTTGGTCGTCTGTACAAATGTTATGTCCGCCTTGGTGCTGCGTTTTTATCCTGAAACGCTCGTCGAAGCGCCATCCCCGGTGAAACGTCAAAAAACACAGGATCCTCGAATGATCGCCGTCATTGAAGCAGCGATAGCCGAACACAGAAAATCTAGATAATTTACGGTATTACTATGAGTGACAACAAGGCGCCCCTTGGAATTACTGACGTGGTTCTGCGAGATGGCCACCAATCGTTATTTGCAACTCGCATGCGTATTGATGACATGCTTCCCATAGCAGAAAAGCTGGACCAGGTAGGCTACTGGTCTTTGGAAACCTGGGGTGGCGCAACCTTTGATGCCTGTATCCGTTATCTCGGTGAGGATCCCTGGGAGCGTATTAGGGAGCTTAAGAAAGCCATGCCTAATACGCCAATGCAAATGTTGCTTCGCGGGCAGAATCTTTTGGGTTATCGCCATTACGCGGATGATGTGGTTGACAGGTTCGTCGAACGCTGTGCGGTAAATGGCGTGGATGTTTTTCGTGTGTTTGATGCCATGAATGACATGCGCAACATCGAACGCGCACTCAAAGCGGTTAAAAACGTTGGCAAGCACGCACAGGGAACACTCTCGTACACTATCAGCCCAGTTCACAACATGGATTTGTGGATTTCCATGGCCAAGCAGATCGAAGATATGGGGGCTGACTCTATATGCATTAAGGACATGGCTGGGTTGCTCAAGCCCTATACCGGTTATGAGTTGGTGAGAAGGTTAAAGGCTGAATGTGATTTGCCTGTACATATGCAGTGTCATGCCACCACGGGTATGTCCACGGCGACAGCACTTAAATGTGTCGAAGCAGGGATAGACAACATTGATACATCTATTTCATCCATGTCCATGACTTATGGGCACTCTCCCACAGAATCATTGGTCGCTATTCTGGAAGATACCGAACGTGCCACTGGCCTGGACTTAAATCTGCTTCAGGATATTGCCACTTACTTCCGTGGTGTGCGTAAAAAATACGCCAAATTTGAGGGCTCTCTCAAAGGTATTGATGCACGCATACTCATCGCCCAGGTCCCTGGCGGAATGCTGACCAACATGGAGAGCCAGCTGCGCGACCAGGGCGCTGAGGACAAGTTTGACGCCGTTTTGGAAGAAATTCCCAGAGTTCGAGAAGATCTTGGATTGATTCCTCTCGTGACACCAACGTCGCAAATTGTCGGCACCCAAGCCGTTTTAAACGTACTTACAGGTGAGCGCTACAAAAGTATTTCCAAGGAAACTTCAGGAATTCTCAAGGGAGAATATGGTGCGACACCAGCGCCAATTAATGAAGAATTACAGAAAAAAGTTCTCGATAGCGCGGAGCCTATCACCTGCCGACCAGCCGATCTGCTAACGCCGGAAATGGACAAGCTATCTTCAGAACTTGCTGAAATTTCTGCAGAGAAAAAGATCGACCTGGCAGAGGGTGATCGCCTGATAGATGATGTGTTGACTTACGCACTTTTCCCCCAGATTGGTCTCAAGTTTCTTGAGAACAGGGGCAACCCAGACGCGTTCGAGCCTGTTCCGACAGGCAGGGAAACAGGTGCGCCGACCACTGATGCCGGGGACGAGGTATACACCGTATCGGTCGAAGGTGTCAGTTATACCGTTAGCGTATCTGCGGGAGGTGATGTCACTGGTATGGTGCCAGTAACAGGTGGAGCGGCGGCTGCAGATGTAGGGGCTTCCGCTGGTGCGGTTCCTGATGGGGGCGATCCCGTGCCCGCGCCATTGGCCGGAAACATATTCAAAATTGTGGTTAAGCCCGGACAACAAGTTGAAGAAGGCGACACACTGATGATACTTGAGGCCATGAAAATGGAAACCAATGTCAGTGCCTCTAGGGCAGGTACGGTTGGTAGCATCAATGTGTCTGAAGGCGACAAAGTCACTGTCGGCGATACCCTCTTGCATATCGCCTAGGAGCCAGATTAATGGAACATCTGAATTTGCTTTGGCAAGCTTCCGGGCTTTATCACCTGCAGCCTAATCAGGCGGTGATGATACTGATTGGCCTTCTTTTATTATTTCTGGCCATCAGGAAGCAGTTTGAACCCTTATTACTTGTACCCATAGGCTTTGGCGGTATCCTCGCCAATATTCCCGGTGCAGACCTGGCGCTAACCGCGACTGAGCGAATGCTAAATGCGGGCGACCCGGAAACTATGGCGGCCCTAGCCAGCATTTTGGGGCTTTCAGAAACAACTGATCTATACAGCCTCAAGGCAGCGCTTGAGTCAGCACCTGCTGCGATTCAGGCGACCGCGGCTCAAATGGCCTATGACTTTGGATATAGCAGCGGAATGCTCGCCAATTTTTATGATGTGGCTATTGGCAGTGGGGCGGCACCGCTCATAATTTTTATGGGAGTAGGTGCAATGACAGACTTTGGTCCGTTGTTGGCCAACCCAAAAACCCTGTTTCTCGGTGCGGCAGCACAGTTTGGTATTTTTTCGACGGTGCTAGGTGCCGTGGCTATTTCCCAATTGGGTTGGGTGGACTTTAGCATTGCCGACGCTGCGGCCATTGGGATTATTGGTGGTGCGGACGGTCCGACCGCTATTTATGTTGCATCCATACTCGCTCCCGATCTGCTCGGGGCAATTGCCGTGGCTGCATACTCTTATATGGCCTTGGTTCCACTAATCCAACCGCCAATCATGCGTGCTTTAACAACTGAGGCCGAGCGCAAGATAGAGATGAAACAGCTGCGACAGGTATCCCAGCGAGAAAAAATCATCTTTCCGCAGATACTCTTGTTACTTGTCGCTATATTCTTGCCTGATGCTGCCCCACTGTTGGGCATGTTTTGCTTCGGGAATCTGATGAAAGAATGTGGCGTAGTCGCTCGATTGAGTGATACCGCCCAAAATGCCTTGATTAATATTACGACTATTTTCCTGGGCCTTTCGGTAGGGTCAAAGCTGGTCGCGGATAAATTTTTGGACCCCAAAACCTTAATGATTTTGGCGTTAGGAATTGGTTCGTTTGTTATTGGGACAGCCATGGGTGTATTGATGGCCAAGTTTATGAATAAGATCAGCAAATCCCAGATTAACCCCTTGATTGGATCGGCCGGTGTTTCAGCTGTGCCGATGGCAGCACGCGTATCTAACAAGATTGGGTTACAGGCCAACCCCCAAAATTTCCTTTTGATGCACGCTATGGGCCCGAACGTGGCTGGAGTTATTGGCTCCGCGGTAGCTGCAGGTGTGATGATCTCGATCGTTTCCGGGATGCAATAGTTAGTCGGCCTTCCTGTTTTTTCATTCCTGTGGTTGCAAAAATGGGGGGCACCGCTTTCCAGGAATGCCTCTAAACAAAAGGCATCGTCTGTTTAATAAAACAGGTTTTCTGTATACAACGAGCTCTTCCTTTGCGTTAACATGCCTTCGGCTTGACCAAAACGTTGACGCTTTCTGATTTAGTATCGCTCTCAGGCCGGGTTTTTCTTCCTTTAGGATAGGGTTTCAAGTGAGTAAAAATGTCCGCAATGCGCTAATTGTGCTGGTCCTGATTTTGACTTGGCTAATCTCTGGCGTGTTCTTTAAAAGCTCCGAAAGTACTGAAGGTGTTACCTCTGACGAAAGTCTGGATAGCACCCTGGTTGAGGTAGTAGACATTGTTGCTGTTCCTCATCGCCCCGTCATGAAGTTCAATGCTTACACAGAGCCATTTCGATCCGTGAATGTCTCTGCCGAAACCGCAGGCGCCGTAATATCCACTCCTGCCAAGGAAGGTTCTTTGGTTGAAAAGGGGGAGCTTCTTGCTCAGCTAAACCCTGAAGAGAGGGAATTGCGGGTTCGCCAAGCCAGGGCAACTTTGCAACAGCGTGAAATTGAATTTGACGCGGCCCGCGATTTAAATGCAAAAAACTTGTTGTCCAGCGCCGAGGTTGCCAAGGCAGAAGCAGAGCTTGAATCAGCGCGAGCTTCACTCGAAGCCGCGGAGCTGGAACTGCGACGCTCTG
>Ga0181558_10005359_pt1 | contig 11322 bp, 12 predicted proteins | sample 011ome_22_FD_133754 | JGI IMG/M metagenome (GOLD analysis project Ga0181558, IMG submission 133754) | Coastal salt marsh microbial communities from the Groves Creek Marsh, Skidaway Island, Georgia - 011507BT metaG (megahit assembly) | ecosystem: Environmental > Aquatic > Marine > Intertidal... | reverse complement strand
CTAGTTTAGGCGTGGTTTTATGTTTCGCTTTCACTGGCTTCTTAGGTTATATCACCGGCCCAATCCTTAACATGGTCATCGGTAATGGCGGTGGCGACTTAGTGGTATTAGCCATGGGCGGCACAGCAGCGATTTTCTTCGCACTGTCAGCTTATGTACTAACCACCAAAAAAGACATGTCATTCTTAGGCGGTATGTTATTTGCCTTAGTGATTGTTGTTTTAGTTGCCATGGTAGCCAACATTTTCATGCAAATTCCAGCATTGAGCTTAGCGATTAGTGCACTATTTATCTTACTAGCCTCGGGCATGATTTTAATCCAAACCAGTGAAATTATTCACGGTGGCGAGACTAACTATGTATTAGCAACTGTGACGCTATTCGTTGCTATCTACAACCTATTCACCAGCTTATTGCACCTTCTTATGGCATTTGCTGGCGGCGACGATTAATCATCGCCAAACTTAATTAACCATTGATGGTCACAGGGTCCATGGACGGACTAACATCTTACGCGTTTAATCTGATTTACATCTATCTATGGCCAGTTTTTTAATCGTGATACATAGTGATAACTATGCTAGTCAATCTACCCGCAGCGCATTACAGTTTGCCCAAGCGGTCGTTCAAACAGGTCATCAACTCAAAGGCATTTTCCTCTATCAACAAGCGGTTAATCTGGCCAATCAACATATTGATATTCCAAGCGATGAACTTGATAATCGCCAAGGCTTCATTGCGTTAAAGCAACAACACGCTATTCCTTTGCTCATGTGCGTCACAGCAGGCGAAAAACGTGGCGTAACCCAATCACAAGTCGAAAGTCACTTTACCATTGCAGGGCTTGCCGAAATGGCCGAAATTGCCTGTGATGTTGACCGACTGATCCAATTTAAGTAGTGGGCAAGATGTCTAACTCAGTAAAACAAATTGCCATAGTCAACCAACAATCGAGTTTTAACACCCCAAATGGACGTGAAGCCCTCGACTTAGCATTAATATTTGCTGCATTCGACCAAAGCGTTTGTGCTATTTTTATCGATGATGGAGTTTATCAACTCTATCAAGGCCAACAAGCCGAGTTAATTAAAACCAAAGACTATTTAGCCACCATGAAAGCGTTCGACTTATACGATATCGACAAAATATTAGTGTGCGAGCAATCGCTTCAACGCCGTGGTATCAACGCTTGTGAACTAACGATTAATGCCAACGTAGCAACTAGCGCGCAAATTCGCGCCCAGCTAGAACGGTGCGACCACGTATTAAGTCTATAAGAAGCTGCTATGACAACGACTGCCCAACTTCATCTGTTAAGCCAAACCACCACCGAAGAGCAATTGAGTGCGCGACTAACATTAGTTGGCAAAGATGATGGTATTGTGTTTATGCAAGACAGTTGCTATTCACTTAAATCACCCGCTGTGGTGGCGTTATTGGCTTATCAAACCTTCAAGCTTTACGCCTTAGCCGACGACATGCAGGCCCGTAATATAGATGCCCCTAGTGTCGAGTTAATCGACTACCCACAGTTTGTACAATTAAGTTTAGATTATCAAAAAACCATTAGTTGGTAACAGCTTAAGCCAGCAAATTAAGTAATAAAAAGAGTACTCATGATAGAATTTAATGGAAAATCATACCCGACCGACAAACATGGCTATTTGCTTAATTTATCCGACTGGAATGAACAAATAGCCGGGCACATTGCCGAACTAGAACAAGTAACAATGACAGATAATCATTGGGAAGTGGTGCATTTTGTGCGAGATTTTTACCAAGAGTTTAAAACCAGCCCCGCCATACGTTTACTGGTCAAAGCGATGAAAAAACAACTAGGTGACGATAAAGGTAATAGCATCTATTTATATAAGCTATTCCCTAAAGGGCCTGCAAAACAAGCCACAAGAATTGCTGGTTTGCCCAAACCCGCTAAGTGTATCTAAGCAGATTAACCGACTCGACCAGTGAATTTAAATTGGCTTCGTAAATATCCTTATAGATAGACCACGCAATATACAGTATCAATCCGGCCAGACCCATATATATAGCGGCGTAAAAAAAACGTAAGATGGCTTTAATCCATTCAGGTGGCGGCTTAGGGCGTTTCTTACCGCGCTTTGGCTTAAAATTGACGGGCTGCGTTATTAAGGGCATAACTAGCAGACAACTCAACCAACCAAACACAGATATTAAAATTGAAATAACAGTCCCCACATTATTCGACAAAGACTTAAGTGTTGTGCATAAATTAGAGCAGGTCAAGTTTGTGGGTGTATTTGATTGCTTTAGCTTTAACCTTTAAATATGCTCAAGCCAAGCCAAGCGGCGGCTAAACAAACCACCACATTAAGCACTAAGTTCAAACCGGCCTTCAACCAGTCGCCTTGTTGCAGTAATAAGATGGTATCGAGTGAAAAAGTCGAAAACGTGGTTAAGGCCCCTAAAAAGCCGACGGTTAAACCGGTGCGCCATACCGACACCACCGCCTCGTGTTGAATCGCCGCATATAATGCGCCAATGGCAAATGAGCCAAGTACATTAACCAACAAGGTGGCAAAAGGAAAACCACGCCCCATTAGTTTGATCACCTGCTCGGCAATCACAAAGCGCGATAAAGCTCCCACGGCGCCGCCTAGTGCGACCATTATGTAAATCGATACGTTAGTCATAGCGTTTATTCTGTGCTGACAAATTTTGCTGCTCAAGGTAGTCGAGTTTAGCTTTAATCTGTTTTTCTAAGCCCCGTTCGGTTGGGTGATAAAAAGTTTGCTTGGCTATCTCGGGGGGGAAATAACACTCTCCGGCAGCAAACGCTCCCGGCTCATTGTGGGCATAACGATATTCATCACCGAAACCCAATGATTTCATCAACGCGGTAGGAGCATTACGTAGATGGGCAGGTACATCATAACTTGGCGCCTCTTTGGCTAACTGCCGCGCTTGATTAAAGGCGCTATAAACCGCATTGCTCTTAGCCGCACTGGCCATATAGAGTACCGCTTGGGCAATAGCTCGTTCACCTTCTTTAGGCCCTACCCGAGTGAAAATATCCCACGCATCTAAGCCAACTCGCAATGCTCTTGGGTCTGCATTGCCGATATCTTCACTGGCAATGGCCAACAACCTTCTGGCGATAACTAGCGGGTCAGCACCGCCTTCTAACATGCGGCAATACCAATATAGCGCCGCATCTGGGGCCGAGCCTCGCACCGACTTATGAAAAGCCGACAATAAATCGTAAAATTGATCACCATTTTTATCAATAGAAGCCATATTCTGGCTCGCCACTTGAGCTAAAACCTCATGAGTCACCACTTTTTGACCATTGACGTTTTGCGCCAAATCGCTGGCTATTTCAATAAAATTCAAAAGCTTACGAGCATCCCCTGTGACCATTTGACACAACTTTTGCTTGTCTTGCTCACTGACTTGCAAATTAAGCGCCCCTAGCCCTACCTCGGTATCGCTAAGCGCCCGTTCAAGTACGGTTAATAATTCTTGCTCGGTCAACTTTTGCAATAAATACACTCTGGCACGAGATAAAATTGCGTTATTTAATTCAAATGAAGGGTTTTCGGTGGTGGCACCGACAAAAATAATGGTGCCATCTTCAATGTAAGGTAAAAACGCGTCTTGTTGCGACTTGTTAAAGCGATGCACCTCGTCAACAAACAATAATGTGCGGCAACCTTTCATTGATAAATTCTGCTGTGCTTGCTCTATGGCTTGACGAATGTCTTTAATACCCGAAGTTACTGCCGACAACCTCAGTATCTCGGCATCGGCATAATTGGCGATAAGCTCAGCAAGAGTGGTTTTGCCTGTGCCCGGTGGCCCCCACAAAATCATCGAATGACAATTACCTTGGGTGATAGCCAAACGCAAAGGTTGATTTGGGCCAACCAAATGAGACTGACCAAAATATTGGTCGAAATTTATCGGACGCATTCGCGCCGCTAGCGGTTTAACATTTGGGGCAAAATCAAAACTTAAACTATCTTGAGCCATAGCAGGTTATTGTCTTTGGTCGTCAACATCTACCCCGTCTGGTAGAGTAAAATTAAATAGTGTCATATCCACGGGCTTATTCACTTGAGTGTCTTTAAAGCGAAATTGACTTTTTTGCCCGCTCACATCTTCAATCTCTAACAGGCTAAACCGGCCTTCAACTAAAGAAACCAACAGCTGTTTTACCTGCCCTTGGATTTGCATCGGCGCTATCACATAGTTTTCAGCTACTTTAGTGACATAATATTGCTGCCACAAATGGTTATCATCACTGGTTAACAAAGCAAAAGGGCTAGAATCGATGGCATCTTTGGCATTAATAATGGTGACCTGTTCTAAGTCGGTATTATGAATCCACAAGGTTTTGCCGTCAGATACCATTAGATTTTCATCAGGAGTCACAGCGTGCCACCTAAGTTTAGCCGGATGGGCCAATAATACTTGGCCTTGGCCTTCCATCAACAAAGCCCCATCGACATCTTTGACCGATTGACTAAACGTTGCTTTAAAGCTACTCATTTGTTTTATCAAGGTTTTTAGCTGGGCTTTATGGTCTACTCCATCGCTTGAGCTAACGGCTTGTTTAGTCTCATTTTTAGTATTGTCATCAAGTGTCGCTACATCAACGACATTAGCTTGCGCTGCGCCAAAGGCCGACAGGCTACAAATCAATAAGACGGATGTTAAATAAAATGCTCTCAATTAAAACTCCTTAATCTTTTGGCGGTGGTGGGGCTAGCACTTCACGATTACCGTTGTGCCCCGGAGAACTCACCACGCCACAGGCTTGCATATGCTCAACAATACGCGCTGCCCGGTTATAACCAATTCTAAATTTACGTTGCACACTAGAAACCGACACTTTCCGAGTTTCAGTTACAAAAGCCACGGCTTGGTCGTAAAACTCATCATTATCTTCACCATCACCCTCTGCCACTTCGCCCGGTAACATAGCCTCTTCGCCTTGGTCATCATTGAGTATTTCATCAATATAATTCGGTTTACCTCGGCGCTTCCAATTGCTAACAACAGCATGAACCTCATGGTCGTCAACAAATGCGCCATGAACACGGGTTGGCACACTGGTGCCCGGTGGTAAATACAACATATCACCCATACCGAGCAGAGATTCTGCCCCTTGTTGGTCTAATATGGTTCGAGAATCAATTCTAGACGATACCTGAAACGCCATTCGCGTCGGGATATTGGCTTTAATAAGGCCCGTTATGACATCTACCGAAGGTCTTTGGGTTGCCAACACTAAATGGATACCAGCAGCACGCGCTTTTTGTGCAATACGGGCAATCAACTCTTCTACTTTTTTGCCCACAATCATCATCATGTCGGCAAATTCATCAATCACCACCACAATGCTCGGTAGTTTATCAAGTTGTGGTGCCACTTCATCGATACTATCGGTATCTTTCCAAAGCGGATCACGAAGCGGCGTGCCCTCTTCTATCGCTTTTAATACTTTGGCGTTAAAGCCTTTTAAGTTTCTCACCCCAAGGGCCGACATTAATTTATAACGACGCTCCATTTCACCGACGCACCAGCGCAAGCCGTTGGCCGCTTCTTTCATATCGGTGACCACTTCGGTCAATAGATGGGGTATACCTTCATACACTGATAACTCAAGCATTTTCGGGTCAATCATTAGCATCCGCACATCTTCTGGTTTAGCTTTATACAACAAGCTAATGATCATGGTATTTACCCCCACCGACTTACCAGAGCCAGTAGTACCTGCCACCAATAAGTGGGGCATTTTACCCAAGTCAACCGTCACCGGTTGGCCAGAAATATCCGAGCCTAACACCATAGTCAGTGGCGATTGGGAGCCAACAAACGCAGGACAGGTGATAACCTCTGATAAACGCACAATTTCACGATGCTTATTAGGCAATTCTAAACCGATATAAGACTTACCCGGTATCACTTCAACCACCCGCACACTAATAGCCGACAACGCACGGGCTAAATCTTTCGCCAAGCCAGAAATCTTACTGACTTTAATACCCGGCGCTAAATCTAACTCAAAACGAGTAATAACAGGCCCCGGATACACCCCAACCACACAGGCGATAACATTAAAGTCTAATAGTTTAGCTTCAACCAAACGACTGACTCTATCTAAATCTTCTTGGCTAATTGGGTTTTTTGACCTTTCTGGCTTGTCGAGTAACTCAATGGTGGGGAATTCACCGACATCTTCTTTGGCCTCGGCCATCACTTTAGCAAAACCGGTCAATGGCTCTTCATCATTGCCTTGATTCATCAATTCTGGCGTATGGGCGAGTATGGTCTGTTCAACTTCGGCTTCATCTTGAGAATTAGTGGTCATTTGTAGCGTTGCCAATGCGCTGGCCACATCATCGTCCATGGGCTGTTCTTCAACACTCGAAAACGAAATAGGCTCTTCAATTAGCTGCTCAAAATCTACATAGGGTTGTTCATCTTCAACCACGACATCTTTCAATGATACGTTAAATTGCGGCTCTAACCGTTCACCTTGCGTGGCGGGTTCGATTGGCTCAACTATCGGTTGATCTATCGGTTCATCAATAGGCTCTGGCGGTTGTAAGTGACTGGCATCAACTTGTGGTTCAGATGCTAGCACAACCGTAGGCTCAGGCTGTGCGATAGCATCTGGCACTGGTGCTACTGACGCAACAGGTGTTTGTCGGCGCTGTTTTTTAACTGGCTCTAAAGCCACGTCATCATTATTAGTGTCACTATTATTGCTATTGGGGGCGTCAACAACCTGCGATTGATCTGCACTGGTGCGCTGTGTCGCAGCGGTCAATTTATACCACAACCACAGCGCAAGCCGGGTCGTTTTTGCGCCGATGTAATCAATCACCTTCAACCACGACAATCCGGTAAACAAAGTAATACCAGTCAATAAAGCCGCCAGCAAGATTAATGAAGTGCCCATTTTATTAAAGAATGGCACTAAGGCATCACGTACCACATCACCTAACACCCCACCTGATGAAAAATGAAAAAGATCGTCAAAGTTGATACTGGTAATGGCGGTAGTGGCAATCAAAATCAGCACAGCGCCGATAAAGCGCAGGCCCAAAGTTAAATAGTCGATGTGCAAAATATGATGGATTCGTTTAAATAGCAGCCATCCGACACTAATAATGACAAAGGGTAAGGCGTAAGATATCCAACCCAAAGAAAACAACATGATATCGGCCATCCATGCGCCAACAGCCCCCATATGGTTTTTAATCACATCAGGGTTGCCCGTTTGCGACCAACTAGGATCTGCCGAGTCAAAACTAATGAGTGCAAACAATAAAAAAGTTGAAAATAGCGCGAATATGATTAAGCCAGTTTCCAACAATCGTTGAAAGCCGTTTAACGCACCTTGGTTGGTTTGATTATCCAATATAAAACCTACTTAAACTTGTACTTATACCTATCCCCGTAGATAGGGGAAAACGTCGCCCACCTTAGCAAAAACCTGATATAAAATCAGCCTTTAATTGGCAAAAATGAGGTTTGTTTCACTTCTTCCATAACAACATAGGTACGACTTTCACTCACTGATGGCAGTCTTAATAAAGTATCGCCAAGTAATGTACGGTAGTCAGACATATCTGCCACCCGGGTTTTTAGTAAAAAGTCAAAATTCCCCGACACTAAATGGCACTCTTGTATTGCCTCTAATTCATGCACGGCCAAAGCAAACTCTTCAAACACATCAGGCGATGTACGCGACAAGGTGATTTCTACAAACACCAATAACGCAGCGCCCACCTTTGCCGGATTCACCGTTGCGGCATAACCGGTGATATAGTTATCTTTTTCTAGCCGTTTGACCCGTTCCAAACACGGCGTCGCACTCAAGCCAATGCGTCTTGATAGTTCAACATTAGAAATACGGCCATCCTTTTGGATTTCAGTTAGTATCGCTCTATCCAGTTTGTCTAACATAGCACCACCTAAGATTTAAAAACCACAAACAATCACTTTTGCAAAATTAAATACTAGGGTACTGTCGAATTTAAGTCAAACAAACTATGCCAATCGGTTTACAATAGTTTTATATTTTTTCAGCAAACGAGATGTAAGCAAATGATCGTAGGTGTACCAAAAGAGATAAAGAATCACGAATACCGCGTTGGCATGGTCCCGGGTAGCGTTAAAGAACTCATCAACAATGGCCATCAAGTTATTGTTCAAACGAATGCCGGTATAGGTATTGGTTTTACTGATGCAGACTATGAAGCAACAGGTGCTAAAGTACTCGGCACTGCGGCTGAGGTTTTTGCTCAAGCCGATATGATTGTTAAGGTTAAAGAACCTCAAGCGGTCGAACGTGCCATGTTACGTGAAGGTCAAATCTTATTTACTTATCTTCACCTTGCCCCAGACCCTGCGCAAACTAAAGACTTAGTTGATAGTAAAGCGGTTTGTATTGCTTATGAAACAGTGACAGATGACCGTGGCACCCTACCACTACTTGCACCGATGTCAGAAGTTGCTGGCCGTATGTCAATTCAAGCAGGCGCACAAGCCCTTGAAAAATCAAACGCTGGCCGTGGTATGTTGTTAGGTGGCGTTCCGGGTGTTGAGCCTGCAAAAGTTGTCATCATCGGTGGTGGTATGGTTGGTACTAACGCCGCACAAATGGCCATTGGTATGGGCGCAAACGTTGTATTACTTGACCGCAACATCGATGTTTTACGTCGTGTTAACGCTCAGTTTGGCAGTTCAGTTACTGCGATTTACTCAACCGCTGATGCGCTAACCACTCATGTTGAAGATGCCGATCTTGTGATTGGTGGCGTACTAATTCCGGGTGCTGCCGCACCTAAGCTTGTGACCGAGCAACACATCAAAAACATGAAGCCGGGTGCTGCAATTGTTGATGTCGCTATCGACCAAGGCGGCTGTATTGCCACCTCTAAAGCTACCACTCATGCAGATCCGACTTACATTGTTGACGATGTCGTTCACTATTGTGTCGCCAATATGCCCGGTGCCGTACCGCGCACTTCAACTTTTGCGCTAAACAATGCCACATTGCCTTACATCATCAACCTAGCTAATAAAGGTTATCGCCAAGCACTGCTTGACGACAAGCACCTATTAAACGGCTTAAATGTGATTAACGGTATTGTGACCTGTCAAAGTGTTGCTTCAAACCTTGGCTACGAGTACGTGCCACCGATTGACGCAATAAGCTAAGCTTTTACAGCATATAAGTACCAGTGGCTTGGGCAATTTGCACTTGTTGTTCGTTATGTAATTCCATATGACAAACACACAAAGTTTTGCCCGAGCGCACGATATTAGCGGTTGCAACAAACCGCTCGCCTCTTCCCGGTCGCAAAAAGTCAGTACGTAAATCAATAGTGCCTAAAGTCGCCATTTCTTTACTCAACTGGGCAATATTATTGGCCTCGCAACGTTTAAGCAAACCCACCACCGCCATCATACCACCAACCACATCTAATACTGATGAGGTGACGCCGCCATGTAAAATCTTCTGAATCGGGTTACCAATCAGTTCATCTTTCCATTTAAAGCTCACTTGTACACTATCGAGATCATAGTGGTCAATTTCTAACCCCAACATCTGATTAAACGGCATTTTGCTAAAAGTTTGTGCCACAAAGGCTAGAATTTGTTGTTGGCTCATAGACTCTTCTTTCTATTTCTTGGATTAACTGGTATGACCTTAGCTAGAACTATAGCAAAATTAACTAAAACTGTACGAATTAACCTAAATATTTAAAAAGACAAAACCTTCAACATCCGTTAAAATTGCCGCCTTCGATTTTTCAATCGAGCTAACGCTTTAAAGCTTATCGCTAATAACCGAGAACGAACGTACACAATAGATGTCAACCGAAGCCATTTTTCAACCAGCCAATAGCAATCCAACAACGGGTGAAGCGGCTAATCAGGCCGCACCAGTATCAGCGGCCACTCAAGTATTACAGCAAGCTTTCGGTTATAGCGAATTTCGTCCCGGCCAAGAGTCAATCATCAATCAAGTACTCAACCAACAAGACGCCCTCACCCTAATGCCCACAGGTGGCGGTAAGTCTTTGTGTTATCAAATTCCCGCTTTGTTGTTGCAAGGGTTGACCGTGGTTATTTCTCCACTGATTTCACTGATGAAAGATCAAGTTGACGACCTAATTGCCAACGGTATTAACGCCGCCTACATCAACTCAACCCTCGATTATCGCCAAATTTACGCCATATTCGACCAAATACGAACGGGCCAACTCAAAATACTCTATGTTGCGCCTGAGCGAATCTTACGCCCTGACTTCATTGAAAGATTACTACAATCACAATTAGCCTTAATCGCCGTCGATGAAGCGCACTGCGTATCAAACTGGGGCCATGATTTTCGTCCAGAATATGCGCGTTTGGGCGAGTTAAAGCAGTACTTCCCTTACACGCCAATCATGGCATTGACGGCCACCGCCGACAAAGCGACCCAAAATGATATCTTGCAACAACTGAACTTAAACGACCCACTGGTGCAAATCAGCAGTTTCGACAGACCTAATATTCGTTACACCCTGCAAGAGAAATTTCACCCGCTACAACAAGTGATTAGCTACTTAAAACAACAAGAACAAAACAGTGGCATTATCTATTGTTCTAGCCGTCGCCGGGTAGAAGAAGTGGCAGCAGGGCTTAACAGTCATGGCTTCAATGCCCTCGGCTACCATGCCGGTTTACCACAAGGTGAGCGCCAACACGCACAAGACGCCTTTAGTCACGACAACATTCAAATTATTGTCGCCACTGTCGCCTTTGGCATGGGCATAAACAAGCCGAATGTACGTTTCGTGATCCATTACGATATTCCAAAAAACATTGAATCTTACTATCAAGAGACAGGCCGTGCCGGTCGCGATGGCTTGCCTGCCGAAGCATTGATGTTATTCGACCCGGCTGACATTCCCAGAGTTAAGCGCTTTTTCGAAGATATTGAAGACCCCCACCGAAAGCGGGTAGAAGAGCACCGCTTTGCCGCCATGGCGGCCTTTGCCGAGGCCCAAACTTGTCGCCGCCAAGTATTACTCAACTACTTTGGCGAATACAATCAAACCCAGTGCAACAACTGTGATGTATGTCTTGACCCACCAAAGCAATTCGACGGCACTGTAGATGCCCAAAAAGCCCTATCTTGCGTGTATCGCTTAAATCAGCGCTTTGGTATTGGTTATACAGTAGAAGTACTAAGAGGGGCACAAACTCAGCGCATTCGAGATTATGGTCACGACAAACTGTCGACCTATGGCCTAGGCAAAGAAAATTCTCACGAAT
>Ga0181558_10005336_pt1 | contig 11354 bp, 5 predicted proteins | sample 011ome_22_FD_133754 | JGI IMG/M metagenome (GOLD analysis project Ga0181558, IMG submission 133754) | Coastal salt marsh microbial communities from the Groves Creek Marsh, Skidaway Island, Georgia - 011507BT metaG (megahit assembly) | ecosystem: Environmental > Aquatic > Marine > Intertidal zone... | reverse complement strand
CGGGGAGACTACCGAGGACGCTTCGTTGTCCCGCGGGATCCGCGAGTTCTTTGTGTTTTCCGAGCGCCTGTCGCGCGACGCGCCGCAGCACGGCGTCGACGCCGTCGACGCAGGCTTCGACCGGCGCGCGTAAACGCTCGAGGCCGAGCTCGATGAGCCTGCGTATGCCCATCTCCGGCGCGACCAGGTGCGGTTGGAACCCGTCCGACGCGTCCACGACCGCGCGCACGCGCTTCGGGTCGTAGAACGCCTCGAGGTCCACCGAGCGAAGGTTCGCGTGGAGCGTCGTCTCGAAGAGCGCGCGAATCGCCTCGCCGCCGCCGCTGGGCGCGGACGCGCGCGCGGAAGACGCCGCGTCCAGCTCGTCCGCGAAGGCGCGCTCGTACGCGTCGCAGCCGCGCAGGACCTCGTGCACGAGCGCGCCGCGGTCCTCGAAGTGCGGCGTGGCGGGTCCCAGCCCCGCGAGCTCGAGCTCGAGATCGCGCGCGCTGGTCTCGACGGTTTCCCTAATTCTCGGGATCTCGCGCCGCACCCGCTCGCCGAGAACTCGCACGAGCGCGTTCACCAACGCGTCCGTGCCGACGTTCGGCGCGGTCGTATCAGGGTCCTTCGCGAACGCGCGTGACCCGTCGACGGACGCTTGTTCGGTTCCGTACGTCTCGCCGTGCGTCTCGAACCAAACCCGCTCGTTCTCTCTCGCCGTGCGCATGTCCACGCCCCGCTGGATGTCATCCTGCGACCGGTTCACGACGGCGCACCACCCGAGAGCGAGGTGCACGGCTTTCCCGTTCAAGACGTCCGTCGCGTCCGTCCCTTTGTCCATGAGGTCCAGCTTCGTGAGCACGCCGAGCGTGCGCTCGGAGCGCGGGTCGACCTCCTTCGCGAGACGCACGCCGTCGCTCGTCGCGATGTCGGCGTTCGCCGCGGAAACGGCCACGATGACCACGTTCTCGCTGACGATGAACTTTTTGGCCATTCTCTCGATGTCGGCGACGACGGACGCGGGCTGGTCGGCGGTGGCGACTTTCGTCAAGCCGGGCATGTCCACCAGAGTGAGGCTCGGCGCGTTCGCGGCTCGGATGCTGAGCATGATGGGCTCCGCGGAGACGGCTTTCGAGCCTTTCGACTGTAACGACCGGTCGGTCTCCCGTTCGATCTCGGCGCGCACCTCGTGAAAGTCGGTGAAGACGGTCTTCGGTTTGTGCAGGAAACGAGCGGACGCCACCTCCGACGCGGGCGCGCCGTGCAGCTGCAGGACCAGCGGCCGGCGCGTGCATATCCCCGCGCCGCGCGGCAGGAAGTCCCTGCCAACGATGGACTCGAGCACGCTGGACTTGCCGCTGCTCTGGCCGCCCACCACGACGATCTGGGGGAGCGTCTCCCACAGCGAGGGGAGCTTGGAGGCTTTACCGGAGGCGTCGGTGTCCGCGACGTCGCCCGCCAGCGCGCACGCCTCCTGCAGCTTATTGACGAGCCGCAGGAGCGGCTCCATGGGGGTCGGGTGCGCGGCCGCCACCGCGTCGGCGATCTGCGCGTCGCTCGACATCGCCGCGTGCGAAGTGAAGTGGGAGGTCGTCCAGCGCCGCCTCGAGGAGGTCAGGGGCGGCGGCGTTCGGAGCTCCACCTCGTTCGGACGAACCGAGAGGCGCGTCACACGACGCGAACGACGAAAACGCGTTTTCGGCGCACGCGTTCGTGCGGTACAAATGTACACCAGCAGACTGGTGGCAACTGGTGGCTCTCCAAAGTTTTCACTACGTACGAAAAAGAACGTCTCTTTTATTGCAACAAGACGCCCAGCACTCGGTTGCACACCACCTTCCGATCGCGCACGCTCGAGATGGGCTGCCCGTGCGCGTCGGTGAGCAGAAAACGGTGCACCTCCGTGCACCGCGTCGCGCCGCCGCCGTCGCCGTACCGCCCGTCGTCCCCGAACCCGTGACCTTTAAACTCGCCCCCGACCGCGCCGCTCCGGTCGTCGATCAGGATGTCCGCCTTGAACACCATCACCCGCAGCTGCCGCAGCGCCTCGGTGACGTCCAGCAATACCCGAGGCCTGGTGAACCCCGAGATGTCCAGCGGCGCGATGACCCGCAACTCGGTGGTGGTCTCGTCCAGGCCGGCGGTCATGATCTGCACGCTCACCGGCCGCTCCACGTTTTCTTTGTACCGCTGGCACAGGTACCGGCGCTCGCGCACGTCCGTGCACCGCCCGACGAACAGGTCGATTTCGCACAGATGTCCGCCTTGTCCGTGGCCGTGGTCGTCGTCGTCCCGCATCTCGAGACGCGTCTCCCGAAAAGACGATCCCGAATTCCGTCCCGGAACGCCGTCCCGCATCTCCACCTTGGCGTAGTTCACCTTCACCTCCAGGTCCTTGGACGCGCGCAGCACGTCGTACAGCAAACCCTTGCGGTCGCGCGTCCGGATCTGGAACACCGTGTGCTTCTCCGACATTAAGTTATCGACGGTCACGGTCGCCTCCGTGTACTGCGTGGCGCTCGCCGTCTCGATGCGCCCGATGGAGCCCTGCTCGAAGAGGCGCGCCGCGTCCGAGCGCCGCGCCGAGACAAACGCCGGCGCCGGCGTCAGCACGACGCGCGCCGTCCCCCCCCCCCGCCGCCCGCTGACCCGCTGCACCGCGCGCGAGATCTCGGCGACGCGCGCCTCCGCGGGCAGCTCGTCGCGCTCGTCGGTGACGTAAAACAAATCCACCGCCGTATCCGCCGGGCTCGTGCTGATGTGCGCGCGGCGCACGGTGAGCTCGCTCGCCCAGAGCTCCTGCGTGACGTCGTGCAGAAGCCCGACTCGGTCCTCCACCTCCACTTGCAGGATGTACATGGTGCCCGGCCTCGGCTCGTTCACGTGACCCTGCGAGCCTCTCTCGAAAACGTCTCGGCTCGAAGAGGCGTTTTCGCGGTTGTCGGAACCCGCGTACGCCGCCAGATTCAGGCTGCTCAGCGTGCTGATGCTCTGCTTGGACGGACACAAATTCTCCAGCCGCACGCGCAGCAGGTTCCAGTTCACGGGCGCGCCGTCGAGGTGGTGGCCGCGCGGGTTCTTCTCGGGGCGCCCAGAGCGCGCGCCGCCGCTCGCGGGAGACCCGCGTGACGCGCTCAAGAAGCTCTGCGCCACGACCGTCACGAGCACGAACGCCCACTTGCCGTCCGTCGCGAAATCGCCCTTAGTGGTGACGAGCCCGAAGTCGAAGACGGTGCGAGCGATGTCCGAGCCCAGACCCGTCTTGTCGGGGCAGGTCACGCGAACCTGCGCCTCGAAGTCCGAGCGCGCGTCGATGGACACGAAGTCGTCCGACTCGTGCTCGACTGGGTGAGACCCGGAGCGCGAGCGATGCATGGCGACGTGGGGAGGCGAAGGGTGCGCGAACGTCGCTCGAGCCTCGGACGCGCGAGACGCGGAGGGGCGCCGATCCCTCCTCGAAACCTAAGCGCGAGGAGCCACCCTCGAGCCGCGGGGTGCCTCCGCACCGCGGCGGAAGACGCGGGCGGAGGGGTGGTGGTGACGCGTGGACACGAAGGGTGTTCCCTGACGCGTCCACCGACGCGTTCGGCGGAAGCACGCGAGTGGAAGCGCACCCCTCGCGCGCTCGCGAGTGACATGTCGTGAGTGGCGCGAACGCGCTTTTTGAGATCAGCGGGTCGTTTTCCCGCGAGGTCTCGTGACTCTTTCTCCCACCGACCTACTACTCGCGACACTATGACGTCGCACTTGGCCGCGGGATCCCCGATTCTTGCGGTCCCGCGCGTCCCGCGCGCGCGCGCGTCCCGCGCGCGCGCGCCCCTCCCCGCGCGCGCCAAGACCGGGCGCGTCGGCGACGATGCGCCCTCGGCCATCCCTCCGAACGCGTCGGTGTTGGTCATCGGCGCTTCCGGCAGGACCGGGAGAGAGGTGGTGCGCGAGTGTCTGTCCCGAGGCATCTCCGTCCGAGCTGGCACGCGCGACGGCGCGTTCGACGTCGCCGCATCGCTCGGCGAGGACGTCGTCGCCGCGTCGGTCGTGCCGTGGACCACCCCGCGGGTGGTCCCCGTCCTGGTGGACGTGACTCGGCCTGAAACCATCGCCCGCGCGATCGCCACGGCCGAGGACGAAACAATAAAAACGCCGTCGCCGCCGACGCTGGTGGTTTTCGCGGCGACCGCGCCCGCGCGCGGCGACCCCGACGCCGTCGACCGCCGCGGCTTGGCCGCGGTCGCGAACGCGTGCGTCGCCGCGAACGTGCCTCGCCTCGTGGTGGTCTCCGGCGCGGGGGTCACGCCCAAAAACCGAGACTCGCCGGCGTACCGGTTCCTCAACGCGTTCGGCGGGCGCATGGACGCCAAGGCGTCCGGGGAGACGCGCGTCGTCGACGCGTTTCGAGAGAGCCGCGAGGCGTTCGAGGCGTTCGAGGCGCGGAAGCGAGAGAAGGACCAAACAAAAAACGCGAACACCCAGTATACCCAGTACCCTTCGTACACGATCGTTCGCCCGAGCGGTTTGACGGACGCGCCGCGCCGCGGCGTCGCGTGTTTGGCGACGAACCGAGGCGACGTCGCCGCCGGGTTCGTCAGCCGAGCCGACGTGGCGGCGTGCGTCGTGGCGTGCGGCTTCGACGCGCGGTGCGCGTTCGCGTCGTTCGAGGTGTACGACCGGGGCACGGCCGTTCCGGCGGCGACGCTGAGCGTCGCCGAGATTCTGAGCGACCCGAACGCCGCGCGCGTCGCCGCCGTGCTCACCGGCCAGGCTGCGCGGGAGAGCGCGCGGTTCGGCGCCGTCTTCGACGCCTCGGGCGCGGCGAGGAGGAAAAGAGACGCGGCGGCGAAAGACGCCGCGCGGTTCGAGCGCGCGGGGTTCGCGTCGTGGGGGGAGATGTTCGCGGGGATCGAGCGGGACGCGTTCGTGCCGTGATTTTCACGAAACGGGGAGGTATAGACACACGGGCGTTGAATACTTTAGGTAGACTACTAGCTCTAGCTACTCGCGAAAGAAATCGCGTCAACGCGCGTCGTCGTCCGTCGCGGGTGCGTTTCTTTCTCGGCGCGAAAGCTCGAGGTCCGCCGACTCGGCGTCTCTCGGTTTAGGGTTTAGGGTGGCGGTGAAAGGGCCCCGCGCGACAGGAGCGGGACCCGCGGCACACAGAGCGCACAGTCCGATCTTCACCCGCCGTCTCTTCTTGTCTCTTTTTCGCTCTTCCGAACGCGCGGCTTCGCGCGGAACCACCTTGGCGTTTCGCGAAAAAAAAACGCATCCCCCGTCGCACCCGCCGCCCTTCGCGTCGCTGCCCCAGCCGTCCGCGCCGCGCGTCGCGGGCTGGTCGGTCGGCTCCGCCTGCTGCGACAGGATGTAGTCCAGAGTCGTGAGTCCGCGCCGTATGAGGACGCAGTGGAACCCGAGCAGGTCGCCGACCAGGTACGCCGCGCACAAGCACGCGAGCAGGAGGAAAATCAAGCACGCCACGAACTCCTGCTGCGTCAGCGTCGCCAGAGGGAACCGCGCGCGCGAACGCAAGATCGCGTTCGCCTCCGCCTTCGCGGCGAGGCACCAGCGCAGCTGGTACGCGCCCAATGCCATCTGGAACAGCACCTGCGCGAACACGACGGCGACGAGCGCTAGGAACGAGTGGTAGTTCCTGGCGCCGACGCAGTTGTTCAGCCAGACGCAGTGGTGGTCGAAGTGCGCCACGCACTTGTCGCACGCGCGGCAGTGCTTGCTCCCGCGGCGCACGTCCCGAGCGCACATGTCGCAGAAGAAGGTCGCGGCGTCCTCGCCCGTCTCCGGCGCGTCCCCGCTCTTTTCCGGCGCGTCCGCGGGGTCCGTGCCCGCGGCCTTCGCGAACAGAACCAGGACCGCGGCGGTCATCGCCGCGAACGTCGCCTCCAGCGCGGCGCGCGCGGTGCCGTCCGCCACCGCGGGCGTTTGAAGCGCGTAGAACGCGACGACCAGACCCAGGTACGCCGACCCGGCACCCGCCTGGTGGACGTTCAGGGAAACCTTCCCGTCCCGCAAGAACCCGTTCTCGCGCATCTCGACCCGCGCGCGGGGCGACCGCGACCGCCGCTGGCGCCGAGAACGCGACGCGCGCACCCCCGCGCGCGCGAGACTGCCCCGCTCGGTCAACCGAGCATCTTCGAAAAACGGCACCTTTTCGGGCTCCGAAAAACGACGAATCGTCGTCACGACGGACATTTTTTTTTTAGTGAATTTGACTTCCAACTCTTTCTCGAAAGTAAGAAGGTACCTACGGTACCAAACGACTCCTCGCGATGAACGCCATCCTTTACTCCATCTTGGCCTCTTCGTCGCTGCTGGTGTCGTCGAGTCCCCCGCGCCGCATGGGTGTCTGCTCCAGCGCCACCCCGCGGGTCGGCGTGCCGGCCATCAGCCCCCGGAATTTTTGTGATTTCGGTTTCCGAGCGCCGCGCGCCGCGTCGCTCCGGGTCACAGCCTCGTTCGATCCCGCGTCGGCGTCCTCTTCTCGGGAGGTGGCGAAGCCCGATGAGCGGTCCTCCAGCTCGCGGTACGCGTAGCGCTCGGGCGCCGAGCTCGGGCGCCACAGCACGCACGTCGCGGCGGTCACGCCCACCTCGATGGCGATCCAGCCCGCGCGCGCGGTCCACTCCCAACGCCAGAACGGCGCCGCGGAGGCGAATCTCCGCAAGCCCTCCGCGCCGTCGGCGACGGCGAGGAACGTCGAGAAGGCTTGCCACGCGACGGACACCACTACCAAAAGCGCGATCGCCTCGGTGAACTGCCTGTACAGCGCGAGTTTGGCGTGCTGGCGCCTTGATTCCAACCTCGCCAGCGTCTTGGTCAGCGCCGAGAGCACGAGCGTCGCGAAAGCCGCGTCGAGCGCCGCGACGGGAAGCGCCACCAATTCGCGCGCGCTTTGCTCGACGTCGTCGTGCGCGTCGGCGGCGGCGCCGACGCGCCACGCGCCTGCGTCGGACGCGACCAGCACGCGTTGCGTGTCGAGTTCCAACACGAGCGAACACGCGAAGTACGCCCCCGTGAGCACTTTTATTTTCAAACCGACGGCGTCCCCGAGGCTGAGCCTGGTGATCCCGAGCCCGAGGCTCGCCAGCAGGACGCAGGCGCGCGACGCCGCCTCGCGCGCTGATGACACCATCGCCGCCGCGAAAACGCCGGCGACGGGCTTGGTGCCTTTTTCGTTGAACTGCGCGGCGTTGGCGTAGCGCGCGAGGTACTCCGCCATGCCCAGCGCCAGTATGACGAACACGCAGATGTGCACGGGCTGTATGGCGTCGCGCACGGCGATTTTGGACGCCACCGCGAACGTCCACGCCGCGGCGAGCGCGGCGTACGACGCGGCGGCGGCGGCGTACACGGCGCGGTCGTGCCGCGCGCGCCCGGGGAGGTACCCGTCCGGGTTCTTCCACACCGAGCGACCGGCGACGGAGTAGTACGGCAGTTGTTTCGGTTGTTTCAGTGAAACGTCCGAGCCGACAAGAAGCGTCTCGTCGACGAGAAGCGTCTCGTCGCAGGACACGAACAGGAGCTCGTACATCCCATCCGACGCGACGTCGAAACTCGCGACGCGCGCGCCGGCTTTGCCGTCGCCGGCTTTCGGGGCGAAGCGCGCTTCGCGGCTCGCGCCGTAGAAAAGCGCCTCCGCGGTCCACACCGAGACGTTATTGTTATTTGATGCGTCATCCACGAACGCGCGTCCGTACACGCACCCCAGGCGCGTAACCGCCGCCGCGTCGCAGCACAGCGCGCGCTCGCCGTCGGCGTCGCCGTAGCCGACGCGGCTCGCGTCTCTCGCCTCGAAAAAGATCGCCTCCACCGCGCCCGTGACCGCGTCGACCGCACCTCCCGCGTGGTGCGACGCCGCCTCCTCTGTTCGAACGACCATCACGTCGTTCAGCTGGACGTACGACCGGCCGTCGTTCACGCCGCGCAGCGTCTCCCCGGTAGTCGCGCGCGTCGTCGTGCCCCGCAACATGCCCTCCCTGCCCGCGTAGAACAGAAAGGCATCGCCGACGCGCCCGAACGCGTCGTGCCCGTACGCGTGCACGGCGCCGCGCGCCGCCGGGAGCGGCGCGAGGCACGCGACGGTCAGAAATGCGAGCGCCGCGCGACGCCGCGCGCGGTCTGAGACGCCGCGCGACATGCCCGCGTCGCGCGCGGGGAAGTGTGCCCGACCGAGAAGGCACGAGGTGACGATGTCGAAAAATCATGCGGGGCGAGGTAATGGAGGTGTACATTTTGTGAAGACGCGAACTTTGGTCTTCCGCGCGTTCGCGCGCCGCGCGCGTCTCGATCGTCTCGATCGTCTCGATCGTCTCGATCATACTCTCGATACGTACGTAGTCTAATAACAACGCGCCTACGTGATCACACCTACTTATCACCTCACATGTCCGGCGGCCCTCTCTGCGTTCCGAGCGTGCGCAGACGCAGCGCCTGGATCTTGATGAAGCCCGCGGCGTCTTTCTGATCGTACGCGCCGCCGTCGTCTTCAAACGTGGACAGCGTGGCGTTGTACAGCGACTTCTCCGCCTTGCGGCCGACCACGATGACGTTGCCCTTGTACAGCTTGACACGCACCACGCCGTTGACGTTGGCGGAGCACTTGTCGATCGCAGCCTGCAGCATCTCGCGCTCGGGCGAGAACCAAAAGCCGTTGTACAGGAGCTCGGCGTACCGGGGCATGAGCTCGTCCTTCTGGTGCGACTCGCCGCGGTCCAAACAGACGCTCTCCACCGCGCGCCGCGCGTTGATGAGGATCGTGCCGCCGGGCGTCTCGTACACGCCGCGGCTCTTCATGCCCACGAACCGCGATTCGACGATATCGAGGCGCCCGATGCCGTTGTCGCCGCCGTACTTGTTCAGCGCGGTGAGCATCGTGGCGGGGGACATCTCCACGCCGTCGATGGCGACGGGGTCGCCGTTTTTGAACTCGATCTCGATGTACGTCGGCTCGTCCGGCGCATCCTCGGGAGACACGGAGCGCGTGAACATATCCTCCGAGTACTCCTCCCAGGGGTCCTCCAGCGCGTTGCCCTCGTAGGAGATGTGCAGCAGGTTGGCGTCCATGGAGTACGGCGCGTCCTGCTTCTTGGACTGCGCGACGGGGATGCCAGCCTCTTCCGCGTACGAGATGAGCTTCGTGCGGCTGTTCAAGTCCCACTCGCGCCACGGCGCAATCACCTTCACGTCGGGTTTCAGCCCGTAATACCCGAGCTCGAAGCGCACCTGGTCGTTGCCCTTGCCGGTGGCGCCGTGGCACACCGCGTCCGCGCCCACCTCGCGCGCGATCTCGATCTGGCGCTTCGCGATCAGGGGGCGCGCGATAGACGTGCCCAGCAGGTACGTGCCCTCGTAGATGGCGTTCGCGCGGAACATGGGGAACACGTAGTCGCGCACAAACTCCTCGCGCAAGTCGTCGATGTAAATCTCCTTGACGCCCATCTGCTCAGCCTTGGCGCGCGCCGGCTCGAGCTCCTCGCCCTGGCCGAGGTCCGCGGTGAACGTCACCACCTCGCACCCGTACGTGTCCTGGAGCCACTTCAGGATGATGGACGTGTCCAAGCCGCCGGAGTACGCCAGGACCACCTGCGTTCGCGCGGACGGGCGGATGACGGGCGAATGTTTGGATGCGTCGGTGCGTTCGTTAGGGTTGCGGGGAGTGCCATCGAACCTCGATCGCGATCGCGTCCGTCGGAATCCGCGTCCGCCGCGATGGTCGTTCCCGTCGATTCGACAGAGACGCCCGCGAGCGTCTAGACGAGGTGGACGTCGCGTCTTCGATCGAGGCGTCTTCGATCGAACCGCGGCGTTCCCCGATCGCGTGTCGCGCGTACCTTCTTGACCTCGCCCGAGGGGCCCGCCTTGGCGACCACGCGCTGGGCGACACGGCCGGCGCGGCGGACGACGCGCGCGGGCGCGGCGGCGGGGCGGCGCGCGTTGGCGTTGCGGGACGCGAACTTCGCGGCGCCGGGGGCGGCGACCGCGGAGACGGTGAAAGCGCTCATGTCGTCGGTGGCGCGTCGGGGACAGCGCGCACGATGTGCCGCCGCGTCGCGAGTCGCTTTTTGGATAAACTCTTCGACGCTTTTTTCCGTTCAATTTTTCCGTTCATCGCGGCGTGCCTTTCGATTCAGGTTTCGCGCACGGAATACCGGTCAAGGCGACCGATTTTCACGTTCAAGCTCGAAAAAAGGTGCGGGATGTGCGTTTCGAAGGTGTGCGTGGCACTCCTTGCGTGTCTGCAAGTGTAGAACGTGGTTCAACGTGCCCTACATGCCCCCCGGGCCGCCACTGCGTGCGCGCGCCGCGCACGCGCCGCGCACGCGCGTGACGGGCCAGCGTGAGCGCGAGGCGTGTCCGAGCGGAAGCGCGAGCGAGCGCTTCGCGCGTCCTAGCGCGAGGATTCCTCGAGCGTCTTCTGCCCCGTGAGATCTGACGCGTTCGAGAAGGCGAGTTGGAGACGCATGCCGCATGCCGCCGTCAGCGGAGACGCGGCGGGCGCGCCGCGCGGAAACCTGGAGGTGGCCGCGGCGCCCGCGCCGGTCGGAAGCGCGAAGCGCCGGACGGACGCGTCCACCGCCCCCTCGTCGTGCACGTCGCATGAGGACGACGCCGCGCGCGTGGCGCGCGTGGCTGCCCCCACCCGGGACGCTGACGAAGCCGTGAGACGAAACGCGCCGAAACACGCCGAACCATCTTCTCAACACGCGGAACCACGGCGTGACGCCGAGACGCTCTCAACTCGAATCTCGGGCTCGGCGGATGGCGCCGGTGACTCCAAGCCGGTGACTCCGGAGACGGCGCGTCGCCGCGAGGTGATCGCGCGCGCGATGGCGGTCGCGGCGGCCGCCGCGGAGGCGAAGGCTGCGGAGCAGCGCCTCGCCGCGAAGGAGGCGCGCGCGGCGGCGGCGAGGCGGGCCAAGGCGCGCATACGCGGCGAGGCGAGCCCTCCGGAGAAACCCGAAGCGCTTTCGGCGCGCGACGGCGACGGCGTTCGCGGCGTGGGCGTGAGCCCCTCCTCCCCTGTAGAAACTCGTCCGCGCGCGGACGCGGACGTCGTGGCCACGTACGCGACGCGGGTGCAGGGCTTGGAACTCGCTCGAAGGCGAAGGGCGGTGAAGGACAGCGACGTGAAGGACAGCGACGACGGTGGCGTCGCGAGCGGCGACGCGAGCGGCGAGAACCGAGTTCTCGCCGACGGCGGCGTCATCGCCGACGCCGCGCGAACGCTGTGGGGCGGTTTGTGGAGCGACGTCAAGTCGGCGTCGCGGGGGCGCGGCGAGACTATAAACCCATACGGCGCGGAAGAGAATCTCGATGGGGGAATCTCGATGGGAAGCGCGGGATTTGAGGGAATACATTCCCGT
>Ga0181558_10005335_pt1 | contig 11354 bp, 8 predicted proteins | sample 011ome_22_FD_133754 | JGI IMG/M metagenome (GOLD analysis project Ga0181558, IMG submission 133754) | Coastal salt marsh microbial communities from the Groves Creek Marsh, Skidaway Island, Georgia - 011507BT metaG (megahit assembly) | ecosystem: Environmental > Aquatic > Marine > Intertidal zone... | reverse complement strand
GAAAATTCTGGCGACCCCAACGGGAGTCGAACCCGTGTCTCCACTGTGAAAGAGTGGTGTCCTAGGCCTCTAGACGATGGGGTCGCTGGAACTCATGCGGGATAAACAATACCGGGGCGGAAATCAATGATGAAATGCGCCGGAGCGCCGAATCCGGCATAAAAAACGCCACGCAACAGTCAAAGGCGTATTCAGCCTCTCAGGGAGCGCGGGTTTGGGCGATTTCTCCGGCGGCAATACGCTCTGCAAGCCTGGCGGCCCGCTTCTCCTGGCGGATAACACGCCACCGGCGGACGATCCTCAGGGTCCAGTAATAGCCGACGAAATAGCCTATGAAGGCAAGCGGCAGTGAACCGACGAGCATCGCGAGGCCCCAGCCTTCGACGATGACCGAGAAATAGGTCTCCCAAGCCGCGATGCTGGTCGGATCCCCGCCCGTTTCACCCATGGCGGTGACCCAGAATTTCTGGAAGCTCGCATAGCCGGTCAGATCGTCCCAGCGGCCGAGCAGAATCTGCCCGGTCAGAAAAAAGATGTAATAGGCAATGGGCAGCGTGAAAAGGTTCGTCACCCAGGTCCATGCCATCGCAACGACAACGCTGAAATCCCGCCTGAAAAACGTCCGCGCGATGTACCAGTGGAGTGCGCTCAACGCCATCTGGATGCCGAACGTCGGCGTCAATGCCCAGAACAACCCGACGGCCACCGCGCGCGCCGTGTTTTCCGGCGGCTGGCGCGAGCGCACCATCGGAATCACAAGCCGCAAACGGATCAGGCGCCCGATCCGGCGTAAAAGGGAAATATGTCGCCGGGCGCTCCCGCTGCGCGCTTTCTTGATAATATTTTTCGTCACCGTCGCCGCGTTCTGCCTGTTATTTCCGGTGGGTGAGTCCATGGCGTAAAGTACACCACATAGCCTGCAGTTCAAGAACGCCTATCTGTATTGGACACAAAAAAACCTGCGGAAAACGCTGCTGCAGAGCCGATGACAGCCACATTGAGGTACCGTGAGGGACTGAGACAGGTCGTTGACCGCCTATCGATCGCCGGAACGCTATTCGCTCTGTATCAGACCCCGCATTCCGCCGCATTCGGTGCGACGGACACACATCAGGACGCCGCCGCAACGTCTTCGATAATGAACTGCGGCTTGCGGTTGCCCTGCCAGGTATCGATGTTGAGATGCCCCGCCACATGCAGCACCCCGCCGCGCGCGTTCAGCAAAGCTTCGCCGCCCGGCGTGCCGGCGGCGCGAAAGAAAATCGCCTTCAGCCTTGTGCCGCCTTCGGGCGGGGCCAGAAAGCAGCTGACGTGGTCGGTGCCGACAATACGCGCATTGATCGGCGTTACCGAGGGCAAGACGAAGCGCGGACGCGGGTTGCCTGCGCCGAACGGCCCGGCCCCGTCCAGCATCTCGATCAGCTCGACCGTCGCGCCTTCGGGGCTCAGCGCGCCATCGATCCCGATATCAGGCGCGAGCCGCTCTCCGGCCAGCTGGCGCGAAATATGATCCGACAGGAAAAGACGGAAATCGGCAATCTTGTCTTCAGCCACCGAAAAACCGGCCGCCATCGCGTGACCGCCGCCATTGACCAGCAACCCCGCCTGATGGGCGGCAATCACCGCAGGCCCAAGTTCAACGCCCGGGACCGAGCGGCCTGATCCCTTGCCGAGACCGTTCTCGATCGCGACCACGCAGGCGGGCCGGTTATAGGCCTCCTTGATGCGCCCGGCGACGATACCGATCACGCCGGGATGCCAGCCTTCGGCCGCAACGAGGATGAGGGGCGACGCGTCGGAAGCCTGTCGCTCGGCCTGCGCCATGGCGGCCTCGAGCACACCGGTTTCGATCTCCCGGCGGTCGGTATTGTACTGGTCCAGCCGCATGGCGATGCCGGTTGCGGCGTCCGGATCGGTCGTCGTCAGAAGCTTGACGCCAAGCCCCGCTTCGCCCACTCGCCCGCCCGCGTTTACCCGCGGTCCCAGCATGAAACCGAGATGCCAGGCTTCAGGCTTTTCCTCCAGCCGCGAAATGTCGGCAAGCGCCGTGATACCCGGATTGCCCCGTCGCGCCATAACCGCAAGCCCCTGCCGCACCAGCGCCCGGTTCACCCCTGTCAGCGGCACCACGTCGGCAACGGTGGCCAGGGCTACGAGGTCGAGCCAGGCCATCAGGTTGGGCTCGCTATGCCCCTCCCCGTACCAGAACGCCTCGCGCAGGGCACGGTTGACCGCAATGATGACCAGAAACGTTACCCCGGCAGCACACAGCTGGCCGACCGGGCTGGTCTCGTCCAGCCGGTTCGGGTTGACCACCGCCACCGCCTGCGGCAGTTCGGGTTCGGCGACGTGATGATCGACCACTACGACATCCAGTCCCGCCTCTGCCGCCGCCGCAAGGGGTGCGAAGGCCGTCGTGCCGCAATCCACCGTAATAACCAGCGACACACCCGCCTCTTTGAGCTTCATCAACGCGGGTGTATTGGGGCCGTACCCTTCGGCAATACGGTCCGGCACGTAGACGGTCACATCGCGCCCGATGGCGGCGAAGAATTTGGCAAGCAGGGATCCCGAGCAGGCGCCGTCGACATCGTAATCGGCAAACACGCCGATCTTTTCGCCCGCGTTGATTGCAACGACAATCCGCTCGACCGCGCGGTCCATTCCCAGCAGATGCGACGGGTCCGGCAGCAGGTCCCGCAGTTTCGGATCGAGGAACGCTTCGGCCTCGCTGACATCGACGCCACGGGCTGCCAGGATCCGTCCCAGGGCGTCCGGCAGGCCAAGCTGCTGCGAAATCGCCAATGCGCCGCGTTCGTCCGTCAGACGCGGCCGCCAGCGCTTGCCACCGTGGGAACGCTCGACGTTCAGGAAGGCGCCGGCTGTTGCGGCTGATCCTACACCCATCGGCGTCCGGGGCTTAGCTGTCGACCGGATCGAAACCGGTCTTGCGGTTGAAGTTGTGCTCCGCCTCGATGTAGCGGACGGTGCCGGACTTGGAGCGCATGACGAGCGAATGGGTCTTCGCGCCGCCGGAAAAACGGCGCACGCCGTTGAGCATGGTGCCGTTGGTCACGCCGGTCGCCGCGAACATCACGTCGCCGCTGGCGAGATCGAGCAGGTCATACTTCCTGTCGAAATCGGTAATACCACAGCGTTCGGCGCGGGCGCGCTCGTCGTCATTGCGGAAAATCAGCCGGCCCTGCATCTGGCCCCCGATGCAGCGCAACGCCGCCGCCGCAAGCACGCCTTCAGGCGCGCCGCCACTGCCCATGTAAATATCGACGCCACTGGCCTCTTCCGATGTCGCCATCACGCCCGACACATCGCCGTCTGTGATCAGCATGATCCGTGCACCGGCGTCCCGGACCTTTTTGATCAGGTCTTCGTGGCGCGGCCGGTCCAGAATGCAGGCGACGATATCCTTGACGTCGAGGCCCTTCGCCTTGGCGACGTTTGCCAGGTTCACCGCCGGCTCGTTATCGATATCCACGATTCCGGGAGGCAATCCGCTGCCGACCGCAATCTTGTCCATGTAGACATCCGGCGAATTCAGAAAGCCGTCATGCTCGGCCATCGCGATAACGGCAAGCGAATTTGTCAGCCCTTTTGCCGTGATCGTCGTTCCCTCGAGCGGATCGAGCGCGATATCGATCTTCGGGCCGTTGCCCGTACCCACTTGCTCGCCGATATACAGCATCGGCGCCTCGTCGCGTTCGCCTTCGCCGATTACCACGGTACCCGCGATATCCAGGCTGTTCAGCGCATTCCGCATGGCGTCGACGGCGACCTGATCGGCCATGCGTTCGTCCCCGCGGCCCATCTGACGCGATGCCGCAAGCGCTGCCGCTTCCGTGACACGCACCACTTCAAGCGCGAGATTGCGATCCATCTTGCCCGTTTCAGCCATTTAACACTTCTCCCATTTATACGCTGCGCCTCGCGGCACTTTGATTACAGTTCTTCGATTCTGATCATACAGGGTGGTTCCACCACCGTATCGAGTTCGGCGATTCGCGCGAGGGCGCGCTGCATGGCGGCCTCCTGCGTCTCATGGAGGGTCAGCACCACCGGGACCGATCCCTCTGCGGAGCGTCCGCGCTGAAGAAGGGCCTCAACCGATACCTCCTCGTCCCGCAGTGCCGCCGACACGTCGGCAATCACACCGGGCCGGTCCAGCACCATCAGGCGGACATAATAAGGCCCGACCCGGTTCTCGATCGACACCGTCCTGGTTTTGACGAGTTCGGATGCCGGCACGGAAAATACCGGCAGGATCGCGCCCCGTGCAATATCGGCTATGTCGGAGATCACGGCGGATGCCGTCGGCCCGGCCCCTGCCCCCCTGCCCTGCAGGACGCTGGTGCCCACGGCATCGCCCTCGGCGACGACCGCGTTGAACACGCCCTCGACATGCGCGAGCGGGGCATCCATCGGCACCATGCATGGATAGACCCGCTGCTCGATCCCGTCGGGGGTCTGGTTCGCAATACCGAGCAGTTTGATCCGGAAGCCCAGTTCCGCTGCGAAAGCGATGTCTTCCGCACTGATATGGCGGATGCCTTCGACATGTACGCTCTCGAAATCCACCTCACACCCGAAGGCGACGCTCGCCAGCAGGGCAAGTTTGTGCGCGGCGTCGATACCATCGACATCGAAGGTCGGATCGGCCTCGGCATATCCGAGTTCCTGGGCTTCGGCGAGCACGTCGTCGAAATCGCGTCCGGTTTCGCGCATCGTCGTCAGGATGTAATTGCAGGTGCCGTTGAGGATTCCATGGATGCTGGATATCCGGTTCCCGGCAAAGCCTTCGCGCAGCGCCTTTATGACAGGAATGCCGCCTGCGACCGCTGCCTCGTAGCCAAGTCCGACGCCGGCTGTCTCCGCCGACTGGGCCAGCGCCTTGCCGTGAATGGCGAGAAGGGCCTTGTTGGCGGTAACGACATGCCGGCCGGCGACAATGGCGTTCTCGCAAACGGCCTTCGCAATGCCGTCCTCGCCGCCAATCAGTTCAACCACGACATCGGCGCCGGCTTTGGTCGCCATCACGGCAGCGTCATCGAACCACTCCATACCGGACAGGTCGACGCCGCGATCGCGATTGCGGTCCCGTGCGGAAACAGCGACCACATCAATGGGCCGACCGCACCGGGCGGCGATCAGGTCGCGCCTGGATGTCAGTATTTCAGCGACCGCCGCGCCGACTGTACCCAGCCCTGCGACGGCGACACGGAGCGGCGCGGTCAAGACGCGATGGCGCGCCGGCTTGCACGCTCCAGGATATTGTCCGCATCGGCAAAGAAGCGTTTGACATTGCGGGCGGCCTGACGCGTACGGTGACGGTTTTCAACCAGCCCGATACGCACGAATCCGTCTCCGTACTCGCCGAAGCCCAACCCGGGCGAGACAGCCACCTGCGCCTCGGCAAGCAGCAGCTTCGAAAACTCAAGAGAGCCAAGATGCGCGAACGGCTCCGGGATGGGCGCCCACGCGAACATCGTCGCGGGCGGCGGCGGTATATCCCAGCCGGCCTGCGCGAAGGATTCCACCAGGACGTCGCGACGGCGCTGATAGAGATCGCGGAACTCCGCGACGCACTCCTGCGGCCCGTTGAGCGCTGCGGTGGCCGCGACCTGGATAGGGGTAAACGCGCCGTAATCGAGACAGGATTTGATCCGCGCAAGCGCCGCGATGAGTTTCGCGTTTCCGGTCGCGAAGCCGATACGCCAGCCCGGCATCGAATAGGTCTTGCTGAGCGAGGTAAATTCTACCGCGATATCCTTTGCGCCGGGCACCTTGAGGATGGAAGGCGGCGGGTTTCCGTCAAAATAGATCTCCGCGTAGGCGAGATCGGAAATGATGATAATCCCGTGTTCGCGGCAGAAGCGCACCACTTCCTCGTAAAATGCGAGATCGACGACCATCGCGGTCGGGTTGGCGGGAAAATTCAGGACCAGTGCAAGCGGTGGCGGCACGCTATACTTCACGGCGCGTTCAAGCTCTGCCATGAAATCGATCCCCGGCCCTACCGGTACGTGGCGCAATGCCGCGCCCGCGATGATGAAGCCATAGGCATGGATCGGATAGCTCGGATTCGGCACCACGATCACATCGCCGGGTGCCGAGATTGCCTGGGCGAGGTTCGCAAACCCTTCTTTCGATCCCAGCGTCACGATGGTTTCGGTTTCGGGGTCGATATCCACACCGAAACGGCGGTCATAATACGCCGCCTGTGCCCGGCGCAGGCCCGGAATACCCCGCGATGTCGAATATCTGTGGGTCCGCGGGTCGGCGACGGCCTCCACCAGCTTGTCGACGATGTGCTGCGGCGTTGGTGAATCCGGATTACCCATGCCGAAATCGATCACGTCTTCGCCGGCGGCCCGTGCCTTGGCCTTCATCGCATTCACTTCTGCGAAAACATAAGGCGGCAGCCGCTTTATCCGGTGGAAGGTCTGATCCATCGCGATTATCCGTTTATCCAGTTTGGCGTCAGGCCGTTCACAACCCGCACGCACTTTTGATTAATTGACGAAACGTATTTCAACCCGCTGATTTCCGGCGTCGCCCGCAGGCATAACCTCATAGTAAAGCGGCTGCGAGTCCGACATTGCGGCAACGAATACCGCTTCCGACGGAACGCCCTGGCGAACCAGTTCCCGCGCAACCGCATTGGCGCGGTTGAGCGACACATTGAAATTCACAAGATGATGCTGCACCGGGTTCATGTTCCGCGTCCGGCTGCTGGCATGCCCTTCGACACTGATGCCGCCACCCCGTTGCCGGTACATCTCGGCGACCCGGCGCACCTGTTCCCGCGCGCTGCCCGTCAGCGTTGCCGATCCGGCCGGAAAGCGCACCATAGCGACCGGTTCACCCGCTGTCGCGGGACCCGAGTCCGAATATGTGCCCGGAACCACTGGCTGCGGCGCGGCGAAACGCGATGGCGCGGATGGCTCCGCAAATCCCGCTCCCCCTGTATCCTGGGCCGCCGCGATATCGGACGGCGGCGCGCCGAATGAAGGATTCCCGATCCGTGCGACAGATCGGGCGTTGGGCCCCGGACGCATTGCCAACGGCGGCACGCTGTTTGCGCTGGCCGCGGGCTCGACCGGCGCCGGCGGCGGCGGCGCGAACTGCGGCGGACGCGACACCGGCTCCTGGGTAAGCGCAGACCCGGCGACCGGCGAGACGGGCATCGTGGCTGACGGCGGTGCGGATGGCGATGATGACGGCGGCGGCGGCGTGACGCTCCCGGCACGCTGAACTGCAGACGAGGCCCCCGACTGCGCTCGCGCAGCAGCGGATTCTGCCGCGGCGGTGGCGCGGGCTTCTACTTCTGCGGCGGTTGGTGGCGGCGGCGGCGGCGGCACCGTCGACTCACTCTGGCGGCGAATGACTTCTTCCGAGTATTGGGCATTCTCCCGGTCTGCCGTCAGGCTGTCGGTCAATCGCTTGCGCTCTTCCTCGGTGAGCGCTTTCGGACGCTCCGGCACGCTGGCCAGATTTGGATAATCCTTGCCTTCGCCCGGCGTTTTCGCGGCTGGTGTCTTCGCCGATTCGGCGGTTTCACTGGTCGTGTCGCTGCCAAACCATTCGGTAGGGTCTGCCCAATCGGGCACGGAGGAGCAGCCGGCGAGCAGAAACATGACCGCCACAGACGCTGCTGCACGCGCGAAACAATTTCCTTTGCGCGATTCAGGATTTCTGTCCCGGTCCAATTTCATTAGCTACAAGTCCTTGTTTCTGTTCACTTTAACAGTATCAAAGTTAGACGACGAATGACAGGCTCAATTATTGTGCAATGCAATATAATCGACTATCATACGATCGTCGCGGCGGGCACTTGACCGGTCACTATTTGGTCGCTTTATAGCCCGTGCGCCCGCAAACTATAGCCTATATCGCGAAACGCAATAAAGGATCGCCAGATGTCCAGCGAGACGCCGAATACAGACAATATACCAGATACCACGGAGCTGACCGCAACGCTCGGCAAGATAGCCGAACAGAGCCAGCGCATGATAACGGAATTCGTGGCGCGCCAGGCGGAACAGGCCGACAAGGACAGCAATGCCGACCCCCTGAATATAGGCGATGCGTTCATCGAGATGACCCAGCGGATGATGTCGGATCCCGGGCGCATCGCGGAGGCGCAGGTCGGGTTGTGGAACAGCTACATGGATCTCTGGCAGCAGACTGCCGACCGGATGATGGGCAAGGAAGTCGAGCCGGTTGCGACGCCCCAGGCCGACGACCGCCGCTTCATGGCTGCCGACTGGCAGGAAAACCCGGTCTTCGACTTCATCAAGCAATCCTACCTGATGACATCCAAATGGATGATCAACACGGTGCGCGAAACCGATGGCCTCGATCCGGAGACAGCGCGCAAGGTCGATTTCTATACGCGCCAGTTCCTGGACGCGATGGCGCCGACCAACTTCGCTATCACCAATCCGGAAGTTCTGCGCGAGACAGTCGAGTCGAAAGGCCAGAACCTGATCAACGGCCTGTCGAACCTTCTGGACGATCTGGAAAAGGGTCATGGCCAGCTCAAGATCAAGCATGTCGAAGACGATGCGTTCGTCGTCGGCGAAACCGTCGCCACCAGCCCCGGCAAGGTGATCTTCCAGAACGATCTGTTACAGCTTCTGCAGTTCTCGCCTCTGACTGAGAAAGTCCGCAAGACACCCCTGCTGATCGTGCCGCCCTGGATCAACAAATATTACATCCTCGACCTGCGCGAAAAGAACTCGTTCATCAAATGGGCGACCGAACAGGGCCATACCGTGTTTGTGGTTTCCTGGGTAAACCCGGACGCCCGCCTCGGCACCAAGACATTCGAGGATTACATGCTCGAAGGACCGGTCGCGGCGATCGGCGCGGCGTGCGCGGCCGCGGACGCCGAGAAGGTCAATATCATCGGATACTGCATCGGCGGCACGATGACCGCCGCCACGCTCGCCTACATGGCCGCGAAGGATGACGACCGGGTGGCGAGCGCCACTTTCTTCACCACGCTGGTCGATTTCGAGGAACCGGGCGAGCTTGGCGTTTTCATCGACGAGGAACAGATCTCCACCCTGGAAGACAAGATGGGCGAACGCGGCTACCTCGAAGGCTCCGAGATGGCCTCGACGTTCAGCATGCTGCGCGCCAACGACCTGATCTGGTCCTTCGTGATCAACAACTACCTTCTCGGCAAGGAACCCTTCCCGTTCGACCTGTTGTTCTGGAATGCGGATTCGACCCGCATGCCGGCGGTGATGCACTCTTACTACCTGCGCAAGATGTATCAGGAAAACGCCCTGGTGAAACCGGGCGCGCTTGAACTCGGCGGCGTGAAGATCGACCTGCGCAACATCAAGGTGCCGGTCTATATCCTGTCCACGAAGGAAGACCACATTGCGCCGTGGAAATCGACCTACGCGGCGACCCAGCTCTACAGCGGCCCCACCAGGTTCGTGCTCGCGTCTTCGGGCCACATCGCCGGCGTCGTGAACCCGCCTGCCTCGAACCGCTATTCCTACCGGACAAACACGAAGAAGGCGAAGACCCCGGACGCCTGGCTGAAAGGCGCGACCGAGCACCAGGGATCGTGGTGGCCGGACTGGGACAAATGGGTGAAGAAATTCGCAGACGGCGAGGTTGCGGCCCGCGAACCCGGCAAGGGCAAGCTCAAGGCGATCGAGGACGCCCCCGGCTCCTACGTGAAGGTACGCTCGCAGGAAAGCTGAACGGCCGAGCCGGAGATGTCGAACGGGACAGGCGCCGCGACAGCGGCACCACGCCCTGGTTCCTTGGACAGACGTTTCCCGATTGATCACCCCTGGGACACACTGCGCCCATGACAAACCACCCCCTCTCCGTCGCTATCGGCGGCCTTATCTCGCTTGCGGCCGTTATGGGGATCGGCCGTTTCGTCTACACGCCCATCCTGCCCTATATGGTCGATGCCCTTTCGCTGACCAAGAGCGAGGCCGGGCTGATCGCCGCCGCGAACTATCTGGGCTACCTTCTCGGTGCGCTGGCCGGTGCCACGGGTCTCGTCGGCGGCAACCGGCGGCACTGGATGCTGTGGGGCATCGCCGTCAGCGCCGCGACCACGGCGGCCATGGCGGCAACGACATCGCCCTACCTTTTCATGGCGCTCCGCTTCACTGGCGGGCTCGCGAGCGCATTGTTCATGGTCTTCGGCGCGGCGCTGGTCTTCGGGCGCCTTGCAGAAGCGAAACGCTCCGACCTCTCCTACGTTTTCTTTGCCGGCGTCGGCACCGGTATTGCCGGCTCGGCGCTGCTGGTGGCCGGACTGGCATCGCTGAATATCGGCTGGGCCGGTCAGTGGATCGCCACCGGCGGGCTTGCCATTACCGGCATCGCCGCCGTTGCGTGGCTGATCCCGCCTGCCCCCGGCGACACGCCGCCGCCAGCCCCGCCCGGCGGCAGCCGCACCGACCGGCGCATGATCCCGCTCTCGCTCGCCTACGGCCTGTTCGGCTTCGGCTATGTCATCACGACGACCTTTATCTCCGCCATCGTCCGCCAACGGCCGGAGATCGCCCATATCGAGCCGTACATCTGGGTCGTCGTCGGGCTCGGCGCCCTGCCGTCGGTCGCGTTCTGGGCGTGGATCGGCCGCCGTGTCGGCAATCCGGCAGGATTTGCCCTCGCCTGCCTGGTGGAAGCAACTGGCGTGACGATTACCGTGCTGGTGCCGGATGCCGCCGCCGTTCTGGCCGCCGCGGTAATGCTCGGCGGCACCTTTGTCGGGATCACCGCCGTCGGCCTGTTCATCGCCAACGACCTCGCCGGCGGTTCCGGTGCCGATCCGAGGCGCATGATCGCCCTGATGACCGGTATTTTCGGCATCGGCCAGATGGTGGGGCCCGCCTTCGCCGGCTACCTCGCCGAAATCACCGGCACGTTTACCGCCCCGTCGCTGATCGCAGCCGGTGCGCTGGTCGTCGGCGCCGGGCTTGCGATGACGATCAGGATGGGGAAGTAGATGTTCCCGCCGCCTCCGGCGTCTGCACCAGCTCGCGGTAAGTGATCCACAGAACGCCGACCAGAACCGGCATAAAAACCAAAGCGGGGATGTAAGTCAGAAGAACCTCCAAACCGAATACCCAGTCCGGATCCTCGAGCAACGCCTGCAGGACAAAATCCAGCAGCAAAATCGGAATCAGAGACAGCACGACAACCCCGGCTAGCCGCCATTCGTTCGTTTTCAACGCCGATCGCGCCGCGCGCGCGGAGAGAGAGGCGCCAATCGCGGCAGCTGGCAGCTTCAGGCACAGATGACCCATCAACCGGATCAAAATTGCAAAGATCACAAGTATTCCGACACTGTTAAT
>Ga0181558_10005330_pt1 | contig 11361 bp, 10 predicted proteins | sample 011ome_22_FD_133754 | JGI IMG/M metagenome (GOLD analysis project Ga0181558, IMG submission 133754) | Coastal salt marsh microbial communities from the Groves Creek Marsh, Skidaway Island, Georgia - 011507BT metaG (megahit assembly) | ecosystem: Environmental > Aquatic > Marine > Intertidal... | reverse complement strand
TTTTTTTTTTGTGAAGGAAAAAAAAATACGACTCGCAAGGGGCAAAAAGAAGAAAAATTCCATCTTCTGTATTCTTCGTTATTATTACTACGCGCGCGAGAGAGCGCTCTCTCTCTCGCGAGGCAGACGTCCCTTCTCTTCTCTGCGAGCGCTGTCGCTTCGTTTGCTTTTTATAAAGAGAGAGAGAGAGAGAGAGAGAAAAAAAAAGAAGGAAACATAAAGCACGATGAGTACGACGAAAAGAAAAGAAGCGAGAATCTATTGGGAAAAACAAACTTTAGCGTTGTGCGGTCACCACTCGTTGAACGCGCTGCTCCAAGGCCCGCACGTCACGACGAATGATTTACAAAAAATAGCGGAAACGTTGGACGAGGAGGAGAGGAAATTACTCACGAGCGCGGAAGATAGAAGGAAATTCGATGAGAGACCGAGCGAGAACGTGGACGTGCACACCGGGAATTATTCTTTGCAAGTGTTGGACCGAGCGTTGGAAATGCGTTTTCAGCTGACTTTAACGCACGTGTTTCAGCGAAGCGAGCTGAACGAAGCGGCGAAGAATAAAGCGTTTTTGCTGAACGCGCATCAGCACTGGTACGCGATGCGAGAAATCAGAGGGCAGTGGTGGAATTTGAATTCTCAGTTAGCGGCGCCGATGAAAGTGCACGGGGAAATCGTGTGGTATTTAGAAAGCGTGATTCAAAGAGGGACGCAAGTGTTCGCCGTGGTGGGCGCGTTGCCGCAAGCGCACGAGATTTTCGGGCAGAAAGACGGCGAGTACGGGAACTGGATCGCTGAGAGCGAGTGCGAAGAGATGAACGAGATGGTAGCGAGAGCGGAGAGAGAAGGGAAGACGTTGGAGAGAGTGAAGGAGGAGATGAAGGAGGAGAAGAAGAGGAAGATGATTTTTAGCGGCAAGGCAAACACGTTGAGAGGAGGGGATTCGACGACGAACACGAATAACGAGGTTGATGACGACGACGACGACGACGACGACGACGATGCGATAGTAATAGACGATGCATATATTGGGGTAGACCGGAACGAAGATCCGGAGTTGTACGCGGCGATGAAAGCGTCGTTAGAAGAGGAAGCGAGGAAAAGAGTGAAGAATAGCAAAAGAGGCGGCTACGGCAGCAAAGAAAATCGAGAAGGAGGGAGAGGAATAGGACAACAAGGAACCACCAGCACTTGGCAAAATTTAGGCAAAGAAAACGACAACAAAAACAACAACGGAACAACGATAGAACTAAAGAAAGAACCAGAGGAAAGTCCGGACACGCTTTCCGTCGCCGTTCGCATGCCAGACGGCGAGCGGCTCAAACCGCGCCGGTTTCTTAAAACCGACTCGATCAAAGACGTGGAAAACTGGATCGTCCGCGAGAGCAAGAACAAAGTCACTTTTCGGTCCCAAGGTGGACGCGAGTGCTTAGTTTTAGTCCACTTCCCGAAGAGAACGACGTTGGACGACCCGGGGAGAACTTTAGACGAGTGTGGGTTTGAAAACAGGGAGATGTTGACCTTCGCTTAAAACACACACACACTATACATAGTTTTCTTTTTTGTGTAATGAAAAAAGAAAGGAGAGTTTTGAAAAACCCGCGTCGTCAGAAAAAAGCACGAATACTAGAAGAAAAGAATGCTCTTCACGTCTTCTGCAACCTTTGTCGGCGCAGTCGCCGGCGTCTGCACGCAGATGTACGCGTGCGCTTTGCGCAAAGTGCCGTTGTTTCACCGTACGTTTTAAAGCGTTCCCTTTTCTTTTTCTTTCTCCCGCGTTTTATTGTTGTTGTTGTTGTTTGCAATCGTTTTCCCCGGTCTCTCTCTCTTTCTTTCTTCTCTCTCTCTCTCTCTTCTGACAAAAGTCTCTTTCTCTCTTTTCTGAACACACAAACAGAACCTCAAATCCACGCCGGTTTCGCCGTCGCCGGCGCGTTCACCGCCGAGTGGTTGGTCCAAAAAGAGCAAAGTTTACAAAAAGAAGTCGACGCGTTGGTGCGAGATAGGCAGGAGAGGAACAAAGATTTCGATGGGTTCAAACACAAGTAACCCCCAGAAGTAAAACTCATATAGGGAAAAAAATGGTAGAAGATATATATATGTGTCTGTGTTTTTTGTAATTGTATAGCGTTTTAAAATAAGAGCACATAGTCCACATCCTTTCTCGCGCGCGCGCGCGTGTGCACGTTTGCGTGAAATAGAGAGAGAGAGAGGGAGGGAGAGTCGTCGAATCGTGCGCGCGTGCGCACAAAACCAAACGAAGCTCTCTTCATTTTTTTGTTCCACTTTTTCTCGAGTTGTCTTTTCCGAGAGAAGAGAGAAAATTTTCTCCTCTTCTTCTTCAAAAAATACGCGCGCGAAGGAAAGCACACGCACAACAGAAAGAGACTCTCCGCTGTTTCTCTTTTTTACTCTTCTCTCTCTTGCGCGCGGCGCTCAATAAAAGATCCGAAGGAGGAGAGATGGACGGATCATCCGTCGACGCCGCTATCGATATCGGCGATTCAGCAGAAAAAGAGGAAGAAGTAGAGGAAGAAGAAGAAGAGGAGGAGGAGGAGGAGGAGGAAAAACAATATCAGCGAACGGAAGATTTTGGGACGATGAAGAAGACGATACCGACGCCCAGAGGAAGAAAAGAAGGCGAAAGAACGACGACAACTCCTACGAAGAAGGTCATTCCGCGACCGCGCGAACATCATCGCGCGAGCAAAGATCCAGGAGGACGAGGACAACATCTTTCTTCGAGCGGAAGTAGCAGCGCGTCTGTTTCGTCGTCGGACGATGTTCCAGCGACGCCGCCGCCGTCGCCGAGAGAAGAGGAAGAAGAGGAAGAAAAAAAAGAAACGGAGGAGGATACGAAGATAAAAACGTACGTACCTCCTCCTCCGCCTTTACCTCCTCCGCCGCCGATGCCGCCGTCGCCTCCTCCTCCGCCTTTACCTCCTCCTCCGCCTTTACCCGCTTCTTTACCGGCGACGTTGACAATGACACAGCATCATGAAAACGCACATCACTACGCGGCGTCGATGGCTGCTGCTGCTGCGGCCATGTCGGCGTCTTTCGGCGATATGCATCTGTCTGCTTCGCCCACGTCTTCTTCTTCTCAATCGATGATGATGATGATGGATCACTTGTATCATCACCAGTACCAATATCAAGGAAGAGGAGGAGGAGAGAGAAGAAGGGAGCATCGCGGTGTTGAACCAGCGCAGCACATGCAAACGCCACCAAACACGCCGAAACCTCCCAATCAACACTGGTCGTTGGATTACTCTTCCCATTACGTAGTCACGGGAGAACGACCTCAAAATTTTATCATCGATCCGCAAGGCATACCGACACCTGCTTTGCAAAAACTGGTAGATTTAAAGAGTGAATTGATTAATGCGCATGCGCACGTGCCGCTGAGCGTGAGAATTGAGAGTGCAAAGACGTACGAGCTGACAAGCGAGAATTTAGGGACATTCGATGTAGTGGTCATTAATCCCGATTGGTCGAAATTGAGTTGGCGCGATGTGGCGAGGCTGGATTTAAACGCGGTAACTTCGGAGAAGGCGTTCGTATTTTTGTGGATTGGGAAAGGAGACGGAAAGATGCACGACAACGCGCTCAAGATCATAAAAGCGTGGAAATTTCGCCGGTGCGCGGAGGAGATTGTCTGGGTCAAGACAGGATCGGATAGGATCGAATCGTCTCCGGCGTCGCCTTCGTCTCCCGCTTCATCGTCAGCTTCGAGGAAAAGTGTTGCTTCTGCGAGCGTCGGAGCGGTAGGAACTCCTCCACATGCGTCTTCCTCTCCTTCAGCGTCATCTGCATCATCTCCGAGTACCCCCACAACTCCGTCCTCGACTTCTTCTTATTCCTCTACCTCTTCGTTTCGATCGAGGACGTCTACTTCCATCGCATCCACGGTCTCTCATTTGTCGACGCTTTCAGAAGATGGAGGAGGAATAAAAGAGGAAGAATTCCCTTTCGCTTTGCATAAAGAACACTGCATGATTGCGGCAAAAGCAAAAGTCACTCGCAAAGAAGCGGCTTTAATTCATGCGAACGTGGACGCGGACGTAATCATTTCACCCCCTCTCTCATCAAATCAAAAACCAGATCAGATATATGCCATCGCGGAACGCTTCGTCCAAGGGTTGAGACGTTTGAACTTGTTCGGAGATAGTCAACAACTTCGCCCTGGCTGGGTTACAGTGAGTGAAAACGTGTATAGAACGACGCATAATCCAGTCACGTACAGGAAAGCTTTTGAGGGAACGAGGTGGAGTGGGAAATTTGAGGCGAAATATCAAAGACGGACGAACCGAGCAATAATGATACAACAAGAACAAGAACAGCAGCAGCAGCAGCAGCAGCGATACAATCAGTATCAATCGCCACAGTCGTCTACAATACCACAGTATCAGCAACGACACATGCAAAGAGAGCGTCAAACGTACACGTATCATCATAGGAGCGGCTTGAGTCCGCAGAGTAGTCCTCAGAGAGTGAGTCGTCCCGCGCACTTGTTACCGCACGACGAAGATATAACACGTTTGCGACCTAAATCGAGAAGTCCTTCCAAGTCAGATGGTAGAAAAGGTGATGTTGTTGGTGTTGGTACCGGTAGTCACTTTGCGAACTATGAAGAGTACGAGTATGCGGCGGATGAATATTACTCCCCAAGAACATCTCATTCAGGGCCGATGTTCTCGCAATACACGCCAGCGCCGACGTTTTATCCTCAACAACAGCACCCTTACGCATCTCAGGAATACATTCATGCGCTGCAGCAGCAGCAACAACAGCAACAATATCAAATGAGCGGTTATACAGAGCAGAAACAGCAACAACAATATTATGAAGGCACATTCACTTCGCCTCCGGGAAGCAGCAGTGGCCCGGCGTAACGTAACTACACGCGGCGTACACCACACTACTGCTTCGAAAAACAAAAAGAAGCGAAAAGAGATGAACTAACGAGAGGGAAACGTAAACGTGAGCCACTACATAATACGTGTGCCACTCCATATATAGAACGCACTTTCTATCACTGTTCTTTTTATATCATCATCATCATATTTTTACTTTCGTTGCTCATCACACAGCCGAACGTTCGTACAAGTAAGTATCTCACCTTCTTTTTGGGAGTTTTAAGTACGGAGAGGCGGCGCCTCTCCGGCAAAATCTGCGACATAGTGCAACTTCATCGGCGTCTGATGCGCGTACACTTTTGAATCTTCAATTAAGTTATGATCATGTTGTGAAATTAATATTTGTACAGATAAAAACAATGTTGACTAACTCTCCTTCGCTCGCAGTTTTTTTCCTCTCTTATATGATACAACAATCTGCGTCCGTCTCCTTTTCTATCTAGTGGGAATGTTAATACTAGTATCGCATCTAGTTTCTTCTTCTCTCTCTTCTCTCTCTCTCCCTCTTCTCTTTCTATCAACGAGCACTATACACTTGTCTGCGTATGTGTCTATACTTGCATTTCTCGTAATCTCGTTTAGGATTCAACCAGTTTGACGAGAGAAACTTCGGATTGCGAAACTCGCAAACCTCTCGCGTTTGATTGTAGTCTTCGCATAGCTCGCGTTCTTTTTGGTACCTCGATGGAGAACAAGTCGCTTTCGGCGGTTTCACTATCGTTAGTTTCCTCGGAACCTTTGGAATTTGAGTTCGCCCGGGTCTTCTTCGTCGCTGCTGCGACCGCTGCCGCGGCGGCGGTTTCGGCTCTCGTCTTTCTCGTCGCCATCGCAGCCTTTTCGTTCGCGTTCTTGATCATGTTTTCTTTCTTCGTCTGTTGTTCGGATTTAGTTGAAGCGGCGCTCTCATCTCGAGGGGCTTTCTTACTTTTCGCTTCCATGGAATCTAAAACGTCGTTCATGGCTGCCACGCCCTCGCCAGGCTCTGGCGCGGACATTGTCGATAAGTTCCCTTCCGAAGCCACGGTCGGTATAATCTTAGCAAATCGACCTTTATACCTCGGACGGTTATCCGCGAGCGTCTTTCGGCACTCGTATCGAATCTTTTTGTGTCCTAATCTACGTCTCGCTCTCTTCTCGCGGTACCGTGCGAGTTGTTGCATGCGAATCTCCGAGGGGATGCGACGCATCACGCCTGGCTGGATTTGCTCGGAGTTCAAATGCATCATGCCTTGCTCCAAATCGCTAAACGCCTTCGTCAGATCGACTTGAGAACTCGCTTTCTTTACTCCGCTCAAATTCGATTTCTTAAAGGAACTCGTCTTTCTCGGTTTCGTAAACGAAGTGCTTCTTTGGACCGATGTGTTGTTGCTCGTGTTGTTGCTCGTGTTGTTGTCATTGTTGTTGTTACTACTGCTGCTCTTGTTCGACGATTTACTCTTGGGCGATAACGAACTCGGCTTCTTCGTCGAAGTAGTCGTCTTCGAGTTAAACGCGTCCACGTGTACCCCGCTCGTCCCAGGCTGGGAATCGTTCTCAAATATTCTCGAATCTAAGGAAAAGTGCGTCTCGTGCGCTTGCATGCCCCCGTAATCTGCATCTTCGGAGCTCCCTCCACCGCTCGCGTTGGCGTTTTGAAAATTCTGCATAAACGTATCCAGCGGGTCCGCGAAATAGTGCGTCGTATTCGTCGCCTGATCCAACCAATCCATCGCGTCGTCCGAAGTCTGTTGTTCTTGTTGTTCGCCGTGACGATGAACGTGAACGTGATATAAATCTCCTCCTTGATGGTGTTGCGGAGCGACGTACTCTTCGTCCGTAAACTTGGACAAGTCAATCGGCGACATCGAGCCTTCTTTCGAGTCTCGCGACTCCGACTGCGCTTTATCCTCTCGTTTCAGTCTCGTTTGCTTCTGTCAGTCGTTGTTTTGTTGTCGTTGTTTTTAATAAAAGAGAGAGAAAAGGAGATAAAGTGAGTCAACAAAAAAAGAAAAAAGAGAGAGAGAGAAATTAAATAATGGGAGGATAAACCGTATGGGGTATATCCACTGGTGGTGAGTTTCGGCGCGGAATTCGCGGAAAGACAACAGAAGCGACCGGCGAAGAAAAAGAGCGCGCTCGGAAGAGGAGGAAAGAAAGTCGTGTTTCGCTTTCCGATTCTCTCTCTCTCTCTCTCGATGAAGGCGTTCAAATAAGAGAGAGAGAGAGAAAAAATAAAACGACCCCCCCGGGGGACAAACAACGACAAAGGACGAGGTTAATGAATAAAAAAACTTTGCGAAACATCGCCGTTTTGGTACGTCTCCGCGCGAACAGAAAACGCTAAAAAAGCGCACCTCTTTCTTCCCCATCTTTGCTTTATATCTGTCGTTGTCCTCCTGACTCTTTCTCTCTCTCTCAATCTCTCTCTCTCGGTCTATAAAAAACTAAACGGTCGCAAAGGTCACGCTTTCTTTCTCGTGTGCGTGTATAAAAAATGTATTTGTTTATAACAAAAAAGCGCCCCTCCAGCGTGCCAGCTTGGAATATATTTTTCCTTCGAGATTTCTTTCGCGCGCGAACGAACTCTCCCTCTCGATAAAAAAGAACCACACCAAAATCAACACAAAGCGTTGTTGTTTTTCTATCTCGACGATGAGTGCGTTTCTATTCGAGCGCGATTCCGTTCTCTCTTCGCGCTTTTTTTATTCGCGTTAAAGAAAATACACCTTGCGCGCGCGTTTTTTAACGAGAGAAGAGAGATAAATTTGGAAGAGAATTATGAATTTTTTAAGGGGGGTTGTTGTGTGCTTCTTTTTTTCTGTTTTTTTGTTGTTTTTTGGTCGGAAGGAAGGCACCCTTGAGATTTTTTTTTTCACTCTCGCACCAAAAAGTCGTCAGATTTGTGCTTTAAAATAACTAATACGTACTTTTATAACATACAGTTCACACACGAACTACAACAGGGGGCAAACCGAATAATAATAACAACGACACAAAAAACACATGTTCGCGCAGAGGTGTCATCATCGGCATTCATCGAACGCGTTTTTTTCGTCGTCTTTGGGCGTAAAAACGAACAAAAACCAAGACGACGGGAGAAGAAGAAGAAGAACGATGACGATGATGATGATGAGGATGACGACTACTACTACTACTAATAATAATAATAGAAACGGAGAAGGCGCGAAGACAATGATGGTTTTAGAAAGAATAGCTTTTAGAAAGAACGAGAGTAGTGATACGAACGGGAGAAGGCGTCGCGGTGCGACTGCGTTTGCGTCTTCGGATGACATCGGTATTTTTGAGGAAATGTCGTCGACGCGAACTCGGAAGTATTACCTCGTTGGCGGGAAAGGAGGCGTCGGGAAGACGTCTTTATCCGCCTCTCTGGCGGTGAAGTTTGCGACGAGTGGGCAACATCCGACGCTGATCGTCTCGACGGACCCGGCGCATTCTCTGAGCGATTCGTTGGCGCAAGACGTCTCGTCTGGGGTCCCCGTAGCGGTGGAAGGTACGGATGGTATGCTTTGGGCGATGGAAATCGACACGACGCAAGCGAAGAATGAGTTTTCGGAGTTTTCGAAGAGCGCGGATTTTACCAAAGGCGCGAGCGATTTTATGGGGAGCGTTGGTTTGAGCGGCATTTCGGATTCGCTGCAGGATTTGAAGTTAGGGGAGCTGTTGGATACGCCTCCTCCCGGGTTGGACGAAGCGATTGCCATCGCGAAGGTTGTGCAGTTTACCAAGGATGAGAAGTACGCCAAGTTTACGAGAATCGTGTTCGACACGGCGCCAACCGGGCACACGCTGAGATTATTATCGTTGCCGGAGTTTTTAGATAAATCGATCGGAAAGATTGTTCGATTGAGACAGAAGTTAACCAGCGCGGGTGATTTAGTGAAAGGTTTGTTCGGTCAGGAGAACCAAAATCAAGACGCCGCCGTGGAAAAATTGGAAAATTTGAAGAAGCGCTTACAAGAGGTGAAAGATTTGTTCCGGAATAAAGACACGACGGAGTTTATCATCGCGACTATTCCGACCGTTTTAGGCATCAGTGAAAGCGGACGATTATTGAAATCTTTGAGAGACGAAACCGTGCCGTGCACGAAAATCGTCGTCAACCAAATCTTAAACGTCGACGTCGCCGATTTCCAAGACGCCGCGGACGCCTGCAACGCCGCCGCGGAAAAAGTAAAAACGAAAAGCAAAGACGGCGACGACGAAAACGCAGAAGACGTCCAAGCGTTAATCTCCTCGAGCGAACGCTTAGCCTTGGCCTCCAAAAGAGCCGTCTCTTTCGTCCGAATGAAAGAAAAAGACCAGCGAAAAGCGATGGAAATGTTAGACACCGACGCGGGTCTCAAAACTTTAAAGCGCATCGAGGCGCCGATGTTCGATCTGGAGATTCGCGGCGTCCCGGCGTTGAAGTATTTCGGCGACCAAGTCTGGTAAAAAGAAGAAAGAAGAGAGAGAGAGAGAGAGAGAGAGAGAGAGTTTTATCGTTACAGGCACGTGTAATTAAAACGCAAATTTAGAGAGCATATAACGTAATAAGGTCACACGCTTAATTTTTCAATTTTTCATTTTTGACTTTTCGTCAAAAAACACATCACACTCAAGTTTTTTCTTTTGGATAGATCCTGAAAAGAGAGAGACGCGAACACGCGCAGAAGAAGTTTAATAATATAAACAAGATACGTATAGCACAAATACGAACCCCTCGTTGCCGCGGAGAGTATAAATACACAGAAGATATATAAAAATGGACGACACGGAGGTCCAGAAGCAAATCAACCAGATGGTTGAGTTTATAAAGCAAGAGGCGGAAGAGAAAGCGAACGAAATCCGCGTCGCCGCAGAGGAGGAGTTCAACATCGAAAAACTTCAAATGGTGGAACTCGAGAAGCAAAAGATCAAAAGAGAGTACGAGAGAAAAGAAGCCTTGGTTTCGGTGAAAAAGAAAATCGAACGGTCGACGACTGGGAACGCGGCGAGGATTAAAGTTTTGATCGCCAGGGATCAAATGATGGAAGAGTTGTTGAATCAGTCGAGAATGAAACTCGGGGAGGTTGCGAAATCGCCTCAATACAAGCAACTCATGGCGGGTTTAATCGCGCAAGGCGCGAAGAAGTTGCAAGACTCGAAGTGCATCGTCCGGTGTCGCAAACAAGACGAAAGCGTGTGCAAAGAAGCGATTGCGTTAGCGTCCCAACGAGTGCCCGGGTTACAACCGACGTTGGATTCTGGAGAGAGTTTACCGCCGGCGCCGGAGATATCAAAGGAAGGGAAGAGTTGCGTCGGAGGGGTTTTGGTTATTTCGAGCAACGGGAAGACGACCTGCGATAACACGTTAGACGCGAGAGTGAGGAATACTTTCGAGGCGCTCATGCCGGAGATTAGGACGGAGATTTTCGGCGCGGACGGGGCGAAAATTATGTGATTGATGTTTCGCCCGGGGGTCGCGTATATACACACGTAGCATTTTCATCGCGAGAATTGTAACATTATAGAAGAGAGAGAGAGATACAAAATGATCATAATAATGATAATATACACGAGCACACGCATCACCACGCGCGCGGTTTATTTTACGTTTACACAAAAAGTCTACTGCTACTATTGGTACTCTCTCTAAAATCGCATTTGACTATAAACATCACCTTTCCTCTCTTTCTTCTTCGAATCGCATCTCTCCCGAAAACAATTCTATTACACATACACACATATTATTTCCGATAACTCTTCGTCATCCTCCCGCTCGCGGTCGTCGCCAACCTGACCGCCTCGTTCTCCTTCGCCACCTCCGCTTGCACCGGACTCGTCTTCGACGACAGCGAGAACAATCGCTCCTCTGGTTTCGTGTTTTTATGCGCAGCCGATCCGGTTTTTTTCTTCGTCCCTCCTCCGCCTCCTTCGTTCCCTCCTCCGCCACCGGCGACTTGCGCGTGCGTTTTGTTTTGAGATAACGCGACTTCGAACCCTTTCAAGATGGACCCGTTCGTCGCGCCGTGTTCGTTGGAAAGGTACGCCGTTTCCAAGTCGTAGAGTTGCTTTTCCGTTTGTTGCAACGAGAGTTCCAGTTGGTTCTTCCGGTTGAGAAGCTCCGTGACCAATTCGCTCGACATTTTTTGTTTTCTTCGTCTTCTTTTGTGGGGAATGTTTCTTTTTGTTGCGAAGGAAAGTTGAAAAGAAGAATTTATGTTTTTTAAACATATTATCATCGAAACAACGTCTGAAATTCCGTGGTGTTGTTACCGCTGCTGCTGCTGCTAACTACTGATTTTACGCTAATTATTACTACCATACTATCACTGGTACTACTACTTCTTAACTCAAAGCTAAGTGGGCCAAAGCCAGATGAACGGAAGCGGCGTCGTGCTTCACTCTCCCGGGAACGGCTAAAACTTGAGACGTCAGCTCGGCGCCTTTTACGCCCAATGGGGTGGGTAAGAGCATTTGGTTTCCG